>ERZ1370068.7779-contig-6675_pt1 | contig 82910 bp, 82 predicted proteins | sample MGYA00561227_ERZ1370068 | MGnify/ENA primary metagenome ERZ1370068 (study PRJEB38410, sample SAMEA6850437) | metagenome | study: Metagenomic assessment of the ecological functions of the soil: analysis of the soil microbiota associated with the...
GAAGTTACGTATTGCTAGAACGGTGCGATTCCTCGTAGAGGCATGAGCTCGTCGACGATTCGCCGGGCTTCGCCCAGTTACCCGCGAGCATGTGATCGTTCGCGATCTCCGTCAAGAGCCAGCGCGTCGGTTCCTCGTAGCCGATCTCCTGCGAAATCTGCAATCCCTCCCGATGCAGCTCGGCTGAACGTTGCAGCTGTCCCTCGCAGGCGAGGACCGAGGCAAGATTCCCGCAGGCACGCACATACTCGGGCCCGCCCGCACGGCGCGCGATCTCGAGGCTGGCTTCGAGATCATCGAGGCCCTCCCGCTCGCCGAGAGCGACGCGTGCGACGCCGATGTTGTCCAACACGTGCGCGCGCATCTCGTCGCGGCCGAGTTTCTCCGCCAGCGCGAGCGCCGGTCGCCAAGGGCCACCGCACGTTCGTTCTCGTCGCCGAGCATCGCGAAGCGTCCGAGGTTCGCGAGCACGCGCAAGCTTGGCGTTCTCGTCCGTCATGCGCTCGGCCAACCCCTCGGCCGCCATGAAGTGCTCCTTCGAGGCCGCCTGATCGCCCCGCAGCCAGAGGTATTCGCCCAGTACCACCTCCGCTCTGGCGGCATCGTGCACGTCGCCTGCCAGCAGCAGTTCGCGAGCGCTTCGGAGCCGCCGGTCGCTGGAGATGTCGACGTACACCGACGCCTCCGCCTGCTCGAGCACGAGCCGCGGCCAATCCGGATCGTCCTCCGGCGTCAGCTCGACGGCTGCTTCGAAGAACCGTGCTGCGTTCACGAATGAGTTCACAGGCGACACGCGCGCCGGCCCGCGTCGCGAAGCGCAACACGGGCGCGGCGGATCACCCCGCTCACATCGCGACCAGCCGCGCGTCCGTACTCCAAAGCGTTCGAGTAGTGGTGCGCAAGGAGTTCCGCCGCGTCTTCACTGCGCACATGCGCGCTCGATCCACTCTGCCACTTGCTCGTGCCTCTCGGCGCGCGTCACACGGGGATCTGGCCGCATGCGACGTCCCGCACCAGGACGTGCCGGAACGCGTATTGAAGCTCTCCTCAACCGATGACCGGCGATCACGCCGCACAAACTCCTTGCGCTCGAGCCCTCGGATGGCATCGTCGAGCGCGCAGACTGCATCCCGGTTGGCGGTCAGCGCGCCCGGCCAAAACACCTTCCCGACGACCGCGGCGTCCTGCAGCAGCTCCTTCTCTGCGCGCGTCAGTAGGTCGAGCCGTGCGGAGATGAGACCTTGAACCGAATCGGGCAAGACGAAATCTCCGCCGTCGTGGACATCACCGCGCTCCGCGACCATCCGTGCGAACTCCTCGGCATACAACGGGTTTCCGCCTGCACGGGCCAAGACGGCGGACTGCACGTCTGCCGGCAAGACCGATCGCTCCAGAATGGCGTGGACAAGCTCAGTCGTCTCCGCTTCGGACAGCGGCGCCAGCGACAACGTCGCGGCATTCGTCTTGCCGCCGCCCCAGTGCGGACGGCGCGCGAGGAGCTCGGGACGCGCCGTGGCGACGACAAGGAGCGGCACGTCCGTCGCCCAGTCGACCAGGGAATCGACGAAGTCGAGCAAGCCGTCGTCGGCCCAGTGGAGATCCTCGAAGACGAGCACAGTCGCAGCGCTCGGCGGCAAGGCCCTCCAGGAAGCGACGCCAGGCCGCGAACGCCTCGCCGCGCCGGTCCCCGCTGGAGGCGTCGTCGGCGATACCGACGAGTGGCTGCAACATCGCTCGCAACCACTCGACCTCTTGCTCGCCGCACACGCGCGCCACCGTCTCGCGGAGCTTCGACTCGGCGACCGGAGCCGCATCGCTTTCGAGAATCCCGGCCTCGGCCTTGACCATTTCGCCCAGCCCCCAGTAGCTCACACCTTCGCCGTACGGAAGTGAGCGAGCCCTGGCGCCAGCGGATCAACTCCGGTTCGGCTTCGATCCATGCCGACAACTCCTGCACGAGCCGGCTCTTCCCCATCCCGGAACACCGACAATTGTGACGAGCTGAGGTTCGCGTTCTGCGCGCGCGTCCCAGCGCGTCGACGAGCAGATCCAGCTCGCGCCGGCGGCCGACGAGTCGAGTCGACGGCTTCAGGTCGACGTCGACGCCGAACAACGAACGCGCTGAGACCGCCTCCCAGACGCCGATGGGCTCCTGCTTTCCCTTTGCCGCCACGGACTCGCGCTCGCGGTACTCGATGGGCCACTTCGGTTGCCCGGTACGTCTTCTCGCCGACGAGGATCCCGTTGACTGGCGCTGCCGTTTGCAGGCGAGCCGCCGTATTGATGACGTCCCCGCGACCAGTCCCTCGCCGGCGTCTGCGCGCGTCGATGCTGACGAGGGCCTCCCCGGTGTTCACTGCGAGTCGAACGTCGACGGCGTCCTCCTCCAGCGCCCAGTCGCGAATGGCCAATGCCGAACGCACTGCGCGCTCAGCGTCGTCTTCGTGCACCAGAGGCGCTCCGAAGACGGCGACGACCGCATCGCCGATGAACTTTTCAACGGTGCCTCCATGACGCTCGAGCTCCGACCGGACGCGGGCGTGATACGACGACAGCTCCGCGCGCACGTCCTCTGGATCCAGCTGCTCCGCGCGTGCCGTCGACCCAACAAGGTCGCAGAACACGATGGTGACGACCTTGCGTTCCTCGAATCGGCCGGGAAGCCGAGGCGAGGCGCGCTCCGCACTCCGAGCAGAACTTCGCCTCTGGCGCATTCTTCGAGCCGCAAGCCGAGCATGTGACCACCGGCGAAGCGTACGTCCGCGACGGCTCGGGTGGCCTAACGCCCTACGCTGGCTCGACCCTCAACCCGACTCGAAGTCAGCTCCGGCGAGCGCTTCTGGGAGTCGACGCGAGGACACCCCCGACACCGCCCAGCTCTCTTGCGCGTGCCTTCACCACGAGCATCTGGGTCGCAAGCGTGATTGCGAGCAGCGCATCTTTCATTGAGACGGCACAAGTGCGATCATAGGACGCGCTCTCTCGGCGCGTCCCGGCGGCTCATCCGACCTCGACACTCCACGCTTTTTCGGCCCCCGTCGCGAGCTTCCCCAAAGCAGCACGGCACGACTTTCCACCGGCGTTGACTCCCAGCGCCGGTAGGAGGAAGCTAAGTGACGACTGACACAACCGGGGTTGAGGGAGGGGCAGGCAATGAAACCTGGCACGACTTGGATGGCTCGCCGTCCTAGGCGCAGCCGTTGCGTTGGCCATTCCAGCGATGGCGCAGGCCAACGAGGTAACGAAGTGGAACGAGATCGCCGTCACCACGATCAACGGACAGCCGGCTGGGTCACGTCGGCGCCGCCCGCCGGCGCCGTGCTCGTGGCGATGGTGCAAGGGCCGTCTACGGCGCGGTGAACGCAGTCAACCGGCATGGGCGTCCGTATCTCGTCAACCGGAGCTATCCGAAAGCGTCGGCAGACGCTGCAGCAGCGACGGCGGCATTCCGCGTGCTCGACTCCTTGTTCTCGGCGACGAACCACACGGCGCTGCAGACGGCGTACGACACGTCGCTCGCGGGGATTCCGAACGGCGCGAGCAAGGAGCAGGGCATCGAGGTCGGTGGGTCGGCGGCCGCCGCGATGCTCGCGGAGGGCCACGACAGCCGAACAGTGATCGGATGCGTGTTCGGGTCCGGCCTGCGCCGGCGTGTGGCAGCCCTTAGGCCGGTCCGACGGGAGATCCGCTGTGCGACCCGACGGTGTGGGTGGCAAATGCGAAGCCGTTCGTGCTGAAGAGCCCGTCACAGTTCCGCACGGCAGGCCCGTACTCGCTCGGCAGTCCCGAGTATGCCGCGGACCTCGCCGAGGTCAAGTCGCTCGGCAAGATTGACAGCACCACACGCACGTGACGACGAGACCCATGCGGCGGCGTACTGGCAGACGAACCCAGCGGCGAACTACAACGCCATGGCGCGCAGGTTCGTGGAACAGTTCTCGCTCGACGTGACTGATAGCGCGCGCCTGTTCGCCCTGCTCGATCTCTCGGCGGCCGACGCGATCATCAACGCGTGAACGACAAGTACCACTGGAACTTCTGGCGGCCGATCACTGCGATCCGGAGTACCGATCCGGGTGGACGCCGCTGTTCGACCCGTCACTACCTATGGCGACAGCCGGTATCGGGCCGCCACTGATCACACCGCCGTACCCGGAACACCCGTCGGGCGCGACCACCTACGCCAGCGCCAGCATGCACGCCTTCGCGTCGTTCTTCGGGACCGACCAGATGGCGTTCTACGCAACGAAGTAGCCGCTTCCCGATCGATCCGACGCACCGCGAGAAAAGCGGTTCTTCAACAGGTTCTCAGATCTGACGAACGAGATCCTCGGAGCTCGCATCTGGGCGGGGATTCACTTCCGCAACGCGGATGTGCAGGCGGCAGAACCTCGGCCGCGAGGTGGAGCACTACGTCCAAACTCAGTACTTCGCGTTCGTGCGCACTGAAGAAGTCGGGGAAGGGAGCGGCGACCAGTCGCTCCCTTCGCCCTACATCAGTCCTAGCCGAACGTGAAGCAGTAGGCCTCGGCCCCGGGAGCATCGAAGCTGATCTCGAACGTGCGGTCGGTGATCGGCCCGCGCTCGCGAATCAGCTGATGGAGCCGCTGCTCGGACAGCGTTCCGCGGCCCTGCTCGTCGACGTCAAGCCCATGCGCGTCACCGGGAGGTTCTCCGTCGACGAGGACGCGGAACGGGACGGATCGCCTCGCCGCGTCCGGGTGACATCACAAGGTGGACGTCGCGCGCGTGGAAGCGAAACACGATCCGTCCACCTGCTTCGTCCAGCACGCACGCCTTGTCCCCGACCGTCCAGTTCCCGGCGAGAGCCCACTGGTTCAGGCGCAACTGATCCGGCGTGTCGTAGCGCGAAGCTCGTTGCGTCGTGCGCCACCCGGCGAAGCGAAGCTCTGGCGCCTGCTCGTAGCCGAGATAGGTCTCGGGAGATCTCGAGGTTCGCCCAATCGGCCTGAAGCCTCGAACCCCTCCGTGGCGAACCGAGCACGAGGTCGTCGCTGATCGCCCTCGCGTCCCGGCCTCGCGCAGCAGCTGCTGGACGATCCGTTCGCACTCCTCGTAGCCACCCTCGCCGAACTGGTGGTGCCGAATTCGTCCTTCGGCATCGGCGATGTACACGGCCGGCCAGTAGTGGTTGCTGAAGGCCTGCCAGACCGCATAGTCGCTGTCGAGCGCGATCGGATACTCGACCCTCATCTCCTTCGCGGCCTCAGCGGACGTTGTCGACGTCGCGTTCGAACGGAAACTCGGGCGTGTGGACGCCGACCACGACCAACCCCTGATCCTCGTACTTCTCGGCCCACGCGCGGACGTAGCCGAGCGTGCGCAGCCAGTTGATGCAGGTGTACGTCCAGAAGTCGACGAGAACGACCTGCCCGCGCAGGTCCGCGGGGCTGAGGGGCGACGAGTTGAGCCAACCGGTCGCGCCGTCGAACTCTGCCAGCTGCCCCTCGACAGGCAGCGCACCGGCTTCGTCGGTGTGTCGCTTGCTGAAGAGGCTCACCGCAGCGACCCGAATGCAGCCCGGACCTCGCTCGAGAAGAGCTCTGGCTCCTCCCAGGCGGCGAAGTGGCCGCCCTTGCTCGACCTCGTTGAAGTAGGTGAGGCTGGGATAGCCCTGCTCGACCCAGCTGCGCGGGGCCCGGAAGATCTCGTCGGGGAACGTGGTGAAGCCGACCGGGAGCGAGACCTCCGGAGGAGCCTGGCCGGCCGCAAGAGCTTGGGCTCGTCCGCTCTCCCAGTACGACCGGGCCGCCGAGGCCCCGGTGCCTGTCAGCCAGTACAGCGTGATGTTGTCGAGGATGTGGTCCCGGGTGAGATTGCCCGACGGGCTCGCCCGTCGACAAAGGCGCGGGAGATCTTGTAGTAGCTGTCCGTGTCGTGGTCGAGCATCCAGGCCGCCAGGGCGACGGGTGAATCCAGCAGGGCGTAGCCGATCGTCTGCGGCCGCGTGGCCTGCTCCAGGAAGTAGCCGAAGCCGCTCGCCCTGAATGTGGCGAGCGCGTCGGCGCCGCGCGTTCCTCCTCGGTGTCCGACGGCGTGGTCTGCCGCCGCCCAGCGCCGTCACGAGCAAGTTCGTGTGGATGCCGACCAGCCCCTCGGGTGCCTGGCGGCCCATCGCGTCGGTGACGGAGGCGCCGACGTCGCCGCCCTGGGCGACGTAGCGGGTGTAGCCGAGCCGGTGCATCAGCTCCGCCCACGCCGGCGCGACGCGGCCGGGGTCCCAGCCGACCTCCGTCGGCTCGCCGGAGAAGCCGTAGCCGGGAATGGACGGCAGCACGAGGTCGAACGCGTCCTCGGCGCGTCCGCCGTGCGCGGTCGGGTCGGTGAGCGGGCCGACGGTCTCGAGCAGCTCGATGACCGAGCCGGGCCAGCCGTGCGTCATGATCAGCGGCAACGCGTTCTCGTGCTGCGACTTGCACGTGGATGAAGTGGATGTCCACCCCGTCGATCTCGGTCGTGAACTGCGGCAGCGCGTTCAGCTTCGCCTCGCACCTTGCGCCAGTCGTAGTCGGTCGTCCCAGTAGCGGGCGAGCTCCTGCAGCGTCGCCAGCTGCACGCCCTGCGACCGATCGGCGACGAGCTCCTTGCTGGGCCAGCGCGTCGCCGCGATGCGCCGGCGCAGATCGTCGATCTGCTCCTCTGGAATCTCGACGTGGAAGGGCTGGATCTCGGTGGCGGTCTCGACGGTGGTACTCATAAGAACCTCCTTACACGGGTGGGGCTCGCCCACCCTCCTCTGGCCGTGGAACCATTTCGACACTACCCTGGCCGCCGGGCCTAACAACAGGCGGCGCTGAGACATCTGTCGCAGTCGACCGAGCTGCTGTTTCTTTTCGAATCAGAGTGCGATGGAGGCCGGGATCCCGGCCTCCTTCGCCTACTTGTCAGCGCGAAATGGCGCAGCCGTCCTTGCCGGCGTCGAACGCTTCGTTGCTCCACGTCGGCTGAATCGGCGTACTGGTGGCCGCCGAGCGTGATGTTCTGCGTCTCGATCCAGGCGCACTTGTCGGCGTTCTCGCTCGCCTGATGCGTCGTTCCAGCCGTCCTGGTTCGCGAAGAAGTTGTCCGGGTCGGTGACCGCCTCCGAGTACTCGTGCCCGACCACGATGCTGCAGCCGTCGAAGATGCCCGTTGCCGAACGAGCGTTGCTCGTCGCGTTGACGCTGTGCTTGCCGCAGCCGCCTGCTGCCGAGCGCCGGCCAGTCCTTGTTCTGGAACGGGATGAACGCGTACTGGATCCGGAACGGGTTGCCGAGACCGTCGATGCTCGTCGTCTGCGTGTGGTAGCCGCAGTAGACGGGCTGCCCGGTCGCGATCGGTCGCGGCGGCGTCAGGATGATGTACGTCGCGTCGGGGTCGTACTGGAAGTGCGCGGCGGCGCGCATGCGCCTCCATCGCGATCGGGTCGTCGACGAGGTTCTCGGCGAGCCCGAGCGTCACGATGTCGTCCGGCACCGGCGTCGGATCGGTCCACACGCCCTTGAGCTGGTGCTTCGGGTTCGTGATGTAGTCGGCGCCCGGGATGCCGGCGCAGCTCGTCGCGCCCGCGGGGACGTTGCGGCAGTACTGCGTCTGAACTGCCGGCCCACGGGCTGCCGCCGACGTTGGCCATGAACGAGTTGACGTAGTTCTGGAGCGTCTTGCTCGAGTAGAGCTTGCCGTCGGTCGTCTGGTGTCGTGAAGCCGTTGGCCCACTCGGTGCCCCAGTAGACGAGATAGACGGCCGGCTTCGTCTCGACGCCGATCGCGCCGTCGCCGGCGTTGCCGCCGTGGTAGATGATGTCGTTCTGGAGTCGAGTCGACGGTGCCCGTGGGCGACTGGCCGGCGCCCAGAAGAAGTGCTTGGGATTCCGTGTTCGTCGCCGAGCGCGGACGACGCGCCAACAGCTCCGGCGACAGCGGCCACAAGAGCCGCGACGAGCGCGATGCGCGCGACAGCGCGAGCAGATCGCATGGGTCGTTACCTCCGAACGGTCGTTGTCCGGATCACTCCGGCGGGGCGATGTTTTCGTCTCACCCGTTGCCGGGGTGGGCGTTTGCCAAACAGATTGACTAGTCCAGTCACTTTCGGAAGGCGTGACCGTGAGGACGATGTTGCCCGTCTCTCTGCTCCGTCTCGACATATCGCGTGGCCTCGATCGACGTCCTCCAACGAGGTAGCGGCGATCGATGACGCGCGCGATACCTCCCCGCCTCGATCAGCTCCTTCAGCAGCAGCAGCGTCCTCCTTCTTGTAACGGGCTATTCCCATCTTCGCGCGTTTGTCGCCGACCCACTTCGTTAGGAGAACGAGCACCGGGGCGTGCCACATGAAGCCGAGATCCGTCTCGATGAACATCCCGCCCGGTTTCAGGAGCGGCGGCAGCGTCTGAACGAGTGCTTGCCGACGGCGTCGAAGATGACGTCGTACGTCTCGACCGTTCTTCGTGAAGTCTTCCCTCGTGTAGTCGACGACTTCGTCGGCGCCGAGCGAGCGCACGAGCGTCGAGGTTCTTCGTGTTGCAGACGGCGGTCACGTGTGCGTCGAAGTGCCTGGCCCATTGCACGGCAGCCGTTCCGATCGAACCGGACGCGCCGTAGACGACGATCCGCTCCGTCCCGTCAGCGTGCTCCGCGCCTCGGAGGCACGACAGCGCAGTGCATCGCCGCCGTCAGCAGACCGCCGGCGGCTTCCTGGAAGCTCATCGCCGGCGGGCATCTGACGCGATCGGCGCACGGCTCTGAGATGCACACACGTACTCGGCGTCTCGCGCCACCCAGAATGGATGACGCCGAAGATGCGGTCACCGACCTCGAACTCGGTGACGGCCGGGCCAGCCGCCGATGACCTCCCCGGCCAGCTCCATGCCGGCGATCCTCCGCTTCGGCCGGGCAGAGACCGGTGAAGGCGCGCGCAAATGAACGGATGCCCGGCGCGGACTCCGTCAATCCGTCCGGGTGACCGTCGTCGCACTGAACTTTGACCAACACCTCGTCGTCCGTCGGCACCGGGTCGCTCGACGTCCGCGAGCCGGAGCACGTCCGGCGGGCCGTAGCTGTCGTGGACGACCGCTCTGAACTGACGGTCAGGACGACGTTGCCCGTCTTCTGCTCCGTCTCGACGTACCCGGAAGAAGCGGGAGCCGGCGATCGATGACCGCCCGGTACTTCCGCGCTCGATCAGGTCCTTGAGCAGCGGGATGGTCCTGCTTCGGCAGCCGGTATCTGTCGCAGATGATCGCTCGCATGCGTGGGTTACCGGTGGATCGGTCCGCCGTGATTCCAGGCCCGCCCTGCGCGGTAGAGCTCCGCCGGCCTGCCACCTGCCCGACCCGGCCGGGCGCGGCGGCCCGTCGGGATGACCCAGCCTTCCTCGGTCACGACTCTGCGCCGGAAGTTCGCCGCGTCGAGCTGCACGCCCCACACGGCCTCGTAGACCGCGCGTAGCTCGGCCAGGGTGAACGTCGGCCCGACGAACGCCGCCGCGATGCCCGTGAGCTCGAGCTCCTTGCGAACGCGGTCGATCGCGTCACGCACGATCTGCAGGTGGTCGAACGCCAGGTCGACCTTTCCCTTCAAGATGTCGGCAACGGGAATCCAGTGCGGCGGCTGCTGCGTCGGAGCCGCCTGCGACCGCGCCGACGTCGCGCAGCACTGCGAGGTAGGCCGATCGTCACCACGTTCATGCGCGGGTCGCGGCCGGGATCGCCGTAGGCGCCGGACTGGCTCAAGAGGCTCGCGGGATCGACGCCGGTCTCCTCGACGAGCTCCCGCCTTGCGGCCTCGTCCAGCGTCTCAGTCGGGCGCTTGAAGCCGCCGGGGATCGCCCACATTCCCTCGAACGGCTTTTCACCGCGACAAACCAGGAGGACGTGGAGCAAGCCCTCCGGACATCGTCAGGACGACCACGTCCCACGGTGACCGCAAACGCCGGAAACTGCGAGGGGTCGTACCCGAGGGGAGCTTTCGCGCCAGTGGTTCTGGTCGCCACGACTCTTACTCTACGCAGAAGTTTTGGTCTTGCTTCAACCGAAACCTTCGGGCGGCTGTTCGTGACCGGACGTATCCTGCACGTCCCTGTGATCGAGGTTCACACACTGACCGACGGTGGCCAAACCGCCGTCGAGATCGCGCGCGCATGATCGCCGCATTCGTCGACGGCGCGAAAGCAGACGCTCGAGCTCGCGCTCTACGACATTCAGCCTGCACGACGAGACCGCCGACATCGTGCGCGAGCGCTCGTCGGTGCGCACGAGCGCGGAGTCAACGTTCGGCTCGTCTACAACGTCGACGAGGTCGACGAGCGCCCGCCGGTCCCGCCCCCGCCGAAGACCGAGCCCGTCGCTGATCGAGTCGCTGCCGTTCGCCACCGCGGCCGGTTCCAGGCTGGCCGGATCTGATGCACCACAAGTACGTCGTCCGCGACCGCGATGCAGTCTGGACCGGCTCGACGAACTGGACGGACGACTCGTGGACGCGCGAGGAGAACGTCATCGTCGTCGTCGCGTCGACCGGCGTTGCGATCCGCTTCAGGACGACTTCGCGCAGCTGTGGAAGAAGCGCAAGGTCGTCGGCGTCGGGCAAGGTGCGCAACGAATCCGATCCAGCGTCGGTGACGCGCATGGTGCGCGACGTGGTTCTCGCCCGAAGCGCGGCGAGAAGCTGGCGCACCGGATCGCGGACGCGATCGGCGGCGCGGAGCGCCGCGTGCGTGTCGCGTCGCCGGTGATCACCTCGGCCCCGATCCTCGGCACGCTCGCGGAGGTGGCCGCCGACGGCAAGGTCGACCTGGCGGGCGTCGTCGACGCGACGCAGATCCACGAGGTGCTCGAGACAGTGGCGGCTGAACGGCAACGTCGACCTGGAAGGCGCCCGTCGCTGCGAGTTCCTCCTCGAGCGTGCGACGTTCTCCGGCAAGCGTTCGACGCCGTACGCGCCCGGGTCGGTGCACGACTACATGCACGCGAAGGTGACGGTTGCCGACGACACGGTCTTCATCGGCAGCTTCAACCTGTCGCACTCGGGCGAGACGAACGCGGAGAACGTGCTCGAGATCGAGGATGCGGCGCTGGCCGAGCGGATGGCCGGGTTCGTCGACTCGATCCGCGCGAAGTATCCGGCGCTAACGCTGAACTAGCTCGCGCGGGTTCGGCAGCGGCGTCAGCAGCGGCTCGACGCGCTCGCGCAGATGCTCGTAGTCCGGCGGGAGCGAAAGGCGCTCGCCGAGCGTCTCGAGCGGCTCGTCGACGGTGAAGCCCGGGCCGATCGTCGCGATCTCGAAGAGCACGCCGCTCGGCTCGCGGAAGTAGACGGACTTGAAGTAGAAGCGGTCGATGACGGGGGTCGGGTGCGCACCCGCAGCGGCGACGCGCTCCTGCCAGGCTTCGTGCTCCTCGGGCGGTGATGCCCAGGCGACGTGGTGGACGGTGCCGGCACCGGGGACTGCCCGGGTCGCCGGGCGGGATGTCGTACGCGTACCACGAGCCGCGCTTTGCGCCGCGCACCTCCCAGGTGTTCTCGCCCTTCGGCTCGAAGGCGAGCGTCTCCTCGAGCAGAGCGCCGGCTCGGTTCGGGATCGGCGTAGGCGCGGACGCCGTCGAAGCCCTGGAGTGCGAGCTCGCTCGGGATCTGCGGGCTGATCCGCGATCAGCGGCGTCGTCGTCGGTCTGCGACCACCGCGATCTCGAGCCCGAGGCCCTCCGGATCCTCGAAGCGGAGACCGGTGTCGGCGCGCTGCGTCGGGACGTTCTCGGCGGCGAGCCGCTCCTCCCAGAAGGCGAGCGCTTCGTCGGAGCCGACGCGGAGGACGATGCGGTGCACCATCCCGGCCCCGGCGCGGCCGCGGCGGGCGTGCGGGTACTCGAAGAAGGTCAGGTCGCTTCCGGCGCTCCCCTTCTCGTCGGCGTAGAAGAGGTGGTAGACGGTCGGGTCGTCCTGGTTCACCGACTTCTTGACGAGCCGGAGGCCGAGGACGCGAACGTAGAAGTCGACGTTGCCCGGAGCGTCGGCCGTGATGCACGTGACGTGGTGGATACCCTCGAAGCTGCATCGGCCGTTTGGACTCTACCGCGGAGGTCATGATCCAGGGCATGGCGTTGACTGCGCGTGTGCGGCCCGCTGCGGGCGAGCCGGAAGGGGCGCTCGTGTTGTTCCACGGGCGCGGCGCGGACGAGCACGATCTCTTCCCGTTGCTCGATGCGCTGGATCCCGAGCGCCGGCTGGTCGGCGCGACGCCGCGCGGGCCCCTGTCGCTGCCGCCGGGCGGCGCGCACTGGTACGTGCTCGGCGGGATCGGGACGCCGGAGGCGGCAGACGTTCGGGGCGAGCTACGCGGCCGCAGCGGAGTGGCTGGACGGATTTTCTGGCGGAGCACGGGTGTCGGGTACGACCGGCTTGGTGCTCGGCGGGTTCTCGCAGGGCGGCGTGATGTCGTATGCGCTCGGGCTCGGGAAGGGGCGTCCTCGGCCGGCGGCGCTCACGGTCTTCAGCAGCTTCATTCCTCGACCGTGGACGGGTTCGGGCTCGACCTGTCGCCGCCGTTGCCGCCGGTCGCGATCGGCCACGGGACGCTGGATCCGGTGATCGGGGTCGAGTGGGGCCGCCAGGCGCGCGAGGTGCTCGAGGCGGCGGGTGCCGAGGTGCTGTATCGCGAGACGCCGATGGGCCACCAGATCGATCCGTCGTTCGTCGGCGAGGTGGCCGAGTGGCTGCGCGGGATCATTCCGCCTCGCGGATGAAGGCGGCGAACCGCTTGCGGGCGATGTCGAGGCGACGGCCGAACTCGTAGAGCAGCATCGTCGAGAGACGCGGTCCCTTCGTCGTCATGCCCATCGTCTTCCGGTAGCTGGTCCACTTCCAGTCGGCGCGCGGTCGCGCACATTCCGGCGCGAACGGGGTTGAGGAGGATGTAGCGCGCGGCTTCGTGGAGGTGTCCGTCGCTTTCGATCAGCTGCGACCAGAAGCGCCGCTCGAAGACGTGACCCTCGTACCCGTGCCGCCAGTCGTACCACTGTCCGTAGCAGCCGTTCAGGTACTGCATTCCATCCGAGACGGTCGGCTCGACGGTCGTGACGAGCAGGTGGAAGTGATTCGTCATCAGGCACCAGGAGTGCAGCTCCCAGTGGTAGCGCTCGAGCGTCTCGTCGAGGAGCCCGAGGAAGCGCTTACCGCGACTCGTCGTCGGTAAAGACGGGCAGCTTGCGAACGCCGCGGCTGACGAGGTGGTAGATCCCTCCTGCGACCTGGGGTCGTAGAGGACGAGGCATCCTGTCCTTTCGGGGCGTGGTTTTGGGTCAGACCCCAAGACCTGTCGGCATGTGATGTGCCCGCTGTCCTGGGACGAACGGGTCTTCCCACGGTACGGGTTGGGATGTGACGAGATCGCGCCTGCTTTGGGACGAATTTCGCGCGTTACTCGACGAGGGCCAGGAAGCGCTTCGTTCGCTCGTGGCTCGGGGCTGCGAAGAACCGGTCGGGCGGGGCTTCCTCGATCACCTTCCCCTCGTCCATCATCAGGATCGAGCTCGCCACGCTGATGCGCGAAGCGGAGCTCGTGCGAGACGACGACCATCGTCATCCCGTCGCGCGCGAGCCCTCCATCACGTCGAGCACCTCCCGCACGAGCTCGACGTCGAGCGCCGATGTCGGCTCGTCGAACAGCATCGCCTTCGGACGCATCACGAGCGCCCGCGCGATCGCCACGCGCTGCTGCTGGCCGCCGGAGAGCTCCTCGGGATAGTTGTCCGCCTTGTCGGCGAGCCCGACGCGCGCGAGGAACTCGCAGCGCCCGCTCGCGCGCTTCGCGCTTCTTGAGCCCGCGCACCTCGACGAGCCCGCACATGACGTTGCCGAGCGCCGTCATGTTCTGGAACAGGTTGAAGCGCTGGAACACCATCCCGACCTCGACCGGTGCGGGGCGAGCTCCTTCTCTCGCAACCCGCTCAGCTCGTCGCCATCGAGGTGAACGGAGCCGGAGTCGACCGGCTCGAGCAACGCGAGACACCGCAGCAGCGTCGACTTTCCCGAGCCGGACGGGCCGATGATCACCTTCACCTCGCCGCGACCGACGTCGACCGAGACGCCGCGCAGCACCTCGAGCCCGTCGTAGCGACTTGTGGACTCCTTCGGCGCGGAGGACCGCAGCGTCGTTCATCGGCGCATCGTGCGCGACCGCGGGAACAGGGCTGCGGCGCCTGCGCCGCCGCCGAGCTCCACGTGAATCGCCGCTCGAGCTGCGCCTGCACCACCATCAGCACGCTCACGATCGCGAGGTAGTAGACGAGCGCGGCGGCCGTAGGCCTCCGGATACCGGAAGTCCACGGTCGCGATGCACCTGCGCCGCCGTCAGCAGCTCGTGCAACGAGATCACGAACGCGAGGCTCGTCAGCTTGAGCAGCGTGATGAACTCGTTGCCGGTCGGCGGGATGATGATCCGGATCGCCTGCGGGACGATCACGCGGCGCAGGATCCTGCGGACGCGTCATGCCGAGCGCACGCGCCGCGAGCTCCTGGCCCGGGTCGACGGACAGCAAGCCGGCGCGGATGATCTCCGACATGTACGCGGCCTCGTTCAAGGAGAGCGCGATGAAGGCGGCGAGGAACGGCGTGAACCAGCTCCCGGCGAACACCGGCCACAGCTGCGGCAGCGCGTTCCAGATGAAGTAGCAGCTGCAGGAGCGTCGGCGTCGCGCGGAAGATCCAGTTGTAGAAGAACACGAAGCGCGCGGACCGCAGCGGAAACGGCTGCTCGCGCCGAGGGCCAGGAAGAAGCCGATCACGCACGCGACCGCGAGTGAGACGAGCGTCAGCTCGAGGGCGAGAAGCGCCCCGTGCCAGTACGGCCTGGAACTGAGCGCTTCCCAGAAGATGTGGGCGTCGAAGCTCGCGAGCACCCGCGCGCGCGACCTACTTCACGTCTGACACGGGGATCTGATGCTTGGCTGCGATCTTCTTCAGCGTGCCGTTCTTCTTCAGCGTCTTGATCGCGATGCTGGAGCGCCGCGCCCATCTTCTTGTCCGAAGGGCGGTAATAGATCCCGAACGAGTCCGTCTCCGGGAACAGGTAGGCGAGCGCGAGCTTGCCCGGATGCGCCTGCTTCTGAAATGCACCCGAGGTGTCCTGGGTCAGGACAGCATCGGCGCGTCCGATCAAGAGCTGCGCAACGGCATCCGTGTCACCCGGATAGCTCTGCAGCGTGAACTGCGGCCGCCCCGACGACTTGAACTGGTCGTTCAGCGCTTTGAGGTACTCCTCGTACTTCGTGCCCGCCTGAACGGCAACGAGCTTGCCCGGACAGGTCGTTCGGGCCCTTGATCTTCTTCGGGTTGCCCGCCTGCACGACGAGCGCACGGTGCGTCTTCATGTACGACACCGCGGGGAAGCTCTTGACGCGGTCGGGCGTGATGAAGATCCCGCTGATCACCATGTTGCACTTCTTGGCCGAGAGCGCCGGCAGCAGCCCCGGGAACGCCGTCTGGACGAAGTTCGCCTTGACCTTCCAGAACTTGCCGATCGCGTTCGCCATGTCTATGTCGAAGCCGGTCGGTTTGCCGGCCGTCGTCGTCGACTCCATCGGCGGGAAGGTCGGGTCGCTGCAGTATCTGAATGATCCCTTGACGGGCGACTTCACCTGCTGGCTCGCGCCGGCTGTCCCGACCACGGCCAGGGCCGCGAGCGCGGCGAGCAAAATGAGTGGGCCGATGTAGCGCTTCATGGCTCCTCCTAGACGGGAGCCACGAGCCTAACCGGAAACGCCCGCGAGGAGAAACGCGCGCTGCTCCTTGAGCATCTCGCGCGCGATCACGAGCCGCTGGATCTGGTTCGTGCCCTCGTAGATCTGCGTGATCTTCGCGTCGCGCATCATCCGCTCGAGCGGGTACTCCTGGATGTAGCCGTAGCCGCCGAGCACCTGCACGGCGTCGGTCGTGACCTCCATCGCGACGTCGGTGCAGATAGAGCTTCGTCATCGCCGACAGCTTCGTCAGCTCCGGCCCCGTCGACGCCCTCGTCGACCAGCCGCGCCGAAGCGTGTACAGGAGCCCGCGCGCCGCCTCGCACTTCGTCTCCATGTCCGCGAGCATCGCCGGCGACCAGCTGGTGCTGCGCGATCGGCTTGCCCATCGTCTCCCGCGTCTTCGCGTACTCGAGCGCGTAGTCGGTCGCGCCCTGCGCGAGGCCGAGCCCCTGCGCCGCGATGCCCGGCCGCGAGCGGTCGAGGATCGCGCATCGCGATCTGGAAGCCCTCGCCCTCCTCGCCGAGCAGGTTCTCGGCCGGCACGCGGCAGTCGTCGAAGCACGAGCTCGCCGGTCGTCGAGCCCTTGATCCCCATCTTCGGCTCGAGCCGCGCGACCTCGAAGCCCGGCGTGTCCGCCTCGACGACGAACGCCGAGATGCCGGCGTGGCCGGCTTCGGGGTCGGTCTTCGCGAAGACCGATGTAGAGCGTGCGCGACGCCGGCGTTCGTGATGAAGCGCTTCGACGCCGTTGAGGACGTACTCGTCGCCGTCGCGCCGCGCCGTCGGTGCGCATCGCCGCCGAGTCCGAGCCGGACCCGGCCTCGGTGAGCGCGTACGCGCGCGAGCCACTCGCCGGACGCGAGCCTCGGCAGGTAGCGCTGTCTTCTGCTCGTCCGTCGCCCGCGAGCTTGAGCCCGAGCGAGCCGAGCTCCTGCACCGCGAGGATCAGCCCGCTCGTCGCGCAGACCTTCGAGACCTCCTCGATCGCGACGAGCGTCAGCAGCGTCCCGGTGCCGGTGCCGCCGTACTCCTCGTCGAAGAAGAGCCCGAAGAGGCTCGTTCTCGCGGAAGAGCTCGACGACGTCCCAGGGAAACTCGTGGCTCTCGTCGATCTCCGCCGCCCGTGGCGCGATCCGCTCGCGCGCGAGCGTGGCGGACGAGATCACGGATCTCGCGCTGCTCCTCGGTCAGCGGCGTCGTACGGCACGCCCGAGAGTATGACGGCCGCTGGTCGTGGACGACAGTCTACCGGGAGAGTCCGCGGTGATCCTCGAGAACGGCGTCGATCCGGACGATGGACCCGACGCTCCCGACTGGCGCGCGCGCTCGCGATCGCGGGCGACCGCATCGCCGGCGGCGTCGGCACCCACGAGACCGCGCTGCGCCAGCCCTGACCGCGTCGACCTCGGCGGGCGCGTGCGTCCTCCCGGCTTCAGCGACTCGCACGTCCACTTCCCGACCTGGGCGCTCGCGCAGCGTCAGATCCGGCTCGAGGACGCCGCGCTCACTCGACGAAGCGCTCGCAGCGCGTCGCGGCGCCGCCGAGCACGGCCGAGCCGGGCCGCTGGCTGCGCGGCATGGGCTGGCGCGCGCGGCGACTGGTCGCCGCCGACGAGCCGACGAAGGAGGCGCTCGACCAGGTCACCGGCGACACGCCCGCGGCGCTGATGGCGCACGACTACCACTCGCTCTGGCTCAACTCCGCGGCGCTCGCCCGCGCGAACGGCGACCTCGAGGTCGCGGGCGGCGTGGTCGAGCGCGACGAGCGCGGCGAGCCGACCGGCGTGCTGCGCGAGGAGTGCGCGTGGCGCTTCCGCGACACGCTACGTGCGCCCGACCGACGACGAGATGGTCGAGGCGATGCGCGCGAGGCGGTGCGCATCGCAGCCGCGCGCGGCGTCACGTCCGTGCACGACAAGGACGGCTGGCTCGGCGCGCTCGGCGTCTGGCAGCGGCTCCGAGCACGAAGGCGCGCTGCACCTGCGCGTCTGGCAGTCGCATCCCCGCCGAACAGGTCGAGCGAGCTCGCGGCTCTGCACCTCTCGAGCGGCTTCGGCGACGACCTGCTGCGCATCGGCTACCTGAAGGCGTTCATGGACGGGACACTCGGCTCGCAGACAGCGCGGCATGCTCGACGGCAGCGGCGTGCGAGATCACCAGCAGCGAGGAGCTCGCGGAGATCGTCCGCCGCGGCGCGGCGCGCGGGCTGCCCGGTCGCGGTCCACGCGATCGGCGATCGCGCGAACCGGCGAGGCGCTCGACGCGCTTCGAGGAGACGCGCGCGCAGTGGCAGCCGCTCGGCCTGCGCCACGCGGATCGAGCACGCGCAGCTGCTCGCGCCGGAGGATCGTGCCGCGCTTCGCCGAGCTCGGGGTCGCCGCGTCGGTGCAGTTCAGCCACGCCCCGTCGGACCGCGACCTCGCCGACCGCTTCTGGGCCGGCAAGACCGACGGCGCCTACGCCTACCGCTCGCTCTGGGACTCGGGCGCCGTCGTCGCGAACGGCTCCGACGCGCCGATCGAGGAGCTCGACCCGCTGGGCCGGCGTCTGCGCAGGCGTGCTGCGCACGATCGACGGCCGCGACCCTGGCATCCCGAGCAGCGGCTGACGCTCGAGCAGGCCCTCGCGGCGACCACCGTCAACCCCGGCCTGGCTCGCGCGCGACGAGCGTCGCCGCGGCAAGCTCCTGCCCGGCTACCTCGCCGACCTCGTCGTCCTCGACCGCGACCCGCTCGACGTCCCGCCGGAGGAGCTGCCGGACGTTCAGCGTCGTCGCGACGATGCTCGGCGGCCGCTGGGTGCACAACCCGCCGCCCTGGGATTGAGCCGTCCGACCGGCCTCGGGGCGAGGCCCTGACGACTGGGCGCCGAACTGACTACAATTCCTGAAGCGATGCGGACCATGAATCCCGTCCACGAGTCCACGTCGTGTGCGGTTGCGGCCTGCGCGGCGATCATCGGCGCGAAGTGGACGGCCGCTCCTCGTCCACGATCTCTCGGAAGGCCCGCGCCGCTTCTCTCGAGCTCGAGCACTCCTGCGCCGGCATCAGCCCGCGGACGCTCTCAGAGCGCCTACGCGCGCTCGAGGACGAAGGGATCGTCCGTGCGGCGAGAGCTACGCCGAGTCGCCGCCGCGCGTGGAGTACGAGCTCGACGGACAAGGGGCGCCGCGCTGCTGCCGATCATCCAGGAGATGCGGCGGTTCGGTCACTCGTACCTGACCGACGCGTAGCCCAGTCGGGCTCGGCCCACAACTTCACGAGCTCCACGATCGTCGCCGCCGAAGCGGCCATGTCCTGAACCGACGCCCACTCGCAGCACGGAGTGGAACTGGTGCGCGCCGGTGTAGAGCGTTCGGCGTCGAGAGGCCCGCTCGCGCTCAGCATCGAGCCGTCGGTGCCGCCGCGGATCGGCTCGCGCCACGGCTCGAGGCCCGGTTCTTCGCGCAGCCTCGTCCGCCGCCTCGGTCACGCGCGGGATCGGCGTCGAGGAACTCCTTCATGTTGCGGTAGCTCTCCTCGACGGTCACGGTCGACGTCGCGCGCGGCTCCTCCGCGCCGAGCTCGTCCGCGAGTGAGCGGAGGAGCTGCTCGTGCTCCGCGAGCTTCGCGGCGTCGAAGTCGCGTGCGATGAAGCGCGAGCTCGCGCCTCGGCGGTCGTGCCGGCGATTCGCGTCGGGATGGACGAACCCTTCGCGTCCCTCGGTCGTCTCGGGCGAGCGGTCGTCCTGCGGCAGCCGCTCGATGATGCGCGCAGCGAGCTTGATCGCGTTCGACCATCTTGCCCTTCGCCGTGCCGGGATGGACGCTGCGACGCCTGCGGATACGTGACCTTCAGCTCGAGCGCGGAGAACGTCTCGTCCTCGACCTCGCCGATCTCGGAGCCGTCGAGCGTGTACGCGAAGTCGGCGCCGAAGCGCTCGAGGTCGAAGTGGTCGGTGCCGCGCCCGACCTCCTCGTCGACCGTGAAGCCGACGCGGATCGGCGCGTGCGTCGATGCTCGGGATGCGCCGCGAGGTACGCGACCGCGGCCATGATCTCGGCGACGCCGGCCTTGTCGTCGGCGCCGAGCAGCGTCGTGCCGTCGCGTCGTGACGATGTCGTGGCCGTCGCGCTCGGCGAGGATCGGGTCTCGCGCGGCGCGAGCGACCTGCGCGGGTCGCCGGGCAGCACGATGCTCGCCGCCGTCGTAGTCGCGTGACGACCTGCGGCTCGACGCTCGTGCCCGGCTCGTCCGGGCTCGTGTCCACGTGCGCGATCAGGCCGACCGGTCGGGCCCGCCGGTGCCGGGCAGCGTCGCGAGGACGTAGCCGTGCTCGGTCAGCTCGACGTCCTCGAGGCCGATCTCGCGCAGCTCGTCGGCGAGCAGTCTTGCCGAGGTCGAGCTGCTTCGCGGTGCTCGGGTACGTCTCGGAGTCGCGATCGGACTGCGTGTCGACCTGGACGTAGCGCAGGAAGCGCTCGAGCACGTCGTCGGCGAGCTCGCGCGGCGATCGGCGTCGGATAGCGCGGATCAGCCAAGCGCTGCGAGGCTCCGGTAGAGCTCCGGAGGCCGCGGCGACGGCACGATCGACGTCCTCGACGCGCAGCCGCTCGTTCGGCGAGTGGACGTTGCTCTCGCGGAGCGCGAAGCCGGTTCCGATCGTCGGGATGCCCTTCGCGGCCAGCGCGGGATAGATCGGCAGCGTGCCGCCGACGCGCACGAGCAGCGGCGCGACGCCAGTCGCCTGCTCGAACGCCTCGATGCCCGAGCTGGATCGCCGGCGAGTCCGGCGCGAGAGACGCCGGGCGCCGCCAGAGTTCTCGCGGATCAGCTCGACCTGCGCCGTCGTCGGGCATCGCCGCGCGGATGAGCTTCTCGACCGTCGCGGCGATCGTCTCGGGATCCTGACCGGCGCGAGGCCGGATCGTGAAGCGTGCCTCGGCCTCGACGATCAGCGTCGTGTTGACGAACTCCGGCTTGCCGCCGCGAATGCCGTTCACGTCGAGCGAAGGCTCGGCCCGTGCGGTCGTAGAAGTCGTCTGCCGCCTTGGCGTCGAGCGGCGTCGCACCTGCCTCGTCGAGGATCTCCCAGCCTTTCGGGAGGCTCTTCGAGGCTGTCGACCTCGACCTGGCTCAGCGGCGTCGCGGCCGACGCGGAGCTGGTCGGGCAGCAGTCCGTCGCGCGACGGTCACGGCCGACAGGCCTGCATCAGCACGTGGATCGCGTTGAGCGCCGCGCCGCCGTAGTACCCGGAGTGCAGGTCGCGTCGCCGGTCTGAACCTTCAGGTGGAACGCGACGAGGCCGCGCGTCGCAAGCGTCGAACTCGGGCCGCTCGGGTCGCGTCATGCCGCCGTCGAAGATGATGCAGGCGTCGGCGCCGCGCTCGTCTCGCTCGATGAAGTCGACGATCGAGATGGCCGCCGATCTCCTCCTCGCCGTCGGAGGCGACGCGGATGTTCACCGGCAGGCGCCGTCCTGCTCGCGAAGCAGCTGCGGCCGCCTTCAGGAGCGTGTAGAGCTGTCCCTTGTCGTCGGCGATGCCGCGCGCGTAGTAGCCAGCCGTCGCGCTCGGTCGAGCTCGAACGGCGGCGACTCCCAGAGCTCGAGCGGCGCCGGCGGCTGGACGTCGAAGTGGCCGTAGATCGATGCACCGTCGGCGCGTCGCGCGCCGTCGCGTTCGCGCGGAATGTCGCCGATCGACGAGCGTCACGCTCACCCGTCTGGACGAGCTCGGCCTCGCCACCGGCGCGCTTGACGAAGTCGCGCACCCACTCCGCCGCCCGGCGCACGTCGGCCTGGTGCGCCGGGTCGGCGCTGACGCTCGGGATCGCGATGAACTCGCGCAGCTCGTCAAGCCAGGTCTGCGTCCACGGGCAGCGCGAGTCTACGCGGATTACAGGCTAGGCGACGTCGCGCAGCTTGCCGCGTCTCGGCGAGCGCGCGCAGCTTCTTCAGGCTCTGGTTCTCGATCTGGCGGATGCGCTCGCGCGTGACGTTGAACGTGCGGCCGACCTCGTCGAGCGTCCGCGGATGCTCGCCGTCGAGCCCGTAGCGAAGCTCGAGCACGCGGCGCTCGCGGCTGCGAGAGCGTGCCGAGGATCTTGCCGCAGCGTCTCCTTGCGCATCGTCGATCTCGGCCGCCTCGTCGGGCAGCGGCACGTTCTCGTCGGTGAGGAAGTGCCCGAACTCCGACTCCTCCTCGTCGCCGACCGGCTTCTCGAGCGAGACCGGCGTCTGCGCGCTGCGGCGGATCTGCTCGACCTCCTCGACCGTCAGGTCGAGGTCGCTGCGCGATCTCGACGGCGATGCGGCTCGCGGCCGAGCTCGGCGCGCAGCTTCCGCTCGGAGCGGACGATCTTGTTCAGCTTCTCGACGACGTGCACCGGCATCCGGATCGTGCGCGCCTTGTCGGCGAGCGCGCGCGCGACGGCCTGGCGGATCCACCACGTCGCGTAGGTCGAGAACTTGAAGCCCTTGCGGTAGTCGAACTTCTCGGCGGCGCGCACGAGGCCGATCGTCCCCTCCTGGATCAGGTCGAGGAACGGCAGCCCCTGGTTGCGGTAGCGCTTCGCGATCGAGACGACGAGGCGCAGGTTCGCCTCGACCATCTCCTGCTTCGCGCCGTGGTCGCCGCGCTCGATCCGCTTCGCGAGCTCGACCTCCTGGGCGGCGGTGAGCAGGTCGACCTTGCCGATGTCCTTCAGGAAGAGCTGGAGCGAGTCGGTCGAGACCTCGCGACGCCTCGGCGACCGGCGGCGCTCCTCCTCCGTCGGACGACCGCGACGACCTCGATCTGCAGCTCCTCGAGCGCCTGGTAGAAGTCGTCGATCTGGGCCGGCGTCGAGGTCGAGCTCGTCGAGCGCGACCGCGATCTCGTCGGCTGTCAGCTGCCCGCTCTCGCGCCCGGCTTCGAGCAGCGCCTTTGCGTCATCCGTCTCGAGTAGATCGACGACGTGCCTTCGTGTCCCACTGCTTCCTCGGCTGCGCTCACTCCGTTCCCCCTCCAGGACCGGCGTTCTTGCGATGCCGCACTGTGCCACCTGGCTCGGACGAACGCCATAGGCCGAACGGCTCATCTTTGTGCCGGACTGGTCCCAGGACTTTCGACCGGCTTTCAGAAGCGTATCCGCCCTTCTTCCGAGCGGGGTTCGGGGGCCTTGCGCGCGGGCGAGGGCCAACTCGCGGCGGGCACGGGCCCACGTCCCCGAAGTAGATCGAGAGCAGGCCGAGATGGAAGCGGACGGTCTGCGCGTGCGGAAACCGGCGAACCAGCGGGCCCGAGGTGCGAAAACGCCAGGGCAGGCCGGTCCTTGTCGTAGAGCCCGACGGCCGCGGCCGTGAGCGCCTCGGGGTCGGCCAGGCGCGAGCGCCGCAGCCGCCTCGAACTCGCGTTCGGCCGAGACGGGTCGAAGCGCCTGCTGAAAGGCGGCGCCGCGCAGGAGCCGGGCCTGAACCGCGCTCGTCGGCTGGGAGAAGCTCGGGACGAACGGCGGGAGGTCGGGCGGCGTGTTCGGGTGACGGAGGTCCTGCGCACGCACCGCCGACGGCGAATCGGGCTGGACACGCTCTGCCGTTCCAGCCAGGCCTTGGTCGCGTCGGCCTGCTGGCCTGTCAAGACGAGCGCGAGCCCGAGCTCGAGCCGGACGAGGCCGCTCCGCGGATAGCGCTCGGCGAGGATCCGCAGCCTCCGTACCGTCCCGGCGGGCCAGGCTCGCAGCGCCTCCTGAACGGCCTGGGCGATCTCCGGGCCGTGCCGTCGGGTCGGCGGCGTAAGGCGGCGGCTTGCTCGTCTGCGTTGGCGACGTCGGTTCGGGTCGCGAGCGTGACGCCGACGGCGGTCCCTGCTGCGGCCAGAGCAACGAGCGCCACGATCAGCCGGACCCGAACGGAGGCGACTCATCGCGGACGACGCTAGCTAACGGCGCAGCTATATTTCCTATAGCGATGGCGACGTACCGCGAGCTGCTCCAGCACGGTCCGCGCCGAGATCTCGGAGGTGGACGCCACCCAGGCGCGCGAGCTGATCGACTCCGGCGGCCCGCTCGTCGTCGACGTCCGGGAGCAGGACGAGTGGGACGAGGGTCACATCCCCGGCGCCGTCCACGTTCCGCGCGGGCATCTCGAGTCGCGCGATCGAGCGCGTCGGCTCCCGACCACTCGCGTCCCGTGCTCGTCTCTACTGCTCCGTCGGCAACCGTTCCGCGTTCGCGGCCAAGACGCTCGCCGAGCTCGGCTACGAGGACGTCGTCTCGCTCGCCGGCGGCTTCACCGACTGGAAGCGCAACGGCTTTCCCGTCGCAGCTCCAGGCGCGGGCTGGACGCGCAACGACGCGCGCGCGTTACAGCCGCCACCTGCTGATCCCCGAGGTCGGCGAGGAGGGCCAGCTGAAGCTGCTCGACTCGCAGCGTTCTGCTGATCGGCGCCGGCGGCCTCGGCTCGCCCGCCTCGCTCTATCTCGCTGCGGCGGGCGTCGGCACGGCTCGGCATCGTCGACGCCGACGTCGTCGACGAGTCGAACCTGCAGCGACAGATCGTCCACTCGACCGAGTCGCTCGGCGAGCTGCAAGGTGGAGTCGGCGAAGCGTGACGATCGAGGCGCTGAATCCCGACGTCGAGGTCGTCGACGTACGAGGAGCGGCTGACCTCCGAGAACATCGAGCGGATCCTCGCGCGACGGCTGGGACGTGATCGTCGACGGCGCCGACAACTTCCCGACGCGCTACCTCGTCAACGACGCGTCGGTCTGGCACGACATCCCGGTCGTGCACGGCTCGATCTACCGCTTCGAGGGACAGGTCACGGTCTTCAAGCCGCACGACGGACCCGTGCTATCGCTGCCTCTTCCCCACGCCGCCGCCGCCCGAGCTCGCGCCGATCGTGCGCCGAGGGCGGCAGTGCTCGGCGTCCTGCCCGGCGTCATCGGCTCGCTGCAGGCGAGCGAGGCGCTCAAGCTCGCGCTCGGGATCGGCGAGCCGCTCGATCGGCCGCCTGCTTCTGTTCGACGCGCTCTCGGCGGACGTTCAACGAGGTGACGCTTCGCCGCGATCCGGACTGCCCGGTCTGCGGCGATCACCCGACGATCACCGAGTACATCGACTACGTCGAGTTCTGCGCAGGGACGGGGAGCCCGCATGACCAAGGTTCGCATCCCACCGACGCTGCGCGAAGCAGACGTCGGCGGCGAGCGCGAGCTGCCCGGCCGAAGGCGACACCGTTCGCGAGCTGCTCGAGGATCTGATGGGCCGCTTTCCGGCGCTGCGCACGCCAGCTCGTCGAGGACGGCGACATCGCGCCGTTCGTGAACGTCTACGTCGAAGGCGAGGACGTGCGCACGCTGCGACGGGCTCGAGACGCCGACGTCCGACCGGCGCTCGACGGTGATCCTCCTGCCCGCCATGGCCGGTGGCTAGCGAGCCGTAGCGCGGAATCGCTCCTCGACCTCGTCGGCAACACACCGCTCGTCGAGCTGAAGCCGCGCCGGCGTCGGTCCAGATCTACGCGAAGCTCGAAGGGCAGAACCCGACCGGCTCGATCAAGGACCGCATCGCGAAGGCGATGATCGAGGCTGCCGAGGCGTCAGGCGAGCTCGAGCCCGGCCGCGAGCTCCTCGAGCCGACGAGCGGCAACACGGGCATCTCGCTCGCGCTCGTCGCGAAGCTCAAGGGCTATCCGCTCACGTGCGTGATGCCTGAGAACGCGACGGAGGAGCGCAAACGGCTGCTGCGCCTCTACGGCGCGAACATCGTCTACTCGCCCGGCGAGCGAGGGCTCGAACGGCGCCGTCCGGCTCGCGCTCGAGCTCGCCGAGCGCGACGCCGCGCTACTTCATGCCGTTCCAGTACGCGAACGAGGCGAACCCGCGCGCGCACTACGAAGGCACCGGCGCGGAGATCGCCGAGGCGCTCGACCGCGTCGACGTCGCTCGTCGCCGGCCTCGGCACCGGCGGCACGCTGATGGGAACGGGCGAGCGTCTGCGCGAGACGTTCCCGGACATCGTCGTCGCCGCGGCGCGAGCCGCTTCCGGGCGATCCGGTGATGGGGCTGCGCTCGCTCGACGACGGCTACGTCCCGCCGATCCTCGACGTCTCGAAGCTCGACCGCAAGGTGCTCGTCTCGAACGAGGAGTCGGTGCACGCGGTTGCGTCGCCTGCTCGACGAGGACGGCATCTTCGCCGGCGTCTCCGGCAGGCGCCGTCGGACACGTCGCGCGGAAGCTCGCAGACGAGCTCGACGAAGGCGTCGTCGTCGCGATCCTCGCCGACGCCGGCTGGAAGTACCTCTCCGCCGACTTCTGGGAGACCGACGACGTCGAGCGCGGCGATGGAGCGAACCGTCTGGTGGTGATCCCGGCCGAGGTGCGCGACGCGCTCGTCGCGCACGCCGAGCGCGAGGCGCCGAACGAAGCGTGCGGGCTCGTCGTGCTCCGCGACGGCCGCGCCGAGCGCTACGAGCCGGGCCGCAACGCCGCGTGCGTCGCCGTACCGCTTCGAGCTCGAGTTCGACGATCCCGAGATCGTGGTTCGCTCGAGGACGAGGGCTACGAGCTCGCGGTCTTCCACTCGCACATCTCGTCGCCCGCGCGGCCGTCGCGCACCGACGTCGAGAACATCGGGCTCTGGGCCGGCAAGCCCTACCTCGTGTACTCGATCCGGCACGACGACCTGGCCGCCTTCCGGATCGAAGACGGCCAGATCGAGGAGGTTCCGGTTACGCGGTGACCTTGAAGTGCCCCCTTCATGCCGCTCGCGGCATGCGGGTCGCACTGGTAGGTGTAGGTGCCGGGCTTGAGCTTGATCGTCCAGGTCGTCTCGCCCGTGAACGAGATGCCGGTCTTCTTGTTCAGACCAGGGCCCGTTCAGATGGAAGTTGTGAATCGAGGCCTTGTCCTCGACCTTGATCCTGTACGTCCCGGCCTTGATCGTCTTCAGCGTCCTTGTTGCCCTTCTTGACCTCGATCGAGTAGCCGGGGCCGACCTCACCCGTGAGGCCGCTCGACTTGGCTTGGACAGGAGAGACGAGAATCGCAGCCGCAGCCGCGACGGTGAATGTCAGCAGTAGTGCTCGGAACATGAGAAAGCCCCCTCGCTTTTGTGTATTGGGCGTCAATACGCGAGGGGGCCTCGAAGCGGTTTTCGAGAGAGACCTAGGTGACCTTGAAGCTGCCCTTCATGATCGAGGCGTGCGGGTCACAGATGTACTTGTAGGTGCCCTTCTTGAGCGTGACCGTCCACGTGAAGGTCCCCTTGGGACCGACGCCCGTCTTCTTGTTCACCCCGGGCCCCGTGAGGTGGAAGTTGTGGATGTTCGAGAGATCCTTCACGACGATCTTGTACTTCCCCGCCTTGAGCGACGTGACCTTGGTCGTGCCCTTCTTGAGGGTGATCGTGAAGCCAGGGCCGTCGGTGCCGGTGAGGGTCGGCACGGCCGCGGAGGCCGAGGCGACGAACACGAGCGCGGCACCGAGCAGCGCGACGAGAGCGAGACGAGTGCGAAGCATTCTTCTCCTTGTTGAGTTGTCCAGACCCCAGAACTTCTGTCGCGATGGTAGCGGCGAATGCTCAGGTCAGGCGCTTTCTGCCGCCGACCTGATCGCAACTCCGCCGCTGGCCTAGTTCTCGGCGTCGAAGAGCTCGGCCTCGAGCGCGTCACGCTCGACGATCGTCGCGGTCCCGCTGCTCCCGCCGCTGCTCGAACGTCACCGCGAGCTTGAGGATGCGAGACCCCTCGACCTCGAGGATGTCGAAGCGCATGCCGTCGTGCATGATCGTGTCGCCCTTCTCCGGCTGGCGGCCGAGCAGCCCGAAGACGAAGCCGGCCATCGTGTGGTAGTCCTCCTGCGGCAGCATCGCGTGTTGAAGCTGCTCGTTGAAGTCGTCGATCGGGAACGTTCCGTCGATCGATCACGGTGTCCTCGTCGATCTGCTCGATCGACTCGTCCGGAAGGTCGAACTCGTCCTCGATGTCGCCGACGATCTCCTCGAGCAGGTCTTCGAGCGTGACGATCCCCTCCATGTCGCCGTACTCGTCGACGACGATCGGCCATGTGCTGGTTCTGCACGGCGGAACTCGGCGAGCAGCGCCGCGAGGTCCTTCGTCTCCGGGACGATGTGACGCCGGCCGGATGATGTCCTCGACCTTGACCTCGTGCATGCCCGCGGTCGCGGAGCGCGCGGAACAGGTCGCGCACGTGGAGGATGCCGACGACGTTGTCCAAGCGACTCCCGGTAGACCGGGATAGCGCGTGAACGGCGAGTCCATCACCGCCTGCGAGGCATTGCTCGGGCGGGAGGTCGATCGACAGCGCCACCACCTCCGGCCGCGGCACCATCACGTCCTGTCGCCTCCTTGTCCGCGAAGTCGAAGACCTTGTAGAGCATCTCCTGCTCCTGCTGCTCGATCTCGCCGTGCTCGGTCGACTGGCGAGACGAGCATGCGCAGCTCCGCCTCCGAGTGCACGTCGTCGTCCGCGCCCGGCGGCTGCAGCCCGAGCCAGCGCAGGACGATCTCGGTCGAGCGCTGGAGGAACCAGATCAGCGGCCGCATGACGATGAAGAAGACGCGCACGGGCGCCGACGACGAACAGCGCCGTCCGCTCCGGAGTGGCCGAGCGCGATTCCCTTCGGCACGAGCTCGCCGATCACGACGTGCAGGAAGGTGAGGATCAGGAGATAGCGCGAGCACGACGGCGAGCACCGTGGCGAGGCACTCGTCGAACAGCGTGCGACAGCGCCTGCTCGCCGAGCGCGCCGATGGCCAGCGAGGTGAGCGTCACGCCGAGCTGCATCGCGGCGATGAAGCGCGGCGGGTCGGACGTGATGCGCAGCACGTCGCGCGCGCGCCGGTTGCCCTGATGCTGCAGCTCGACGATGCGCGTCCGGCGCGCAGTCACGAGGCCGTATTCGGCCGCGACGAAGAAGGCGTTCAGCAGAATCAGAGCGCCGACGGCGACGAGCCTCGAAGAGGATCGTCACGCCCCGACCCCGTGGGCGTGGGTACTAGGCAGGATGTCGTCGTCCAACTACGGGCCAGTATAGGAAACCGGTTGGTCGTCCTCCGCGGGCGGCCCGGCCTTCCCGGACAAGCCGTTCCAGGTGCGACAGCGTCTCCGGCGACGGCGAAACGGCGCTGCGTCGGCGTCGAGCTCCGCTCCGAAGACGTCGAGCGAGATCTCGTAGGCGCTGCGTGGCTCGGTCGCCGAGCGCCGCCGCGGTGCTCGTCGAGCCGGCGCCGGTGATGCTCGATCAGCTCTCGGGCGCGATACGCCGGCGTCGAGGATCGGCTCACCGTGGCCCGGGATAGACGATCGCGCGGCGCGAGCTCGATCGTCCGCTCGAGCGACGCGAGGTAGTCGCCGAGCGGGTCGGGCCGGCTCTCCGGATAGAGGCCGACGGCCGGCGAGATTCTCTGCAGCAGAGTGGTCGCCCGCGATCAGCACGCCGTCGCGCGAGGAAGCCGAGGTGGCCGTCGGCATGACCGGGCAGCTCGAGGACCTGCCAGCCGTCGACCTCGCTGCCTTCGTACAGCAGCGTCGGGATCGACGGCGTAGCGGATGAACGGCGCGAACGCGTGACCCTGCGCGATCAGGTCGTTCAGCGACTGCGCGCGGGCACGCCGTGTCGCACGAACCAGGCGGCGATCCGCTCCGGCCAATCGTCGCTCCCCAGACGCGCTCGCACTGGGCATAGTCGAGGCCGCCCTGGAAGACCGGGCGCGCCGGTCGCCCGGCTGCGGCCTCCGCTCCGCCGACGTGGTCGGGATGGAAGTGGGTGATCGCGATCCGCTCGACCTCCACGGCGCTCCACGGCGCGTCTGCCGAGCCCGAGGCCCGTGTCGAAGAGCGTCCCGTCGGCGAGGTAGCAGTGGACGTGCTTCGGGCCGGTCGGCAGGGGCAGCGTCAGCCGCTGAATACCGTCTTCGAGCTGTACGAACGTCTGTTCTATACTCCCTGCTGAGGCCATGCGGATCGAGTATCGCGAAGAGCCCTGCAAGAGCGCCCTCAACCCGGTGAAGGGCATGGGCTTCAAGTGGTCGCTGAACCCGTACATGGGCTGCGTGCACCGCTGCACCTTCTGTTACGTCCGCGCCTTCGAGCAGCGGTCGGACCGACCGTCGGACGACCGCTACGGGACGCTCGATCCGCGTGAAGACGAACGTCGCCGAGGTGCTTGCGCGAGGAGCTCGCGCGCGCCGACGTGGCAGCGGCGAGCAGGTGACGCGTCGGCGCCGCGACCGACCCGTACCAGCCCGTCGAAGGCAAGTACAAGCTGACGCGCGCGTGCCTCGAGGTGTTCCGCGACGCCGTCGAATCCGTTCGGGATCATCACGCGCGGGCCGATGATCGTGCGCGACCTCGACGTGCTCGTCGGAAGCGGCGAAGCGCGCGGACGTCGCGCGTGACGTTCTCGATCCCGACGCTCGACGAGGAGGTCTGGAAGCGGACCGAGCCGTCGACGGCGCACCCGCGGCAGCGGCTGCGAGCGCTCTGAAGGCGCTCGTCGACGCCGGCGTCGAAGGCGAGCGTCGGGATGGCGCCGATCCTGCCCGGGATCTCCGACCGACCCGAGCAGCTGCGCGCGAGTCGTCCGGGCCGCGCGCGAGGCCGGCGCCACCGGGATCTGGGCGAACCTGCTCTTCCTGCGGCCGGGCACGCGCGAGCACTTCCTCGAGCATCTGGCCGAGGACTGGCCCGAGCAGCTGCCGCTGTACGAGCGGCTCTACGCCCGCCGGCGCGCCTACCTCGGCGCCGAGGCGCGGAACCCGCTCCGTGCCGAGGTCTCGAAGCTCGCCCGGGAACACGGCATCCGGCGACCGCCGCAGGCGTCCGCCTGGGCCCGCCGCCGGAGCCCGAGCAGCTTTCGCTGACCGTATAGCGGAATATCATCCTCGAACCGCTGTCGACCCCCTCCGAGATCACCTGCCTGATCGTCGACGACCACGAGGTCGTCCGCGAAGGCTTGCGCCTCTCGCTCTCGCGTGCGCCGCACATCCGCGTGATCGGCGAGGCGTCCGACGGCGCGAGCGCCGTCGCGCTCGCCGAGCGCCGCCAGCCCGAACGTCGTGATCATGGACGTCCGCATGCCCGGCATGGACGGGCTCGAGGCGACGAAGATCCTGACGCGAGAAGGTGCCCGAGTCCGCGGTGCTCATCTTCACCGCGTACAGCGAGCGCGTCGCTGCTCGGCCGCGGGCTCGAGTCCGGCGCGAAGGGCTACATCCTCAAGGAGGCGCCGCACCGAGACGCTGCTGCGCGCGATCGAGAAGGTCGCCGGCGGCGAGGGCTACGTCGACCCGGCGCTGATGCCGGCGTTCCTGACCGGCAAGGACAAGGACGAGATGCTCACCGGCGCGCGAGCGCGAGATCCTGCAGCTGCTCGCCGACGGCATGTCGAACGCAGGACGTCGCGGCGAAGCTCTTCATCAGCCAGGAGACCGTGAAGAGCCACGTCCGCCACATCCTCGCCAAGCTCGAGGCGGACACGCGCACGCAAGCGGTTGCGATTGCGCTTCGCGAAGCGATCATCGACTAGAGCCGGACTGCTCGTCGCGGCGTTCGCGGCGGCGGCGGTTCTCGTCGCTCGCGGCGCTTGCCCTCGGCAGTCATCCGCTCACGCTCGCCGGACTCGGCGTCGCCATCGCGATCGCCGGGATCGTCGCAGCTTCTCTGATCGTGACGGAGCGCCGCCGGCACGAGGCGGCCGAGCGGGAGCTGACGAGCGAGGCGCGCTTCCTCGAGGCGCTCGTCGAGACGATGGGCTCCATCGTCGGCGGCGCCGACGTGATCGAGCGCGACGCGCCAGGAGGCGGAGCGGCTGTTCGAGGCGCGCGCACGACTGCTCCTCGGCCCGGCGAGCGGCCGCGCTCACGCACCGGCGGAGAACGCGATCGTGATTCCGCTGCGCGCGCACGACGAGGAGATCGGTGCGCTGCGTCTGACCCGAGCGACGTCCCTTCGATCGCGAGGACGTCGTGCGCGCGACCGTGCTCGCGGACTTCGCCGCGCGCGAGCACGAGAACGCGACAGCTGCTCGACGACGCGCAGGTGCGCGAGGCCGAACGCTCGCGTCTGTCGGACCAGCTGATCACCGCCGAGCAGGACGAGCGGCGACGGCTTGCGCAGACGAGCTGCACGACGGCGCCGGTGCAGTCGCTCTCCGGAGTGGCGCTGTTGCTCGACGCGGGCTTGAACTCGATCGCAGGAGGGCCGCGACGACGGAGGCGCAGCAGATCATCGGCCGGGCGCTCGAGCGCCACCGCGCGACGATCGGCCAGTTGCGCAACCTCTCCTTCAACCTCGAGCCCGTCGTCCTGCGCGACCAGGGCTTCGGCGCCGGCGGTGCGCGCGCTGACGGACCAGATCGAGCTCGCACACAACGTCGCAGGTCGAGGTCGACGTCGACGCAGCAGAGCAGCTCGCCCAGCAGACGCAGGCCGCGATCTACCAGATCATCCGCGAGGCGGTCGACCAGGCAGTGCGACGCGGCCGCCGCAGACGCTGTCGGTGACCGATGCGGCGAGACGGCCGACGGCGAGCGTCGAGACGGCGATCGCCGGACGACGCGCCCGGCGAGCGCCGCCGCCGCAGCCTCGACGAGCTCGCGGAGCGGGCGCGGACGCTCGAACGGCGTCTGACGGTCGACCAGGGCGCAGAGCGTCGGCACGACGGTCCGCGTCGTCCTGCCGCCGTACGCCACGTCCCGTTAGGCCATGTCCAGGACAGTCCCTGCACGCGGCTCGTCGGGCCCTGTCACGTGCCTGGCACCGGACGTCGCCGGTTAGGATGCGCGGCCGATGGCGCGATCGGCGGCAAAGCACCTCCTCTTCATCTGGAAGCCCAGCGGCTACGAGCTCCGCGAGGCCGACGGCGAGCGCGCCGGCCGTGGGCTCCGAGGTCGAGTCGGACGAACGCGAGGCTGCAGGTGATCAAGGTCGCGCCCTCGCCGCTCCCGCACGACCCGCGGCCCTGCGCGTACCTACAGGCCGTCTAGCGCGGACTCCGCGGCGATCCGGCCGAACACGAGCGCGGCCGCCAGCCCGCTCGCGTAACCACCGGTCGAGATGCCGCCCGCATCGGCGCCCGCGCGCGAACAGATCCCTCGGCGCCGACGACCCGCGCCTGCTCGTCGATGCGCAGGCCGCCGATCGTGTGCGTGATGCCGGGCGCGCACACGCACCGCGACGCGGGCACCCGGCGGCGTCGGCGAACGGCAGCTCCGGCCGGGTCGACCCGCGTCGGGGCAAGCGCCACGATGTCGGCGACCGTTCGCTCGCGAACCGTGCTGTTCGAGCGCGCGCGTCGTCGAGGACGTACCACGCCCGCGCCTCCGGCTGCTGCGCCGTCGCCTGCACGAGGTCGTTCTCCGACCACGAGACCTCGCCGCTCGAAGAACTCCTCGCCGCGTTCGTTGTAGACGCGCGCGTACCGGCCGTAGAGCTGCGCGAGCGGGACGAACTGCTCCTCGGAGAAGGTCGCGTCCGGCATGTTGCGGCCGTAGAACTCGTCCAGCCCGGCGGAGAGCTCGGCGCCGCCGGCCGACCGCGAGCGCAGGCCGTCGCCGCTGCTCCACGGATTCGCCCGCAGTCTCAGCGGCGCCGCCCGGATGGATGTGCTCGGCGACGAGGCTCCGCGTCTCCCTGGAAGCCGCCCGTCGCAAGAATCGTCGGGCTCCGGCTGCGGTCTCCGCCGAGGCGAACGTCACCGGCCAGCGCGCGGCGAGCGTCTCGGTCAGGCCGCGCGGATCGAAGCGCTTGCCGATCGGTGCGCGGGTTACCGGTCTCGTGCTCGACGACCGGCGCGCCGAGCGACTCGAGCCACGCGATGCCCGTCGTCGAGCTGCTCCCAGACGACGCGCTGCAGCGCTCGTCGCCGGCCGGACACTCCGCGCGAAAGTCGTCCCACTCGCGGAAGCGCCAGATGACGCAGCTCGACAGCAGCATCGAGCCGCCCGGCACGCGTTCCTTTCTCGTAGCACGACGGGCGCCGCGCCGAGCTCGCGTGCGCGGGCCGCGGCGGACAGCCCGGCCATGCCCGCGCCCGCGATGACTACGTCAGTGCGAATCCCGGCTTGTGCTCGACGTACTCGATGCGCACGCGCTCCGGCCCCAGACGAAGACGGCACGCGTGTTCGCGGCGTCGACGACGTTGTCGACGATCGTCGCGCTTCTCCGCCTCGGCGATGACCGGATCGACCTCGTCGACGAGCACGGCGACGATGGTTCAGCAACGGCTTCTCGGGCTCGCCCGGATCGCCGCGGATGGAACTCGACGTACGCGCCGCCGACCTCGACGCGCGGATGCCCGTCGGACGGCTCGGCGGGATTGAAGCCGAGCGCCGTGTACTCCTGCGGCCGTCTGCTCGGGGTCGGTCGAGTACGAGCGCGACGTGGTCGAGGTCGTACTCGACGTCCGTCGGCGCCTCGACGAGCCGCACACGAACGCCCTCGCCGAGCTCGAGCTCGGTCGTCTCGGAAGGTCAGCCGTCGCGCGATCGAGCGTCCGACGACGCGCAGCGCGACGTGCTTGAACGCACCTTGCTCGCGCGGTCCTTCGGCGCGTGAACAGCGTCAGCTTCCCGCGCCGCGCGTCCGAGCCGACGAGCGTGAACGCATCCTGCCGGTCGATGACGTGCATCCCGACGTTGCTCGTCAGGAAATCGACGATCGGCTCGCGGTCCGCGACCCAGAAGGCGACGTGATCCAGGGTCTTGGGCCTCACTCGCCAGCGTACCCCTAGCTACCGCACTACTGTCCTCGCGTCGACCGCACGCGCTTCAGTTCGGGGCTTTGTCATGTCCAGACCTCCTCACTGGACGACAGTCGTCGCGTACCCGCTGGCGCGGGGAGCTATTCCAGGGGTGGGTTCTGGACGTTGTGCTCGGTCGCGTACTCGTCCGTCGAGCTTGTTCACGACGTCGAGCGCCCTCGCCGTAGGCGTAGTTGATCTTCGACGAACGGCTCCCACTTGTCCGGGCAGCGCGTCCTCCGGGAAGATCGCCTCGACCGGGCACTCCGGCTCGCATGCGCCGCAGTCGATGCACTCCTCCGGGTCGATGACGAGGATGCGCTCGACCTCGTGGATGCAGTCGACCGGGCAGACGTCGACGCAGGAGAGGTCTTTGATGTCGATGCAGGGCTCGGCGATGATGTAGGTCACGGCGCGTCACTCTACTCGAGGCGATCAGCTCCTCGACGACCTGAGGCCGCGCGCTCCTGCGAGCGCGTTCTTCGACGAGCACCTGATCGAAGCCCGCCTCGTGCGCGCGCCGCAGCCCGGCCGTGTCCGGTGTGGCCCGCCGAAGCCGAGGATCGGTATCGTCCGGATACGAGTCGGCGACGTCGATCGGATCGACGCGGCTGATGTCGGCGATCACGAGGTCAGGCCAGTCGGCGCTGTCGGTCGTGACGAAGTGATGTCCAGGGAGCAACGCCTCGAGCTTGCCCCGAAAGAAGACATCGACCCCACACAGCAGGATCGTCGCCACGGCGGGAGTGTCGCGCCCGGGCGGGCCGACTGTTCAAGCCTCCGGCATAGAGGCTCACCGGATGGCAGGAGGCATGGCTCGGAGTTCGAGTCCGCATACCGGGCTGGGCGTCGAGCCTGATCCGGAGCCGGCGAGTACTTCGCCGCGCACGAAGAGCTCGAGAACGTGTGGCGAGCCGCGTGGCCGCAGACGAGCGCGACTTCTTCCAGGGTCTCGTTCACGTTGCCGTTCGCGTGGTACCAGGCCGGGCGCGGCCGAAGGATCGGCACCGAGCGGCAGCTCGAAAAGGCGATCCGGCGCTTGGAGCCCTTCGCGCCCGAGCACCGCGGTGTCGACGTCTCGCGGCTGACCGCGCAACTGTCGGATCTCCAGGCACGCGACTCTCTGATCTGCCGCTCACCAGACCTCCCTAGTCCACTAGGCTCCGCGGCTCGTGAGCGACTTCGGGAAGGAAATTGCCGCCGCATACGCGACGACAGGGCGCATCGATCGAAGTCGGCAAGGGGGTCCTCGACGGCAAGGTCGTGACGGAGGCCGGACGTTCGCCTCCCGCTCCGCAGCGCGAACAGGCATGGATTGATCGCCGGAGCGACAGGCACGGGCAAGACGCGCACGTTGCAGCTGCTCGCGGAGCAGCTCTCCGAGCAGGGCGTTCCGGTCTTTGCGGCAGATGTGAAGGCGACCTTTCCGGAATCGCCGCGCCGGGTGACGGATCCGGCCCGCCGGCAAGCGGGCAGCCGAGCTCGGCGAGAAGTTCGAGCCGACCGGGTTTCCGGCCGAGTACCCTCGCTCGGGGAGTCGGGCCGGGCGTTCCGATCCGCGCAACCGTGTCCGACTTCGGGCCGCAGCTCCTCGCGAAGCGTCCTCGAATCGAACGAGACGCAGGAGCAGAGCCTCGCGCTCGTCTTCCGCTACGCCGACACAGAAGGGTCTCCCGCTCCTCGACCTCTCCGACCTGCGAGCGCGTCCTGACCTTCCTCGATTCGGATGCCGGCAAGGCGGAGCTGTCCGGCATCGGTGGTGTCGCCTCGTCAGACGATCGGCTGTCCTGCGCCATCGCTCGCCGGGCTGGAGGACGGCGGCGGCAACGAGCTCTTCGGTGAGCCACAGTTCGACGATCAACGACCTGCTGCGGACCACATCCGGATGGACGCGGCGTGATCTCCTGCCTCGAGCTGCTCGGCCGTGCAGGACAAGCCGAACGCTCTTCTCGACGGCGCTCATGTGGCTCCTCGCCGAGCTGTTCGAGGCGCTCCCGGAGGTCAGCGACCTCGAGAAGCCGAAGCTGGTCTTCTTCTTCGACGAAGCGCACTCTCCTGTTCGACGACACGACGAAGGCCTTCATCGAGTCGGTGACCCAGACGGTGCGGTCTGATCCGGTCGAAGGGCGTCGGCGTCTTCTTCATGCACGCAGGCGCCGAAGGACATCCACGCAGGACGTCCTCGCCCAGCTCGGAAACCGCGTGCAGCACGCCTTGCGCGGCTTTCACGCCCGACGACGCGAAGGCTTTGCGCGCGACGGTGCGGACGTTTCCGGGAAGTCCGAGTACTACAAGCTCGAGGAGCTGCTCCCGCAGCTCGGGCACCGGCGAGGCGGTCAGTCACGATCCTCTCCGAGAGCGGCGTGCCGACGCCGGTCGTGCACACGAAGATCAGGCCCCGCGCTCGCGAATGGGCCCGGCCTGGACGACATCGCGACGGCCCGGCGCAGTCGCCGCTCGTCTCGAAGTACGCGACCCGGATCGACAGCCAGTCGGCCCGCGAGTTGCTCGCGGCACGGCTCGAAACGGCCGCGACGGCGACACCGCCCGTGGTGAAGGCGAAACACCGCGACGCGGCGAAGGCGACCCAGGGCGGAACAGACGCGCTCGGCGACTTCCTCGGCTCGTCAGGAAAGGCACTGCAGCGCGAAGTCATCACGCGGCGTGTTCGGACTGCTGCGGAAACGTCTCTAGCTCAGAGATCGCCGAGGCCGATCGCCTCGAGCACGCCGGTGCGTGTAGATCTGCACTCGATAGAACTCGTCGAAGAACAGCAGCAAGCCGAGCGCGACGAGGATCACGCCGCCGACGAGCGAGAACACGCGGTAGTGATCGCGCATCCAGCGGAAGAACGCCATCCCGCGCACGAAGAACACGGCGACGAGCAGGAAGGCCGACACCGAGCCCGGCCGAATATGCGGCGCAGCCAGGCGGAGCCGCGGATGACGGTTGACGAGTTGCTGGCGGCGGCGAATGCCTCGGCGAGGAACGGACCGACGCACGGCGCGGCGCAGATCGCGAACGCGCCGCCGAGCAGAACACGCGAGACCGCTCTCCGGCGCGCCCTGGATCAGCCCGCCGGCGACGAGCCGGTCCGTCCACGGCAGCAGGCCCATGAAGGCGAGCCCGGCGACGACGAGGATGAAGCCGGCGAGCGCCTGCTTCGTCTGGTCGCTCAGCACGCCTGGCGATGAGGTTCGCCGCGGCGCCCAGCGCCACGAACACGATCGCGAAGCCAGGCGATGAACGGAAGGCTCGCGAAGCGCGACGCGTCGTCCGACGCCGGGATCCCCGAGTCGCTGCGCCTCGACCGCCGAGACAGCCGAGAGGTATCCCGGAACGAGCGGCAGCACGCACGGGAACGCGATCGAGGCGAACCCGAGCAGGAACGAGTCCGCCGGCCTTCTCCATCAGCCGCTCGAACCGCCGTGAGCTCATCGTCGAGTCGCCGCTCGAGCGCGGGATCGAGAGGCGGTCCCGCCAGCAGCGGTTCGCGGCGCCGGGACCACCGCCACGGCGCCGACGCCCACGATCACGGCCGCCGCGATGATTCCGGCGATCGGCAGCCACCAGGCGAGCGAGACCGAACCCCTTGTGCGCGCGGCGCAGCGAGGATGGCGTCCCCGTACTCGGCGACGAGCTGACTCTTGATCTGGCTCTTCGTGTCGCCCGCGGCGATGCGCGAAGCGATCACGCGCTTGATCTGCTGCGCTGCGGGAGAGCTCGACTGGTCGAGCGTCGTCCCGCAGACGGGGCACATGACCTCGCCTTCGAGCTCGTTCAGCGTCGGGTGGCGTTCGCTCGCGTGGGCGACAGGCACGAGCGAGCAGAGCCGCGACCAGGACGAGGATGAGCCGTCTCACGACGCGGCGATCTGCCGCAGGTACCGCGGCAGATCTTCCTCCACGACCAGTTCGCCGACCACCTTGCCGCTGCGAGCAACGAAGAAGATCCGCGGAATCGGCAGCCCGCCCCACTTCGTCAGGACGCTGCCGCTGCCGTCGTGCACGCTCGGATACGTGATGCCGTGCTTGCGCTGCCAGCTGCGAGCGTCGCCGGAGAAGTCCTTCGTGTCGACGCCGATGAACGCGACGCGATTGCCGTACTGCTTGCCGCGCCGCCTCGAGCCGCTTCGACTCGTGGATGCACGGGACGCACCACGACGCCCAGAAGTCGAGGACGATCGGCTTCTGCCACGCAGCGACGCGAGATCGATGCGTCCGCGGCCGTCGAGCCGGGCTCAGGTCGAACGCGGGCGCGGTCGGATGCTCGTCCGTCTCTCGAGCGCTCTGCGCGACGCCCTTGTTGCTGTCGTTGCGCAACGCGCCAGATCGAGCAGCGCCAGCAAGCCGACGACCAGCGCGACCGGCCAGCCCCTGCGCTGCGAGCCGGGCCGACCGAGTCATCAGGCCGCGACGATGAAGACCGTCGTGCCGATCGTCGACGTGGTTGAAGAGCCACTCGGCCTGCGGGATGTGCATACGGATGCAGCCGTGCGACGACCGAGTAGCCGATCGAGGCGTCCGAGGGAGTGCCGTGGATGCCGACGCCGGGCGCCGACAGCCCCATCCAGCGCGTGCCGAGCGGATTGTCCGGGCCGGGCGGAATCGGCTTCTGCCCTGCGCCCAGGGCGAGTCAGGTGGATACCACCATGGGTTCCTCCACTTGACGACGATCGAGAAGCGGCCGAGCGGCGTCGGGTACTGATGACTGACCGGTCGCGACGGCGAAGAAGCGGCGATACCGCGATCCCGTCGTAGAGGAAGAGGCGGTTCGACCTGCGACGGATGACGATCACCGGCCCGAAGTTCGCGCCGCGTGACCTTCGGTCGACGCGCCGTGTGCGGAGCGCGATGCCCGTGCGCGACGCCGCTCGTGACGGCGGCCGCAATGTCGCGCACCGGACTGACGCTGCACGAGCTTGCGTCCGGCTCGTTCTTTCGACAGCCACGGTCGAAGGTTGCGGAGCGAAGAGCTTCGAGTCGACCGCCGGACGGTCGTAGCGCTTCGCGAGCGTTGCGACAAACGCGGCAGGCGTTCCGGGACGACGCTGACGCCGAGCGGAATCACCGCTGTTCGGCTCGGCGGCGAGCGCACGCTCGATCGCCTTGTCGATCACCGGCGTCGCGCCGAGCACGTCCGGGCGTGACGAGGATCCGCGTCGATCCGAGTTGCGAGCTCGAGCGGTGTGTCGAACGCCTGCTGCACGGCGGCCGTCGCCGCGTCCGGAGCGAGCCCGCCGACCTGCACGCCGCCGATCGTGACGCCCAGCGGGATCGCCGCGCGGCTGGTCGGCGGCCGCCGCAGCGGACGCGAGCGCACCGCCGACCAGCGAGGCCGGCCAGGATCACGAGACAGGAGCGAAAGACGCTTCACGCCGTGAACATCGTAAAGATCCGCGGATCGTTCGTGATGATTCCGTCGGCGCCGTCGCGGACGAGCCGCTCGGCCAGCCTCGGGTCGTCGACCGTCCAGACGTAGACGGCCGCGTCGAGCCTCGTGCGCCCGCGTCGATCGCCGCCTCGGACGCAATCGGAGTAATGGAGCGTCGCCGCGCACCGCTCGGGCGCGTGCGAGCAACTCCGGCAGGCGGCGGGGCAAGGAGGCCCCGATCGAGCCCAGTGCAGCGTCGCACGACCGGCGCGAGCGGGCCGCGCTTCGCGATCCCGAAGCGATCGCGCGGCAGCGTGTAGGAGCGCGGCAGCTCGGGCTCGAGCTCCGCGAGCCGCCGGAGGGACCGGGCGTCGAAGGTGCTGACCCACGAGCGGTCGAGCACGCCGTGTCTGCCGCAGCGCCTCGACGATCACCTGCCTCGATGCCGCGGCGCTTCAGGTCGAGCTGGAGCCCGATGCCCGGCAGGCGGTCGGCGCAGAACGCCAGCGCTTCGTCGAGCGTCGGCAGATCCGGGCGCGACCTGCCTGCAGGCCTGCGAGAGCGCGCCGGCGCACGCGCCCGCGTGCGGCGCCGTGGCTCACTTCGCGCAGGTCGTTCGAATGCGCGAGGACGAGCGTCCCGTCGGCGAGGTCGAGGACGTCGAACTCCAGCATGTCGCAGCCGAGCTCGACCGCGAGCTCGAGCGCCGCGAGCGTGTTCTCGGGCGCGAGCGCGGAAGCACCGCGGTGGCCGACGCGCGCGAAACGGCCGTCCGGCCGGCGGAGCTGGATCAGCAGTCGCGTCTGACGACGACCACAGCGCAGTCGTCGGCGAGCTCACCGCGCGCGAACGCGCGGCAGTCGTCGAGCACGACCTGCGCCAGCTCGCTCGCCGGACAGATCACGCCGCTCGGCGAGCAGTCGGTCGAGACGCTCGACGCCGTACAGCTCGCCGTCGCGCCGCGCCTCGATCACGCCGTCGGTGTAGAGGACGACCGCGCCGCCGTGCTCGAGCGACGCGCGCACCTCCTCGTAGTGCTGGTTCGACTCGATCCCGAGCACGAGCCCTCGTGCCTCGAGCCCGGTGACGCGACCGTCGGCGCCGACGATCCGCGGCGGTGGATGGCCTGCGCCGGCCGCCGCACACCTCACCGTTGCTGCCGTCGATGAGCGAGGTACACGAGCGTGATGAACTTGCCCGGCGCGATCTCGCCGACGACGACCTCGTTCGCCGACTGCAGGAAGTCGCCCGGCTCGGGATGCTCGCGTGCGAGCGAGCGGAAGACGAACTTCGCCATCGCCATGTCCGCGGCAGCTTCGATCCCGTGCCCGGTGACGTCGCCGAGCGCGACCGCGAGCCGCCCGTCGCCGAGCTCCATGAAGTCGTAGACGTCGCCGCCGACCTCGACGTGCGCCGACGACTCGTAGGCATCGCCGAGCTCGAGCCCTCGCAGCTCGGGCACGCGAGCGCGGCAGCAGCGAGCGCTGCATCGTGTCCGAGAACTGCTTCTGCTGCTGGTAGAGCCGCGCGTTGTCGATCGCGAGCGCAGCCTGTCCAGCCGATCGCGGTCGCCTGGTCGATCGTCTCCCGCGTCACCGGCGAGCCAGGCTGCATCGAGAGAATCGTCAGCGAGGCGAGCACCTCCGCCGGAGTCGCGATCGGCACGACCGCGCCTGTCCAGCCCCGCTCGAGGAACGGCAGCAGCGCTGTCGCCGGAGGCCCGATCTCGCTCACGGACTCTCACGCGTGATCAGAGAACGGCTCGCCTTGCCGGAACAGACAGCTGGATCGGGATGCGCCCGAAAGGCCTGGGCGATACAGCATGCGAGTGCGCGGCCTCCTCGACCCGAGGCTCGGCGACCTCATCGCCCGCGGCACCAGGTCACTCGCGCCGCTCGTCCGGCATGCGGATGAGCGCGACGTCGACGCCGAGGACGTCCACGACGCGTGCTCGCGACCGCCTCGAGCGTCGCCTCGAGCGACAGGCTCTGCGCGAACGAACGTGAGATCTCGTAGAGCGCCCGCACCTGCTTCGACGCTGCGCGCTCGGCGTCGAGCGCACGCTCACGCTCCTCACCGAGCTGCTTCGCGCGCTCGTGCAGCTGCGCGTTCTGCACCGCGACCGCCAGCTGCGCGGCGAGCGCGGCCAGCAGCGCCGACTCGTTCTCCGTCAGGACGCGGCCTGGCGCGGTGGAAGACGCCGAGCAGGCCGATGACGTCCGTCACGCGCGAGCAGCGGGACCGCGATCGCGGCCTCGATCCCCGCCTCTGCTGCCGCGTCGGCCACGCCCGCCAGACGGTGATCCGCAGCGACGTCGTCGGACGACGAGCATCCCGCGTGAGCGAAGCGGGCCGAGCGTGAGCTCGAGCAGCCGTTCGGCGCAGCCGCGCGTGCGGGCCGGCGAGCCCGATGCCCGCGCGGCGGCATACAGCGTGATCGTCCTCGCGCAGATAGACGGCCAGCCGGTCGGCTTCGAGCAGCTCGCCGACCCGTGCGACCGCCGTCTCGAGCGTATGCGCGAGCGACAGCTCGCGAGATCGCCTGGCCGACGACGGCCGAGCAGCGCACGCGTGCGATCCGAGCTCGAGCTCGACGGACGTGCGCGCATGACGCTCGCCCGCAGGGCGTGAGCGGCGCGCACGCCGAACGTCGCCAGCGTCGCGAGGGTCGACGTCGCCGGCCTCGGTGTCGCTGGCGAACGAGGAGCTGCAGCGCGCCGATCGGAGGGCTGACCCAGTTGCAGCGTCGCCGAGAAGCGTTGCGGCCCCGGGCAGGCCGACGACGCGCTCGACGCTCACCGCGCTGGCGGCCGACGCAGCGCGCGAGCAGCGGCTGCCCGCGCGGCGACGAGCGTCCGCAGTGCCGGTGGCCCCGACCGAGGCGACGAGCTCGAGCTCGCCTTCGCGCCACGACGCCAGAGGAGGCCGGCCAGGGCACCGGTCGCGTCGGTCGCGAAGTCGCGTGACCTGCTCGGCCGTGCGGAGCTCGTCGCTCCTGCGGCGAGAGCCTCGCCGGCGCGAGACCGAGCGCACCGCCTCCGAGTCGGCCTCCCAACCGGACGCGCGAACGCGCGAATCGCGAGCGCCTGCCTGCCCAGCGGCAATCCGCGCGAGGCGGCGCTCGGCTCGTCGAAGGCGTGTCTCTGCGCGCATCAGCTCGAGGCTTCCCTGCACACGGCCGTCGAGCGTGAACTGGGATCAGCAGCACCGCGGCTCCCGCATCGGACGCGCTCCGCGGCACGCCTTGCACCGTCCGGGAGACGGTCGGGCGTCGACTCCTCGATGCGCGGGCACGTCATCGAGCGGGCAGCCGCGAGCCCTCGAGCTCGGCGGCGACGGCGGCCGAGTCGGTCGCGACGGCACAGGTGACGAGCGAGCGGCGCGGCCTCGTCGGCGACGCGCACGATCGACGATCTCCGCGCCGGTGGCGCGGCCCGCCGCCTCGGCGACGATCTGCAGCGCCTCGGAGAGGCTCGAGCGTCGCCCGAGCGCCAGTCCCGCCTGGGCGAGCGCGTGGAGCCCGCCCTCAGTGAGCTCGGCCCCCGGTTTTCTGGACGTACAGCCATCCCGACCCGACGCTAGTATGCCCGAAAGCCCCGGGAGAGGGCACTAGACTCCACCCGATGGCCCAGCCAGCCGCGCCGCGTGGCGATGCCACCCGAAGAGCCGCCCGTCGACCCCGAGGCGATCGACCGCGCGTACCACTATCACCGCGCACGGCGAAACGCGCGGCTCCGGCGCAGCCGCGAGAAGTGCGCGCGCGCAGCTGCGCTTCATCGTCACGTTCGCAATCCTGGCCGGGCTCGGCGCTGTTCCTGATGCTGACCATCTGGCACGAGATCCAGAAGGTCTTCGGGCTTTAGCTACGTAGCTAGAGCAGGGGCGCTCGGGCGAACGGGCTCCAGGCCGACTGCTCCCACGATGTTCCGCCGCACATTGGGCAGAGCGGCAGCGCACGGACGATCGTGACCCCGTAGCCGCAGTCCGAACAGTGGAACTCACCCTTCACTGACTGACCGGCCGCAAAGAACTCGACGTAATCTCGTCGGGCGCCGCTTGCGAGCGTATCTCAAGCCCTCCATCATCCAGACCCCCTTAGAGTACCCCCTTCGGCGCGATCTCGCGCCGCCCCACTTCTCCATCCGAGATCCGTGCAAACTCCTGAGTCCCTATCCCCGCCTGGCGCCCGAAGAGGAGGACTGGCTGGCGCCTCAGCCCCGCCCTCGGCACGGGGCTTCGAGGACCTCTCCGGCATGGGCCACAGCTCACCTGGGTGTCAGGGCTCGTCCTCGCCATCTCCGCCTTCACCGGCTGGTACGTGGGCTCGGGTGAGGGCCCGACGACGAGCGTGATCGGCTGGCACACGGGTGCGCTCGGAAAGCTCGTGTTCTTCATCGGCCTGGCAGTCCTGGCCCTCGTCATCGCTCAGGGAAGCGGGCATCGAGCTCCCGGCAACCGTCCCCGAGAGCCTCGTGATCATCGCGCTCGGAGCGCTCTCGACCGTCTTCGTGCTCATCCGCCTGATCAGCGTCCCCGACGAGTTCTTCGGTTGGAGGGGCCGCGGGATCGGAATCTTCATTCAGCTGATTGCCTCGCTCCTGCACCGCAGCCGGCCTACGTGCGAGCGACGAGCTTTAGCTACCGCCAAGCTTCGCGCCAGCTCTAGGTGGTAAACCGCTCGCGTGAAGCGTGCGGACCAAAGCCGGAGAGCCACGACCCGGCGTAGCCGAGCTTAGCCGCAGCAACCGATGCGGGCGCTGCGCAAGCGCCGCGTGCCCGCACGGACAGGGAACAACCGCCAGAGCGAAACCGACCCGCAATAAGGTCGCGGGCTCCGCCCGCGCACGTTTCGCGCGAAGCGCCGCACTCATCACCCGCTCGAAAGCGCAGCTTTCGCAGCGGATCAGCGAGATCAGGCCGGAACTATTTGCTTCGTCTGGTCGATCAACGCGCGCAGGTCGAACGGCTTCCCGACGAAGCCCTGGGCGCCGCGCTGAGCAGCCTCAGTCCCCGCGTCCAGCTGGCCGCTGAACATCACGACCGGAATCGAGCCGACGCCGTGGCGCTCCTGCACGCGGCGCAGCATCTCCCAGCCGTCGACCTGGGGCATCATCACGTCGAGCAGGATCAGGTCGGGCGCCTCGTCCTCGAGCGCCGCCAGCCCGTCTTCCGCGTTCGCGGCCTCCCGGACGGCGTAGCCCTCCATCTCGAGGTTGACGCGCACGACTTCGCGCACCTGCGCGTCGTCGTCGACGAGCAGCACGAGCGGGCCGCGCGCCGGCTTGCCGGGGCCGCTGAGCGCTCGAGGAACGCCTCGAGGTCGTGACGCTTGTAGCGGCGGTGGCCGCCGGGGGTGTAGAAGGCCGGCACGCGGCCGACGTCTGACCACTTCCGGATCGTGCTCTGGGCGACGCCGAGGAATTTCGCCGCCTGGCCCGAGGGTCAGCCAGTCGTTCTCGCCGGCAGCCGTTCGCCGCGGGTCCGGGTCACGCGTGGCCACACCGCGAATCTACCCAAACATTGCGCGTTCTTTACACCTCGCCTCAGGGAGTTATGGTCGAACCTGGGTTTCCGGCGGTCGGAAGGTGGATTGTCCGGTCGAAGGTGACCGTGCGGCCGGTCTGTCGGATTGTCCTGGATCGCCTGCCCGAGGGCGACGCCGAGCGAGAACACGAGCAGCACGATCAGGGATCGCGGATGCCCCAGCGGATCAACTCCCGGCGGCGCTGCTGGCGCCGGCGCTCGGTCCGCTCGACCGGGGGTCAGGGAGCTCACGGCGCGTAGTCGACTGCGCCGCGCTGGTAGAGGTGGAACGCGGCGTCCTCGACGAGTGCCAGCGTTCGCGGCCAACCCGGCGTCGCAGCATGTTCCGACACGGCAGTCGCGCACCCACGCATCCGCGCGGTCGTAGGCGATCGCCAAGCTGCTCGAGCGGTGAACGTCTGGCCGATGCGCCGCGGCGGAGCTCGTCGGTGCACGACCTCGAGCTGGGCGCTCAGCCGCTCGGCGGCGACGGGATCGCGCAACGCCACTTCGAAGCGGCGGTAGCCCGTCTTCCCATTCGTCGCCTGACTGCTTCGATCACCACGGCCACGGGCGGAGAACCTATCCGTTAGTCAGCGCGAGCAAACGGTGGGCCACGGCGGATCGAGCTCCGCGAGGATGCGTTCCCCGAGCAGGTAGCCGGGGCGTGCGAGCGCGAAGGCGACGTGTGCGTGCAGGCATTTGAGGTCCCCGCACCGGGCCGCGCGCCTCCGACACCGAGATCGAGGCTCGGGTCGCAGCTCACGCTGCTCGTGCGTGGGCGCGCTCGAGGCTCGCGCCCAGCCGGTGGATCCTCGGCAGCCGCGCGCGTCCACCGCTCGACGCCGCCCGCTGCTTCCAGGCCTCGACACCGCCGCCACGAGCGCCGGACAGGTGAGCCAGTACATCGTCGGGAACGGCTCGCCGTCCGTTGTCGAACGGGCGCTGCTCGGTGACTGCTGGGTGTCCGGACGGGACAGCGGACGACGACGCGCCTGAAGGCGCGCGGCGGCCTGCCTAGCTGGCGCCTCGACGGTGGCGCGATCACTTTCCATCACCGTCGATCGTAGTGTGAGCGCGGCGCCAGGCCTGGATGCGCCTTGACGATGAAGAGGTGCTCGCCGGGGCGGATGTACCCGAGGCGCGCGCGCCTCGCGTGCGAGCGCATCCGCGCTCGCGGAGGTACTGCAGCCGTTGCTGAAGCTCGCGCTTCTCCGCCGAAGCTGCGCCGACTTCGGCACGCCGCGCGGAGAGCTCGTGTCGCGTCTCGAGCCACGTGCGGAGAGGGTGGTAGTAGGCGTAGCCGATCAGCCACGACGAGCACGACGGCGAGCCAGCGCCGCATGAGCGCAGCAGTTGGAGGTCGGCGTGGAAGCGCGCGCAGCCATGTGCGCGGCACCTTCGCCCAGAGCGGGCCCGATCCTCTCTAGAGCGACGTCGACCTTGATGACGTTCGTCGAGCCTGGGATGTTGACCGCGGTCCCGGCGGTGATCACGACGCGTGTCGCCCGACTCGATCAGGCCCGCCTCCGTTGCGCGGCCTCCATCGAGCGGTTCCACAGATCCTCGACGTCCTTGCACTCGGGGATCCAGATCGGCGTCACGCCCCACTCGATCGCCATCTGGTGCACCGACCACTGCTTGTGCGTCAGCGCGACGATCGGCCGCCGCGGGCGGAGCCGCGCGACCGCGGACGCCGTGCGGCCGGTGAACGTCGGCACGAGGATCGCCTTCGCGCCGGAGCGCCTCGGCGAGGTCGCACGCCGCGTTCGACATCGCGTTGCCGATCGTCGGATCCTCGGTGCGCCTCGGGAATCTGATGGCGGTAACCGAGCGCTCGGCTCGATCGGCGCGCGCGATGCGGTCCATCGTCTGCACCGCCTGACCGGGTACTCGCCCATCGCGGTCTCGCCGGAGAGCATGACCGCGGACGTGCCGTCGAGGATCGCGTTCGCGACGTCGCTGGCCTCGGCGCGCGTCGGCTCGGGATGATGGATCATCGACTCGAGCATCTGCGTCGCGGTGATCACCGGCTTTCCGCGCTCGAGCGCCTTGCGCGATGATCCGCTTCTGCAGCAGCGGCGACGAGCGCCGGTCCGATCTCGACACCGAGGTCGCCGCGCGCGACCATGACGGCGTCCGTCTCGCGCGAGCGATGTCGTCGAGCGCGTCGACCGCCTCCGCCTTCTCGATCTTCGCGATCACGTGCGCCGTGCGAGCCCTCCTGCTCGATCAGGGCTCTGCAGATCGCGGACGTCGGCGGCGGAGCGCACGAAGGACAGCGCGATGAAGTCGCACGCCGAGCTCGAGCGCGAACTCGCAGGTCCTCGAGTGTCCTTCCGCGTCAGCGACGGAATCGGGATCGGGACGCCGGGAAGGTTCACGCCCTTGTGCGACGTGACGTCGCCGCCGACGACGATGCCGCAGCGCGCACGACCGGCCTCGACCTCGTCGACGCGCAGGCGAATCATCCCGTCGTCGATCAGCACCTCGTGTCCCGGCCTGAGCACCTCGCCGATCGCGGCCGGGCGCGACCGGCAGCTCGCCGTTGCGGGCGGCGCCGTCTCCGAGCGACGATCGTGACCTCATCGCCCTGCGGCAGAGTACGAGCGGCTGGTCGAGGCCGCCGACGCGGAACTTCGGGCCCTGCAGGTCGCCGATCAGCGCGAGCGGGCGGCCGACGTCCTCCTGGACGTCGCGCACGAGCTGCGCCCGCGCGGCGTGATCCTCGTGCGTGCCGTGTGAGAGGTTGAGCCGCGCCGCGTCCATCCCGGCATCGACGAGCGCGCGCAACGTTTCGGGCGTCGAGCAGGCGGGGCCGATCGTCGCGACGATCTTCGTCCGGCGCGGCGCGACGGTTGGCATGCACTCAGGGTAGCGCCGGACGCTGTCAGCGTTGCGCGCGCGGGAACGCCTGCCACCCCGGATAGACCGCGGCCGCGCCGAGCTCCTCCTCGATCCGGAGCAGCTGGTTGTACTTCGCGACGCGGTCGGTGCGCGACGGCGCGCCCGTCTTGATCTGGCCGGCGCCCGTCGCGACGACGAGGTCGGCGATCGTCGTGTCCTCGGTCTCGCCCGAGCGGTGGGAGATCACCACGCCGTAGCCGTTCGCGCGCGCGAGCTCGATCGCCTCGAGCGACTCGGTCAGCGTGCCGATCTGGTTCACCTTGACGAGGATCGCAGTTCGCGACGCCCTCGTCGATCCCGCGCTGGAAGCCGCTCGACGTTCGTCACGAAGAGGTCGTCGCCGACCAGCTGGATGCGATCGCCGAGTCGCTCCGTCATCGCCTTCCAGGCGCCCCACTCGTCCTCCGCGAGCCCGTCCTCGATCGAGACCACCGGATAGCGGTCGGCGAGCGTCGCAGTAGAGATCGATCAGCTCGTCGGCGCTCCGGATGACGCCGCCCTCGCGCTCGAAGTGGTAGCCGCCGTCGCTGTAGAGCTCGGTCGACGCCGGATCGAGCGCGATCGCAACGCGCTCGCGATGGCCCGACCCGCTCGGCGGCTTCGAGCACCGCCTCGATCGCCGCCTCGGTCGAGTCGAGCTCGGGAGCGAAGCCGCCCTCGTCGCCGACGCCGGTCGAGAGGCCCCGCTCGTGCAGGACGTCCTTCAGCGCGTGGAAGCGTCTCGGCGCCGATGCGCAGCGCTTCCGCGAACGAGTCCGCGCCGGCGGGGACGAGCATGAACTCCTGGAGGTCGAGCGAGTTCTGCGCGTGCGCGCCCCCGTTGATCGACGTTCAGCATCGGCACGGGCAGGATGTGCGCGCCGACGCCGCCGATCCAGCGGTAAGAGCGACACGCCCGCGTCCGCCGCGCCGGCCTTCGCGGTCGCGAGCGAGACGCCGAGGATCGCGTTGGCGCCGAGCCGCGACTTGTTCTTCGTCCCGTCGAGCTCGATCAGCGCCGAGGTCGAGCGCACGCTGATCCTCCGCATCGAGCCCGATGACCGCGTCTCGCGATCTCCGTCGTCGACGTTCGCGCACCGCGGTGAGCACGCTCTTGCCGCCGTAGGCTCGCGCGTCGCCGTCGCGCAGCTCGACCGCCTCGAACTGTCCCGTCGAGGCGCCGGACGGGACCGCCGCCGCTGCCGGTCGCGCCCGACTCGAGCACGACGTCGACCTCGACGGTCGGGTTCCCGCGCGAGTCGAGAATCTGCCGCCCGTGCACCCGGGCGATCGAGGACGCACTCATTCGAATTCCTCCTTGGCGCGATCGAAGTACCGGTCCTGCTCCTGCAGCGGCGAGCGCGGCGAACGCCTTCCCCTCGCCGGCCGCGTAGCGCTCGGCACGTTCCACCCGCTCGACGAAGCGGCGGGACATTGCGCGCAGGGCAAGCTCGGGATCGACGTTCAGGCGCCGCGCGACGTTCACCGCCGCGAAGAGCACGTCGCCCATCTCCGCGAAGACGTGCGGTGCGGCTCGGTCTCGGGCGCGAGCTCCCGCCGCGTCGAGCGCTTCCTTCAACTCGCGCACCTCGTCGTCGAGATCGGCGAGCGCTCCTGCCGTGTCGGGATACTCGAAGCCGATCGCCGCCGCGCGACGCTGCACCTTGCGCGCATAGAGCAGCGCGGGAAGCGACTCCGGGCACGTCGTGGAAGATGCCCTCGCGGCCTCCTGGTCCGTCGCTTGATCTGCTCCCAGCGCTCGCGCACGCGCCCGGCGGTCTCGCGCCTCGGCGTCGCCGAACACGTGCGGATGCCGGCGCACGAGCTTCTCGTGCGCGCGGCGGCGCAACGGCCTCGAGATCGCTCGCCTCCGCGCTCCGCCAGCAGCAGCGCGAGGAAGTAGACCTGGAACAGGAGGTCGCCGAGCTCGTCGGCGAGCTTCGCGTCGTCGCGCCCGATCGCCGCGTCGGCGACCTCGTAGGCCTCCTCGACCGTGTGCGGGACGATCGTGCGCTCGGTCTGCTCGCGATCCCAGGGCAGTCGCGCCGCAGCCGCTCGGTCAGCTCCTGGAGGTCGACGAGCGCCTCGGCGAGCGCACACTTACTGCGACGTGGTGGTGGTCGCGCCCGAGAGCGTCGCGCAGGGATCCGGGTTCGGCTGGTAGCCGATCTGGTACTTGATGCCGGACTTGCAGTACTCTTCTTCTTGTCGTCGACCCACTTCGTCATCGACGTCGTTCTTGCGCTGCTGCTCGAGCTGCTGCTTGATCGACGCCTCGACCTTGCGCGAGCGAGGTCGTCTGCGCCGGCCTTGACGGCGGAGAGCGCCTGGATGATGTGGTAGCCGTACTGCGTCTTGATCGGCTGTGACAGCTCGCCGGTCTTGAGCGACGAACGCGGTCTTGTCGAACGCCGGGACCGTCTGGCCCTTCGAGATCGTCAGCTTGCCGCCGTTCGAGGCGGAGCCGGATCCTTCGAGTACTTCTTCGCAAGCGCCGCGAAGTTCCGCCGGACTTCGAGCTGCGCGTAAATGCTGTCCGCGAGCTCCTTCTTCGTGACGAGGATGTGTCGCACGTCACGCGTCTCAGGCTGGCCGTACTGCGACTTAGTGCGAGGCGTAGTAGGCCTTCGACCTCGGTCGGCGAGACCTTGATGTTGCTCGTCACCTTCTTGAAGAGCTCTTCTGAGACGAGCTGGGCGCGACGTCCTCCTTCAGCCTGGTCCTCGGTCAGTCCCTGCTGCTTGAGTGCCTTCTGGTAGCGCGAGTCGCTGCCGCCGTAGAACTGCTTCTTCAGCTGCTCGATGCGCTTGTCGACCTCGTCGTCAGTGACTCTTGATCCCCATGGCGTCCGCCTCCTGCTGCGAACTCGGCACGCTGGATCAGGAACGTGACCGCCTGGCCCTTGAGCTGCTCGTACTCCGTGGTTCCCGGCTTCGGGAACGGACGCTTCTGCGCCGTGTAAGCTCTTCTCCGCGCGGTCCATGCAGCGCCTGGAACTCGTGCCTTCGTGATCGGCGTGGAGCCGACCACGGCAGCGTCGTCGCTCCCGAGCGTGGCCGTCGACGTCCCGCCGCAGCCTGCGGCGACGAGCGCGAGCGAAATGTAAAGCGAAAGAAGAAGGAGTCGCTTCATGGAAAAAGCGCCATTTGCAGCGGATTCGTCACGCTGCCTGACGCGCGGCCAGTATAGCATCGACCAGTCGTAGCGCCTGCGGGAAACCGTCCTCGCGCAGTGACACCTCGCGGTTGGAGGTCGTGTAGATCGCCGTGTCGACGCGGCGCCGGAGGTCGCGCAGCTCGTCCGAGCCGAGCACCATCGGCCCGACGGTCGCCTTGCCGCCGCGGAAGACGAGGTAGTCGGCGCCGAGCGCGCGAGCTTGAGCTTCGCCTCCTGGATCGCGAAGAGGTTCTCGACCGGCTCGGGCAGCGGGCCGTAGCGATCCTCGGTCGCCGCCTGCGAGCTCGCGCAGCTCGTCCTCCGACTCGCTGAGCGCGAGCCGGCGGTGGAGGTCGATCTTGAGCGCCTCGGACGCGATGTACTCGGCGGGCACGTAGGCGTCGACGCGCGCGTCGACGCGCACCGGGCGCGCCGCGACGCGCGCGCTGGCCCGGAGAGCTCGGCGACCGCCTCGTGCGAGCATCTCGACGTAGAGCTCGAAGCCGAGCGCGGCCACGTGGCCGGACTGCTCGGCGCCGAGCAGGTCGCCGGCGCCGCGGATCTCGAGGTCGCGCATCGCGATCGCGAAGCCGGCGCCGAGCTCGGTGTGGTCGGCGAGCGTGGCGAGAGCGCGCGCGCGCCTCGGGCGTCAGCTCGCGCATGTCCGGATAGAAGAGGTACGCGTGCGCGGTCACGTCGGAGCGGCCGACGCGCCCGCGGATCTGGTAGAGCTGCGCGAGGCCGAGCTGGTCGGCGCGCTCGACGATCAGCGTGTTCGCCTGCGGGATGTCGATGCCCCGACTCGATGATCGTCGTCGAGACGAGCACGTCGGCGTCGCCGCGCAGGAACGCGTGCATCTTCTCCTCGAGCTCGCGCTCGCGCATCTGGCCGTGCGCGACGAGGAAGCGCAGCTCGGGCACGAGCTGCTGCAGCTTCTCGCGCCGCCTCCTCGATCGTCTCGACGCGGTTGTGGCAGGTAGAACGCCTGGCCGCCGCGCTCGATCTCGCGCTCGAGCGCCGTGCTTGATCGAGCTCCTCGTCGTACTCGCTCGACCGTCGTGCGGATCGGGCGGCGGCCCTCGGGCGGCGTCTCGATGATCGAGATGTCGCGCAGCCCGGAGAGCGACATGTGCAGCGTGCGCGGGATCGGCGTCGCGCGTCAGCGTCGAGCACGTCGACCTCGAGCCGCAGCGAGCTGCAGCAGCTCCTTCTGCGCGACGCCGAAGCGCTGCTCCTCGTCGAGGATCACGAGCCCGAGCTCCTTCGGGATCACGTCGCGGCTGACAGCACGCGGTGCGTGCCGATCAGGACGTCGACCTTGCCCTCGGCGAAGTCGGCGAGCACCTGCTTTGACCTCCGCCGGCTGGCCGGAAGCGCGAGACCATCTCGACGCGCACCGGGAAGTCGCGGTAGCGCTCGCGGAACGTGTTCCAGTGCTGCTCGGCGAGGATCGTCGTCGGCGCGAGCATCAGCGCCTGCTTGCCGTTGACGGCGACCGCGAACGCGGCGCGGACCGCGACCTCGGTCTTGCCGAAGCCGACGTCGCCGCAGACGAGGCGGTCCATCGGCCGCGGCGCCTCGAGGTCCTCCTTGACCGCCTCGATCGCGCGCTCCTGGTCCGGCGTCTCGCGGTACGGGAACGCCGCCTCGAGCCGCTCGAGCCACTCGTGCTCAGGTCGTACGCGACGCCCGGCGCCTGTCTGGCGCTGCGCGTAGAGCGCGAGCAGCTCGCCGGCGAGCTCGCGCACCGACTCGCGCGCGCGCGTCTTGAGGTTGCTGCCAGGCCTTGCCGCCGAGCTTCGAGAGCGCGGGCGCCGTTGCGTCGGCGCCGATGTAGCGCGAGACCTTGCCGAGCTGCTCGTGCGGGACGTAGAGGCGGTCGTCGCCGCGGAACGCGAGCAGGAGGTAGTCGCGCGTGACGCCCGCGACCTCCTTCGTCTCGAAGCCGAGCAGCTTGCCGACGCCGTGGTCCTCGTGGACGACGTAGTCGCCGGTGCGCAGGTCGGCGAACGACTGCAGCGCGCGCCGCCGATGCGGCGCGTCGCGCGGCGGCGCCGCTTGCGGAAGACCTGCGTGTCGGGCAGCAGGACGAGCGCCGAGGTCGCGCCAGACGAAGCCGCGCCGCGCGGGCGCGACCGCGAAGCAGCAGCTCCGGCTCGCTCGGGCAGCTCCTCGCCGGCCTCGAGCATGCGCGCGCTCGACGCGGCGCAGCAGGTTCTGCGGTGCGCAGCGCCTCGCCGCGGTGCGGGAACGCGACGACGACGCGCTGGCCCGCCGCGCACGAACGCGCGCGAGCTCGTTCTCCGCCTCGGCGAGCCCGCGGGCGGCGAGCGCGGGCCGCTGCGCCTCGAACGCGAACGGCTGCCCTGCGGGAACGGGTCGAGCTCGGTCGCGCCTGCTCGAGCGGCACCGGCTCGAGCCCTCCTCCTCCCAGACCTGCGCGCACCTCGTCCGGCTGCCAGACGAGATCGGGCGCGCGATCGAGCGGCGGCACGAGGTCGCTCGGAACTCGGCGGATCGCCTGGTCGTCGTCGTGCCAGCGTCGGCTCGATCGAGGTCGAGCGCGCCGCTCGGCGGCCGGATAGATCGTCGCGTCCTCGACCGGGTGCAGCGCGCGCTGCGTGAACGGCGAGAACGCGCGCATCTGCTCGATCTCGTCGCCGAAGAACTCGATGCGAAGCGGCTCGCGGCCGGTCGTCGGGAAGACGTCGACGAGCCCGCCGCGGACGGCGAACTGGCCGCGCTCGTCCGCGCGCTCGACCCGCTCGTAGCCGGCGAGCGCGAGCGACTCGGCAAGCTCGTCGAGGCCGATCTCCGTCGCCGGCGGCGATGCGGATCGGCTCCGGCCGCGCCGCGACGCGGCGGCATCCCCTCGGCGAGCGCGCGTCGCGGACGCGACGACGAGCCCGCCCGCGCGCGAGGACGTCGAGCGCACGGGCGCGCTCGCCGACGAGATGCGGCGGCGGCTCGAGGCCCGAGCCCCAGCGGACGCCGCGGCTCGGGCAGCAGCGCGACGCGCTCCTCGCCGAGGAACCACGCCGCGGCCTCGGCGGCGTCGCGCGCGTCCTGATCCTCGGGCGCGAGCAGCGATCGAGCGGGCGGTCGAGCTCCTCGTGCAGCGCCGCGAGCAGGAGCGGCAGACGCGCGGCTCGGAGACGCGGGCGCGTGGTCGACAGCGCGTCCGGCGAAGCCTTTGAGGCGCTCGGCTCGCTCGCGGAGCGTCGCGAACGAACGGGTGCGCAGATCGGCGTGGTCTCATGACGCGAAGGCCGAACACCCGAGGTTCGGCGCGTTTCTCATGGTAGCCGCGCACCGCCGGCTACATCGAGTCAGCGGACTCAGTTGTACTGCGCCTGCGTCGCGCTCGAGGCCTTCGGCGTCGAGCTTCTCGACGGCGTCGGCGGCCCGCGCGACGAGCAACTCCGGCGTCGTCGTCCGGCAGCGAAATTCGAAAGGACGTAGTCCGCGGCTTGCGCGGGTCGCCCGCGGCCCGGCCGGCCGACGCCGATGCGCAGGCGGAGGAAGTCCGGCGTCTTCAGATGCTCGCGCGATCGAGCGGCAGACCGTTGTGGCCCGCGCAGATCCGCCGCCGTGACGCGCCTGCAGACGGCCGAGCTCGAGGTCGCTCTCGTCGTGCACGACGAGGACCGCGTCGGGCTCGAGCTTGAAGAAACGTCGCGGCGGCGCTCGACCGCACGGCCCGACTCGTTCATGAACGTCTCCGGCTTCAGCAGCGCGACGCGGTGGCCGTCGAGTCGAAGCTCGGCGAGCTGGCCGTGGAACTTCCCTTGCCAGGTGGCGCCGTGGCGCCGCGCCAGCTCGTCGACGACCATCCAGCCGACGTTGTGGCGGTTGCCGGCGTACTCGCGGCCGGGATTGCCGAGGCCGACGACGAGCAGATCGAGCGACGAGGCGCGTTCGCCCCGGCGCCAGGGAGGCGCATCAGGCGCAGCTCTCGGTGGTGCCGGGCTCGCCCGCTCGCCCGAGCCGGCGTCGCCGCTCGGACGCTTCGCCCTCGGCGCCCTCCGGCGCCTCTTCGCCCTCGGCTCGCCCTCGGCTCCTCGCCCTCGACGACCTCCTCGGCTCGGCTCGACCTCGCGCGCCGGCAGGGCGACACTCGCGAGCACGGTCTCCTCGGGATCGTCGAGGTACGTGACGCCCTCGCATCGCGCGAGGTCGCCGAGGCGGAGCGTGTCGCCGATCGCCATGCCGCTGACGTCGAGGTCGATGTGCTCCGGGAATCTCCATCGGCAGCGCCTCGACGTTGATCTCGCGCTGCACCTGCAGAGCACGCCGCCTTCCTTCACGCCGGCAGCAGCCTCGCCCGATCGAGCGTGACCGTGACGCTCGCCTGGATCGGCTGGTCGAGCCGCACCTCCTGGAGGTCGATGTGCGAGATGTGGCCGCGGATCGGATCCTGCTGGTAGTCCTTGAGAATCGAGGCGTGCGTGCTGTTCTTGCCTTCGACGACGACGTCGAGGATCGCGTGAGCCCCCCTGGGCCGGTCAGCACCCGCGCGGAGATCGCGCTCCGGCACGGCGATCGGCGTAGGAGCCCTTGCCCTTGCCGTAGAGGACGCCGGGGATGAAGCCGGCCTTGCGCAGGCGCCGGGCCTCGCGGGAGCCTCGCCGCTCGCGCTCGGAGACCTGCAGCTTGACTCGTTCGCCCGCCATGACGGCAGGCGAATGGTAGCTACTCTTTACGTGGAGGTTGATCCCAGCAGGATCAGCGGCAGAGGAAGACGGCGAAGATCGCCGAGAGCACGCCTCCAGCCGTGGACGTTCGCTGGAAGTAGCGGTGGCTGGCCGGCGATGGCCGCCCCGACGCCCACGTACACGAGGCCGAAGAGGCTGAATTCCGGGACACGTCGCATGACCGAGTCCTAACCACCCTGTCGATTCTGTAACCCCCGGGTTAGAACAGGGCGTTCATGTCCTGGAAGATGGCGGACACCGAGTCGTCGGCGAAGACGTTCGTGGATCGTCTCGGCGAGGATGCCGGCCACGGTGAGCGACGGTCACGCGCTCCGGCTTCGTCAGTGGGGTCGATCGGCACCGTGTCGGTGACGATGACGCTTGTCGAGGGCGCTTCCTCGATCGCGCTCGATCGCCGGCGGCGAGAAGATGCCGTGCGTCGCGCAGGCGAAGACCTTCTTCGCGCCGCGCTCCTTCAGGAACTCGCGCACCAGCGACGAGCGTGCCTGCGGTGTCGACCATGTCGTCGGTCATCACGGCGCACTTGCCGTCGATGTCGCCGATGACGTTCGTAACGCGCGCGACGTTGTGCGCCGGCCGGTCCTTCTGCAGAACGGCCAAGTCGCCGCCGATCATCTCGCGAACTTGCTCGCCAGGCGCGTGCGGCCGGTGTCGGGCGCGACCGCGACGACGCTCTCCGGCAAGCCGAGGTCCCGGAAGTACTGCGCGAGCATCGGCAGCGCGGTCATGTGGTCGACCGGAACGTCGAAGAAGCCCTGGATCTGGCCGGCGTGGAGGTCCATCGTGAGGACGCGGTCGGCGCCCGCCGGCTGGATCATGTCCGCGACGAGCTGCGCCGTGATCGGCTCGCGCGGCCGCGACTTCTTGTCCTGGCGCGAGTAGGGATAGCAGCGGCATGCACGGCCGTGATCCGCTTCGCGGACGCGAGCTTCGCGGCGTCGATCATGATCAGCAGCTCCATCAGGTGCTGGTCGACCGGCGCGCGAGCTCGTCTGCACGATGAAGACGTCGGCGCCGCGGATCGACTCCTCGTAGCGGCAGTACGTCTCGCCGTTCGGCGAACGTCCGCAGCGTGACGTCGCCGACCTGGATGCCGAGCTTCTCGGCGATCTTCTGCGCGAGCTCGGGGTGCGAGCGGCCGGCGAAGAGCATGAGCCGCTTCGACGGGCCGCGCTCGATCCAGTGCTCCGGCTTGACGCTCGGCCTTGGTCTCGGCGACCTCGAGCCCGGGCAGGCGAGTCAGCTCAGTCGTTGCGCTTTCCACGGAGATAGCCCTCTTTCGTTGATCTGCTTCGGCGGGAACCCGGCGAGCGATTCGGGAGGGACATCTTCTGTTATGTACGAACCGCCGCGCAATCCAAGCGTCGTCCCCGATCTCGACCGGCGCCTCGAAGCCATTGTGAATGCCGGTCCTGACGTTGCGCCCGATCTTCGTCTTCCCTTCGGGCTGGCCCGGCTGGTGCGGAAGTTGGCCGTGATGTTGCCGGCGCGCGACGTTCGTGCCTCCTCGCCGACCTCGGCGTCGCCGATGTAGGAGAGGTGCGGGATCTTCGGCGCCGGCACCGATCTCGGAGTTCTTGATCTCGACGAAGGTGCCGGCCTTCGCGCCGCTCGCCGAGCTTCGTGCCCGGGCCGGAGGTAACAGAACGGGCCGACCCTGGCGTCTGGGCCGATGTCGCGCGTCGATCGGCGACGGCGTGCGGGTCCGACCTCGGCGCCGGCCGCCGACTCGCGTGCGCCCGCGCAAGAGACCGTGAAGGGATGGATGGTCGAGTCGGGCTCGAGCTCGACGTCGGGATCGATCCACGTCGTCTGTGGATCGACGATCGTGACGCCGGCGAGCATGTAGCTCCTTGTTCACGCGTCGCGTAGGAACGCAGCTGCGTCGGCGCAAGCTCGGCGCGAGTGTTCACTCCTTCCACCTCGTCGGCATCCGGAGCCTTGAACACGACGACCTCCTCCCCGTCCTTCGACCAGCAGCCGCGACCGCGTCCGTCAGGTAGAGCTCGCCCTGCGCGTTCGCCGGCTCGATCCGTTCGAGCACCGGCCACAGCTTCGTCAGCCTCGAAGACGTAGATGGAGGAGTTGACCTCTCGAATCGCGCGCTGCGCGTCGTCGGCGTCCGCATCGCTCGACGATCGCCTGCAGACGGCCGTCGGCGTCGCGGACGATGCGTGCCGTAGGCGCGCGGATCGGCCGGCTCGAACGAGAGCACGGTCGCCGACGCGCCCGCAGAGCGGTGCGTCTGTCGACGAGCTGCTGCAGCAGGTCGGAGCTGATGCGCGGATGATCACCGGAGACGACGAGCAACGTCCTGCGCGTCGCCGACGCTGCTCGCGCGCTGCGCGGAGCGAGTCGCCGGTTCCGAGCGGCTGCTCTTGCACCGCGACCTCGACTCCCTCGAAGCGCGTCCGCCGCTTCCGGCGAAGCGACGACGACGAGCGGGTCGGGCCCAGAGCGCCGCACCGCCTCCGACGACCCAGTCGACGAGCGCGCCGCCCGAGCAGCGGGTGCAGGTGCTTCGGCGTCGCGGACTTCATCCGCGTGCCGAGACCGGCCGCCATGCACGACAGCTGCGAAGTCGGTTGCGCATCAGAGCTGGGGCGCCAGGATTCGAACCTGGGATCGCGGGACCAAAACCCGCTGCCTTACCACTTGGCTACGCCCACCAGTTCAGATGTCGAAGCCGCCGATGACGTCGCCGACGATGGGCGCGAAGCGGCGCCGTACGACGCCCAAAGGCTTCGCACACGGCCTGCGACGGCGTCGTGCGGCGCAGGCCACGTCGGCGCCGCTCAGCACTGGCTACGCCCCACGGTTGGGGAGCTTAAGTGCGCCGAGAATCCGAGAAGAGATACACGAGGCGACGACGCGCAGAAGATTACGACCGCGAGCACGATCGCGACGCAACCCGAGGACGAACGCGCGAAGACGACGACCAGGATCGCGAGCGCCTGCGACGCCGGCGGCGATCCACGAGAGCTGCCGCCCGACATCCCAGCTGCATGTTGCGGCCCGGCAACGACGTAGAACGCGCAGGACGATCGCTGCGATGACGAGGACGGTCCACTCTCGTCAGATCGGCTGTGAGATCGCAACGAGGACGCCTTCGATCACGGCGACCCAGAGCGCGAGACGAATGCGCCGTTCGCGCAGCCAGCTGCCCGTGCGCGTCGCTGCCCGCCTCGATCATCGGGCTGGCTGTACGCCATGCAGATCAACGGTACCACGCTGGTGACGTCAGCCAGGTGCGCCCTTCGGCGGACATGCTCTCGCTGCGCCGCGCGCGCACGTGTCGCCGTGCAGGAAGAGCCCGTAAACGGCGGGCCGCGCGCCGGTGACATCGGCCCGGAACGCGCCGAGCCGGAGCAGCTTCGCGGTGACGGGCGAGGACGTCGAGGTCGTTCGGCGGCAGCGCGGCGAGATCACGTGGTCGCCTGAACCTGCTCGAGTCGCGTGCGAGCAGGGCGCCGCGCCGGTCGTCGTAGCCGTCCCGCCGCTTCGCGACGTCGAACGCCGCGAATACACGCGCCGTCGAGGTCTTGGCGGACTCTTCGCGGGACGACGAGGACGATCCAGTAGTCCTGCGGCAGCTCCAGAGCGGCGCGAGCTCGGTGCCGTCACCCGTGCCGAGCTGCGGGCCGTCGGCCAGGAAGTACGGCACGTCGCGCAGGCTCGCGCGCAAGCGCCTCGATGCTGCTCGCCGCCGATGCGGCTGCTGCGCGCAGCTCGTTCGCGAGCCGGAGCGCCGTGGCCGCATCGGAGCTGCCGCCGCCGAGGCCCGGCTGCGACGGGAATCCGCTTCCTCGATCCGACGCCGCGAAGCTCGTCCCGTCGGCCATCACGAGCTTCGAGCGCCCGCCGCACGAGCGTGTCGTCGGCGAACCCCTGACGCGCAGCTCGCGCAGATCGCTCGACGGCGATCCGGTCGGAGAGCGCAACGCGCTGGTAGACGGTCACGAGCTCGTGCTCGTCCGTCCAGTCCCGTCGCGGGCCAACGACGAGCGCGAGGTTGATCTTGGCCGCGGCGGCGGCGCCGCCTCACCGCAGTGCCTCGGTGCAGCGCAGGAACTCCCGCGGCGTGAGCTCCTCTGCGCGAACGATCGCGTGTCTCGAGCCGATCCGCGCGACCGCCGCCTCCGCGCGCTGACGCGATCGGCGACGCCCGCGAGCTCGAGCGAGTTCGCGAGCCGTTTGCGTCTGTGCGCGAACGAGGCTTCGACGACACGCTTGACACCACGGAAGTCCGGCGGCAGCCGCGTGCGTCTGAAGGCGACGAGCGCCGAGTCGACGTTCCGGGCGCGGACGGAACACGTGACGGCGACAACCGGATGGAAGCCCGTCCGCTCCGCGACGAGCTGCACGAGCGACCGACACCGCTCCGTAGGCCTTCGTCGACGGTGCGGCGAAGAAGCGGTCGGCGACTTCGCGCTGCACCGATCACGACATCCACAACCCGATCTCCGGCAGGCGATCGAGGCTTCGGCGACGAGCGGCGTCGCGATGTTGTACGGCAGGTTGGCGACGAGCTTCGTCGCCCCGGGCGCGATCTCTGCGAGGTCGAGCTTGAGCGCGTCGCCGAAGCGAAGCTCGACGTTCGAGCGTGCTGCCGAGCCGACCGGTCAGTTCGCTCGAGAGGACGTGTCCAGCTCGACTGCGTACACCTGAGCGACGCGATCTGCGAGGTACCGCGTCAGCACGCCGAGCCCGGGCCCGACCTCGAGCACGACGTCGTCGCCGTCGAGCTCGGCGAGGCGGCCGATCACGCCGAGGATGTTCTCGTCGACGAGGAAGTGCTGGCCGAGCTGCTTCTTCGCGCCGAACGCTCATGGCAGAGCCGAACGCGGCGGTCGCGTTCGCGTCGATCTGCGCGCCGAGTGCTCGTCCGAGTCTTCGCCGCGCGCCTCGGCGAGCGCCGCGAGCGGTATGGACGACGTACGCCGGCTCGTTCGTCTTCCCGCGCACCGGCTGCGGCGCGAGGTAGGGGCAGTCCGTCTCCGCGAGGAGCCGGTCGGCGGGACGGCGCGCGCCGCGACGCGCAGATCGTCCGCGCTTCGGGTACGTGACGTTGCCGGCGAACGAGACGTACCAGCCCTGCTCGAGCGCCTCGTCGAGGAGCGCCGGCGACGAGAAGCAGTGCAGGACGACCGTCCCGTCGAACCACTGCCTGAGGATGGCGAGCCGTGTCCTCGTCCGCCGCGCGGTGTGTGGATCACGACGGCGGCTGCGCCTCGTTCGCGCGAGCCGAGCTGGTAGATGAAGAGCTTCGCCGCTGCGCGTCGCGCGGCGCGTAGTCGCGGTAAGTAGTCGAGGCCGATCTCCGCCGAGCCCGACGACCTTCGGGTGGCGGAGGAGCGCGCGGTAGAGCCGCGACGATCGAACGTGAGGCGCTCGCCTCGTGGGGATGGATGACCGACGACGCCGTAGACGTCCGTCGTGCGCCTCGATCAGATCGAGCGCGCGTGGCGCCAGGAGGTCGGATCGGTGCCGATCGAGATGATCCTGGTTACGCCTGCGCCACGCGCCCGCGCGACTGCTGCTTCGGCATCCTCGAGCGCGTCGAGGTGCGCGTGCGTGTCGATCACGCGTCTCGGTCAGGCGAGCGAGCTCGTCGGCGACGATACTCGGCGTCGAGCTTTCGGAAGAGCGGCTCGGGCTCCCGCAGGTTCTGCCCAGCGGGGAGCTCGCTCGGCTCCCAGCGCGCCGATCCAGCTCGCGTAGTCGCCCGTGAGGATCGTCGTGCGCGTCTTCTCCCTCCTCCTCGATCTCGCGGAACTCGAGCGGACCGGCGATGCAGCCCTCGTAGCCGAGCAGCTCGTGCAGCTTCTGGCTCGAGAACGGCAGGAACGGTGCGAAGATCACCTTCAGCGAGTCGACGATGCGAAGCGCGACGTAGCAGGATCGTCGCCGGCGCGCTCGACGGTCGTCCTTGATGACGCGCCCACGGCGCCTGGTCGGTCGACGTACTGGTTCCCGACGCTCGAGAGCCGCATCGCCTCCGCGATGGCGCGCGCTGAAGCTGCGCTTCCTCGATCAGACTGGCCGACGGTCGCAAAGCCGCCGCGACGGCCGCGAGGCCTCGCGGTCGCGCGTCGGTGAGCTCGCCGGGCTGCGGCACCTCGCCGAAGTTGCGCTGCGCGTTCGTCGAGCGTGCGGTTGACGAGGTTGCCCCAGTTCGCCAACAGCTCGTCGTTGTTGCGCCGCAGGAACTCCGCCCACGTGAAGTCGCTGTCCTGCGTCTCGGGCCCGGCGGCGGTGAGGAAGTAGCGCAGCGGGTCCGGGTCGTAGCGCTCGAGCAAGTCGCGGACGTAGATCGCGATCGACGCGGCTCGTCGAGAGCTGCTTGCCCTCCATCGTCAGGAACTCGCTCGCGACGACGCTCGTCGGCAGGTGGAGCTCGCCGTCGCCCGGCGCCGAGCTCGCCGCCCGCCGCCGTAGCCGAGCAGCATCGCTCGGCCAGATCACCGTGTGGAAGACGATGTTGTCCTTGCCCATGAAGTACGCAGTGCGTCGCGTCGGGTTCTGCCACCAGTCGCGCCATGCGTCCGGCGTCGCCGCGGTTCGTGCGCCCACTCGACGGCCGCCGAGAGGTAGCCGATCACCGCGTCGAACCAGACGTAGATCCGCTTCTGTCCTCGGCGCGTAGCCCTCCACCGGCACCGGAATGCCCCAGTCGATGTCGCGCGTCATCGCGCCGCGGCTTGAGGTCGTCGACGAGCGAGAGCGAGAAGTTCCGGACGTTCGGCCGCCAGCTCGGTCCTGCGCCGTCGATCCACGGACGCAGCCGATCGGCGAACGCCGGCAGGTCGAGGAAGAGGTGCTTCGTCTCGCGGAACTCCGGCGTCGACCCGTCGATGATCGAGCGCGGGTCTGATCAGGTCGGTCGGGTCGAGCTGGTTGCCGCAGTTGTCGCACTGATCGCCGCGGGCCTCCGGGATAGCCGCAGATCGGGCACGTTCCCTCGATGTAGCGGTCCGGAAGCGTGTTGCCCGTCGACGGCGAGAACGCGCCGAGCGTGGTCTTCTCGATGAGGCAGCCGTGCTCGTAGAGCGTGCGGAACATGTCGGTCGTAACGCGCGCGTGATTCTGCGTGGTCGTGCGCGTGAAGTTGTCGTAGGAGATGCCGAGGTTCCGCAGGTCCTCGCGCGATGAGCTTGTTGTAACGCTCGGCGATCTCACGCGGCGACACGCCCTCGCGATCGGCCGTGACCATCACCGGCGTGCCGTGCTCGTCCGTCCCGCTCACCATCAGGACGTCGTCGCCCTTCAAGCGGTGGTACCGCGCGAAGATGTCCGCCGGGACTGCGAACCCCACCACATGTCCCAGGTGTCTCCGCCCGGACGCGTACAGCCAGGCTGGGGCCACCAGGACTTTCTTGCTTCGATGGGCTTTCCGACATGAACGTGCGTCTCCGTCTCGGGAGGGACATGATACGAGCCGCCCTTTGCGCCGAACGCCGTCGCCACGCGCACGCGAGGGCGAGGATCAGGACCAGCGTGCCCAGAACGAAGGTCCAGGAATGGTCGCTCTCCTTCGACGCCGCCGGTTGCGTCATTGCCGCGACAGAGCCGAGACGCTTGCTGCCGCCTCGTGCTGGAGGCCGTGCGGACGGCTGATCGCCGGCCGGCTCTCGACGCTTCCGGCCGGCGACAGGGCGTTCGCGATGTCGCGGCGCTGGCTTGACGCCGTGCCGCTGCGTGACCCTCACCGGGGCACGCGCAAGAGTCACCTCTGCCGCGCCGAGCGAGACGGAGGGGCCCGGTTCCTCGTCGACACGCGCGTGCGAAGTCGGCTGGGCCTCCGCCACAGCCCCAGCCGCCGAAGGCTCGACGCGTGCGCTGACGAGCGCGCGGCGACCGGCGCCGACGCAGCGGGTGAGCCCGCCACGCTCTCCGCAGGAGCGTTGTTGGCGGTGACCGTCGTCGTGGCAGCGGCGACCGGCTCCGCAGCCGGGGCGTCAGCCGTGGAGGCGGCGCCCACGACCGCCGTGACGGCCGGAGCGTCCGCCGCGGTCGCCGGCGGCGCGCGTGTGCGCGACGGCAGGAACGACCATCGGATCGACGTACCCCTGCTGATCGCTCGTGGTGCGCAGACCGAAGTGAGACGTACGGCTCCGGTGAGCTCCGGCACGCCGCTCAGGCCGACGGTTCCCACGACCGAGCCTTCGCCGACGGGCGCGCCGCGCTTCACACCGATCGAGCCGAGGTGAACGAGTGTGGCGGTGTACCGCGAGCGGCGTCTCGATCGACACGGTCTTCCCGCCCGTCGGCACGGTTCCCGCGAACGAGACGATTCCCCCGGCAGGAGCGAGCACCCGTGCGTACCGCCCGGGGCGCCGAGATCGACGCCGCGGTGCTGACCGCCCGCGTAGGGATGCGCATGATCGAACGAGAAAGGCCGCAGGAACCGGTCCGTCGACCGGCCAGGTCCACGCGCGCGCCGCCGACACCGGGAGCGCGCACGCGCACACGAGCAAGACAGCAAGACGCCGCACGGATTCCTCCTTGTTGCCAGTTTTGAGAACGAAGCGACCATAGCAAGGGCCGATCTCTGTTGTCAATACTGGCTACAAAGTACGGCGGTAGAGCTCGTTGCGCGACGCGCCCGTCAAACGAGCACGACGTCTGCCGCTTGCCTGCGCGGCAGCCCGGCGGAGACGAGCTCACCGACTGCCTCGATCGCTGCACCGACGTCCGCGCTCGGGCTCCCGGGCCCGAGCACGAGCGTGATCCACCCTTCGGCGCCTCCGCGAAGCGCGCTGCCAGCTCGGCTGCCGTCCCGCGCACCACCTCCTCGAACTTCTTCGTCAGCTCTCGGCACACGGCAACCTCGCGCGCAGGCTCGGCGTCGGCGAGCGAGCGCAAGGTCGCCGGTAGCCGCCGTGGCGATTCGAAAGCCACCACCGGGTGGGGCCAGGAGGCGAGCTCCTCCCAAAGCGACGCGAGCGCACGCGCACCGCGGGGCAGGAAACCGACGAACTGATACCGCTCGGCCGGAAAGCCGCTCGCGACGAGCGCGGTGTCGACCGCGGTCGGCCCCGGGAGGACCGTGACGGGAACGCCACGCTCGAGCGCCGCAGCCACAAGTCGCGCACCTGGATCGCTGATCGCCGGCATCCCGGCATCGCTCACGAGCGCAAACCAGCTCCCCGCTTCCATTCTCGAGGAGCACCTCTGCGGCACGCTTCGCCTCGTTGTGCTCGTGGTACGACACGAGCTTGCCGGAGATTCCATGCCGGTCGAGCAACACGCGCGTGTGACGCGTGTCCTCGCAGAGGATCACGTCAGCCGAGCGCAGCTCTCGAGGACGCGCAGCGTGACGTCGTCAGGTTCCCGATCGGCGTCGCGCAGACCGCGAGTGCCACTTACCCGACCGCGTCGAACGCGACGAGACCGGCGCCGATCAGCCCGGCGGCGGTCCCGAGCTCTGCGCGGACGATCGGGATCCGGTCGCCCGCGTGAGCGAGGGCCTCGCGGCGCATGACCTCACGCGCCGGCTCGAGCACGAAGTCGCCGGCGGCCGCGAACCCGCCGCCGATCACGACCAGCTCGGGATTGAAGATGTTCACGAGCGTCCCGATTCCGGAACCGAGATGCCGGCCGATCCCGTCAGGATCTCGATCGCGCGCTGCTCACCCTCGTTCGCAAGGCGCACGAGCCGGTGCGCGTCGACCGCAGGGCCGAATTCCGCCTGAGCGAGCTTGGTCGCGGCGACACCCGTGACGTAGGGCTCAGGTGTCCACGCCCGTGCACGTTCCTGACACGGAATGCCGTCGTGGACGATGACCATGTGGCCGAACTCGGCCCCAGCCGCGGAAGAGCTTCCGTCCACGACCGCGCCGCCGCCGCAGCCGGTTCCGAGCGTCAGCATCACCATCGTCTCGACGTCGCGGGCAGCGCCGAGACCTGAACTCGGCGTACGCGGCCGCATTCGCATCGTTCTCGATCCCGACCGGCAGGCCGAACCGCTCGCGCATCCTCCCGCGGAAGTCGACGCTCTCGTCGAGCGGGATGTTGACCGCCTGCAGCGCGCGGCCCGCCTTCTGGTCGATCGGGGACGGCGGCCCGAAGCCGAGGGCCGTGATGTCGTCGGTGAGGGCTCCTCGATTGCGGCGTCGAGCCCTGCGAGCAGCTCGTCCTGCAGAGGCGGTCGGAGTCGGATACTCCCGGCGCCGCTCGACCGTCCCCGGTCGTCTGACGACCCCGGCCAGGATCTTGGTGCCGCCGAGATCGACGCCGATGACACGGTTTCCGTCAAAGCGCGCGGCTACCTACTTCCTCGATGGCGACGGGAGAGAAGCCCTACCGCGTCTACCGTGGTGGACGCGTGAAGGACAAGGTGCCGCTCGACCGGCCGCAGAAGGGGCCGGACCGCAGCGCACGAGCCGCGAGCCGCGAGAGCCGAAGATCCGCAGGCCGCGGCGGCGCTGGAGCTGGAAGCGACGGATCGGCATCGGCCTGATCGTGGTCCTCGTCGTCGCCACGGTCTGGGGCATCGCCGGGTATCTGTCGCTTCAGGAGCGGGGTCGACAGGGCGAACGCGCGCCTCGACCCGTCGGTGACGCCGGTGCTCGCGCAGCAGAACGGCGCTGCTGCTGTCGAAGCCGACGACGATGCTGCTGCTCGGCCGGGACTACTGAAACACCGACCCAGCGTCGTCGGGCTGAACCATTCCGACTCGATCAGTGATCCTGCGCACGGATCCAGGCCGTCACCGGCTCGTCTACCTGTCGATCCCGCGCGACCTGCGCGTCCCGATTCCAGGGCACGGTGAGGACCGGATCAACACAACGTTCCCGCTCGGTGGCGCCGCCCTCACGATCCGCACGATCAAGAGCCCTCACGGGGCTCGAGATCAACCACGTGATGATCGTCGACTTCCGCAGCTTCAAGAGCCTGATCGACAACATCGGCGGTGTCGACGTCAACGTGCCGGCGCCCATCCTTTCGAACAAGTTCGATTGCCCGTACAAGGCGTCACGCTGTGCGCGCTGGCCCGGCTACCGCTTCCACAAGGGGCTGCAGCACATGAACGGACAGCGGGCGCTCGTCTACTCGCGCATCCGTGAGAACCAAGCTCAACCACGTCGGACAGCGACATCACACGCGGCCTGAGACGGCAGGCGGTGATGCGCGCGGTGATGGCCAAGCTGCTCGGCGTCGGAACGGTTCGTCAAGCTGCCGTTCAACGGCGATTCCCTCCTGCAGCCGCTCACCACTGACCTGAGCGCGTGGCAGTTCGTCCAGCTCGGCTGGGTGATCAAACGGGCAGGGCAGAAGAACGCCCTCCACTGCCGGCTCGGCGGGACGGCAACCTCGATCGGCGGCGCGTCGGTGATCGTGGGCGGCGAGGAGAAACCGCTGCCGTGGTTCAGATGGTCATGGGTCGCGCTGCGCCGCAGCCTCCACCACCGGGATCCGGACAGTACGGTCCCGGCTGCGTCGTCGGCAACCGGCAGTTCCGCTAGTGCTAGCCCGCCTCGGCGGCCTTCTTCTCCGTCGAGGTCTCCTTCTTGTCCCCGAGGCCCGAGTCAGAGTCCGAGGACGAGCCCGACTCCTTCGCCGGCTGCTCCTTCTTCCTTCCTCCGCGGCCGTAGTCGGTCGAGGTAGAACCCCGAGCCTCGGAAATGCACGGGCACGGGATAGAGGACCGATCTCGACCGGGGAGGCCCCGCAGACCGGGCACTTGTCCGGCTGCGGGTCGGCGATCCGCTTGAAGACCTCGAAGACGTGCCCGTTCGGACACTTGTATTCATACGTGGGCTACGAGATTTAGGACGCTAGCAGTGTTATCGGCTTGGACACCGCAAAGAAAGCCCTTGATCGAGCTCGCCGGTCACAGCTCGTCCGCTCGCGCGTGCACGCACGCGCGTGCACGTGACGACGATCTTCTGGGCCGGAACCGCGGTTGTGACCGCTGCGCTCGCTGGGCGTGCTGGGCTGGTTCCTCCGGGCCTAGCCACCGCACGAGGACGAGGCCCTCGCGCTCTTCGTCGGCCGCGGCTCACTCGGCCACGTGCTGCGGACACGTCGCTGTTCGAGCGCGGCGGCGCACCGCTCCACTTCACTTTCGCGTGGGCGATCGTGCACCTGGGCGGAGGGCTGACCGCGCTGCGAGTGGTCTCGCTCGTCTTCGCGGTGGCGAGCGTTCCGTTGATCGCGCTGCTCGGTCGGCGCCTGGTCGACCCGACCACCGGCGTCGTCGCGGCACTGCTTGCGTCCGGCACCTGGGCACTGCTCTTCCACGGGATCTACGGCCGGATGTACAGCCTCTTCCTCTTCACGAGCCTGCTCTCGTTCCTGGCTCTCCTCTCAGCGCTCGACACGGGTGGGCGGCGACGTTTCGCGCTCTGGGAGTGGCCGTCCTCGCGATGCTCGCGAGCCACCCCTACGCCGTGCTCGTCGTCGCGGCTCAGGGCCTGTTCATCCTGGTGCGTCGTCGCCGTGTGCGCGAAGCGGCCTTGACCGCTCGCGGCCGTCGGCGTTGTCGGCGTTCCGTTCTGGTGGGCGGACATCGTCCTGCGGAACAGGTTCGACGTCGGAGTCGGCGGGGGCGGGCCGCAGCTCGGCTCCCCACATCGGTTCTGCACTACTTCTGGTGGGTGGCCGGCGACTTCAGCGCCGGACACCACGCCTGGTCGATCCCGGTGTTGTTCCTCGCGCTGGTCGGCGCGGTTCTCTTGTGGCGACGGCGCCGCGAGGTCGTGGTTCTCGTCGGCTGTGTCATTGCGATACCTGCGCTCGCATTCATGCTCGCGACGCTCAACTCGACGACGTCGCCCGAGGCGCGCCATCTCATCTTCGCGTTGCCGTTCTTCAGCATCTTGCTCTGCGGTCCCGCTCGTCGTGCTCGCGCGCCTTCGTCCGCCGCTGACCGGTAGCGCTTGCGCTCGTCGCCGTCGCTCACGCTCGTCGCCGGAGAGGTGCGCTGGGCGCACGAGAAGACACCGCAGCTCTTCGACGGCGATCCGGCCGGCGAGGCGCAGTCACGCACGGCCGCCGGCGCGCTGGCTTGCCGCGGGCAACCGGTCGAGTGACGTCCTGCTCGGTTACGAGCCCGTCTACCTGCGGGCGTGGGAGCAGGACCGCTCGTTCTCCGCTCACATGTTGCCGCGCGCGGATCCGGCACTGCTCGCCTCGACGCTCAAGGACATCCCCGAGCCGCTCGGCCGAGGCGTCTGGGTGCTGGACGCGAGCGACACGACGAATCTGGTCGAGCGCCAGACGATCCCGTCGTCCTGCCGACTCCAGGCTCGGCCTTCGAAGGGCGTGTGTACGGACCGTTCCTCGTCATCCGCTCGCGGCGGCCGCTCGTGACGCGCGCGCGCTATCTCGAAGTGTCGGAAGACGTCATGCGATTGGGCGTTCGCCTCGGGATCGGCGACGCGGACATCAACCTGCGGACGTTGCTCCGCGCCGGCGTCACGGCTCTAGCCGGTCGCGCTTCTTCTCGACGATCTCGCGGTAGCAGAGGTGCGCTCTCGAAGGCCTCGAGCCCCTGGAAAACGGGTCGATCGAGGCTGGAGCCCGCCGGCGCCTGCGGCGAGCGGCCGCGAGGGTGGCGGAAGCCCCGAGCAGTCCTCCGACGATGAACGAGCCGAGACGGCCGCCCCTGTTCTCGCCGTCCATGGGACGATCTTAGGTGTGATCACGACACTCGGAGACGCGCTCCTCGACGTGATCGTCCGCCTGGACGAGCCGCTCGCCGCGGGCGCGGACGCCCTGGCGGCGACGCAGACGAGTGTGGGCGGGCAGGCGGCCAACGTCGCGGCCTGGGCGGTTGCCCTCGGGGCGGAGGCACGCTGCGTTGCGAAACGCGGTGACGATCTCGCGGGAAGCTCGTCGGCGTGGAGCTCGGGGCGCGAGGGGTCGAGCCGGCGGGACCGGTGCAGGGACGCAGCGGCATCGTCGGTCTCGCTCGTCGGCACCGACGGTGAGCGGACGATGGCGTCGGATCGCGGCGCCGGTCCGGAGCTCTCGGCCGACGAGCTCGACCCGAGTGGTTCGCATGCGACTGTCTGCACATCTCCGGCTACGCGCTCTTCTCGACGCCGATCGACGGCGCTGCGCTTCGTGCGGCGGAGCTGCGCGCGAGCGCGGCGCAAGGGTGAGCGTCGACCTCTCGCGCCTGGACGCGGATCCGCGAGTACGGGCCCGTTCGATTTCGGGAGCTGCTCGGAGCGTCTCGCCCCGGACGTGATCTTCGCCAACGAGGCCGAGTGGGAGATCGTCGGGGCCGCGTACGGGCTCGCGCCGACGGCGGTCGTCAAGCGCGGTGCGCGCGGGTGCTCGTGCTCGGCGAGGAGCGCGTCGAGCTGCCTGCTGCCGCCGTCGAGGTCGTCGATGCGACGGGCGCCGGCGACGCGTTAGCCGCCGGCTTCCTCGTCGGCGGCCCCGAGCTCGCGGTCGAGGCCGCCGCCCGCTGCGTCGGCAAGCTCGGAGCGATGCCGTGATCGTGGTCTCCGAAGAGGTGCGCGAGGCTTGCGGCGGTCGTCGCGCTCGAGACGACGCTGATCGCGCACGGCTTCCCTGCGGGCGAAGGCGTCGCCGTCGGCCTCGAGTCGGAGCGGCAGGTGCGCGCAGGCGGGCGCCGTCCCGGCGACGATCGGCGTGCTCGACGGCGAGATCCGGGTCGGGCTGACGGAGGACGAGCTCGACGCGCTTCGACGCGGCTGCGCGCAAGGTCGGGCCGCGCGATCTCGCCGCGTGCGTCGTGCAGGGCGCGATCGGCGCGACGACGGTCGGCGGGACGCTCGCGGTGTGCCGCGCGGCCGGCATCCGGTTCATGGCGCACGGGCGGGCTCGGCGGCGTGCACCGCGGCTTTCCGCATCCGCCTGACGTGTCCGGCGGATCTCGGCGAGCTGCTCGCACGCCAGGCGCTCGTCGTCTCGGCTGGGATCAAGTCGCTGCTCGACGTGCCGGCGACGCTCGAGCTGCTCGAGATCGCTCGGCGTGCCGGTGCTCGGCTTCCGCACGGACGACGCTGCCGCTCTTCTATACGGCGCACGGCGGCCCGCCGGTTCCGGCGCGCGTCGAGTCGCCGGACGAGGCTGCGCGAGTCGCCCGCGCTCACTGGGAGCTCGGCGGCGGCGGTCTGTTGCTCGCGCGTCCGCCTGACCGAGAGTCTCGACGACGTCGAGCCGCTGATCGAGGAGGCGCTGGCGGAAGCCGAGCGCCGACGGCGTAACGGGTCAGGCGGTGACGCCGTTCGTGCTCTCGTTCCTGCACGAGCGAGAGCGGCGGCCGGACGCTCGCCGCGAACCGAGAGCTCGTCGTCGCAAACGCCGGCCTGGCCGCCGAGGTCGCAGTGGCGTCCGCGTCAGCGTGACCTGTCCGAGCGGTACGTGTGCGCCGGAGCCACGTCGGGGACTGTCCCCGACATCGTCCCGGTGCGACAGGTCTCGGCCACGTCGCCTCCGGCCGGGACGTGTGAGCCAGAGGTGTGACTTTTCTTCCACACGGCGCCGGCGCGGACACGCGCTGACGGCCCGGCGTCGCATACGTTCGAGGGCGGCACGCCGCGGTCCCGTTCCGGAATTCGGATAGCTCCCGCTACAGATCGCGACGCACGAAGCCCGCGATCGCGAGCGCACCGACGATCACGAGATACGCCACCGCCCAGAGGCGCAGTCCGACTCCGCCCTGCTTCGCGCCTCCGAACGGACCGAGCCGGAAGCAGGAATCCCGTCAAGCCCGACGTCTTCTCGGTGATCCCCGTAGCGCGTCCTGGTACAGCGCTTCGAACGGGATCATCCACGCGGCGATCTTCGCCGCATGGATGAGGCCGCTCGAGTTGAGCACGTGCCCGATCGTTCCCGAGCAACCCGGCCACGAGCCCGGCGCCGAACACCATGAACACGGCGATCCCGTTCGCAATCGAACTGAGGAACGACCGAACCGAGCAGGGACAGCGCCGCCACGACCAGCACGCCGGCGGCGAGCTCGAGCCCGGGCGTCACGATCCGGTCCGGCCACCACGTAGCCCTCGAGCCCGGTCAGCAGCATCGCCGCGAAGTAGAGCGATCAGCACGTACGGCGACGCACACGGCCGCCGCGCCGAGGAAGCGCGCGACCAGCAGCGTGGCCGCGGCCGATCGGACGGACGACGAGCGGCTGCAGCAGGCCGCGCTCCGCGTCGCCGCGCACACGTCCCGAGCGTCAGGAAGATCGCGAGCACGACGCCGAGGAAGAGCGTGCCGAACATCGCCATCCCGAACAGAAACGCGCCGGCGAACGTCTGTGCGATCGACGCCCGCCGGCGGGACGACGCCCGCGATGTGATGAAACGCGTACCGCGCCCCGAGCCAGTAGAGGACGAGAAACGCAACCGTGAGCACGCAGCACGACGACGAACACCTTGCGCCGCAGCGCCTCGCGCAGTCCGTAACCGGCGATCGTCAACGACGGCCGTCACGACGTCTCACCGCCGACGGCCTTCGACGTAGACCTCTTCGAGCGTGGAGGTCAGCACGCGCGCGCCGTAGACGTTCTGACCGTCGCGCACGAGCTCGGCGATCAGCTGCGGGACGTCCTCGCGGCCCGCCTCCGGATACGTCCGTTCCCGTCGCTCGTCTCGATCTCGACGCCGCGCGGACGCGTCGAGCTCGGCGGGCGTCCCGCCGACGACGACCTCGCCGCCGAGCAGGATCACGACCCGGTCGCAGACGAGCTCGACCTCGCTCAGCAGGTGCGAGTTCAGGAGCACGGACGACGCCGCGCCGCGCGCAGCTCCTCGAGCAGCGCGCGCACCGTGCGCCGCCCGACCGGGTCGAGCGCGCTCGTCGGCTCGTCGAGCAGCAGCAGCCGCGGCGACGCCGACGAGCGCCTGCGCGATCCCGAGCCGCTGCTGCATTCCCTTCGACATCGCCTCGACCGCGCCGCCTGCGCGCATCCTCCGAGCCGACCAGCTCGAGCAGCTCGCCGCGCTCGCGCTCGCCGCCGTCGCGAGCCGGCGAGCCGCTGGTGCAGCTCGAGCAGCTCGTCCGCCGTGCATCCAGCCCGGGAAAGCGGAACAGCTCGGCGAGGTAGCCCAGCGCCGCGCGCGCGCTCGCGCGAGCCCGCGCGCGCACCGCAGACCTCGCGCGCGTCCCGACGGTCGGGCGCACGAGGCCGCAGGCGATCTTGACGAGCGTCGACTTGCCGGCGCCGTTCGGCCCGAGCAGTCCGACGAGCTCGCCCTCGCCGACTTCGAGGTCGACGCCGACGAGTGCATCGACGGCGCCGTAGCGCTTCACGAGACCGCTGACGGCGAGCGCGGCGGGCACGGCGCCGAGCGTACACTCACGCTCATGCCGCGCGGTTACGAAGAGGCCCCGTTGCGGAAGAAGCGCAGGCACGACTGGACGCGCTGGAGCGCGGCGAGCCGATCGAGCCCGCACCGCACGCGCCGGACCGCCGCGCCGTGTACGGGTCGACCGAGGACAACCCGCAGACAGCACTTCCTCGGCTGGGCGGACGAGATCGATCCGGACGAGCTCTTCGACTCCGGACGCGCTTAGGGGGATCTCGGTTCTCCGCGAGCGCGCGCGACTAGCCGAGCGCCTGCAAGGAAGCTCGTCGATCGTCAGCGCCGTGAGCGTGCGGATCTTCGTGCTTCCGCGCGCGCCGAGTGAGACGGACACGCGCGCGATCGTCGCCGCGTCGGGTGCCTCGACGATGTTCACGAAGTCATACGTCCCCGAGCGTCGCCCATTGATGGAGCACCTCGGCGCCGAGCTCCTCGACGTCCTTGTTGACCTCTCGCAGACGGTCAGGGTTCGACTTCAGCGTCTGAACGCCCTGCGCCGTCAGACTCGAAAGCAGAATGTAAGGTCGGCATCGCGCTTCCTCCTCGGTCGGGAGCTCGACTCTACTCGGGCTTCCTGGTCGACGTACAGCACGGCGGCTCCGAGCACGAAGATCGGAGCGAGCACGACAAGCGCGAGCAGGCCCGCGACACGGATCGCCTGGTCGCTCAGCTCGCGCAACGAGAAGAAGAGGACGAGACCGGTGAGGAAGATCGTGATCGCGAGCGTCGCAAGCGAGCCGAGCGCGTGAACGTAGTCGGCGCGCGCCAGCTCGACGCCGCGCCTGATCGAACCGGCGAAGCCGCGACGCTCGACGAGAGCGGCGGGACCCCGAGCCCGACGAACGCGAGCCAGCCGAGCGCCAGCAGGTAGATCCCGGAAAGATCCAGAGCCGCGACAGGCAGAGCGGCAGGAACGCGACGAAGCCTACGGCCAGCGCGACGGGCACAGTTCTGCCGCGGCCGATCGGGCGCACGGAGTGCGACGGCACCGGCGTACGAGCCTGCCAGCAGCAACGGTCCGGACGACGAGGACGGCCGCGAATCGCGCGGCAGCCCTCGAGCTCCGCGTCCACGACGCCGACGACAGCGGACCGATGCCGAGCGCGAGCGAGGGCCAGAAGCGCGCAGCGTAGAGCTTCAGCGATTCCGCGACGAGCCGCCCGACGGTGCGGGTCTCCGGCGGGAGCGGCGGCGGCAACTGGGTGCGGTGCACGCGGTCGAATCTAGCTGTGCTGCGGAAAGACCGGCTTGCCGTCGACCCAGTCGAGCTCGAAAGCCACCCGCGAGTTGTGCAGCGCGCTCGAGGTTGGCGACGCACCTCGCGGGTGGTGGTGTCGATGACGTCACCGGAATCCCCGACGTAGACGAACCGCCCGTCCGCGCTGTGCTGGAGCGACCCGATGCGACCGCACGCCTGCGAACAGGGGCTCTCGTCACCGGAGATGGGCTTCGTGAGACGAATATCCACGATCCGGCGCGGCGGCGTGGTCCGGGAGCCCGCTCGTCGAAGAGGTGCACGACACTGTTCGGCGCGTCGAGCGCCCAGAGCTCGGGCCGGTCCGGCGCGAGCGAGAGGCCGTGAGTCGGCGGGTCGGGCCCGAAGCGCGGGTTCCAGGTGAAGCCCTTGAAGCGCGCGACGTAGAGCTGTTGCTTCGTGCGCAGGTCGAGGACACGGACGCCGAGCAGCCCGCGCTTCGTCTCGTAGGCGACGCCGTGCCTGCGGTCCTCGACTCTCAACGTGTCAGGAGGCTGTCGGGGCGGCCTTCGCGAGCCACTTCGCCTGCGCCAGAGAGAGCGCACCGACGAGCCGGTGCTTCTGAGTCGTGTCGAAGACACACGCGGAACCGTTGAGGAGGACGACCTCGTAGCGATGCGGTTCCGGCGTCCGCCGGCGGGCGCCAGGTGTCGACGCCCGAGACGAGACAGCGTGGAACCCTTGTCGGAGCTGTAGTAGACCGTCAGGCCGGGCACCGCGCCGATCGCGGCAAGGCGAGCGCCGTCGCCCCGGAGCCAGACGCGCGCTCACCGGGCAAGCTCGGCCAGCAGCCTCGGCAATGCATCGTCGAGCGCGGCGAGCGCATCGTCGAAGCGCCAGCGCGCGCGATCGGGCTCGTCGATCTCGTTGGACACGGCTCGGCACTCGACGGCCGGCACGCCGGCTCGTTGCGCCGCGCTGCAGGACCGCGAAGCCTTCCATCGCCTCGACCTGCGCGGACACTCGTCCCTGCCGACGTGCGCGCTCGTCCCGATCGGCGCAGCACCCGCGCATCGGGAAGTGCAGCTGCGCGGCATCGACGAGACGAGGGTCGGGCCGAACCTCGTGTCCGGCACGAGGCCGCCTGCTGACGCATCCTCGTACACGGCCTCGGAGCCGATCACGAGCTGAGGTACCGGAATGCCGCGAGCCCCGGCGATTCCGACGTGGAGGAGCGCATCCGGCCGCTGCGTGGTCAGCGCGGTCACCGTCGCTGCCGAAGCCTCGACCGGGCCGATGCCGCACGCGAGCGTCACCACACCGGTGCCGGCGCTGGCGAGCTCCCGCGCAGTGGCCGCGACGACGAGGATCACCAGGCCACGGTAGCCGTGTCACCCGGATGGGTGAATGGCCGCAAGGATCGCCGGGCGCCGGCGTCTTCGTAGATGGTGCGGCCCGCTCCCCGTACCCCTGAAGGGGGATTTCTTCTCGAAGCCCCGGCAAGATCCGGCCACTTGAGGCATCTCAAGGTGAAAGCACCAATAGCAAGTCGCCCCCTGAGGCCAGCCGCAGGCCCATGGGGCGAGTCATTTCCCAAGTGCGGCGCGGCAGCGGCCCTTGCGTCGTCGGAGTAATGAGATGTACGCGTTGCAGATCCAAACAGGGAGCTGCGGAGAGACCGATCTACCGCCCGGCTACGGCGAGTGGAGCGACTACGCCAGGTTCGCCGTGACGTTCCGCGCCGAGAGATCGGGGAGTCGTGCACCGAGTCCGCAAGCGGCGCCTTCGCGCGCTGGCGTCGGACCGGCGAGGTGCCGCGGACGCTCGAGGAGCTCCGTGCGTGTCTCTGGTACGAGCAGCGCCGCTGGCGCTTCCCGGCCGCGAGCCCGACACCGAAGGCATGCGCTACGCGGGCGCCGCTCATCCGCGCGATGCGCACGCACTTCGGCTAGTAGCCCGGCGGCAAGCACCGCCTGGGTCACCGTGTCGTCCACCGACGACACCGGTGACTCGCGCCCGATCCACGGATCGCCGCCGAAGTAGCGGACTGAAGATCTTCTCGCGGTCCGCGCTGCGAGCGCCTGCGTCGTGAGCGTGGGATTGCGGGCCGCCGAGACCGCTGGGTAGCGCGAGTTGTCCGCGACGAACAGGCGCTTGACCCAGCGTGATCGCTCGGCATCGAGTCGAGGACGGAGTCGGCCGCGCTCCGTGCCCATGCGCATCGTGAGCTGTGCGAGGTGCAGGAGCAAGCCTGGGGAAGTTGACCCGGATCGACCTGCGCGGGCGCCCGCGGCGCGCAGGAGCTCGACTGCAGCGTGGGCGGCGAGGTACTCGCGATTCTTCAACGTTCTCGGAGAGCGTTGCCTGATCTCGAGCCCGCGCGATCGGCCCAGCGCGTCCGGAGCCATCACCGTGGAGAGCGTCACCGCGGTTCCGCGGCGAGCTGACGTCGTCGTCCGTGATCAGCGCAACCCCGATCAAGCCGGGTCGATGTTGCTCCATGAATCGCTTCAGGCGCGTTCGCCGCACGACCGGCCGACCGCGTCGGCACCCCACGCGCCTACTGGACCGCCGCTTGTCGTAGTAAGCCGGCGATGCCCGAATCACGGAAGCTGAGCGACTGACGCCTTGCAGTCCCGGGCGACACACGCCGGCCTGCTCGAGCCCACCGGAACCGGGAAAGTCCAATCGCGCCGCCGACGTCGGGCCCTTGCTCGGAGCCGGTGTACGTCGTGAACCTGCCCACGAGATAGTCCAGGTAGTGATCGGCGAGGCCGCGGCCGACCTGATCGTTGAGATTGGGGAGGCCGCTGTTCAGCCATAGCCGAGGCGTCTCGACCGGCCCGGCGGCGAGCACGACGACCTTCGCCGCCTCGTTCGTCAACGCACCGGTCCGAGTGTTCCGCCATGTCACGCCGGACGCGGCTCGAATCGTAATCGGTCTGACGCGCACCGCGAAGGAGTCCGGCAGCAACGTGATCTGCCTTCCGCGCGTCCAACGATCGGCGGTGAGCGCCATCGGGACGTAGCTGGTGTGGGTCGACTGCTTCGCGCGCAGGTTGCGCGGCGACTTCACGGGTTCGATGCAGCCTGCGGGCAGTGGCCGCAGAATGTGCAGCCCTCGCCGACGGGGTACGTGAGCTTCTTGGCGATCGTTCGTCCGCCCGGCGGTGCCCTTCGGCTGGAGGATCGCGTTCTCCTGCGCGCCGACGCGGCACCAGGTGATGTCCTTTGACGTCTGGTGCGGCAAACCGAGCTTCGCGGCGCCGCGGAGGAACCGCTCCTCCTTCGTCCCCATCGCCGCCGTCTGCACGGGCAGCGTGTGCTCGACCCATTCAGTAGCGCGGATCAGCTCGCGGTAGCCAAACGAAGGCGGCGTGCGCCCGGTCATAGTCGCGGCAGCGTCGGGCCCTGTGTAGTCCGAGAAGGCCCCGGCATCGCGCGCGGTGAGTTGGCGAAGTACGACCGTCGAGCCGCCGACGCCTGCCAGTCTGCCAGAGAGAAACAGTTCTGCGGCAGGTCGACGGGCCCAGGAGCGGTTGCGTGCGGTCGCCGGGGCCGAACTGGAAGACGCCCGTCGCCGGATTGTTCGCCTCGTTCTCTGAAGTGCGACCACTCGCGCTCGCTCTGCTCGGAAAGCTGGCGCCCGCTCCGAGGAGCAGGCACGTGCCGAGACCGCGTGCGGCGAGCTCCTGCGCCAACGACCGGGCCCGCCGGCCGCCCGCGCCGACGACGATCACGTCTCTGCACTCTGGGATCGGCTGCCTCTTCTGGTCCTGCCAGTACCCCTTGAGCTCCTTGCGCCCGTCCGCAAACCCCTGCGTAGAGACGCGTCAGTCGCCAGCCGACGGGACGCGCGCGCAGCCGGCGCCTGTTCTCGCATCGAAGACGTCGGCTTCGGAATAGGCGAAAGGAACGCGACGAGATCCGGCAGGTTGCCGAAGCGAGGAAGCGGATCGACCCCGCGCTTCCTCGGCCGGAGAGGCTCTCGATCGTCTGAAAGACAACGAGCCTTCTTTGCGAAGGAGAGGTTCGCGAACGGTGAGGCGAAACGTTCCCTCTACGCGGAAGACCGGGTCGGCCCGCCGCCGCGAACTCGTTCAGGATCGTCGCGGCCGTCGCCGAGAGCGGCAAAGGCCCAAGGCAGGAAACGATCAGTGTGCGCGTCAGCGCCCGCAGTTGTCCCTGCCTCGATCCGCAGGCATCCTTCGACCTCGTTCCCTGCGCGCGCGAGTACCGATCGCGGCCGGGAACGATGAACGCGACGAGCGTTCATGTCTGCGCGACCACGTTCAGCCCGGCCGCGTAGGCGTCCTCAGGCCAGCCTTGCAGCCAGAAGCGCGTGCGGCAGCTGGTCGAGGACGGTTGCGCCCGCGACGAGCGCGGTCGCGCACGAGTGAGGAGCTCGCGTCGTGAGACCCCGGAGGCCTGCGTCACCCGCGCGGATGACCTCGCGCGACGGGTCGCGTCGGCGGATCGTCCGTCCGGCAGAACGGCAAACGTCGTGCGCCCAGTCGCTGGGTGTCTCCACTGCGGCGCACCGGCGTCTCGCACTCCGCTCCGGCACGAAGCGCGAGCGTGTGACGAGCTTGTACTCGTGGATGTAGCGCGGGCAGTTCTGGGAAGACCTCGGTCGCGCCGCACGCGGACGATCGAGCTGCGCCTCGGGATACTCCGCGAGCAGCGGATCGTCGTCCTGCGACCGACGCCGACGCCGTTGAGCCGCATGCGCGCTTGCGACCCTCGAAGTCGATGAAGAGCAGGCCGACCTTCTTCGTCGTCATAGCAGGTGCCCGGCGGTCAGGTACATGCCGTTGCCGTCGTAGAGCGGGGAACGCGATCGTCCTGCTCGTCGAGCACGCGCACGAACTCCGGGTTCGCCGCCTTTGTACGAAGGCTGCGGCTGGCCGTCCTGGTCCGACCGTGGCGATGAAGAACATGTCGCGCGCCCGATGAAGGCGCGGTCGCCGTCGTCGGTCCGGTCGTGGACGATCCTGCTCCTCGATCCGGTCGGCGAGCCGCCTGCGTAAGCGATCCTGGAGCTGGTGCCGTCCGTTATAGAGGCTCACGCCACGATCTTTCAGGGAATGCTCACCATCAGCAAACAGATTCGGCAGAATTTCGGCCATCTACCGAAGGGTTGCGCCCAGCCGCGGCCTCCGCTGAGCCGCCAAAGAGCGTTGAGCGCTCGGCGATCGGCAACGCCGTTGAGGGGAAACGCACGCGAGCGAGGCTCGCGCGCTTCCTTGCATGTCGGCGGCTGATTTTCCAGGCGACGCGGCGGTATAGGGTGCCTGGCCTCACGTAGAGTGGCTTCGCCTGTTCACGCCCGGCCCCTTGTACGTTCCGGGTCAGAGCGTGGGCTACCAGGTCGCGCGACGCAGCCAACGTTCGAGTGGGAGGGAGCGCCCGACCCGGCGGTCGAAGGTCATCCGGAAGCCGCGACCTGGCGGCCGATCAGTCACGGACCGCCGCGGAGGCTGCAGCAGCTCACGCGGCAGCGTCTGGCGGTACCCGGCCGGAACGCGCGGGCCGGCGCCGTAATACCCGGACAAGGCTGCGGGAAGAGGTGTTCGTCGTGATCTCGGGCGCAGATGACGATGCTGCCCGGCGACCCGCCCGAGCGTGATCGACGTCGGGCCCGCAGAGCGTCGTCGCCGTGCGAGCCGGGCACGCCGCTGCAGGTACGAGAACGAAGAGCGACGAGGAGCTCGTGCTCTACATCTACGGCGCCCCGCCCGAGCAGGTGGCGCCGACTTCTTCGGCGACGACCCCGGCGACCTCTTAGCTCGCGGGCTCTTCCCGGAGACGCCGAGCATGTGCTTGGTCGCTCTCGGCTCGTGAACGGCTCACGTTCCAGCCGCTCCAGCGCCCGCGCGCAGGCGATCATGCCAGGCACGATTCGCGCCCATCAGGTCGCGCTCGACGGCCAGACGTAGCGGAACGGGCCCGCACCGCGTAGTCGAACTGCGCCCTGCGCTGCTCCGTGTAGTGTGGTGCGAGATCAGGCCCCGGTCGTGCGACGTCGTACTCGTCGAACGCCGAGCGCGCGTTGTCGCTGAAGATGGAACGGACTTGCGTCTGCCGCTCGGACGCCGTTGCAGAGCCGGTAGCCCGACCTCGATCAGGAAGCAGCCGCGCGCGGACGGAGGTGGGCGGCGACGTTCTGGAAGCACAGCTGCGACCTGCTGCGTCCTCACGTCCGTCAGGTTGCATGATCGTGTTGCAGACCGAGATACGCGACGCGAAGGCTCGCGGTCGACACGCCGTCGTGGCGAAGTCGCCGATCGTCACGCCGCTCTGCTGCCGCACCGGCGCTTCGCACGCAGCCGCGCGACCATCGCGCCGGAGAGGTCGATGCCGTGCGACGGGCGACGCCGCGCTCGGGCGAGCGGAAGATGGCGACGCGCCCGGTGCCGATGCCGAGCCTCGAGCGCTGCGCCACTCGCCTCGCGCAGCTCCACGAGCGAGTCGACGGCGGGGTTGAGGACCGCCGGGTCGAACATCTCCCCCGGTCTCGGATTCGTCGTAGCGCGCGGCGACGTTCTCGCCAGTAAGTCACTCGAAGCACGTCAGACGGCCGAGGCGCTCGCGCGTCCGTCGGCTCGAAGACACGAGCTCGCCGTCACGCGCGTCGACGCACGATCGTCGCCCGTCCGCGAAGTCGCCCTCGAGCAGCGCGCAGCGCGAGCGGGTTCTCGACGCAGCCGCTGGATCGCCCGCTTCGAGCGGCCGGGCGCCGTACGCCGGATCCCAGCCGGCCTCGGCGAGCGCCTCCTTCGCCGCGTCGGTCAGCTCGAGCGCGAGCCCGCGCTCGGCGAGCCGCTCGCGCAGCCGCGTCGAGCTGCAGCTCGACGATCTCGCCGAGCTGCTCGCGCGAGCAGCGGCTGAACTCGACGATCTCGTCGATCCGGTTCAGGAACTCCGGGCCGGAAGAACTCGCGCAGCGCGTCGGCGCGAGCGGATGTTCGAGGTCATGATCAGCACCGTGTTGCGGAAGTCGACCGTGCGGCCCTGGCCGTCGGTGAGGCGGCCGTCGTCGAGGATCTGCAGCAGCACGTCGAAGACCTCGGCGTGCGCCTTCTCGATCTCGTCGAGCAGGACGACGCGAGTACGGCCGGCGGCGCACCGCCTCGGTCAGCTGGCCGCCCTCCTCGTAGCCGACGTAGCCGGGCGGCGCGCCGATCAGCCGCGCGACCGTGTGCCGCTCCTGGTACTCGGACATGTCGAGCCGCACCATCGCGCGCTCGTCGTCGAACATGAACTCCGCGAGCGCGCGGGCCAGCTCGGTCTTGCCGACGCCGGTCGGGCCGAGGAAGACGAACGAGCCGATCGGCCGGTTCGGGTCCTGCAGGCCCGGTGCGCGCGCGGCGCAGCGCGTTCGCGACCGCCTCGACGGCCTCGTCCTGGCCGACGACGCGCTGGTGCAGCCGCTCCTCCATGTGGATCAGCTTCTCGGTCTCGCCCTCGAGCAGCCGGTCGACCGGGATGCCCGTCCAGCGCGCGACGACCGCGGCGATGTCGTCCTCGTCGACCTCCTCCTTGACCATCGGCTCGACTCGGGCGGCTCGCGCGCTCGGCGAGCTCTCGCTCGAGCGCGGGCAGCTCGCCGTAGCGGATCTCGGCGACGCGCTGGAGGTCGCCGCCGCGCTCCGCGCGCTCGGCCTCCATGCGCAGCTCGTCGATGCCGCGCGTGATCTCCTTGACGCGCTCGAGCGCCTCCTTCTCCTGCGCCCAGCGCGGCGGCGAGCTCGTCGCGCGCGCTCCTTCGCCTCGCGCGAGCTCGCGCTCGACCGGCTCGCGCACGTCCTTCGACTCCTTCGCCATCGCCGCGAGCTCGATCTCGAGCTGGCGCACGCGCCGGTTCGGCCTCGTCGAGCTCGAGCGGCGCGCGAGTCGATCTCCATCCGCAGCCGCGACGCGGCCTCGTCGACGAGGTCGATCGCCTTGTCCGGCAGGAAGCGGTCGGCGATGTAGCGGTCGCGAGAGCACCGCCGCCGCGACGAGCGCGGCGTCGCGGATGCGCACGCCGTGGTGCGCCTCGTAGCGCTCCTTCAGGCCGCGCAGGATCGCGATCGTGTCCGCGACCGACGGCTCGCCGACGAAGACCGGCTGGAAGCGGCGCTCGAGCGCCGGCGTCCTTCTCGATGTGCTTGCGGTACTCGTCGAGCGTCGTCGCGCCGATGCGCGCGCAGCTCGCCGCGCGCGAGCATCGGCTTGAGCATGTTGGCCGCGTCGACGGCGCCTTCGGCGGCGCCCGCGCCGACGATCGTGTGCAGCTCGTCGATGAAGAGGATGATCCGGCCCTCGGCG
>ERZ1370068.10370-contig-9076_pt1 | contig 82873 bp, 125 predicted proteins | sample MGYA00561227_ERZ1370068 | MGnify/ENA primary metagenome ERZ1370068 (study PRJEB38410, sample SAMEA6850437) | metagenome | study: Metagenomic assessment of the ecological functions of the soil: analysis of the soil microbiota associated with the...
TTGTACTTCGTTCAGTTACGTATTGCTACCCAAACACCAGAGCTGTAATTGCCCTGGCCGTTGGCGATGCGCGTCTCATCGCCCGCCATGTGCTGCCACGTCGCGCCCTGGTCGTCGGACCGAGACAGACCTGAGCCGCCCTGCAGCGGAGTGCCGATCACATAAACGCGCTGGCCGCCGGTGTGCATCGCGATCGCGACGCTGATGCGGCCGTTGTACTGCGGCAGCGTGTCGACCTTCTTCCACGTCTTGCCGGAGTCGGTCGATTTGTAGAGCGCGGTGCCGTTCGGTCCTTGCGGCTGCACCGCCTCCGCCGCCACCGCCAAATCCGCCGCCGGCGCCCTGCGACGTCGCGAAGATCACGTTCGGCATGTCGAACGCGTACTCGACGTCGCGCGTGCCGTTCGCGTTTTCCGGCCGCAGCGTGTTCTCCCACGTCTTGCCGCCGTCGGTCGTGCGGTAGATGCCCTGGCCGTTGTGCCGCGCGTCGCCCTGCGTCGACACGACCACGATGTTCGGATCTTTCGGATCGACGACCATCTTGTTGATCTTGGTCGTCTCCTCGAGGCCGATGTGCGTCCACGTCTTGCCGGCGTCGATCGATTTGTACATGCCGTCGCCGAGCGAACCCTGCACCGAGTCGCCAGTGCCGGCATACACAATGTTTGCGTCGGACGGCGCCACCTGGATCGCGCCGATGCTGTCGACATTCGTGAACTGATCAAAGATCGGGAACCACGACACGCCCGCGTTTGTCGTTTTCCAAATGCCGCCGGCGGGCGCTCCGAGATAGAACACGCCCGGCTGCCCGATCGCGCCAGTCACGGCCGAAACGCGCCCACCGTGAAACGGGCCGATGTTGCGCCAGCGGAGACCGGCATAGAGGTCGTCGCCCGGAGCCGTATCGACCTCGACGCGATCGCCTACTGCATAGGTTGAACCGTGAGGTTAACCGCTGCCGTAAACAGCGCGATTCCGAACACAGCAACCATCAACAAAACGCGGTAATTTGTTTTCATTTAGGAATTGACCTCGGTTTGAGATACGGAGCGAGAGTCTATCATGTGCGTGGAAATGGATCAGCACAATCAATCGAGATTGTTACCGCAGATCGACAGACCGCTGCCGGTTGCAATCAACACTCGAAGAATGACGGTGGGCTCTGCTCTACTACGCGGATCACAGAGCACATTTCATTGTGTGTTGAATCAAGTATCACTCAGGAAGGTTTGTAATCAATATCGCATCGCCTTGTCGCCGGCCGCGTGAGACGACGAGGTTTGTGCCGTCGCGCGACCAGGCAAAGTTGAAAATGCGGTCAGGAAAGTCCAGCAGTGTTTGCGGCTCGCCGCCAGCCAGCGGTTTGGCGGCACAGGCTGGAAGAATTGAATAATCCGCCCACGAAATAAAAAGCAGCAGAATCCGCCGCCCATTGAATCATCGGACGACTAACTTCTAAATCAAACAATTTAGGTTCGGCGTTCCCGTCTTTGGCAGCAACGCCGATTCGCAAACTCCGGTTCTCGCCTCGGGCTGCCGGCTGGGCCGAGACACGACGATAGGCCAGCCACTTGCCGTCAGGCGAGATTGCCAGAAAACCTTCGGGAGCGGCGTCGGTCAGTTGGCAAATCTGAACCGCTGCTCCGCCTTCAAGAGGAACTTTCCAGATCGCCGCCGGACCAGCGCCGCGTTTAATGAAGAAGACTTCGTTGTCATCCTGTGCCAATGCCGCGGATTGCCGGGCCTACGACATCATCTCGCATGCCGACGACCGAATCCGGAGAGCCGATCCAGGTGGTTCGCATCCCGATGCCCAGGCTGATGCTCGAGACCTTCGGGCCCGGCGACGCCGTATACGACTACTTCGCGGCCTACGATCGTTGGGAGGACGGCTCGACGATGCCTGAAGTCATGCTTGGCGTCTGGCCCGCGAGCTATGTCAACTATGTACCCACCAACGATCTAATCCTCGTGCCGCGTTTCTGGAAGCCGGGAAGGCCTCTCGACATCAAGGCGAAAGATGATCAGGCGCGCGACGTCTTGAAAGAGTTGTTCCCGGGACGCGATGTCGTGCAGGTCTACATAGAGAACGTGGTCCGCGGCGGGGGCGGGATGAATTGCATTACTCAGCAGCAGCCGGCGAGTGCGAAGTTCGCTCAGATGTGTGGCTGGGTGAAAGTTCAGGTTGCTGCCGAGGTTACCACCCTGTACGCCGCGTCGACTGGTCAACATGAGTTGGGAAGGGTTTCCCGGCTGACCGGGTCCGGTGGCGACATCTACCTGAACAGACTCTTCCCGGCGGGGAGGCGGATCCTGGTCCAGGTTGCAGGCGAATCCAGTCTCGAAGGCCGGATCGGCTGGGTGGACGAGGACGACATCGAGAGCGCCGGAGAGAAATGCGCGAGTGTCTACTCGCCGAACTAAGTGAAAGCGGGTAGTGGTAGAGACTTTCCAGTGTCTCTGTACGTCCTCAGTGTCTCTGTGGTGAGAAAAATGGCAGGGAACACTTCACCACAGAGACACCGAGATCTCACAGAGGCACAGAGAAATGAAATTACGACACGACCGATAAGCGTGCGCGCTCGACTGAGGACTGACGAAAAGCTTTAGCGAAGTGAGCTTGTAAGTGATTCAGCAAAGAATGGAGAGGAATTATGTTTAGCTCACTCTTAAATCGCGGCCACCTTTTCGCTTGCGCTATTTATCCTGCTGATCGTCTGTTCAGATACAGCCACAGCACAGTCGACCGGATTTACCTATCAGGGTCGGTTAAATGACAACCATCAGGTTGCCAATGGTAACTATGATTTCGAGTTCAAGTTGTTTACTGCTTTGACGGGCGGCACGCAGGACGGCACGCGGATTACGCAGGCTATGACTTCTGGTTAACCAAGCTGAATCAGTTCAACGGTAACTACATCAACGCCGAGATGGTCAAGGCATTTCTGTCATCGATCGAGTATCGACAGCGGTTCGGCCCGTAAAATACGAGCCGACTCTCAGGCAAAAATGCGGACAGGAAGGAGGTTTGTAAAAGCAAAAAGACGATGGCAGCACGGACTCCTGGTAATATCCGTGTTCTGTTCAGTCGCTCGGGATCAACTCTTTGTCACTTCGTCCTTGATACCGGTCCAGGAGTTCTTCCAGGATTGGCGCAGAGGTCAAAGGCGGGGCGACCGTTCGCCTCCAGCATCTGGCCGACCACTAACTGATAAACGAGGGTTTCAGGCTTCGAACTATCAGTGCTCAGCGGAACCTTTAGTTTTGAGTCCCGCCTTACACAAACGCCAGAACACGGCTCGCATCAGCGTCGCCTCACCGCTCAAGCTACCGCTTCCTCGAAGAACTGCAGCACGGTCACGCCATACTGCATCGCATATTTCTCCAAATCGTTCTGAGTTGATTGTGGTCATTTCAATCTCTTAATCAGCCGTGAACTGTTGCGGTCGAATGCTTGTCTTCAACCGGCCATAGTCTTGAACATCAGCTAATGGGTTGGTCTTGTCAGAAGCTGAATTCTACGACCATGGTCGTGACAACCATTTCCAACGCTTAGGTGGATCGGCGCTACTTATCAATGAGGCAAGTTGTGACTGTGGTAAGCGGAGGCCTCCGTCTCAGACTGGCGAACGGATTATTGACCATGCAAAAGTCCACCTGGCTGCGGCCGTCCACGATTTGGTTGAGCATTTCTGCGATCGAGGGCGATCGGCGAGAACAGCAGCATTTCGACGGTTCGCAGCCGGGCCATAAAGGCGTCGTGAGTACTATGAAATACCGGCACGCGCAGCCCGCCATCATGCCTCAAGCGCAAACCATTCGCCGTTCGCGCGTCGCATTGCATAGATATCCGTCATGACTCTTTGATTTATCCTTTACGCCAAGGGAGGTCCCTGCGAGGTAATATGCATTTCATTTCGCCGGTCATAACGGCGAAAGCTTGAGATCAGGAAGAATGCTCCAAAGCATGTAACCAGCCCGATGCCGATTGCGACCCACAAGTGAATTGTGCCGCCCTGCACGTCGACGACCCCGTCGGTGCCCCTAAAAGTTGCGAATAGATAGAACTGCCAGGCGGCAATTGCCGCGAAGATCGCCAAACCTAATAACGTTAAGATTCTTGCGTAACTCTTGGTGATATCCACGCGTGCCTCCAGCCTGTTTTAGTAGTCCAAATGTCTCGCCCCGAGAGCTACTCATACTCATTCGCAAAGTTCGGCAGAGTAAGATTACAGGTTACGCGAACCGTCACGGACCGTCTGTGCGTTAGACCGCTTATAGGTCCGGAGTCCAAACAGAAGGAGCACCTGGAAGCATCTCCAACAGCCAGGCTTCATTGCCCTATGTGTGTTGTCGCACGGACGGCTTAACGTTCAAGTTTACGCGGCACAGATGTGGTAATTGTAAGCCCGGAAACTACCTGCCAAGTTGGTTGGACAGAAACTCAGTGAGCAGCTCCTAACGCGCTGGGGAATTACTTCACACGGAACATTCTCCATCGTCATTTCAATCAAGTGGTCCACGACGGACTTAATGTCGCCTGTCTCTCGCCACACGCGAAGCTGCTCGTCGGCTGAAGTCCCGCGCTCGAGAATCGTGTGGATATGTTCGATCTCTTTGCGCGAGCCGAGGTCGTCTACGACATCGTCGACGAACTGCAAAAGTTCACGAATGAGGTGCCGGATAGGCACTTCTTCGCCTTTGCCGAAATCGATCATCTTGCCATCAAGACCATAACGCACGGCGCGCCACTTGTTCTCCTCGATCAACATTTTGTGATGGAGCCGGAAGGTTAGATTTCGATCCAGAAGTTGATTGAACTTCGCGACCAGGGCCTGGAAGAGGGCGGCGATGGCGATCGTGTCATCCACGCGGGTGGGAATATCGCAGATGCGAAACTCCAGCGTCGGGAAGAAAGGGTGGGGACGCACATCCCAATAGATCTTCTTAGCGTCGTCGATGCACCCGGTCTTGATAAGCAGTTGCACGTAGCGCTGAAAGGCACTGTCGGACTCGAAGTGGTCAGGAATGCCAGTCCGTGGCATCCTCGTGAACACTTCCGAGCGGTAAGATTTCAACCCGGTGTGCACGCCGAGCCAGAAACGGAGATGAAGTCGACAGCGCGAGCACATGAGGCAGCATATAGCGTACAGCGTTCATGATTTGGATTGCCCGCTCAGGATCCGCGATGCCGACATGGACATGGAGACCGAAGGTCAGCAACGAGCGCGCGATCATCTGATTCTCTTCGACGATCAGCTCATATCTGGCATTCTCGAAAATCTTCTGGTCCTGCCAATGCGAGAATGGATGCGTGCCGGCAGCCACAATTTCCAGGCCCTGCTTGCGCACCAGGCCGGAGAGAATGCTGCGAAGGTTCGTGATATCGGTGCGAGCTTCCTGTATGTCGTTACAGATCCCCGTGCCCACTTCGATCATCGACTGGATCATTTCCGGTTTGACTTGCTCGCCGAGCAGCGTTTTGCCTTCGGCGAGAATTTCACAAACGTGCGAACGCAGTTCGCGCGTTTGTGGATCGACAATCTGAAACTCTTCTTCAATGCCGAGCGTGAATTGATTAGACATATCGGCCTTCGGACTTCATCTATCAGCTTTAAGGAGAGCCATGCAGGTATCGTTGGATTAAGAACAATGCCGTAGGCAAAATCAGAAAAGCGGCGAGGAACATGACGTGCGATTTTCGGTCGAACGCTGCGTTTTCAGCATCCGCCTTGGCTGCGAGCGAACCGGCTGCGAAGCCTTTTCCACAGTGTGGGCACAAGAGCGCATTAGTAAGGCACAGACGATGACAGCATAGACTTTTGGTGATGTTCATATTCTCTCCGATGCTTCATAGCGTTACGATGAGTTTCTGAGGATCACTCAGCCCCAGGGGGTTGGCGTTCGTAGCGTCATTCCGGCTAGTCGTGTCTCGTTCGCGACCATTTCTTGAACATTAGCTGATGAGTCCGCCGGGCGAAGGCGCGTTGTCCTGATGAGGTTTCACCGCTGTCTTTTACGGAGCCGTCCATTGGTATCCGGTCATCGGGCTGGCCTTCGGAAAGCCAGCGATTGGCGAGGGCCCAACGTTCGCGATCAAATGGAACCGGCGCCGGCGCGTTGATGAATGGATTGCCTCCGAGAGCGGCAAGTAGTGGCCCAGCGGGAGTCAATTTTGACTTTGGACCACTTCATCTTTTCATGAAGACCAAAAAGCGAAACATTAGAATACTTGCTATGCAATGCCGAGACGCCCGCGCCAGGGCCAACCACAAATGGGATCTTCCTGCCACTGTGCTCAGGCCCGATGAATCTCTCGTGACGACCGACAGGAATAGCTGCCGACTGGCGATGATGGCCATTGCCAGCAGGGCAATCAGGGCTGCCACAAACTTTGTCTTATAACTCATACATTACACCCGGTAATTTCTCTGCAACGCTCGTCTCGTTCACGCTCGACACCACCATTCACGTCGAGGAAGCGTGGTTGAGACCGGCTTGGTGAAAGCCATTTCCATTTCCCGAGACAGGCGGGCGTTCGTTGGGATTATTTATCAGCGAAGGCAACTTGTGCGAGTGCCAGATGGGACCCGCGGGTGAGACTTGCGAATGGATCGTTCACGATGCGAAAGTCCACGTTGCTTCCAGCACCTGCGTGAGCGACTTCCTTGAGCAACTGAGCATCAAGCGCCACCGGCTCGAACAGCAGCATTCCGAAATTACGCAAACGCGACATCAGGGCATCGTGGCTGCTGAGAAACAGCGGCACCCAAAGCCGTCCGTGACCCTCAAACGCAAACCAATCGCCGTTCGCGCGTCGCATGGCATAAATTTCTTTCACACCAAATCTTTCATCAGTTTTCTCTCAAGCCACAAAGGCGAGATTCACTTACGCAGCGGACCTGTAGACGTGCTTCGGAGCTCTTATGTTTGCGTTCACGAGGCGGTTGCGTTGTGACTCCACCAGGCGCCATTGCGAGTGCTGCTTCAGGTAGGTCCTGCTAATGTGATACGAGTCGCTGGCGGTTTGTCCGGCGATTAAACTCGTAACCGTCGTACGGCCAACGAAGACGGCGGCGTTTTCATCGACAGTTACTTCGAGGTTCGTCAGGTCGAGGACCTCAAGCCTGGAATCGCCTGCTTTGTAAGTTCCCATTTCCATAATTCGTTTCATAGATTCCAACTCCTTTGCCGAGATTGCCACAAAGTGAACTTCCAGCTTGACCCGCTTCTTCGTTCAGAGCGAGCCTCACCTGGTTTGTTGGGCCGGTTTAGTAAATAGAGGTTAACTTAGGCAGGCGGTGCCGTCTGTGCGTTAGACCACTTATGGACTTGTCTATTCCAGCGATGATCCGCGGTTCAAGAGTCGCGCGAACCGATTGCGCAGCTCCTGAGTGTGAATGCGAACGTCGCGCAACTTCGCAAATGTTAGACGAGTTATTTCTTCGGCGGTTGGTTGATTACAGACGGCTTTCGAGCCGGTATCGTCTTACGCTGGTTCCTTTCACCACCTCAACACGGTATTGGGTTAATGGCTTTCACGTCGCCTTTACTTGCTCAAAACTCTGTTGGTTTAGCGCGGGGCTGGTCGAGTTAACCTCTTTCGAAGAGAACGCGCCAGGACTCCGTCCACGTCGAGGTGTTGGCCTTTGCTACTCCGATGATCGGACTTGGGTGCATAAGCCTCTATTGCCTCCCGTTCCAGCGATTTTCGTTCATCTTTGCTCTTTATTAAGTCAACTAACGTCATATTTTCCTTTCTTAAATTGAGGCGGATTTTGCCCCTGGACTCGACGGCGGCGCGTCCTTGAATAAACTATCGAAGGCCTGCAGTGATTCGCTGCGATCGCGCGCCTTGAAAGTCACCGACCCATGAGCGCACCGCGGCGGACCACCTGTTTGGGTTGACGGCGAGTTCGACCGCGATCTGTACACCATGGTCTTGACGATCCGCATGCTTGATGAGTTTGATCGATCGCGCAGTGTTCATTCCGTGACCTGTGGTTGGAATATCCATGCACTCGCCGTGCTAAGAACACCGCTCTTGTAACCACCGGCGATGAGTACCCTGCCATTCGATAGCAGAGTCGCCGTCGCAAAGTATCGCGCTTCGTCGATGCTGCCAGCGGCGGTGCTGAATGTATCTGTGGACGGATCGTAAACCTCGACAAATTGCGCACCGCCGGCGACTAAGACTTTGCCGTTTGGCAGCACCGCCAACGCGTCGTGGAGCTTATATCGGGTGCTGCTGAGGTTGGCTGTGACCCGGAAAGTTCCTTTCGCCGGATCGTAGATCTCCGACTGAGTCAGGCCGCGCTTGCCGTTTTCATTTGTGCCGCCAGTTATAAGAACATTGCCGTTCGGCAAGAGCGCGGCGGCGTATTTATTGCGCGCCGTGATCATGTTACCGGTGGGAGTGAAGGTGCCGTTGGACGGGTCGTAGAGTTCGGCGCTGGCGAATACTTCACGCGAGAGAGAATAGGTTCCGCCACCGGTCAGAAGCACCTTGCCGTTGGTCAACAACGTCGCCGTATTTGGCGTCGGCCGGTTCATCCTGCCGGTAAAGGTAAATGCTCCGGTAGCGGGTCGTAGAGTTCCGCAGTTCTCAGAAACTTGCCGTTGTATCCGCCCGCGATCAGGACGCGGCCGTCGGCCAGGAGCGTCGCTTCATTACCCGCCCCTTCTCTTTCATATCGCCGGTGGCGATGAATGCGCCGGTTACGGGATCGTACAGTTCGGCGCTGTCCAGTGCTCCGTCTTCGCGATTCGAACCACCAAGGATTAAGACCTTGCCGGTGCGCAGGAGGACTGCTTTGTGACCCACGCGTTTGGTGGTCATGTTGCCGGCGCTCGTGAACCTGCCGGTGGCGGGGTCATAGCAGTTCCGCCGTTTCCAGAGTGATCGCTTCACTCTCCATTCCGCCAGTGATCAAGACCTTCCCGGTCGGCAATAGAGTCGCGGTATGGGCCGCGCGTGAGTGCCCATGCTGCTCGTAATGGTGATAGAGCCGGCCGCTGCGGTCGACTCATGAGCGTCGCCAACGTGTGCAAGCGTTCAGTCCCGTTAAGAGCGCCACGATGATAATAAGTTGTATTGGTCTTGCCACGACTTGATTCCTTCAGGACCGTGAGTTTCATTCTGATCGCCACGCGGCCAGATGGCGGAATTGGATTGTGAAAAGAACTTGAAAAGGGGAGGCTTTTCAAGAACTCCCTCTGTCGCAAGCCTACCCGGATGATGAGAGTAAGAGAAGCGTCGAAGATTTTTGAGCGTAAGCTTCGCCGCCACTCCACCGGGCAAGATCTGACTCGGGAATGTGAAGCTCTAGTAACCGTTGAGGCCATCGCTGTATCCGTTGTCATAGGCCTCACGGAAATATCGCTGATAGACCCCGCGGTCGCCGAGACGCGAGTTGTAGTCCTTCGTGGCGTTCTGGTAGGCAGTCTGGCCCTGGTAGCTAGAGTTGTTGCGCTTACCGTGGTCTTTTTGCCTTGCTTGTTGCCTTCGTTGTAACCCGCGTTTAGAGCGGTTTGACGAAGTTCAGCAGAGCCGCCAAGGTTACCGTAGCCATCCCAGTTGCGCCCGCGCCGCGTTCGATTGCCGTTGTTATCACGGTCCGGGTATTGATAGCGATTGTCGCGCCCGGCATTGCCTTGATTATTAGCGTAAGAGTTGTACCCTTCTCGAATGCTTCGCGAAAATATCGGCGATAGAGTTCGCGGTCGCCAAGACGTGAGTTGTAATCCTGCGTAGCTCTCCGGTAGACATCAGAGTTTCGGTAGTTGGGCTGCCCGCCGTTTTGGCGATCATAGCTGGCTTGCCTGCTTCCCTGGTTATAACCGGCATTCAGAGCGGTTTCGCGCAATTCTGCCGAGCCGCCATAGTTGGGGTACTGATCCAAATTTTGGTCGCGCTGATTTTGATCGCTACTTGGGATAGCGATACTGCGCGTGGGCGGTTGGGCTCCAAATAATCGCTGCACCAAACAGCAGCGCCAGCGCAAGTACTGCGCTGCTTGATCTTGCTTTGCCATTGACTTGTATTCATAACTAACTCCCTGCACTTTCGTGCAAACCTCGATAACTGGGAAGTGTAGGTTTTAATCTCGCTGAAACCTGCGCTTCCTCTACCTGTGTCTCTTCTGCGAGACGTATTCGCCATTAACAGCAGAGCGCAATCAAAAATAATGAACTTGAACTCAAGACTGCCCGGTATGCTTTCACAGTAAATTGCCAGGGACACCCAACATAAACCACGCGAAAGTATCTGTCTGTGGGCTAGCACACATATGAAGGCCAGACCAATACCATTCCTCGGATTGAGAGTCGTCTGCCGTTGCTTCCGCGCTTGCTCCTTTGTGTGCTGCCGCACAGACCAGCGTTGCTGTTTAGTTCTATAAGCAGTGGCAGTCATTTCCAGGCAAACCGCTCTCGACCCTGAGACCAGGCCCAGCGACCTCTTTCCCGCGCCGTTTGTGCTAGCCAAGAAACAGTCGAAAAACTGCTAACCGAAGGAGACATGCAATGTCAGTCATCAATTTGGCTTTTCGCGTGGTCACATCCGACCGCCAGCGACTTCGTTGTCTTTGAACGCGAAATCCGGAACGAGGAGTCCATAATGTCCAAAACTGAAACGCTGCGTGCACCGCCAACCAACCGCCTTCTTGCTGCCCTGCCAAAAGATGAATATCAGCGACTGTTGCCTAAGTTGGAACCGTTCCCTCTGGTTTTTGGGAAGTGATTTATGATCCGGGTGATCGAATCCGTAGCGTTTATTTTCCTACCAGCGGCATCATCTCTCTGCTCGCGGCAGTCGAAGACCGAGCGACGCTTGAAGTAGGCATCGTCGGGCAGTGAAGGCATGGTGGGCTTACCCGCATTCATGGGAGTGAACACCTCGAGCAATCGCGCGGTCGTGCAAGGCGCGGGAGCGGCTATGAGAATGAAAGCAAGCGCCTTTCGAAGCGAGTGCGAGAATGGTGGTTCGCTCCCCGGATACTCCGACGTTACACGCACTCACGATTGACACAGATCGCCCAGGGGGCCGCGTGTAACCGATTCCATCCGATCGACGCTCGGCTTGCCCGCTGGCTGCTGATGACCCGCGACCGGATGGGAGCTGACGAGTTTCGGCTAACGCAGGAATTCTTGTCCAACATGCTGGGCGTGAGACGTGAAGGCGTAAACAAGGCTGCTGGCGCGCTTCAGCAACAGGACTTGATCAATTATAGCCGTGGACACCTGTTGATTCTGAATCGAGTGGGCCTCACGGCGATCGCTTGTCATTGCTACGGAATTATCAAAGCAGAATACGATGCGTTCCTTCCGAAATAGCGGCGGGGTTGGAAGCTCGTCCGATGCGCTGGTCTTTTTCCGGGTTAACTCTCGCCATAACCATCATTCAACTTGCGAAAGTGATACCCCATCGCCGCCAGCCGCAGCGACTCGGCAAGTCTGTCACGATGCATGACCAGGGTGTGAGTGAGGAATCGCCAAAACTCCTTGCGCTCCCGATCCAACACGCCCAGCTGCAGCAGGATGCGCGTCAAAGAGGGAAGGTGACTGATAAGCCTGTAGTGTTGCGGAGCGGAGATTTGCCGCGCCGTCCGGCGCATCGAATCCAGCACCTCGTTCGTAGTATTCGCGCGGACTATAGAGGGTCCGCATAATTGTCTCGATAGCCCTGAATCAAAAGCGCCGGGTCCATCCGGGTTTTGAAGTTTAGTGCGCAGAGGTGTTGTTTCCTGAAGCTTCACCCAGCAGCCGTCCTTCGCGCTCGAGTCGCCTCCACAGTTGGGTCTCCGGCACCGCGTTGAGCAGGCCCACCATCGCGAGAGGTATGGCGCTTTTGCGAATGAAATCGATCTGTCGCTCAAAGACGTCCTCAGGATCATTGTCAAAGCCGACGATGAAACCCGCCATTACTTCCAATCCACAACTCTGGATCTTCTTTACCTGGTCGAGCAGGTTGCCTCGGTTTTGCGACTTCTGCGCCTCTTTCAGACTTTCCGCCACCGGGGTTTCAATCCCCAGGAAAACGCTTTGAAAGCCGGCGTCTCGCATACTCACGAGCAGTGGTTCGTCGTCCGCGAGATTCACGCTCGATTCAGTGGTCAGCTTAAAAGGATAGCCGTTGGCCTTCTGCCACTTCGCCATTTCAGGCAGCAGCTGTGCGTACATTTTTCTTGTTGCCAATGAAGTTGTCATCAACCACGAAGACGGTGCTTCGCCAGCCGAGGTCGCGCAGCACGTCAAATTCAGCCAATATCTGATGGGTGCTCTTGGTGCGTGGGATGCGCCCGTAGATCTCAATGATGTCGCAAAACTCGCAAGAGAAAGGACAACCACGCGAGTATTGCACGGACATCGCGCTGTAGCGCTTCATGTTCGCCAGTTGAAAGTCCGGCCGCGGGCTGGTGGAAAGTGGCGGTCTTTCGGTCGCCTGGTAAATACGCCTGGCTTCGCCGCGGGCCAGATCCGCGACGAACTGCGGCAACGTGGTTTCGGCCTCGCCGAGAAAGATGTGATCTGCTTCCGGCAATTCTTCGACCGTAGTTGTGACATAAGGACCACCGAGGACGACGCATTTGCCGTGCGCCTTGCATCGTCCTACGACTTCCCTGAGTGATTCTTTCTGCACCAACATTGCGGTGGCGAACACCATGTCGGCCCACTCGATGTCAGCAGGCTTGAGCGATTGGACATTCAGATCAACCAGCCGGCGTTCCCACGACCGTGGCAGCAGGGCCGAGACGGTTAACAGTCCCAACGGCGGAAACACTGAGCGCTTGCCTTCGAATCGGACTGCGTGGCGAAAACTCCAATACGTGTCGGGAAACTCCGGATTGATTAGCAGGACTTTCATCGTCACTCCTTTGAGTCAGCGGCACGATCCGGCACTCATCCGAGTCGCCGCTTTTTTCGACGCTAATTTTCGCCGTAGGCATCACTCAACTTGCGGAAGTGATAGCCCATCGCCGCCAGGCGTAGCGATTCCGCCAACTTGTGGCGATGCTTTAGCAGAGTCTGAGTGAGGAACCGCCAAAATTCCCTGCGCTCGCCATCAAAGACGCCGAGCTTCAGCATGACGCGCGTGAATGAAGTGAGACTGCTGATGAGCTTGTAGTGCTGCGGTTCGGAGAACTGCTGCGCGGTTCGTCGCATCGAGTCGAGTGCTCGCTGATAGTACTCGCGCGGACTGTAAATGGTTCGCATGATTGTCCCATAACCCTGAATCAAGAGTGCGGGATCCATGCGAGTCTGGAAGTTGAATGTGCACTCGGTGTTGTTTCCTGAAGCTTCACCGAGCAGGCGGCCTTCGCGCTCGAGTCGCCGCCACAGTTGGGTATCCGGCAGCGCATTGAGCAGACCCACCATCGCGAGAGGGATTGCGCTCTGGCGAATGAAATCGATCTGTCGCTCAAAAATGTCTTCAGGATCATTGTCAAAACCGACGATGAACCCGGCCATCACTTCCATGCCGTAGCTCTGGATCTTCTTCACCGAGTCGAGCAGGTTGCCACGGTTTTGGGACTTCTGGGCTTCTTTCAAACTCTCTTCGACCGGGGTTTCAATTCCCAGGAACACGCGGCGGAAACCGGCGTCTCGCATGCTGTTGAGCAGCGGTTCGTCATCGGCGAGATTCACGCTCGATTCGGTGAGTAACGAAAAGGGGTAGCCATGGGCCTTCTGCCAGGCTGCGAGTTCCGGCAACAGTTGGCGGACACTTCTTCTTATTGCCAATGAAATTGTCGTCCACAATGAAGACTGTGCCGCGCCAGCCCAGATTGAGGAGCGCGTCGAATTCAGCCAGCATCTGCTGGTTGCTCTTGGTGCGCGGGACCCGTCCGTAAATCTCGATGATGTCGCAGAATTCGCAGGAGAAAGGACAACCTCGCGAGTACTGAACGGACATCGCGCTGTAGCGCTTCATGTTCGCCAGTTGAAAGTGCGCCAGCGGCGTGGCTGAGAGGGGCGGCCTCTCTGCCGCCTGGTATGTGCGCCTGGCCTCGCCGCGAGCCAGATCCGCCACGAACTGCGGCAACGTCGTTTCGGCCTCGCCGAGAAAGATGTGGTCGGCATCCGGCAAATCTTCGACAGTGGTCGTCACGTAAGGACCACCGAGGACGACGCGTTTGCCAAGCGCTTTGCATCGTCCTACGACTTCTCTGAGTGATGCTTTCTGCACCAACATCGCAGTAACGAACACCATGTCGGCCCACTCGATGGCAGAGGACTTGAGCGATTGAACATTCAGATCAACCAGCCTGCGTTCCCACGACGGCGGCAGCAGGGCCGAGACGGTTAACAGTCCCAACGGCGGAAACGCTGAGCGCTTACCTTCGAACGGCAACGCATGGCGAAAGCTCCAATACGTGTCGGGATATTCCGGATTGATTAGCAGGACCTTCATCAACACTCCTTGAACGTCGCCTCACTCACACTCTGTTTCAGTCAACAACTATGCCGGGACTCGAGGACAGCCGGGTAGATTCACCAGGTTCAGTTGTGGTCTAACCTGAACCTAATGTTGATGTGATGCTCGGCCGGACGGCTGCCAGTAGCACTTCGGCCCAGGGTCGGATTGTCACGGCCGACTGGGCTGTCTGTACATCACGCGACGTGAACTGCTTGATACGTTCTCACCAACTCTGGAAATGTTGGGCTTGATCACGTAGTCGTCGGCGCCCGCTTCAATCCCTTTCTTCTTATCAGCTTCATAGGCTGCGCCGGAAAGAAAAGAATCGGAATGTGCGGGTCAAAGGCGCGCATCCTTCGGCACAATTCAAAGCCATCGATCTCAGGCAGCCAGCCATCGAGCATATACAAGTCGAAGTGTTCTGCCTGAATCAGCGATAACGCCTGGGCGGCAGTCCCTACGGCTTTGGCTTCAATAAACGCGTGCTTTAATAGAGTAACCAACATCACGCGAGAGTCCTCATCGTCGTCGACGCAGAGAACACGGGGTCGGGTCTTCGGTGGCATTTTTGCCTCCTACTTTCAGGGGATGTTTGTTCGAAGCCGTAGTACATTAGATCAGTTGAAAATGCTCCGTCTGTGTGTTAACACACATAAAAGACACGCCCACATACGCACCTGGAATTCGACCGGCTTTTTCTGATTTTGCTCACTTAGTTCCTAATCTTCTCTTAAACTCTCGGCTCTGTGTGTTGCCGCACAGACCGCCTTTCCTGATTGTCTTACCGTAAGTCCCAGTCGTTCTTCTAGCAACTCAACTCTCGACCCGCGCGACCAGGCCAGCGACCTCTTCTCGTCCGTCTTTTGTTCCTCGAAGGCGACGAAAGCAGCCATGAAAATCAAGGAGAAGCGCAGATGTTAGGAATCGATCTAATCACGTTAAGTATGCTCATCTCGAGCCGGCAACAGAGTTCGGCTTTGTCTTTTGCGGTCTGGATTGTTTTGGGTCTGATGGTGGGGTTCTTCGCCAGCAAGGTTTTCAACAAGACTGGTTACGGTTTGCGTCGCGACTGTCTGCTGGGTGTCGTCGGGGCAATTGTCGGCGGTTTCTTTCTAATCTGCTTCGGAAGTCCAGCGATCCGGGTGTGGATTTCTACAGCGCACTGGTAGCGGTGGTGGGCGCTGTCGTGTTCATGCTTGTCTACCACGCGCTGTTTAGACGAAGGCGTTTCCTGAGCATGAAGTACCTGGGCCGTTAACTGCCGGGTGAAGTAAATCGAAGCCGCCGATCCAGCGCGAGCTTCAGACTCAAGTTGATATCAGGAAGGAAGAATTCCATGGATTCCAACGAACAAAGAATACAAAAGCACCTGGTGGTAAATAGTCCCGGTCAGCGAAGCGAGGTTTTGACCGAACGAACTGAGACGGGTCCGCGAGAATCGCGGCTCTCAGCCGGCACGGTCGCCCTAATCGCCGTAATTGCGATCGCCGTCACCGGCGTCGTTCTCTATCTGGTCGCTAATAGAAACGCGAATGAAGCAGCCAACCGCAACGCGAATCTGAGCGGCCAGCCAGGCGAACAGCCACCAGCCGACTACGATCATTCAACAGCCGCAGCTGCCGCAGCCGGCGCCCGTGATCATTCAGCAGCCCGCTGGCGGCCAGCGAGCGCCTGTGATTATTCAGCAACCAAACCAAAGAGACAGCGTCAGCGATGACGCAAACATGCAGGAAGTCGCAACCAGGAGACTGGCTGAAGAGACGGATATGAAGGCGGTGTTAATAACCGTTACCGACGCGCGAGCGGTCCTGACTGGAACGGCCAATTCCGCAGCCACCAGGGCGCGGGCCGAACAGTTGGTAAAGGCGGTTCGAGGCGTGAAATCGGTGGACAATCAAATTGTTGTCTCGGGCTAGTAGACCGTTCGTTTAAGGACGGACTTAACCAAAGGAGCGTGAAGAATGTTGTGGACAATATTAGTGGTGTTACTGATCTTGTGGTTACTGGGATTCATCGGTCACTTCGGTGGCAATTTTATTCACATCTTGATAGTGATCGCAGTAATCATCCTGATATACAACCTGGTCTCTGGCCGGCGGGGCTAAGGCTCAAGGCGCGATCACACAAGAGAACACGAGAGAAGCCCTCACAAGTGGTGAGCGAGTGTTCCACTTCGCTCAAGACGAGACCGCTTCGGCTCTTGGAGAGGTCACGAAGGTAGTACACAAAACTGGAGGCAGGTAATGAAAATAACGACGTTAAGCTCAGCAGAATTAGGCATGATCGTAGGCGCCGTCTCGGCTGTGGTTGGGCTGATTATTGTGGCCATTGTAGCGTGGCAAATTCTTCGAAAGCGCCGAACCGATAAACTGCGCGACTCAATTTGGCGGCGCCGAGTATGACCGCACGGTGAAGGAAGACGGCAGCCGGCGGCATGCGGAAGCCGGACTGAAGGAGCGCAACGAACGAGTGGAGAGTTTAGCGATCCGACCACTCGCTCCCGGTGATCGGGTGCGCTTCGTGGAGTCGTGGCGCCGGATCCAGGCGCGGTTCGTTGACGGCCCCGGAGGCGCGGTAACCGAGGCTGACCAACTACTGGGGGATGTCATGTCCACGCGCGGCTATCCGGTAAGTGATTTTGAGCAGCGGGCGGCAGATATTTCCGTTGACCATCCATTGGTTCTGCAGAATTACCGGACGGCGCACGAAATCGCAGTTCGTCAGGCGCAGGGGAAGACAAACACAGAAGACTTGCGCCAGGCAATGATTCATTACCGAACGCTGTTTGAGGAACTGGTTAGCGGTCCCGAGTTGGTTGCGGCGAAGGCGGCGGCCTGAACTTCGGTGATTAATTAGAGTCCACGTTGACGAAGATAGGTGAATCCGCAGATTCGCGGGGCCAGGGAGCAGACGCGAGGTCGTCGGGAGTGCAAGGAATAGGGTATGCAAGGAATATCAGGACGCCTTCTCAGTTGAGTCTACATCTTCTGCGTAATCTGCGAAGTCTGCGGAGAAGCTCTAGCCAGAAAAGATTAGTGAACTTGCTAATGATCATTCGCGCCGCTCCGATGGAGGGCTGCGATAAATCTTAAGGTTCAACGGATAGGCAATTGATCGGATGGAGAAGTCATGCAGAAGACAGTTGGTTTGTGGATTGATCATAAGAAGGCGGTGGTCGTGTTTGTCGACGGCAGAGAGACCGGAACTAAAGGTAATCAGCTCAGATATCGAAAGCACCACCGGCAATCCGGCGTGGCCACGCCCGCGGATGATATTCGCCAGAGAGAGTTGACGGAACATCTCAACCGCTTCTACGACGAGGTGGTTCACTGCATTCGCGATACCGAGTCAATTCTGATCCTTGGTCCCGGCGAGGCGAAAGGCGAACTGAGCAAACGACTCGAGAAAGACAATCTCGGCAGACGCATCGTAGGAATCAAGACATCCGACAAGATGACTGACAAGCAGATTGTAGCCCTGGTGCGCGGGCACTTTCTTAACCGGCCGGCGGTCGGCCAGGTCGAAGCAATCCCGACTTTAGGAGTAATTTCTAATTCAAGAGGAGGCGACTTATTGAGCGAAATTCAAAAACAAATAGTGACGCGAATTCGCGCGAGTTTGAGCGAGGAGTTGAAGCTGGACTCGATTCTGAAGTTACGAAGTTCTGGCAAGCCGGTTACGAACTCGGTCACGAGTTGAACGAAAGAGCGGCCCTGGAACAGGTCAAAGAAATCACCCAGACAGAGCCCGACACTCCACTCTTCCTCGCAGATACTCTGGAAGGTCAAAAGGGCGAGGCCCAGGACGAGAAAGATAAGACCGCGGAATAGGTACGCACGCCTCGGGCGTGCTCTCGAGGGCTTGCTCAGTCAAGCACGCCGGAGGCGTGCGTACCAACATTTGAAGAAAATAAGCGCCAAAGAAAAGCAACAAGCTCAGCCAGCTCCTCGAGCGGTTCTCGCTCAAGGCAACCAAGGCTACCGGAACGTCAATGTCGTTCATTCTCGCTCTGTCGGTGATTGTTGTCTGGGGACTTACCGGGCCATTGTTTCACTTCTCTGACACCTGGCAACTTGTAATAAACACCGGCACGACGATCGTAACCTTCCTGATGGTCTTTCTCATTCAGCGCGCGCAAAACAAGGACGCACAGGCGATTCACATTAAGCTCAACGAAATAGTCGCGGCGCTGGATGGCGCGAGCAATAGATTGATCGATGTCGAAGATCTTACCGAAGAAGAAATCGAAACGCTTCACACGCACTATCAGAAGCTGGTCCAGATGGCCAAGAAGGACCTGAAGCTGACGCAAAGCCACTCGGTCGAAGAAGCCGAGGTTCGGCACGCACATCAAACATAGTAAGCATCGGCATCAGGCAGGGTAGTGGCCCGGATTTGTGGTTAGGGCCGTTACGACGAGGTCACGCCCGTCTGAACTCGGCGGCTAAACCAGCTTCGATTGATCCTGCAATCCGAACCAGCATTCATGTTCAAATGGGCGCACAGACGAGCTTCTTTGTATGTGTCTTAACGCACAGACCAACACTTTTACCTGGTCTAGACTCAACACACTACGGCAGAACAGCTCTATCACGAGTCAACAACGCCCCCTTTCCACTCGGATCCCGAGGTTCCCGGTAACCGTCGCTGAAGATTCTCGTCCGATGTTAAGCATGCTGTCTCGTGCCAATTGAGCCATGGGCTTAGTTCAATTCAGTGAATTGAGTTCAGGAGAGACGGAGTAAAACGCTATGTCCAAAGATGATCGAGACATCCTGGAACTGCTCAAAGACGAATTGGCTTTCATCGAGCAAGGCGGCTATGGACGGTCGGTTCGCATCCCGCAGTTACCAAAGTCGACCTTTCAAGACTCCCTGACGTGCATTAATTATTCTGATCCCGCTCGGACTCGTCCCTGCAATGACTGCCGCCTGATTGATTTCGTCGCCGACGAGCACCACGGCGAGAAAGTCCCTTGTCACTTCATTGCTTTGAATGACGCCGGCGAAACTATCGACGATCTGGAGGCTCACGATAATCAGTCAAAATTGGAAGCGTCAGTCAAGCTATGGATGCAGGCCAGGATCAAGCAGATTGGGGATGAACGCGCTAAGTCGGAAGCGAGTAAGCCGGCGACCGTTTGACGGATGGTGCCTTCGCAATCCGTCAATCCTGCCAAATCAAACCAGCATCCCACAGCTCCGGTGAATATGTTGGCTGCGAAGCCTGTAAAGACTGCCATGAAGATCAGTTCAAAGCTTTCTCTCCACGTCGCTTACATTAACTCGATTCTATTGCAGCCTCAATCCGCCAACATTGGGAAGTGTGCGGCGTGTCACCAGGGGGTTGCAGCGTAAAGAGCAAGCTTTTGCGAAAAGTCTGCTGATCGCTGAGCGAAAGGCGCAAGCGAGAATATAACCTCCAGCTTCCGCGAGATTCGCCGCGACTATCGCATCCAACTTGTGGCGAACTCCGAACCACAAAAGTGGGTCGCCAACGGCTTAATGAAGGAAGAGCACCAGGTAATTATGAAAACCATAAAGATCATGACAATAGTAATAATGGCAGCGTTAGTCGCAGCCTTGGTGGTTGTTTCGGCAGCGTCGCCAACAGCAGATGATGCCGCCACAACCTACAAGACAAAGTGCGTGACGTGCCACGGGCAAAAGGCGGAGAAGAAGTTCGATTCGAGTCTGCCGGACGAGCAACTGATCGACATAGTGATGAAAGGCAAGAAGCCTGAGAAACCGCCGAACATGCCGGCCTACGGAGAAAAAGGTGTTACCGCCGAACAGGCGAAGGCTCTGGTTGAACACATGAAGCAGTTAAAGAGCGCTCCGTAAAACCGCCTCATTGTCCAGGTGACTTTAGAGGGTTCTCAGCATTCCTCTCCATGTCCGTTTTGCTACAAGAGTAGCAGGCGCGCATGCGGGAGGCATGCGTCTTTGCTTTTAGAGAAACGCGGCCGTTTGCGATCCCGGCTCCGGGACAAACTTCATGCGCGATGAAGCACCCTGGTTTCAGTGCGCAGAATGCCACGCAAAGAAAGTGAGCGAAGGCGGAATCTTTGACATCGCAATTTGCGATCTCAAAAAGAGGCGGAGGCGGTACGGCGTAATCGTTTTCTGAAATCCAATGGGCGAACACAACATTGAACAGCAGTTTGACGAACAAAAGTCGCAGGCTTTTATGAAGGCGCTGCTTGAGGATCTGCGCGCCCTCGAATACATGATCGAAACCGGCCGCTTCGAAACCGGAGTGGCGCGAATCGGCGCCGAACAGGAAATGTTCCTCGTTGATGGCAACATGCGGCCGGCGCCAATCTCTTTGGCAGTTTTAGACTGCGCCAAAGACTCGCGGCTAACAACTGAGATCGCCAGATTCAATCTTGAAGCGAATTTAACCCCGCTGTCATTAACCGGTGGCTGCTTCCAGCAGATGGAGCGAGAACTAAACGAACTCTTGTCCCTGGTGCGCAAGAGTGCCGGGACCTTCGGGGCCGACGTGCTTCTTTCCGGCATCTTGCCGACGCTGCAAAAATCAGATCTGACGCTGGAAAATCTCGCGCCCATTCCGCGCTACTCTCAGTTAAACGAGGGCGTAATGCGCCTCCGGGGCGGACCTTTCTCGATTCACATAAAAGGCCTGGACGAACTCCAGATCACGCACGACAACGTGATGATGGAATCGTGCAATACAAGTTTCCAGGTGCACTTTCAAACGAGTCCCGCGGACTTTGCCGACGCGTACAACATGGCCCAGGCGATTACGGCTCCGGTTCTGGCAGCGGCAGTTAACTCACCGCTCTTGTTTGGGCACCGCTTATGGCAGGAAACGCGGGTGGCGTTATTCCAACACTCGATCGACTCTCGTACTCGTAACCAATTGGCCCGCAGCCAGCCAACACGAGTGAGTTTTGGCGACCGTTGGCTCAAGAATTCGGTGGTCGAACTTTTCCATGATCAGATTTCTCGCTTCCGCCCGATCATGATCACGCAACCGGATGAAGATCCATTTCAAGTTTTGACGCGCGGCGAGATTCCGCTGCTTTCAGCTCTGCGAATGCACAATGGCACAGTGTGGCGCTGGAATCGCGCCTGCTATGGCGTTGCCGATGGAATTGCCCATTTGCGGATCGAGAATCGCGCCCTGCCATCCGGACCAACCGTGCAGGATGAGATGGCCAACGCCGCCTTCTTTGTGGGGCTGATGGTTGCATTGCCATACGAGTATGGCGCGATCGCGAAGCGCTTGAGTTTCGACGATGCCAAGGGAAACTTTTGCGGCTGCGCGCCACGGACTGAATGCGCAATTGAGATGGCTTGACGGCAAAAGCTTTAGCGCGACTTTCTTAATTCTGAACGAACTCTTGCCATTGGCGCGGGCGGGCCTCAAACAGTCTAAGGTCGAATCAATTGACATTGATAAATATCTTGGCGTATTGGAAGAACGTGTTCGCAGCGGCCAAACAGGAGCGCAATGGATGCTGAATTCATTGACGGCACTCAACGGTAGTGAACCAATCGACATGCGCACACGCACCTTGACTACGGCTATTCTCGCGCGGCAGAAGGAGGGCAAACCGGTGCACGAATGGAAATTGGCCGAAGCCGGCGAACTGGACGACTGGAGTCAGAGCTATCAAACCGTCGGGCAATTCATGTCAACTGATCTGTTCACCTTGCGGCCTAACGATCTGGTCGATCTTGCTGCCAGCTTGATGGAGTGGCGGCACATCAGGCATGTTCCCGTTGAAGACGAAAACGGCCGTCTGGTCGGATTGGTAACTCATCGCGGACTTCTGCGTCTGTTAAGCCGCGGCTCAACCGCACCCGATGCCACTTCGATGACCGTGCGCGAAATCATGAAGCCGAATCCAACCAGCGTTACGTCGACGACACCGACGCTGGAAGCGATCGAGATCATGCGACGCTCTGGTATTGGTTGCCTTCCGGTAGTCGATGATAACCAGCTGGTGGGGATTGTGACCTCTTATGATTTCTTGACGGCCACCGCCAGTCTCTTCAAGCAACACCTGACAGCTTCGGCAGGGCCTCCCGATAACGAGAAGGCGATGCGCGTCGCAAAATGAGGAAAACGTTTACATAAGCGCAATGTGTGCAGGAAAGCACTGGGAGAACAAAAGTGAACCTGGTGGACTGTAACAGTTGAGCGTGTTAGTTATTCCAGAGATTGAGTACAAACCAATGGTCCAGACGAAAATCGAAGTCTTCACCGCCATGCTCGCTGAGCAACCGGAAAACGCCATGATCTGGTACGGCCTGGCCAGTGAACAATACAAACTGGAGAACTGGGCTGAGGCAGCGAAGTCTTTGCGCCAGGTTGTGAGTCTCAACCCGGATTACACGGCTGCCTATCAGATGCTGGGCACCGCCCTGGCTAAGAGTGATGACCTTGCCGGAGCCCAACAGGCCTGGAGAGATGGCATCGAGGCCGCGGGTCGTACCGGCGCGTGGAAGGCCGGGCAACATATGCAAGGTTTGTTGGACGGCGTTGCCGGCAGCTAATGAGTCTCTTTGCCCTGACCCGGGAAACTGAAACTGCAGAAGACGCCGAAACGGTAGTCCTGAGAGCGGCTCTGCTGCAGCACATAGCGGTAAGCCTCTGACTTACCGTTGACTTCGCCATCCCCTCCTGAGGCTATGCCTCAGCTTCTTCGCCACTTGATTTGATCCAGGTCCGTCCGCAGTGGCTCATCAGGTAGTAACCTGAAATGATCACTCACACGTGAGTCGTCTGGTCGGCTTTCAAGCGGGTTCGCGCTAACCGATCCTCGCTCGCGGGTCCGGCAATAAAGCGCATCATGGCGTGCCCCACAGCCACCATACCTATGTAGGTGGCGGCATCCGCCAGGATGGGAATCGCACCGGGCGCGAATACCATCCACTTCGGAAATGTTGCTGCAATCAGATAATCACGCGGCGGGCCAATGACGGCCACAATGCCAATAAACACTGCCAGCCCACGCCACCCAAACCGGCGCGCCAGTCGCCAGGTAACGAGGTAGATTGGCGTAAGCGAGATCGCCAGCCCGATGGAAAAAAGCGGCAGAAAGAATGTCGTCGAGGCAAACGGTATGTGCCACCAACCCAGGGCCTCGCCCAGAGCGATCGCGCCCAGTCCCAGCAGCCCGGCCGCAGCTCCGCCGACCACCGCCCCCTCGACGCGCCGAGCGCTCGCTCGGGTGAAGTAAATCACGGCGCCGAGTTCGATCAGATACGCACAAGTCCAAAGGATGATTTCCTGTGTAGTCATGTTCTTTCTCCCTCTGAACCAGCCTTCGTCTTTACTGGCAAACTTTGAGCTTTCCGGCGAGATGAGTTATAAGCGGTAGTCTAGTTGACCACCTGACGAACGGGCCGCATGTATCTGAATAACTTCCAGCCCAGTATCCCTGTCACGATGAGAGCCAGGAATTGCCCAGGCCAGATTGCCCAGTATCTCAGCAATGTACTGCACGCGGTCGCTGAAGATGTAGCCCAGCATGACGTACAAGACTACCCAGAGCACTTCTCCAAGCGCGTCCCAAATAATAAATCGCGGCCAGGGATACGCCGCGATCCCACTCGTTACGTTAATCCAGGGTCCCAGTTCCGTCATCGAGCCAGCGGCTGAAGAAAATTCCCGGGCCGCCCCATTTCTTTGAAAGCGCTTCGGCTTTCTTAATTTTTCTGCGCCGCCGAGCCGTCGTGGTCATGCGCTCAATCAAAGGACGGCCACCCCAACGCGACAAACCATATCCGATTTGATCACCCAGTATGGCCGCCAAACTCCCGGCCAGGATCACCGACAACAGACGCATCTCACCTTGCTTCGCGAACGAACCGGCCGCCACCAGCGTCAAGCTCACCGGAAAAAGGCACACCGATCGCCGCGATGGCGATCACCGCAAAGAGAAGCGGCACACCGTATAGCAAGAAGGTCCGCCAGAAGTTGATCGGTGAAACTCATGGAGACGCCTCCCGGATCAGGAGGCGGCGGTGGCGGAGGATAAGGTGGACGCGCATGAACGATCGCGTCCAGTCAGCACGGCTTCTAATTTCGTCCATCGAACGATTCTGGGCTTTAGCAATCTCACGCAAGGGGCGTTTGTCGGGTGGCTTGTGCGGTAAGCCCAGGGCCCGGTACAGAACGTGTGGGGGAACATGGTAAGAGTGGGCGACGTATCCTACGTTCATCCAACCACGAATAGGCTCATCCTGATGGTAGTGCCAGTAGATTGCCGGCCGCACCGCGCGAACGATAAAAACACGGTGACCGACAGAGACAGAAGAAATGCTAACGCCAATACCGATTGTTTCCAGCCAAACCTTTTCATCTGATACTTGTCGTCGCACACATCGGCTCGATGCGGAAAATGGAAAACCTGAATAAGAAAACGAGGAGGGTTTCACAGTCGTGCTCGACTGGCAACCCTCCCGCTCTGGAGATAATCTTGTGCTCATCAAGGACTGATGGTCCTCGCGAGTTATCTATTCGGTGCACTCGACCGGACAGTCAGTTCCGAGCCTTTGGGTAAGTCGAGATTCTCTTTGCCCGTCACATAAACTGAGCCGGCTCCACCTGCGGCGCCGATTGCGGCACCGATCGCCGCGCCTTTTCCGCCGCCGGCAACTGCACCGATGAGTGCGCCGATGGCCGTGCCGATGCCTGCGCGCGTGACTGTTTGCGTGGTCTGGTTGTCGCCCTGGGCGCTGCCTTCGTTGTCAACTTTGACTGTGTCGCCATTCAGCGTTCGGACGCTCGTGAGCACGCCGGCGAACTTATATGTCTGGCCATTGCGCAGCCGGATAGTGTCGAAGTCGAGTGTCATTCCGGACCGGCCAGTCAGTTTTCCACCCTGATCAACTGTGGCCACTGTGCCTTCGATAACTGCGCCTTCGTATTGACCATTGTCGCGCACGGTCATCGTAAACCGGTCGCCCTGCTTTGCCAGCTTTGTGGTCAGGTCATTGTTCAGAACGGCCACGACGGTTTCACCATCGCGCATGATGAATTCAGCGCTGTTTGTACCATTGTTCCTCGGTCCGGAGGCCTCATAGATATTCCACTGAGCGACATCCGAGGTCCGGTTGTAGATGCTATTGACAACTACGGGTTGGTTCGAGCCGTTCGGAGTAGATTTCGCGCCGCACGCGTAAACCGCCGCCGTTTTCGATGGACTCGAAGCGTGACGTTGAAATCATTCTCGCGGTAGCCGGTTGATCTTACGCCTAACTGATTACCAACCAGGGTTGCGGTCACCTTGCTGGATCTGCCATTGATTTGCTCCTGCCGCTCGACCCCGTCCGCTTCGAAGGTAGCTTGCTGGGCGCGTGATGACGCCATGCTCATAGTCGAGCCACTACGTTGAAGTGCCAGCATCTCTGGCGATTCGAGTCGCGCGAACATACGATCATGGACACTCTGGCGTTCGTTTTTGGAAAGGCTGGCAGTCACGCGGTCGGCAACATCGCGGGGATTGTCGCTGCGCTTTGCATCCAACCTGAACGTTCCGGTTAAGCGGCTATCGGAGTTGTATCCTGCTTGCGGACCTCGCTGATCCGAGGCCAGCCTGCCAATTGGTAGAAAGGTTGTATGCGCCTGCCAGCGTGTTTAGATCTCCACGCAAAGTCGCCCAATCATTCTGGGTCCGCGGTAGTGAGCCGGTTGTTTCGCAGGTAGGTGTCGATCGGAGTGGCCCGCGCGAGCACGCGTTCGACATATTCGTGTACCGGCTGTTTGGCGTCGAACCGATTGCGCAACTGATCCGTCGCGCTTCTTGAGGTCGCCCACGGCAACAATCATGTTGCGCTTCGCTTCTTGTCTGATTGTAGAGATTGCGATCAAAAGCGTCCGTGAGACTCGAACGAAACCTGTCGCCGCCGGCTTCAATGCGTCGAATTAGTTGATTGAGTTCGCTATCGGACAGCCGCGACGACCGGCTTGGGCTGACCGGCGGCAGAGTCTGTTGGTTCCACTGCCAGCTGACGCCATAGGCATTCGCCAGCGCGTTCAGATCGGTTCGAACTGCGGTCCAATCGTTCTGCACCTGCGGGTTCAATCGATTGCGACTCATGAAACCATTGACGGGCAATGCCTTTTGCAAAATGTTCTGAACATCGGCGGCGGCCGCCTGGCGATGAGTAAACCGATCCGTGAATTGATCGACTGCGCTCGAAAAAGCGGGTTCGAACGTGTTGATGTCGTTTTGCGGGCGCGTTTCGTCGATCCGTCCATTTACCAGGGCCAGGTTGAGGCTGCTACGGAACTTGTTGGAGGCTTTGCTCAAGTCGTTGAAGTATGCCGCTGACCTGACGGTCAGCGATCCGGTTGGCATTCTGGGCGTTCACGCCGACAATCGAAAGCACTACGAACGCTAGTGCGGAAACAATGTCTTCTCTTTTTCATTTTGTCTTTCTGCTCACTGAGCCGCTGATGCGTTTGGTAAGATCGCGGCACGCTATCAGCCAGAATTGGGAAATGCCGCTGTTGCTTTAGTGTCTTTCTGAATCCGATCTCGCTTACTGGCTTTCCGTCTTTAGTGACGAACGGAAAGTTCCCGGACCAGGCTCAGGTCGATTTCTTTTGTTGAGCCGTCTCTCATCGTGATGAGCAAGGTTCCGTTTGTGGGCATGCCCATCCGGCTATCGGGGCCGCGGTAGCCGATCCGGCCACCTTGAACCGGCTCTGACCTGCCTGCGAACGTGACCGCGCCGCTAAATCGGACCAGGAACGTGCCTGCCCCGTACTGGTTCTCTGTCAGGTGCAGAATCACTGTGCGCCGGCTTCTGATTTTGACGGTCTTCACGACGCGTCCCGTCTCTCCGGTTGTCCCGGCCTGCGCGAATTCGCAGCAAAGAATACTGTCGGCGGCATTTGCTCCCAGTAATTCAAAAGGCATTGCCAGAGTCCCTCCGCTGGACGTCACCTCAACTGTGATCGTGAGATCGCCGGGGCCGGCAGTGAATGAGTAAAAGAACTCGCCGCCATCTGAGTTAAGCACGCCTTTCAGTTCATTCGAGTCTAATGGGCGTTGGGTGATCTCGATTTCCGGACTGCGCGACGGCGACACTGGCCCGCGGCGATCGCCAGAGCAAACTTAGGACTGGTAATAGATTCCTCTTCATGCTTGATTCTCCTCAATTTTCACAGGCGCCAATTGGTCATTAGCGCGTTGTTACGGAAGTTTAGACACGTGACACGAGCACGGGGGCCGCATTTAATGTCGACCGGCGTGATGAGTGCGTTGAGTTGATGCTTGCTGACGCCAGCCTCGCAGATCCGCTTCGCTTCAGCCTCTCTGGAAATTTACAGACGGCTCAAGAAGAAGGTTGCTGGCCCGGTCCGAGATGTCGAAAGGTAATTTCTAAAGTAGAGCTAGTGAGGTTATAGCATTCAACGTGAGCCGGGTCTGTGCGTTAGCACACAAAGCGGAGACGTGGCGAAATATTGCGAGGCAGACTGCTCTATCCCAGCAACCGATCGAACTCGTCTTTGACCACCCGGTAACACTCGCAGACGGTCTCTTCCAGCTTCTGGCGGTCGAGGATCTGAATGTGACCGCGGACGTAACTGATCGCTCCGGCATCTTGCAGGCGGCCGGCAGCCACGGTCACGCCTTCGCGGCGCACGCCTAACATGTCGGCAATTAGCTCCTGAGTCATGATCAACTCGTCCGTCTTCACATCGGTCATGACTCAGCAACAGCCAGCGGCAAAGTTGCTGCTCCACTGAGTGAAGACGGTTGCAAACGGCCGTCTGTGAGATTTGAGTAATCAATGCCTGGGTATAACGCAGCAGCAATTGCTGGAATTTTCCGCCGAGCGCGAATTCATCCTGCAGCACCTTTGCCTTCATCCTGAGCGCGCCGCCGGCGCTTTGTACCACGGCTCGATTGGGCATAGTGCCGCCGCCCATGAAGAGGGCAATTCCGACCACGCCATCATTACCGGTCAGGCCCATTTCAGCGCTGGTGCCGTTTTCCATCGTGTAGAGCAAAGAGATGATTGAAGTTGGTAGGGAAGAAGACATAATCCAATTGTCCGGCAAATTCATAGACAACTTCGCCCAGAGAAAACTCGACCGGCTGCAAACGTCGGACGCAGCCGCTCGTACTCATCAGCCGGAAGGGCGGCGAGCAGTCGATTTTCAACCGGCTCATTTAAGGTTGCAACCATTGGTCGTCGAAGCCTGGTTATATCTCAAACCATAAACAATTCGTTTCCAGCTGAATTCTAGTCGATGTTGATGACGGCGTCCAAAAACACCCGATTTTAACTGGTTCAAGAGAGCCAGGTGAGGTATGTGGTCTAACGCACAGACGACGCTTCCTCTTTAGTTTACCCTATCAACCGAAGACAAAAAGAGAATCGGATCACGGCTCTAAAGGCTTAATTGCTCAAACTGTCGCTTCCTCGATTCCTACGCTAACCGAGTCTGACAAATTCCCTGCCGGTTCAAATTAGTTCATAGATTTCCAGATCCAAACCCTATAAGGGTTAGGGATATTCCTGAGAGGAGACTGAGAAGTTACCGATGACTACGAAATATTCAACCACTACACGACCGTGTGATTCGTGAAACGCATTGATGAAGGCGAGCAAGTTCGCGGCGGCATCATCATTCCCGACTCGGCGAAAGAGAAACCGCAGGAGGGTGAAGTGATCGCCGCGGGTCTGGGCAAGTACAAGGAAGACGGCACGCGCCAGGCATTGGATGTCAAGGCCAGGCGACCGCGTCCTGTTCGGCAAGTACAGCGGCTCAGAGATTAAAGTCGACGGTGAAGACCTGTTCATCATGCGCGAGGACGAGATTCTCGGTGTAATCACGCGCGCCGGCGCAGGCTGCTGGTGGCAAGAAGTAAACCTGGTGACAAGTGAAGAGTCGAGAGACATAGCGGCGATTTGCCGATCTTACTTGTCACGGAACATTGATTTGAAGATAAGGACAAAAGAATTATGGCTAAGCAAATAACTCATGGCGAAGAATCGCGCGCGGCAATCCTGCGCGGGGTCAATCAACTCGCCGACACAGTGAAAATCACGCTCGGACCAAAGGGTCGGAACGTCGTTCTCGATAAGAAATATGGCAGCCCGACGATCACTAAAGATGGCGTGACCGTGGCGAAAGAGATCGACCTCAAAGATCCAATGGAGAACATGGGCGCACAGATGGTGCGCGAAGTGGCGTCAAAGACCAGCGACGTTGCTGGCGACGGGACCACCACTGCGACGGTGCTGGCGCAGGCCATCTTTCGCGAGGGCGTGAAAACTGTCGCCGCGGGTGCGAACCCGATGGCTTTGAAACGCGGCATCGACAAGGCAGTTGAGCGCGCCACTAAAGAAATCAAAAAATGTCGAAGCCGGTCACCGGAGAGATGATTGCGCAAGTGGGCACGATCTCGGCCAACGGCGACCACGCCATCGGCGAATTGATTGCCGAGGCGATGCAGAAGGTTGGCAAAGACGGCGTCATCACGGTCGAAGAATCAAAGACGATGGAGACGGCCCTGGAAGTTGTCGAAGGGATGCAGTTTGATCGCGGCTACCTTTCACCATACTTCGTCACCGATGCGGAACGCATGGAAGCCGTGCTGGAAAATCCCGTCATTCTCCTGAGCGAGAAAAAGATTTCCTCGCTGCGAGACATGCTGCCCATTCTTGAGCAGACGGCAAAGCTGGGCAAATCAATCCTGATTATCGCTGAAGACGTTGAAGGCGAAGCGTTGGCGACCCTCGTGGTCAACAAACTGCGCGGCACTATCACGGTCGCCGCAGTGAAAGCGCCCGGCTTCGGTGATCGCCGTAAGGCAATGTTGGAAGACATCGCGGTGCTAACCGGAGGAAAGGTAATCAGCGAAGACCTCGGCATCAAACTCGAGAACGTTAAGCTGGAAGACCTGGGCAGCGCCCGGCGAGTGACCCTCGACAAAGAGACCACGACCATCATTGATGGCGGTGGTGACACGAAAGACTTGCAAGCGCGGGTGAAAACGCTGAAGGCCCAGATCGAGGACACTTCGTCTGATTATGACCGCGAGAAACTTCAGGAGCGGCTGGCGAAACTGGTCGGCGGCGTCGCAATCATTCGCGTCGGAGCGGCCACCGAAACTGAACTCAAAGAAAGAAGGCCCGCGTCGAAGACGCCATGAACGCGACGCGCGCGGCTGTCGAAGAAGGCATCGTCCCCGGCGGCGGTGTGGTTCTGATTCGCGCGGCCAAGGCTTTGGAAAAGTTCAAGCTGTTCGAAACGGATGAAGACGGCGACGTGATCGGTGATGAAGACGAGCAGATCGGCGTCAACATCGTCAAGCGCGCGCTGGAAGAGCCACTGCGTCAGATCGTCGCTAACGCGGGCAAAGAAGGCGCCGTGATCGTCGAGAAGGTGCGCGCTGAAAAGAATCCGAACGTCGGCTACAACGCCGAGACCGAAACGTTCGAAGACCTGGTGGCGGCGGGTGTCATCGATCCCGCCAAGGTCACTCGTTGCGCACTACAAAATGCCGCATCGATCGCCGGGCTTGATGCTTACAACTGAAGCTTTAATTTCCGAGCTACAGGATGATGACAAGCCGCGGGCATTGCCCGGCGGCATGGATATGTAATCCCTGAAGAGCGTAAGTGATTGGGAAGCCTCACGCTTCGGCGTGGGGCTTCTTAATTTGTCGTATTCATGAAAGGTCTTAACGGAAAAGTAATGCCTTAGACGGCACCACCGCCATCCAGTCAATCGCCGAAGAGAATCCCCAGCCAAAACCACGGGCGTCCACAAATTAATCGTATCTCTTGATAGTAGTGAACTCACCTTCCCGCCATCTCACCAGCGCAGTATCATGCGGTTGAATGAGAATAACAGTCCAAGGGGCCTCACTTCGGGTCATCGACTGGCCAACGCTTGGTCGTAATTTCGTCTTTGATACTTCTGTTTGTTCTCAGCGCGCGAAGTATCCCTGCCGAACAGCTTCCTGTGCGGATCTATACGACCGCCGACGGACTGCCGCGCGACTTAGTTAATCGCATCGTTCGCGACTCGCATGGTTTTCTCTGGTTCTGCACCGGTGACGGTCTGAGCCGATTCAACGGCTACGAGTTCACCACTTATGGTGTCGAACACGGACTGCCCCATCCCTTCATCAACGACCTGATCGAGACTCGGCGCGGAGTCTATTGGGTAGCGACCAATGGCGGCGGCGTAGCCCGCTTCAACCCTCGCCATTGCGGAATGAACAACCTCAAATCCGCAATCTGCAATCTGCAAACCGCAATCTATTCACTGCATATCCGGTGGGTGATGAACTGGCGACCAATAACGTGAACGTCCTGTATGAAGACCGCAAAGAGCAACTCTGGGCCGGAACTGACGCTGGTCTTTTCCACCTCGATGAGACCAACGGTCAGGCGACGTTTCGTCGCGTCGCGCTGGATATGCGGTCGCCAGATCGCGACGTAGTCGTGAGAGCACTGGTCGAGGACCGCGAAGGCAGCCTCTGGGTAAGCACGAACAACGGACTGCTGCGACGCTTGCCCGACGGCCGTACGGTTCGCTACACGATTCAACCGTCGTCGCTCGGCGACCTGGTCACGGCGTTGATGTACGACACCGAGGGGAGACTATGGGTGGGGCACCGCGGGGCGCAGGATTGATTGTGCTTAAGCCGGAACCGGCTACCTCCATCACCGCAGGCGGTGAATTACTTAAGCGCCGTCTGGCCGGGTGCGCGACGGATGCTCACTCGCCGGATCAACGTGTCCGCCTACCGGATGCCCCCGGCGGCGTTTGCCAATTCACAACTGCTGACGGGCTGGCCGGGATGATCATTGGGGGCATAGCCCAATTTTCTGACGGGCGAATCTGGATCGCCACCAGTGGAGGGCTCACCGAGTTTATGGACGGGCGCTTCCGCAGCTACACCTCAGCCCTGGGTGTCAGTAATCCCTCGGTGCGGACACCAGTTGAGGACCGGGACGGGAATCTATGGCTGGGGAGCCTGACCGGTGCGACAAAGATCACCTGGAGCGGCTTCACCAGCTTCGGTACGGCGGACGGCCTCGGTAATCCACGCATCTCTTCGATCATTGAAAACGAGCGGGGCGAACTCTGCGCGATGAGCACCGAGAGCGATTTCTTTGTCAATCGTTTTGACGGCCGGCGATTTGCCGCCGTCGTCCCTCAGTTCCGCCGCAAGATCAAGGACTTCGGCTGGGGTTCGAACCAGCTCAGTTTCCAGGATCACACCGGAGAGTGGTGGGTGCCCACGGGTTCTGGTCTATATCGCTTCCCACGTGTGACGAGCGTGGAACAGCTCGCGCATACACCTCCGAAGGCCATCTACAGCTACGACCACGGCGAGCTGCCTGGCGATGATCTCTATCGTTTGTTTGAAGACTCGCACGGTGACGTCTGGATCAGCATAGCTTCGGGTGTGCGCAACGCAGTCGTCCGGTGGGAGCGAGCGAATGAGTCTTTTCACTTCTACTCCGAAGCGGACGGTCTCCCTCCGCGCAGCCCGCCCACCGCCTATTGCGAGGATGCCGCTGGCAATCTCTGGCTGGGGTTTTATGACGGCGGCCTGGCCCGTTATCGCGATGGTAGTTTTCGAATGTTCACACAGTCCGATGGAGTCCCGGCTGGGCTCATCAGGGCCTTGTATCTTGACCACGCTGGGCGGCTGTGGGTTGCGACTGATTCGAGCGGAGTCGCTCGCCTCGACGACCCGCAAACGGATCACCCGCACTTCATCACCTACACGATCGCTGACGGACTGGCCAGCAACACCACCTCGTGCATTACCGAAGACAAACTAGGGCGAATGTACTTCGGAACAACCCGGAGCCTGGACCGATTCGATCTGGAGACTAAGCGCATCAGGCACTACACCAAAGCCGATGGGCTGGCGAGCAATGCGGTGCGTGTCGCTTTACGCGACCGGGAGGGCGCGCTCTGGTTCGGCACAGAACAAGGGATTTCGCGGCTCATTCCTACGCTCGACCCACCTCCATCGCCGCCGCCCATCTTGATCAGCGGGCTGCGCATCGCCGGCGCTACGCAGCCGATCTCAGCGCTGGGCGCAACCGAAGTGTCCGGACTCGTCCTCAATCCGCACGCAGAATCAATTGAGCATTGACTTCGTCGGTCTGGGCTTCGCGGCTGGCGAGGGATTGAAGTACCAATACAAGTTAGTCGGCGCCAATGAGGAGTGGAGCGCGCCTTCCGATCAACGCACGATTAACTATGCGAGCTTGTCACCGGGTCGTTATCAGTTCCAGGTGCGGGCTGTAACAGCGGACGGAAGTATCAGTCCCACGCCTGCGACCATTAACTTCCGCATCCTGCCGCCGCTCTGGCAGCGATGGTGGTTTGTGACGCTCGTCTTACTAACGGTCGGGCTGGGAATCACGACAATCTATCGCTACCGCGTGCGGCGACTGATAGAACTGGAACGAGTGCGCACGCGGATCGCCACCGACTTGCACGACGACATTGGCGCGAGCTTGTCGTTAATAGCCATGCTGAGTGAAGTAGCTCAACGCCAGGTGCCGCGCGGCAATTCCAGCGTGGCCGAGCCTCTGGCCTCGATTGCCTCAACCTCGCGTGAACTGGTTGATTCCATGAGTGACATTGTTTGGGCGGTCAATCCCCGCAAGGATCGGTTCAGTGAACTAGTGAAAAGAATGCGGCGGTTTGCCAGTGACGCGTTTACTTCGCGGGATATTGCTCTGCAATTTGAAGCACCTGACGATCACGATTTCAAACTCGGCGCGGATGCGCGCCGTGAGATATTTTTCATCGTCAAAGAGGGCGTCAATAACATTACTCGCCACGCAGGTTGCACTGAGGCTGCAGTAATCATTAAGGTCCAGGACGGATCGCTGCGTCTCGAATTGTGCGACAACGGCAAAGGCTTCGTTCCCTCGCCAGCCAACGAGGGTAACGGACTAGCCAACATGCGCGAGCGGGCCCGCCGGCTCGGCGGTGAATTTGAGGTAGTAACAAACGGCCACGGAACGACACTCAGGCTCGTCATGCCATTGGATCGGCAGCGCTGGAAGTTGGGGTGACTAGGAAGGTTCCTAGTGACCTCGATTCATCAGTGGTTTACCTTGCGGGCCGTGTGCGCGGGTTAACGCTTTAGTTCCTCAAGCCGAAATGAATACCGACGGTCAAACAGCAGTCCAAACCAACGAAGCGCTTCCCGGCGATTGTCAACGTCGCAATCGTGGAGGACGAGCGCAAGTTTCGCGACGCCGTCACCATGCTGATTGAAGGCACTGAAGGCTTTCGCTGTTCCGGCAGCTATCGTTCAATGGAAGAAGCGCTGGACAAGATCGAACGCGATCTGCCCGACGTCGTTCTGATGGACATCGGCTTGCCCGGCATGAGCGGCATTGAAGGCACGCGTCGCTTAAAGGAACGCTTTCCAAAAATGATTCTGCTGGCGCACACCGATCTATGACGACGACGAGCGCATCTTTGACGCGCTGTGCGCAGGCGCCAGCGGCTATTTGCTCAAGAAGACGCCGCCCGCCCGCCTGCTGGAGGGTTTGCAGGAAGCAGCCAAAGGCGGCGCTCCCATGACTCCGGAAGTAGCCAGTCGAGTCGTCAAGTTGTTCCGCGAACATCGTCCTCCTGATCGAAGCTACGAGTTGACTCCACACGAACTGCGCTTGTTGAAGCTGCTGATGGAAGGCCATAACTATAAGACAGCCGCCGCGGATTTGGGTGTGACTACCCACACGATCTCTTTTCACCTGCAACGGATTTACGAGAAACTTCACGTCCACTCGAAGACCGAAGCGGTCGCCAAGGCTTTGCAGGATCGACTCCTCAAGTAAGCAGCGAACGACTCAGAACACTGTCTCACCGCATTCAAGTTCCTACGAAACTCTACTCTAGTGACGTCGCGTTTCAGCGCGAGTAATCATGGTGCCGCTGAAGTAGCGAAGCGCTGCACCCCCGGCAGTGACTGAACTCAATCTTAAAACCATGAAGGAGCTGAATTATGAAAGTTCTCAATACGCGACGTGAGATTGATCGCGCTGGTTTCGTTGGTGGCCATCGCGATTCTCTCGATCGGAAACAGAACAGGAGCCGTTGCCGGATCAGAATCAGGAAGTACGCGAGGCGGCAAACGAAGTGGGCATCGTCGTGCGAGGGAGGCATCACCCATGGGGAAACGCTCCGGTTCAGTGCCTTTCACTCAGCGGAAGCCAGTTGTGAAACACACGAGCAGATGCTGCTGACCGTCTTCGACAGCCAGGGCAACGTTGTCGTGCAGCAGAGTTGGACAACTAACCCGAACCAGACATTCCATTTCGATCTCAACGCGGACCAGCTTCCTCAATCGTCCTTCGACAACAATGGCAGGGCGCGAACTCGTCGGGCTGCTCAACCCATCCCGGCGGGGTCAACTCTGGTGGAATCCCCGGTGGCGGATGCGTGGTCGCCGGAGAGGTGTTCGACAACAACACTGCGCCAGACATTGGTTCACATTGCCGGCACACCGATAACGGAGTGTCGCAAAGCAAAATGAATCGAAGCTGAACCGAACTTAATTTAGAAATTACTTGGGAGGGAAAAGATGAAAACTCTAAATACGCGATGGAGATTGATTGCGCTGGTGCCATTGGTGGCAGTCACGATTCTCTCGATCGGAAACAGAATCGGCGCCGTCCCAAACCAGAATAAGGAAGTACGCGAGGCGGCAAACGAAGTTGGCATCATCATCGAGGGAGGCATCACCCAGGGCCAGGTGCTCAGATTCAATGTTGCTCGCCTGGCCACTGTCAGTCCAGGTCCCCTACTTCGAATGCTCATCCCGGAGATTGGAATCTGGAATTGAGAGTGTTCGACTCTCAAGGGCAACATCGTGGCGTCAAACACGTGGGTGTTTCCCCAAAATCAAAACGACGACGCTGATCCAATCCGCGTTCTTTGATCTCAGCGCGCTTGCAGCTTCCCGCGTCGGCGTTCGACAACACCGGCCGCGCGCAGGTAACCGGAATAGTGAGAAGGATTCCCGGGCCTCATGTAGCTCCCGGTCCTGAAAACGCGCCGGGCCTGAGAACTGTGGCTTCATCGCCTCGGGAGAAATATTCAATTTCGGCGACGTTAATCGTCAGACACTCGTTCACATAGCCGGCACACCGATATCGAGATGCCGTTAAGCGAGCTGACGGAGAATGCCATCTGCTTAAACTCAGAGATAACCGTCCGAGTTTTACCTGGACTAACATTTATGGAGGCAAGAATGAGAGTAGAACAAAGAAGAGCACAGGTGCCGTATGTGGTCTAACGCACAGACGGCGGCTGCGCTTTAGTCGATGCTATCAAGCGAAGACAAAAGGAGATTCGGCCATGGCCCTAAGTCTCAACTGCTCAAAATCAAGTGATACATATCCCAAGGAACCACACTTCAACAAATTCGAATCTCAATCGCATTGCTTTCATCGGTAATTACCTGCCGCGCCAGTGTGGGATCGCAACGTTCACCACCGACTTATGTGAGGCTATTGCGACCGAGCACAGTCGAGATAACCTGTATACGCTGTACCGGTAAACGACACTCCGGCGGGCTACCCTTATCCGAGCCGCGTTCGCTTCGAATTGACCGAGAAGGACATAGACTCTTATCTCCGCGCCGCCGAGTTCCTGAACATCAACAACGTAGACCTCGTATGCCTGCAACACGAATACGGAATCTTTGGCGGGCGAGCTGGCAGTCACATACTGGCCCTCTTGCGTGAGTTGCGCATGCCCATTGTCACCACCTTGCACACCATTCTGCGCGAGCCTGATCCGGACCAGCGGCGAGTGTTGAAAGAAGTCGCCGGCTTGTCCGATCGATTAGTAGTAATGAGCGCCCGGGGCGCGGAGTTCCTGCACGAGATCTACGGGTGCCGACGAAAAGATTGACTTCATCCCCCACGGTATTCCCGATGTGCCCTTTGTGGATCCGAGTTTTCACAAGGATCTGTTTGGCGTCGAAGGTAAGACCGTCTTACTGAGCTTTGGTCTGCTCTCGGCCAACAAAGGGTATCGAAAATGTCATTTCGGCGTTGCCAGACATCCTGGCGAAGCATCCGAATGTCGTTTACATAATCCTCGGCGCAACTCACCCGCACGTAATCCAACAGGACGGTGAAACCTATCGGTTGGGCCTGCAATGGCTGGCCCAGGAGAAGGGCGTCGAGGTCAGGTGATCTTCTACAACCGATTCGTCAGTTTGGAAGAACTGATCGAATTCATTGGGGCCGCGGATATTTACATCACCCCTTACCTTAACGAAGCGCAGATCACGTCCGGTACGCTCGCTTACACAGTCGGCGCCGGCAAGGCGGTGATCTCGACGCCGTATTGGTATGCGGAGGAGATGCTTGCCGGACGAGCGCGGGGCGCTGGTGCCGTTCAGCGATCCCGGAGCGCTGGCGGGCAAGGTGATTGACCTGTTGGATAACGAATCGATTCGCCACGCCATGCGCAAGCGGCGCCTATCTATTTGGGCGGGATATGATCTGGCCCCAGGTGGCGCAGCAGCTATCGCAGAGACATTTGATCGCGCTCGCGCAGAACGGCGTCATTATTGCCCGGTCGACTTTGCGGTTAAGCCGCTCGACAAAAGACCGGGCGAACTGCCGCCTCTCAAACTGGATCATTTACACAACATGACGGACGCGACCGGGCATGCTGCAGCACGCCCTCTTCACGGTGCCGAACTATAGCGAGGGTTACACGACCGACGACAATGCCCGCGCTTTGATGGTCGGGCGCTGCTCGAGGAGTTGGGCCATAGTGAGGGCGAAGGACTTAGCGACTCGGTATCTGGCGCTTTGTCTGTTACGCTTTCAATCCAGAGACCGGACGCTTTCGCAACTTCATGGATTACCAGCGCAACTGGCTGGAGGACGAGTGGTTCCGACGACAGCCACGGCCGCGCGCTGTGGGCGCTCGGCACAGTGCTGGGGCGCTCGAACACCCCGGCCCTTCAGAGCATGGCGGGACGGTTGTTCGAGCAGGCGATGCCGACCATCCTCAAGACCACCAGTCCCGCGAGCCGTGGGCGTTTCGCGCTCATCGGCATCCACGAATATCTTCGGCGGTTTGCCGGCGACCGGATGGCTGACCAGGTCCGCGAGGAACTTGGCCGGGCGATCTGCAAGAGTTGTCCTAAGACGAATAATTCGGAAGAGTGGCACTGGTACGAAGATCGGCTCACCTACTGCAACGCGGCGCTCCCGCATGCCTTGCTCTTGTGCGGCCAATGGATGCCAAACGACGCGATGGCCGCCGCCGGATTAGAGTCACTCTCGCTGGCTCACTGACTTACAGCGGTCAACCGGTGAGAAGCATCATTTCGTACCCGTGGGCTCTAACGGTTTCTATCAGCGGGACGGTAAGCGTGCGCGTTTCGATCAACAGCCGGTTGAGGCGCAGGCCACGGTATCCGCCTGTCTCGAAGCCTACCGAATCACCAAAGACAAACGCTGGCGCGTTGAAGCCGGGCGCGCCTTTCGATTGGTTCAGCGGCCGCAATGATTTGAATTTACCCGTTTACGATCCGACCACTGGTGGTTGTCGAGACGGCCTGCATCCCGATCGGCCCAACGAGAATCAGGAGCGGAATCTACGCTCGCTTATCTTCATGCGCTACTCGAGTTGCGCCTGGCTGAAGACTCTCTCCAATCCACTGAGACCCGCACACAATGAATAATCAACCGCCGGAACTCTTTCGCCGCCACGAACACAATCCCATCCTGAGCGCCGCTGACTGGCCGTATTCGATCAACAGCGTGCTTCAATCCCGGGGCCACCTTGTTGAGCGACGGTACCACTTTGCTTTTGTGCCGGGTCGAGGACCGGCGCGGACACTCTCATCTTTGTGTCGCGCGCTCGGTCAACGGCATCGATAACTGGCAAATTGATGATCAGCCCACGCTGAAGGCTGAGCCCGAAAAATTTCCGGAGGAACTCTGGGGCATTGAGGATCCGCGCATCACCTATGTTCCCGAGTTGAGTGCGTACGCCGTGGTCTACACCGCTTACACTCGCGACGGTCCTGGCGTAGCGCTGGCCCTGACGAAGGACTTTCGGAGCTTCGAACGATACGGCGTCATCATGTCGCCGGAAGATAAGAGATGCCGCGCTTTTGCCGCATCGAATCAATGGCTGTTGGGCTTTGATCCATCGTCCTGTCAGCGCACCTCGAGCTCATATCTGGATTTCATATTCGCCCGATCTGCGCTACTGGGGCGGCCACAAGCTGATGATGGAGGCGCGGCGTGGTTCATGGTGGGACGCTAATAAGATTGGGCTGTCTCCCCGCCAATCGAAACTCCCAGAAGGTTGGCTGATGATCTACCACGGCGTACGGCAGACCGCGGCCGGAGCAATCTATCGACTTGGGCTTGCTCTGTTTGATCTGCAGAGGCCGGAGATCTGCTTAAAGCGAGGCGACGACTGGATCTTCGGACCGCAGGAACCTTACGAACTGCACGGCGACGTAGACAATGTCGTCTTTCCCTGTGGCTATACGATTGCTGCTGATGGCGACACTATCCACCTCTATTACGGCGCGGCAGATTCGAGTATCGGCCTCGCCACCGGCAGTGTGCGCACCCTCTTGCAGTGGCTTGCTGAACACGGCTAGAAGCCGTCAAACAGTCAGCTACATTCAGGCAGGCTCAAATTGCGATCACGTCACCTTCACGCCAGCTAACCCAACGGATTCTTGATCCGTTGAGCAAGGTAACGAGGCCCAGGTCGAGGCAGCCTCAGTCGTTCTACCCCTTGTGAACGTGGCCATCGACACTCCACAATCAGCACAGCCAGAGCGGGCTGGGATACTCCGACACGTATGTGCAACCCCTTCAGCTTGGCTGGCACAAGAAGCGCTATGACGCCCTTGTCGGATACGGACTGTTTATTCCGACCGGAAGCTTTACCGCGGGCGGCGTCAAACAACCACGGACTGGGAATGTGGTCACACGAAGTTTCGGCCGGCGCTACGATCTATCTCGACGAGAAGAAACAATGGCACGCCGCGACGAATGCGTACTACAACATTCAATCGCACATAAGAGGCACGAATCGAAAGGCTGGAAACGTGCTTGTCACTCGAGGGAGGGGTTGGTCGCACGTTCTGCTCAGGTCTGTGCAACGTAGGTGTCGACTATTACACGCAATGGAAGGTGACCGACGATAAGTCTGCCAACGTGACTCCCAGACTTCCTCAGCAAGCATCGTTATTACGGCATCGGGCCGGAGATAAACGGAGTGATCCCGATCAATGCGAAGACGCTGGCGGTTTTCAAGGTCGCCTACTTTCGTGAATTCGGAAACCGGGTCGCGACGCAGGGCCAGTCGATTATCATGTCGGTCACACTCGCGAAACCACGCGCGTAAACGCACGGCTCGGCTATGGGTCAGCAGGCCAGGTCTGGCGTTTGCAACTGGGAGTTCTTGCATCAGCGAGTCGCAGACCAGTAGTGAAGAAGAGCTTGCGCAATCAAATCTGACTGATGCGAAATTCTGAAACTGACATTTAGAATCACTCTCTGGTGCTGAGTGGTTCGCGTTAGAAAATGAGCTGAGAAAGGACACACCGGAGCGCGAGCTCGTTGGGCTACTGCTATGTTTGAATCTCTCTTCGATCTTCCGCTGTGGATCGCGGGACCGGGCATCATCATGGTGCTTTGCCTGTTCGCTGTGGTGCGGGTTGGTTCTGGTGCGCCGCCGCGTGCTGCCCCGGCTGCGAGTTGAAGGGGCAGACTCGGAATTCACCGGCGCGATGTTGCAGTCGGTAATGGTGTTCTATGGTTTGGCCGTGGCATTAATCGCGGTGACCGTTTTCCAAACCTATTCCGACACATCCAAGATCGTGACCGCAGAGGCCACCGCACTTAATGCGCTTTACCGCGACGTGACCAGTTATCCCGAGCCGATCCGCGCCGATCTGCAGAAGCTACTTAGCGACTATACGGATCAAGTCATCAATGGAGCATGGCCGTTGATCCGGCGAGGAAAATCCCAACCGCCGGCCTCGAGTACATGAGCCGCTTTCAAGCGGTGCTGGACAAATTCGAACCGACGACCGAAGGTCAGAAAATTCTGCACGCCGAGACCCTGCGCGCCTACAACCAGCTGATCCAGTCGCGACGCCTGCGACTTGATGCGGTCGGCACCGGATTGCCGGGTGTAATGTGGGCCGTGATCGTCATCGGCGCATTCATCAGCCTGAGTGCTTCGTTCTTTTTCAAAGTGGAAGATGTGCGCTTGCACATCATCGAGGTGCTGCTGCTGGCAGTCTTCATCGGGTTGGTAATTTTCATGATCCTGGCCCTCGACCGGCCCTTCCGTGGTGACCTGGGAATTCGAGCCGATCCGTATCAGTTGGTTTACGACCAATTGATGAAGAAGTAGTTCGTGAGGAGTGCATTCGGTCTACTGGCGGGTCATGGAAGCGGCTTACCCGCCTTGACAGGTACACTGGCAGTCCAAGTATCTTTATATCAAGATAAAGTAACAACAGGCGGAGCGCAAAAAAAATGGCCAAACTTTGAATGGCATTGTCGGGTGGCAGCGGGGTTCACGTCTTTCTAGTTCTCTGGAAGGCGGCGCGGGCGGTTGAGGCCTATGCGGAAAAGAGCATCACGGACCTGGAGATGTGCGGCAGTGACTTCGCGGTACTCGAAGCCTTGCTCCACAAAGGGCCGCTTCCGGTTAACGAAATCGGAAAAAGATCCTGTTGACGAGCGGCTCGATCACAGTGGCGGTTGACCGCCTGGAAAAGAGGGCACTGGTCGAGCGGCGCGCGCACGGCACGGATCGTCGGGCGAGGATCGTTCACTTAACGATGGAAGGCAGGAAGCTAATCACGCGCATTTATGCGGAGCACGCCGGCGATATGGAAAGCTTGCGGCTGCTTCCCTGACCAAAGGCAGAGCGCAAGACCCTGATCAGCCTGTTGAAAAAGATTGGTTACAAGGCGGCAGCGCAGAGTAGAAGCGGACGCTGCGTGATTCGAAACAAAATAAGAAGAGGTGAGATTTATGTCGATGGTGAAAGAAGCATTGAGAACTGAAGAGACAAAAACAAATGAAGGACGGACCGTCGCGGGAATCGTCAACAGTATTGAGACTCTGGAAGGTGGGGGATTTCTGGTGCGCCGGCCGTTTCCCAAAGCATCGTTTTCAGACTTTGACCCGTTTCTGTTGCTTGATGAGATGGGGCCGATGGACGTGGCTCCCGGTGAAGCGAAAGGCGCGCCCGATCATCCGCATCGCGGATTCGAGACGGTGACCTATATGTTGTCGGGTGACATGGAACACAAGGATTCCAGCGGGCACGCCGGACGGCTTAGCTCGGGCGACGTGCAGTGGATGACCGCCGGTGCGGGCGTGGTCCATGCCGAGATGCCTTCCGCTGAGTTCATGCGCACGGGCGGGCGGATGCACGGGTTCCAACTCTGGGTGAACCTGCCGCGGCAGGACAAGATGATCAAACCGCGCTATCAGGAAATTCCGAGCGCGCGGATCCCTAAAGCAACCTCAGCCGATGGCTTGGTTTCCGTCAGCTGTGATCGCCGGCGAAGCGATGGGCGAGAAAGCCGTCATCGAGACACGGACGCCGATCATCTACCTGCATTACCGGCTCGAGCCGGGAGGCGTGGCGCACGCAACAGGTGCCGCATGACTACAACGCCTTCGCTTACGTCGTTGACGGAGCAGGATTGTTCGGAGCAGAGGGCGAGCGTGGCGCTGACGGACAGATGGTGATGTTCGCTCCGGACGGCGACGAAGTGAGAATCGAAAATCCAGCAGACGCAAAGACGACGCTGGAAGTGTTGCTCATCGCTGGGGTGCCGTTGAATGAACCAATCGCGCGCTACGGACCGTTCGTGATGAACACAGAAGCGGAAATCCATCAGGCGTTTGAGGATTATCGTCGGGGCCGGATGGGCGCGATTAACTCTTGAATGATTGAAGATGAAAGGAGTTCCAGGGTGTTATCCGACAATAAGAAACTGATCGCCGTGATCGGCGCCAACGGGACAGCAGGGAGGCGCAGGACTGGCCGGACAGAGTATCGTTTGCCAAACAGGAAAAATCATACGCTAAAGGTGACAAGAATGTCAGATATGCGTTATGGCAGACCAAAGCACAGAGGAGACAAGCCATGTCCTTTAGTATGTCGACCTTGCTGACCCGTAACCTTCACGATGTCTTCGGTGAAAACGACCCCGCGCGTCGGCGCGCGGCCATCGACGAGATCTTCACCGAGGATTGTGTGTTCTACGAACCTAACGGGGTGTCTACCGTGGGCGCGACGAGATCGATCGCGTCGCTGGCTCGATCAGGGCTACTCACGCAGACTCTCGATATCAGCCAATTGCTGAGCCCGAGGAACTGGGCAATGCCGGGCGGGTCAAATGGGTAGAGGGCCGCATTGGTGAGGCGCCAGCGCTCGCCGGGACTGATTTCATCATCGCCCGGGACGGCCGGATTGCCGCCGTTTATCTTTTTTCGACCAGCTGCCGTGAGCTGGGTTTTGAAACTATCGAAAGGAAACGCGAAATGAAAATCGTAATATTGATCGCCCGTCTTTTACTTGGACTGATCTCTGTTGTATTCGGGCTCAATGGCTTTTTGAATTTTCTCAGTATGGGACCGATGCCGACGGGACTGGCCGGGCAGTTTGTCGGCGCGCTGGTCCTTTCTCACTATTTCTGGGTTGTGGCCGCGCTCCAGATTGCAGGTGGCGCGCTATTGTTAGTGAACCGGTTCGTACCGCTCGCGCTGGTGCTGCTTGGGCCGGTGATCGTGAACATCATTTGTTATCACGTGTTCCTGAATCCGACCGGAGCAGTACCGGCGGCGGTGGTAACCAGTCCTGTGGTTGATTGTTTTCTACGGTAAGCGCCAATACTTCTCGGGGATATTTGTGCAACGCGCTTGAGGTTTCGAAGGGGAATGAATGAGATCACCACCGACGTGAAAGCGATTCTCCGTCGGAGTCGTTAATACATCGCACTCGAATCCATTCATCTCAATTGGCTTGATTGCGAGATAAATTCTCCCAAACTTTATTGACCGCTGAACCGCTCTTTGGCGATCCAGTTGTTTACATAACGAGAACAATGGACGAGGGAGATGCCTTCTGTTTGACAGGTTGCGAGGAAGCGAATGACATCCAGGTCGACCAGACTGACTTCGTTCAAGTCGAGCGTGACGCTCGTCCCTCCGGCCTTTATTTGCGCTTTCAATTCTTCTATATGCTCCCGCCGCATGCGGCCAATCAGCCTTAGCGTCGTCGTCCGTCCATCCGAATCCTTTTCGATTCTTAAGGTCACGTTCGTTTGCTCTCAAGGCCTGAACGGTTGCACGCTGAGTGCCAGTTGGAATTCCCCTGAATCACAGGGATTTTTGTCCTGAGCTCGGGCTGCTTTTTCGGCGTTTGCTGAAAACTCAGCCTGAAGAAGTAGGACTCCCGTTCTCTTCTTCACAAGCGCGCGCGCTCGCTTGAATAGGGCATGGAGATGCGAGAAGCTATGAGCAAGACGAAATATTAGGAAAGCCATGAAGGCACGCGAAGCTCATCACAAGACAATCCTGACGGACGCAGAGAAAGTGGATGCGTCTGACAAACTCGGAGTCACGCCTGGAGAGAAACAGAATGGTGATGTTTCCCAGCAGGACCTCCAGCGAGCGCTACAAGAATCGAGGGAATCGGAGGCGCGGCTCCGAAAGATCATCGACACGATTCCAACGCTGGCGTGGTGCAACTTGTCGGATGGCTCCAACGACTTTGTTAACCAGCGATGGTCTAACTACACGGGTCTGTCTCAAGCAGAAGTGAAGCGCGTGGGGTGTAAGGTCGCAATTCACCCCGAAGACCTGCCGAAGTGGCTGGACCAGTGGCGGGCGCTGCTAGCTTCCGGAGCAGGAGGCGAGATCGAAGCGCGCCTTCGCCGTCACGATGGAGCCTACCGCTGGTTTCTCATCCGAGTAGAACCGTTGCAGGAAGAGTCCGGCGAGATTCTCCGATGGTATGGAACCAACACCGACATCGAGGACCGAAAGCGGACGGAAGAGAAGCTACGCGAAGACGAGCGCGAGATTCGCCGGATTACCGACGCCATCGCACAGACAATCGTGGTCTTAAATCCAAGCGGCGTGCCGATCTATGCAAACCAGGCGATCCTCGACTACACCGGGCTCACCATAGACGACGTGATCTCTTCAGACTTTCGTGCGCGCATCTTCCATCCCGAAGATCTCGAGCGGCTGCAAGCCGAGCGGGACGCGGCGCTGTTACGCGGCCTGCCGTTTGAAATCGAACAACGGGCGCTGCGGAAGGATGGCCAGTATCGTTGGTTTCTTATCCAATTCAACCCGCTGCGGGATGAACAGCGGAGAAATCATCCGCTGGTATGCAACCGGCACCGACATTGACGACCGCAAACGCAACGAGGAACGGACCCAAAATGAGAATCTCGTGTTGCGCGAAGAAATCGACCGTTCTTCGATGTTCGAAGAGATCGTTGGATCTTCCGAGCCGCTTCGCCGCGTGTTGTCGCAAGTGGCAAAGGTGGCGCCAACCGATTCTACCGTCCTCATATTGGGCGAGACCGGAACGGGAAAGGAACTCATCGCCCGCGCCATACATAAGCGCTCCAATCGTTCGGGCCGGGCTTTTATTCGGGTAAATTGTGCCGCCATCCCGCCTTCGCTGATCGCTTCCGAACTGTTTGGGCACGAGAAAGGAGCGTTCACCGGTGCCACGCAACGGCGAGTGGGACGCTTTGAATCGGCTGATAGCGGAACGATATTCCTGGACGAAGTGGGTGACCTTCCGCCCGAGACCCAGATTGCTTTGCTGCGAGTTCTCCAGGAGCGGGAATTCGAACGAGTTGGTGGCAGTCAAACAGTTCCCGTAGACGTACGAGTACTCGCGGCTACAAATGCGGACTTGAGTGCAGCCGTAGCTGAAGGCACCTTCCGACAGGACTTGTTCTACCGCCTCAATGTTTTTCCGATTCGAATACCCGCGCTGCGTGAGCGCGCTGACGACATTCCCTTGTTGGTCGAATACCTGATCGATCGTTACGCGCAAGCGGCTGGTAAGAAGATTAAAAACATCAACAAGGGAACCCTGGATCTGTTCCAGAATTACGACTGGCCCGGCAACGTTCGCGAATTGCAGAATGTAATCGAGCGTGCCGTGATACTGAGTGATGGGGACACGCTTTATCGTAGATGAAACATGGCTGACGCCGGTTACTCCCAAGATGGCCACGACCACTGTTCCACTGGTCGCAAACCTTATGGACCATGAAAAAGAAATGATTGAAAACGCGCTCCGCGAGGCGGAGGGGCTGATCTCCGGCCCGACCGGCGCCGCCACCAAGCTCGGCATTCCCAGACAGACGCTCGAATCAAAGATCAGGAAACTGGGTATTAACCGGCACCGCTTCAAGACCTCATAAAAGAACAACTCAACGACGATTGCGCAGTCAGTACCGGAGCGGTAGCGACCGGGTCCGATACATCACTCGAGTCTGACCGGAAAATGGACCCGGTCGCTATCGCTCCCGGTACTGACCTCATCACCCTTCTCGCACCTCTTCGCCACAAACCGATTGCTCCGATTTGAATACGGACCAGCCATCGGCGATTGCAAGCCGAAGTTTCGGCAAACGCCGAAAAAGTAGCCCGAAGTTAAAGCGTAGAGGCCTCTGATCCAGGGGAATTCAAGTGGCACTCAGCGTGCACTCGCTCAATTTGCAAAACGAAAATGACTCTAAGGATCGAGACGGAGGTCTTATGAGGAATAAGCTTGTGGTTAGAAGTAGAAACGTGCTCAAGAGAAAATGCGCTGCGCTTCGCCGCCGCTCTGCTGGCAGCGCTGGCCAGCTTTGTCGCCGCTCCGAACGCAGCTCTGACTGCAAGCACCGCAACATCATGATCAGGTTCCGGGCTTCTACCGACAGAAAGTCGGCGACCTCGAAGTGACGGCCCTATTCGATGGTCACGGCGTATTCGATCCGCACTGGCTGAACGGAACGAAGGCGACGATGGATGGTGTTGTAGAGGCACTGCACGAAGATCCGCGCCTGCTGGATGTTTCTGATGAGGGCTTCCTGGTCAACACTGGCAAGCAACTAATCCTCGTCGATGCGGGTGCCGGCACCTGGTGGGGTGGAGGAGCACTCGGGCGCTTGCTGGGGAGCCTCCGCAGCGCAGGCTACACGCCGGAAGAAGTCGACCTCGTTTTGGTCACGCACCTCCATTCCGATCACGTCGGCGGCCTGACCACTCAGGACGGAAAGCGCGTCTTTCCAAATGCCGATGTTTACGTCGCGAAGGCCGAAAGCGACTTTTGGTTGTCGCCGGAAATCGCTGCTAAGGCGCCGAAGGATGCGCAACCGTTCTTCCAGAGTGCGCAAGCCATCGCAGCGCCGTACATCAAGGCCGGTAAGTGGCACACGTTTACTGGCTCCGAGCCAATCGTCGACGGCATGCAACTCGTCCCGCTGCCTGGTCATACCCCGGGACATACCGGCTATGAATTTTCGTCAAAGGGACAAAAATCCTGTTTTGGGGCGACATCGTCCATGCACAGCGCGTCCAGCTGCAGCATCCCGAGGTCACCGCGATTTTCGACATCGACCAGAATGCGGCTGCGGCGACGCGGCTTCAATTGCTGCCCAGGCTCGCGCGCGAGCATGTTTTGATCGCGGGGCCGCATATGCCATTTCCTGCCCTGGGTAGCTTGCGAAGGAAGGGAATGGGTACAGCTGGGTGCCGGTGGTATTTACCGATCAATGGGACGACAAATAGTAACCATCATGGGTGAAATCACGATAGGAGAACTCATGGAGCCGCCAAAAAAGAGAGTTTTCATGGAAAGTTACGATTTAGATTGGTGAGCGGTCTTGCTGTTTGTTCAGCGGTGACCAGTCTCTTATTTCTAATTTCGAGTCCGATCTGCTTTTGCGGGTGGTCAGCACGGGTTTTCAATCAAGGTGTTCACCTCCTCCGACGATCAGTTTTGGACTAACTCCGTCATTATCGAGGGAGCACATGGAGTGATGTTGGTCGATGCGCAGTTAACAAAAACCAATGCTGAAAGAGTACTGCAGGAAATCAAAGAGACTAAAAAGCCACTGTCTATTATCTACATTACCCATGAGCACGCCGATCATTTTCTTGGTTTGGAGGTTTTTAAAGAGGCCTACCCGAGAGTGCGGATTATTGCGAATTCTGCGGTAGTAGACCGAATCAACAAGGTCTATCGAGAGAAAATAGATAAATGGAAAACGATCCTGGGCTCAGGTGGAACCTCTCAAGTTGTTGCTATCGAAAAGTTCGCCGGCAACTTTGTCAAATTTGAGAGCTCAAAAATAGAAATCCTTAAAAACGTCCAGGGCGACACCGATGAAAACACGATGCTTTGGATTCCTGGACAGAGAATCCTCATTACCGGCGATGTCTTGTTCAATAACATGCACGTTTACACCGCAGAAACGGACAGTAAGGCGAGAGAGAAATGGTTGAACTCATTAGAGAAAATCAGAGAATTGAAACCTTCGGTTGTTATCCCTGGACATAGCAAGGTTGGAGCTCTCCTTGACGCGACTACCGCCGTAGATTTTACTGGAACACTATTTATTAGTTTTTGAAGAAGAACTCAGAAAAGCCAAAGACCCCGATAGCTTTATTAATACCATGAAGGAAAGATTCCCGTCCGCCGACCTTCTCTTGGCAATCGAACGGGGCGCGAAGGCCAATGTTAAGCCCTGACAAGTAAACTGACGATTTGGTAGACCGAGCCTTCGTCGCGGGACGCGCAGGCTCGAATCAATCACTGCGGGATGGATGCCAATGAAGAAGTACAAGATCGCTGTTCTGGACGATTACCAAAATGTGGCGCTTGAGAGCGCCGATTGGTCGGTGCTCCGCGATCGAGCGGACATCGCCGTATTTCAGGACCACCTCGCCGATCCGGACGCCGTGATTGAGCGGTTGCTGCCTTTTGATGTCGTTTGTGTCATGCGCGAGCGGACCCCGCTGCCCCGCAACGTCATTGAGCGCCTTCCCAATCTCAAGCTCATTGCCTCGACGGGATCTGGAAACGCGTCGATCGATGTCGCCGCCGCGGGCGATCATGGGATCGCAGTGGTTCACACGGGGTATAGATCGGACCCGACGATCGAATTTACCTGGGCGCTGATCCTGGCCTCCGCGCGACATATCGTGACGGAGAGCAACTCCGTCCGATCCGGCGGCTGGCAGCAAACAGTGGGCACGGATCTCCGTGGAAAGACCCTGGGCGTTCTGGGACTTGGGCGGATTGGATCACAGGTCGCGCGGGTCGGGAGCGCTTTTGGAATGAATCTGATTGCCTGGAGCCAGAACATGACGCCCGAGGCCGCCAAAGCCGCGGGCGCAATCCTGGTTTCCAAGGACCAGCTGTTCGAGCGGGCCGACATCCTGACGATCCATTTGGTGTTGAGCAGCCGAACGCGCGGCCTGGTAGGGGCCGCGGAGCTGGAGAGAATGAAGCCAACGGCCTGGTTGATCAATGCGTCGCGCGGGCCGATCGTCGAAGAGCAAGCTTTGATCAGCGTGTTGAAGAACAAGCAAATCGCCGGCGCGGCGATCGACGTATTCGACATTGAGCCGCTGCCTCCGTCTCACCCCTTCCGGACGCTGGACAACGTACTGGCAACGCCGCATATCGGCTACGTATCGCACTGGTCTTTACAAGACGTTCTACGAGGATACCGTCTCGAATATTCGGAAGTGGCTCGACACCCAAATGGAAGGGAATGGTTGAAAGGAGATGCAGCTATGGAAAACGAAGGCTCTTACGCGGCTCTCGGGCTGAAGGTATGGAAGGCGCAACTCGAACGAGCGGACAAGCTTTTGGGAGCCTCTCATCCGAGGACGTCCTGCGGGAAATAGCGCCGGGCCGAAACAGACTGCTTTACTTGTGGGGACATCTCACAGCCATACACGACGCGATGCTGCCACTGTTGGGGATTGGAGAACGGCTTCATCCCGAGTTTGATGTCGCCTTCGTCTCCAATCCCGACAAGTCACAAGCCGCCATTCCTTCGCACGAACAGGTTCGCCAGGCATGGACGACAGTAAACGGTGAATTGTTAAAGGGGTTGGAAAAAATGTCTTGGTCCGACTGGGCCCAGCGGCACGCTGCCGTATCGGAGGAAGATTTCGCGAAAGATGCTTCGCGCAATCGCTTCGCCATCCTGCTGAGTCGCACGAACCATCTGTCCTATCACCTCGGTCAGGCGGTGCTCGGACTCAAATGATCGAGCGTGAAGCATCGGAGCTGGAGAGTTCCAGCTCAGCAACAACGGAGAAAGACAATGACCAAAAAGCTCGAAGGCAAGACCGCCGTCATCACCGGCGGGACAGAAGGGATTGGATTAGCTACGGCAAAGCTCTTCGTCGAAGAGGGTGCCTATGTCTTCATCACGGGCCGCCGCCAGAAGGAACTCGACGAGGCCGTGAAGGCAATCGGCACCAACGTTTCTGGAGTTCAGGGAGACGTTGCCCAATTGGCTGACCTTGATCGTCTTTACGAGACCGTCGCTAAGGTGAAGGGGCGAATCGATATTGTTTTCGCCAACGCCGGCGTGGGCGAATTTGTTCCCTTTGGGGCCGTCACCGAAGAGCATTTCGACAAACTATTCAACATCAATGTGAGGGGAACGCTGTTCACGGTGCAAAAGGCCTTACCGCTACTGAATGATGGTGGCTCTATCATTCTCAACGGCTCGGTCGCGAGTGTTAAGGGTACTGCCGCCTTCGGCGTCTACGCCGCGAGTAAGGCCGCCATCCGCTCGTTCGTGCGAACCTGGACCACGGATCTGAAAGACCGGCGTATCCGCTCAAACGTTGTTAGTCCGGGTCCGATCAATACGCCACTGGCGAGTCGGCAATCTGCAGACGTGATTGCGCGGATTGTGTCGCACCATCCCGATGGGACGCATGGGGGAACCCGAGGAAGTTGCTAAGGCGGCTTTGTTTCTGGCTTCGGATGACTCCAGTTTCGTCACGGGTATCGAACTGTTCGTTGACGGCGGCAGAGCCCAGATCTGACCGAAAGGGCGGCAGACTTTTTGAGGGGCTCGGAAGGCCAAGATCAGGAAACTGAATATTAACTGACACCGTTTTAAGACCTCATAGTTTTGCTCCTTAGTTCGCCAAATCCAGCTAGCCCACCAATATTAGTTCGCTCGGAGTTTGACTTGGCCTCCGTTCGGCCGCGAAACGGATCGCTCCAATTGAACCCGACCGGCTATCGGCGATTGCAAGCCGAAGTTTCGGCGTTTGCTGAAAACTCAGCCATGAGTCCAACCCTGGAGGCCTTGTTCAAATGAAATTGCAGTGGCACGCAGCGTGCAATTTCCCAAGCGTCAAGCATAGAACGAATCGAAAATGACTTTAAGCGAAAAGGAAGCGTCATGAAAAACAAAGTGGTGTTGATTACAGGCGGGCTTACCGGTATTGGTCGTGCGACCGCGTTGGCCTTCGCGCAAGAGGGCGCAAGCATTGTTATTTCCGGGCGACACGATGAAGAAGGCCAAAAGCTGGTTGAGGAGCTCGGCAAGCTCGGCGCGGAAGCTGAATTTGTGCGGTCCGATGTGCGCCACGAAGACGATGTGCGCAGCTTGGTCGATAAGACAGTCGCGCGGTTTGGTCGCCTGGATGTGGCCGTCAATACCGCCGGCACCGAAGGCAAACCTGGCCCGGTAACGGAGCAGTCCGCCGAAAGCTACGCTGCCACCTTTGACACGAATGTCCTCGGCACACTGCTGAGCATGAAGCATGAGCTTCGCGTGATGCTGGCCCAGGGGTCCGGCAGCATCATCAACGTGTCGTCCACCTTCGGCCATACCGGCGGAGCCGGCGCGTCAGTCTACGTGGCCAGCAAGCACGCCGTAGAAGGCCTAACGAAGTCGGCGGCGCTGGAGGCTTCTGCCTCCGGTGTCCGCGTCAATGCGGTCGCTCCTGGTCCAATCGATACCGGTATGCTGACCAGGTTTACCGGGAGTGACGAAAGGAAGGCTGGCTTGATCTCGGGAGTGCCGCTCAAACGCGTCGGTAGGCCCGAAGAGATCGCCGAGTCAATCGTGTTTCTATCATCCGACAAAGCGTCCTTCATCACGGGTGCGACGATTGCAGTCGACGGTGGCAAAACGGCTCTGTGATTCGCATCGATCGGTTGGAAAAATATTTTGGAGGCAGCCGGAGAACGGAAATGAATCAAACGATTGAATCGAAAAACAAAGCGCTTGTCCTTGAAGCTTTCGACACGTTGTTCAATAAGCGTGACTACGTCGCGGCTGAGCGTTATTGGTCGCCTGATTACATTCAGCACAGCGCTCACATTGAACCCGGCAGAGAAGGACTCTTCAATCTCATCAAGAGCCTTCCATCCACGCTACGGTATGAATCGGGAACGATTGTCGCCGACGGTGACTTCGTAATTGTTCACGGGCGATTCAGCGGCTTCGGTGCTCCGGTGAATTGGATTGCCGCAGACATTCGTTCGCGTCAAGGACGAACGTTCTGGTCGAGCATTGGGATGTCATTCAGGATGAAGTGACCGAAGAAGAGTCGAAGAGTAAAGCCCCGATGTTCGGAACAAGTTTTCCTAAACCTTCCGCTCAAACAACTACTGCAAAGATAAGAGGGAGCAAAAACATGAGCAACAAGAATGAAAGAGAACTGTCAGGCAAGGTCGCGCTCGTCACGGGCGGTTCACGTGGCATCGGTGCTGCGATTGCCAAGCGCCTGGCCGCAGATGGAGCGAGCGTGGCCATTACGTACGCGAAGGACGCCGAGCGCGGCTTCCGACGTGGTCAAAGCGATTGAACTCGAGGGCGGAAAGGCGACTCGCAATACAGGCGGACTCTGCCGACGTCGAAGCCGTGAAGGGCGCGGTCGAAAAGACCGTCGCGACCTTCGGGCGACTTGATGTGCTGGTGAACAATGCCGGCACAGCCATTCCGAAACCGTTCGAGGAGGCCACGCTGGAGGAGATGAATCGCGTGATCGACATCAACATCCGCGGCGTGTACGTAGCGACGCAGGCGGCGCTGAAGCACATGAAGAGCGGCGGTCGCATCATCTCGATCGGCTCGGCCGTGGGTGAGCGTGTCGCGGCGCCCGGGCTGGTGCCCTACGCCGGGCACGAAGGGAGCCGTGAAGATGTTCACTCAGGCGCTGGCCCGAGAGATCGGGAGCCGGGGCATCACGGTCAACAACGTTCAGCCGGGTCCGATCGACACGGATCTGAATCCCGCGGCGGGCGATTGGGCGGTGCCTCAGAAGGCCGCCACAGCGCTCGACCGCTACGGGCGTGTTGATGAGATCGCCGCGATGGTGGCGTTCGTCGCCGGTCCGGAGTCCTCGTACATCACCGGGGCGAATCTTACCGTTGATGGCGGAATGAATGCCTAACGTCGAACATGCGAAGCAGTTCTTGAACGCGTTATGCTACGTCAGACATGAAAACGCTAAGCGATGGTTTGGAGGAGGGTGAATCCTATGAGAGCGGACATTGTCACTGGCGCCGTATTTCCAGATTATGAGCTGACCGATCACACGGGCAAACGTCGCAAGCTTTCGGATCTACAGGGGCCAGATCCCATGATCCTGGTGCTTAGCCGGGGAGGATACTGCCCGAAGGATCGGCGCCAGGCCGAGGGTCTGGTGCAACTTCATCGCGAGATGGAAGTCGGTTACTGCCGGCTGGTCACGATCAGTACCGACAACATGCTTACGACGAATGAGTACCGCACCGGCGTCGGCGCTCATTGGACCTTTTATCCGATCCGGGACGCAAGGTTCAGAAGGATCTCGACATCGCCGAGTACACGGACCCCGAGCACAATCCGATGATCCCGCATGTCATCGTCCTCGAACCTGGTCTCGTTATATTCAAGATCTACAATGGCTACTGGTTTTTTGGCCGGCCGACCATCGAAGAGCTTCGGCAAGACTTGCGTGCTGTGTTGAGGAAATGCCGTCCGGACTGGGACATCACCACGCCCGAACTGAAAGCCGCTTGGGAACGGGGTGAACATGATCGGCTTTTATCCCTATGGCAAGACCTACGGGCAGGTGTTTCAGGAGCAAGAGTAAGCGGGAGCACGCCTGACGAGGCCGAACGATTGATTCAGAAGCTACTCGCTGAATGACGCGTAGCTAGAAAATAGGGAGCAATAATGAGCACGAAAATGAAAGCAGCGCAGATAAGCAAAGCCGGTGGCGATTGGGAACTCGTCGAACGCGACATTCCCGAACCGGGTCCCGGCCAGGTGCGCGTGAAGGTCGAGGCATGCGGTATTTGCCACAGCGACGTGCTGGTCAAAGAGGGCATCTGGCCTGGGCTCCAGTATCCGCGCGTCCCCGGTCACGAGATCGCCGGGCGGGTCGATGCCGTGGGCGCCAACGTCACCTCATGGACAGTTGGTCAGCGAGTCGGCGTCGGTTGGCATGGCGGTCATTGCTTCGTGTGCGAGCAATGCCGGCGTGGTGACTTCGCAATGTGCGTCAATCGCAAAGTCACCGGAATCGATTTTGACGGTGGTTATGCCACGCATGTGATTGTACCGGCTGCGGCACTCGCCGCAATTCCCGACGATCTACCTGCGGAAGAAGCCGGGCCATTCATGTGCGCGGGCGTAACCGTCTTCAACGCGCTGCGAAACTCAGGCGCGCGCGCCGGAGAGGTGGTCGCGGTGCACGGCATCGGCGGACTCGGGCATCTCGGTGTCCAGTACGCGCGCCGGATGGGATTCAACACCGTCGCGATCAACCGGGGTAAGGACAAAGAAGAGTTAGCGCGACAACTCGGCGCGCACAGTTACATCGACGCGACCGCGCAGGACGTCGTCGCAGAGTTACAGAAACTCGGCGGCGCGAGTGTGATTCTCGCGACTGCGCCAAATGCCGCAGGCCATCTCCGGACTGGTGGACGGATTGGCGCCGAGTGGGAAACTGCTGGTTCCCGCGGCGCCGCTGGAGCCGCTCTCAATCAACGTCTTCTCGCTCATCATGAAACGCAGCTCTGTTGCCGGTTGGTATTCCGGCACGGCGAAGGACTCGCAGGACACGCTCGAGTTCAGCGCTTTGAGTGGCGTCCATCGCGATGATTGAGAAATACCCGCTGGATAAAGTCGCCGAGGCGTACGAACAAATGCACAGTGGAAGAGCGCGGTTCCGTGTCGTTCTAACTCTTGACTGATGAAATCCTACTCGAATGGGCAAACTATCTAATCTCGAGTTTTTCAGAAAAGTGGCTGAGACCGGAGAGGTTCCGGCCGAGGGCTCTCGCTTCATCTACCCTCCGGCAATCGCTAAGACATTAGGTTTCCGGCTGATCGAGGTTGGCCCCGGCACGGCAACGATGGAACTCATGGCCGATACTGAAATCCATGCAAATCCGATGGGGACGATCCACGGTGGAGTGTTGTGCGACATTGCTGATGCGGCCATCGGGACGGCCCATGCCACCAGCCTGAAAGAAGACGAGAGCTTCACCAGTATTGATCTGCAGATCAATTTCTTTCGTCCGGTATGGAACGGCCGAATTCGCGCGGTTGCAAGACCTGTGAACGTCGGTCGACAGATTAGTCGCTATGTTTGCGACATTCTTAGAGATGATGACAAGCTGGTTGCGCAAGTTTCCAGTACAGTGATGACGCTCCGAGGAGATCAGGCATCAGGAAGATAACGCTGCCGCTAATCATGCATGACCTAATCATCATCGGCGCCGGGCCCGGCGGGATTGCGTTGGCAGCCGAGGCGTTCGCCTCAGGCATTGACCCGTCGCAAATCCTGATTCTCGAAAAAGGGCCGACTCACAACTCGGCAATCAGACAACTCTATCCCGAAAAAAGCTAACTACGGCGAACTACAAAGGGTTCGCCGCCCGTTGCGAAGGGCTGCTGTGCGTTCGGAGATATGACGAAGCCAGAGACGCTTCAGTTCTTCGACAAGATCATCAGTGACTATCACGTCAACATCGAATTCAACGCCGAGGTTTACGGGATGCGGAGAGCTGAAGAGGGAGGCGCGCGATTTCGAGTCGAATCATCGCAAGGTGTTTATGAAAGCAAAGTGCTGGCCTGCGCCATCGGGATATTCGGCCGGCCGAATAAGCCGAAAGAATATCGGCTGCCACCAACACTTAAGGAGCGCCTTCTCTTTGATATGACGTCGCAACAGATTCAAAACGAGGCGGTGCTGGTTGTCGGCGGCGGGGATACGGCAGCCGAATACGTGCAGTATCTTCGCCAACAAGATAATCGCATTACGCTTTCATATCGAAAGGCAGATTTCACGCGGCTCAATCAGCAGAACCACGATGCGCTCCTGGCAATGGAAACAGCGTGGCGAGGTTGAAATACTCCGGAGCTCAAACATCAAAGAGATCGAGGATGAGGCAGGACGACCGCGTATTATTTTTGCTGAAGCGGAACATACAGTCCGTACCTTCGACCGCGTGATATTCGCGCTGGGAGGCACGACCCTACCAACTTTCTGCACACGCTGGGCATTACCTTCAACGGCGACGGCCCGGTGTTCGATGAGGCGGGCGCCACTAACGTTGACGGCCTTTATCTGATCGGTGATCTGGTCGTAGGTAAAAAAGGCGGATCGATCATCACGGCGTTTAACTCCGCAGTGCGAGCAATGAAGAACATTTGCATGCACGACTTACCCTGCCACGCGAGTCCAGCGTCTTGATAACAAGCAACGAAACGCCAATGGTCAAACTTGAACCATTACGCGAACACACATTGGGCAGTGGTGAAAGGCGAGATCGGAGCGCAGTCAAGGCAGAGACTTTCATCCATCATCTAAGCCCGTCTCGGCGCTATTGACTGCACTCGACTGCACGTTACCAATTGGTATTTGGAGACGTTTCAGCGTCAAGCAAACCTCACGTCAAGCTCTGGTCCAAAAAACCACAAGCATCGTTCACAAATAACTTAACCATGCTTCATGCCGACGCTTTTTTACCTTCGCGAACCATCGGCAAGCGGGATGAGGATTAAGACAACACCAAGCCAGATCAGCGTAGACCACCACCAGACTGTAGCCGTAGCCTTGAGGGTAGGGAAGTACAGAGTTGCTCAGCGCTGTTACATCCCTGAACATCCCTCAGCGTGACCGTATCGTGCATACGCGAATGCGACGGCTAATGCGTGGATAAACGGTGAGATGGAGCAAATAAGAAGAATAGGGGCCCTCGCCCAAATGTCACTAAGGGGCGACTGACCGGATTCGAGGTCCGATCAAATAGACCAATCGCAATTATTGCCGGCCCCAATGTCATCAACAGGTACGAGGAGCGAAGGCGGATACTTTTTTGTTCGATTCGCTCATGACGTTAAACTCCTGTGTGTCCGTGATGGTTGGGTTAGAAGTGGCGAGTTGTTTCCTCTGATTTGTCGACTGGAATCCTGGCAGTCAAGGCCGTTCGGTACTTGCAAACCCTCGATTCTCGCCGGCTTCGGTTTTGGTGTCTCGTGCTCAATCAAACAGAGCAAGCTTCGTGCCCGCAACCAGACTCGTGAATTGTCCCTGAGGTATCCTGGATCGACATCCCGGTTGTGTTCCTTGTGAAAATCTCCGCAGCGCACAGCGGAAGAGTTCCCAGAACAAGGCAACGAATCAGCAAGCAATTGAAGTTTGCTTTGCGGCACTAGCGTGGCTGGAGAGCAAGAGTTCGGGTTACTGGCACCCGTTTGATCTGGGCCGGGAGGACATATATGCTGTGTACCAACGATGAAGTGGCTGACAGCATGAGAAAGGTAAGCGTTTGTGTGTTAGGGCACATACGGGGCAGTCGCACCCGATTTATGCTGTCGGTACTAACGACGCTGATGCCGCAACCACGAAGAATACATTCTTTAGGTTTCGGTTCGAGCCGGGTTGAGCTCTTCGCCCCGCACTGCTCCAACGGTTTACTTAACGATGCTGAAGCGGTTTTCATCTCTGAGTTTGGCTCTGGTGATTGGTGGCAGCGTTCCGCCGGCGCGAGCCCAGCCCCGCGACGAACATATCTGCCGAGATGGCTGGCATGGAAGGGAATGCCGGGCATGGAAACCATGCCATGCTGTAAGAAGAATCAAAGTGCATCTGTTGATAGTGAGTCCAGCGTTCCGGAACAATGTTGTATCAACACTCAGCAAGAGACTGGCTCAGGCGGAACAACGTTTAATCTGCGTTCCCCTTCCTTCAGCGTCGCTATTCATCCGGCAGTTCATTCAGTCTCCTCTGACTGCGCCGAAGCCATCACGAAAATACCTCCTCGACCGAAGTCTTTCTACCCAACCTACAGGCTAGTTACATCCGCAATCTTTCCATTCTGATCTAGCGCCCGAAGGCCGAATTGTGTCTTGTTGCGGCTTCTTCGGAAGCAGCAAGCGTGCTATTGCGCATTCGTGTGCTTTGTGCGCCAACCAACTCTCTTCGATTCATTGGAGGTCAGCGGCATGAAGAAATCTTTAATCCTTATCGCAACTGTATTAGGCGTGATTGTCGTTATCGCATCCTCATGTGGCACAAAGACGGGAACCGACCGAAGTGTTTCCACTGGCAAGGTCATCAAGGCTGCACCCATGGAAAAGCTGACCGCCACGCTCTCGAGATGACAGCGGCGTACTCAAACACGGCAATCAGGAACTAACGCTGTCGTTTACCGACGGGTCGGGCAAACCGGTCGATGTCGGCGCCGTATCGCTCAACTTTCACATGCCGCAGATGGGCAGCATGTCTGCCATGAATGACTCGGTGCAATTCACTACTACCAACACGCCCGGTGTCTATCGCGGCAAAGTAAATATTGAAACTGGCGGCGAATGGCAAGCGCAACTCGCTTACGAAGGTCCCGCCGGAAAAGGAAAGACCATCTTTAGCGTAACGGCGCAATGAATCAGTGATTAATCGGCTCATCGAACTCAGCCTGAGAAATCGCGGCCTGGTGATCGCAATCTATCTTGGCCTCGCGGCCTGGGGTTATTGGGCACTTCTGCGTACGCCGATCGACGCGATTCCGGATCTCTCTGAGAACCAGGTGATCGTCTTCACCGATTGGACGGGCCGTTCCCCGCAAGAAGTAGAAGATCAGGTTACGTATCCGCTGGTCACCAACCTGCAAGGTCTGCCCGGCGTGCGCGTAGTGCGGGCGAGTTCGGCGTTCAGCTTCTCGATGATAAACATCATCTTCGAAGATAACGTCGACTTGTATTGGGCGCGCACCCGAGTTTTGGAGCGCTTGAATCTGGTCACAGCGCAACTGCCGCAGGGCGTTACCCCCACGCTTGGTCCTGACGCTACGGGCGTGGGGCAGGTTTTCTGGTACACGCTCGAAAGCGATCAGATGAACCTGCGCGATTTGCGCACGTTGCAGGACTGGTTCGTTCGTTATCAATTGAATTCGGTACCGGGCGTGGCGGAAGTCGCGAGTGTCGGTGGCTACGTGCAGCAGTACCAGGTTGACGTCGATCCGAACAAGCTGCGTTCATATGCGCTGCCTTCTGTCGATGGTGGTCGAAGCAGTCGAGCGCTCCAACAACAACGTGGGCGGCAACGTTGTCGAGCAGGCTGGCCAGTGGTCTGTGGTGCGCGGCGTTGGATTGATTCAATCACCTGCGGATATTGAGAACGTTGTGCTGACGGCGCAGAACGGCATCCCGGTTTATGTGAAGAACGTCGCGAACGTAAAAATCGGTAATGCCTTTCGGGTGGGTGCCCTGGATAAGAACGGCAAAGAAGCTGTCGGTGGTGTGGTCATCGCACGTTACGGCGTGAACACACTGGAAGTTATCGATGCCATTAAGCAAAAGATCGCGTCGATACAAAGCGGCCTGCCCGCCGGAGTGCGCATCGTTCCGTTCTACGATCGCACGCAGTTGATTAATAGAGCGACGCACACGCTCAAGCGCGCGTTGATAGAAGAGCTGATTCTCGTCACGCTGGCGCACATACTTTTTCTCGCGCACTTTCGATCAATCCTGATCGTCACGCTGCCGCTCCCGCTCGCAGTCCTGTTGGCATTTCTCTTCATGTACTACATGGGCATGAGTTCGAACCTGATGTCGCTTTCGGGCATTGCCATAGCGATCGGCGTGTTGGTGGATGCGGGAATTGTAGTGACAGAAAACGCATTTCGTTTCATCGAACAGCGCAAGGTTGATCCGAAAGATCGGCAGTTGATCTGGCAGACCGTTTTGGAATCGACCAGGTTGGTAGGCCGGCCGATATTCTTCTCGATGGCGATCATCGTCCTTGCCTTCATTCCGGTCTTCTCCCTCACCGGCGAAGAAGGCAAACTCTTTCATCCGTTGGCGTTCACCAAGACCTTCGCCATGGTGGGCGCGACCATCATCGCGGTCACGCTCGTACCCGTGCTCTGCACGCTCCTGTTGCGGGGCAAATTTCACGCTGAGCAGGCAAACCCGGTGATGCGCGCTTTGCATTTCATCTATCGTCCCGTGCTGCGGTTCGCTTTGAATCATCGGGTGCTCACAGTCGCTCTCGCCGTCTTGCTCTTTAGCGGCGCGATTTTTCTGGCCACGGGAATTGGCAAGGAGTTCATGCCGCCGCTGAATGAAGGCGACTTGATGTTCATGCCGGTGACAGACCCGCGATCTCCATTGATGAGGCGATTAAGATTACGGCGCGGCAGGACGAGATTCTTAAGAGCGTGCCCGAAGTTGAATGGGCGGTGGGCAAAGCGGGCCGCGCGGAAACATCAACTGATCCCTCGCCGACGAACATGACTGAGACCGTAGTCCGCTTGAAGCCGACCGAAGAGTGGCGAAAAGGTCTGACCCGAGAGACTTTGATCGCGGAACTCGACGAGAAGCTGCGCATGCCAGGCGTGACGAACATCTGGACCCAGCCCATCAAGAACCGGATCGACATGCTCTCAACCGGGATTCGTTCGCAGAGTGGGCGTCAAGGTATTTGGCAACGATTTGAAGACGCTGGAGCAAACCTCGCAGCGAATCGCGGAGACGTTACTCAACATTCCGGGCGTGAGTGATGTTTACGCGGAGAGAATTGGCGGCGCGCCTTATATCGACATTCATATTAACCGGCGTTGCGGCCGCGCGCTATGGTATCGACGAGCGAGTAATTAACGACACCATCGAAAAAGGTATCGGCGAAACAAATCTTTCGGTGACTATCGAGGGCCGTCGTCGCTTTCCGGTGCGCGTGCGCTATGCCCCGGAGTTCCGCGCCAATGTGCAGGCCATCGGGCAAATTCCCATCACCTCATCGACTGGCGCGCCCATTCCGCTGTCGCAGCTTGCGGACATTACGCAGGTACAAGGGCCGACGATGATCTCCAGCGAGAACGGCCTGCTGCGCGGCACGGTGCTGCTGAATGTTCGCGGGCGAGACGTAGGCAGCTTTGTTGACGAGGCGAAGAACACAATCGCGCGTCAGGTGCAAATGCCTGCCGGCTACTACATCGAATGGAGCGGCGAATACGAAAACCAGCAACGCGCGCGCAGCCGGTTACTCCTCGTCGTGCCGATGGTGCTGATTGTGATCTTTGCTCTGCTCTACATTACCTATCACTCCGCGCTTGAAGCCACGCATGTCCTGATGGCGGTGCCATTCGCTTTGACTGGCGGCATCTATCTACTTTGGTTTCTGGGGTACAACTTCTCAGTAGCGGTTTGGGTTGGATTCATCGCCTTGTTCGGAACTGCCGTGCAAACGGCGGTCGTGATGGTGATTTACCTGGAGGAAGCGGTCGCACGCAAGCGACGTGAAGTTGGTCAACTAACTCGGGCGTCGTTGCTGGAGGCCGTGACTGAAGGCGCGCTGCTGCGGTTAAGACCAAAGGTGATGACAGTCTCAACCGTTATCGCGTCGCTCCTGCCGATCATGTGGAGCACGAGCGCTGGCGCAGAAGTCATGAAGCCACTGGCGACGCCGGTCCTCGGCGGCATGCTTTCGAGTCTGCTGCACGTTTTGATCGTCACGCCGGTGATTTTCTTCTGGCTACGTGAGCGAGAACTGAAGCAGGAACAACGTCGCAGCCACAACGCCCCTGCCGGCGTAATAGCGACAATCATTGTAGCCGCCTTGTTAGTTCCAACGGGAGAAGTCTCAGCCCAAACCAGCACAGCGACCCAGGCCGCTCAAATCAAGTCTGACTCATCGCAGTATCTCGATCAGACAAACGGCATGACTGTCGACGAGGCTGTCGCGTATGCGCTGGCGCACAACGGCGAGCTCGAAGCTGCTCGCAAAGAGATCGATGCGGCCAAAGCAATGGTCAAACAGGCGCGACTGCATGCTAACCCGAAGCTCGACATTGAAGGTAAGCGACAGATTCCTCCAGGCAAGGATAATAGCGTGATGGCGACCGCGATGTTGCCTTTGGAATTGGGCGGACGACGTACTACGCGTATTACCGTGGCTGAGCGTGAAGTCGAATTCCGTGAGCGGAAGTTGCCAACCGGGAGCGCTTGCTCGCCGGCGAAGTACGCATGAAGTTTGGCGAAGCGTTGTCGCAAGCGATGAAGCTTTCATTCACAGACGAACTAGTTGAAGCGAATCAACAAAGCTTTAATCTCATTGCCGCGAAAGTCGTCGAGGGCGCCACTCCGCCGCTCGAACAAAACATGGCGCTGGTCGAACTCAATAGACTGAAATCGATGCGCGAGAGCGTCGCGGGCAAGGTCGAAGTTTCCTTGTTCGAATTGCGGAATCTGGTTGGCATGCCGCCGGAACAACCGCTGCGCCTGAAGGGTGACTTTGATCATCTCATCGATCAACTGCCATCCGCATCCGAAGCGACTGAACGCGCACTGCGCGAGCGGCCCGACCTGCAGGCATTTCGCGCGAACGAGAATCTAGCCTTAGCACGAATCGACCAGGCCCGAGCGGAAGGTCGTTTGGACGCCAGCCTTACTGCCGGCTATGAACGCATGAATTCGAGTTTTCCTGTCTTTGGCGTGAACGAGCAGGGCACCCTACAACCAGTTCAGGATGTATTTCATTTCTTGAAGTTCGGTATTTCGCTTGACCTGCCCGTTAGAAACAAGAATCAGGGCGCAATCGAAGCTGCAGTAGCCGATTCAGCCGCGGCGAAATCTCGACGTGAGTTTGCCGAGCTAACTGTCCGTCGCGAAGTCGCATCGGCTTATGCGCAGTACGATCGGGCAGTCCGGGCAGAAGAGATCTTTCGAGTTGGTGCGCGCGATCCCGCCGAGCCAATCTTGATGTTGTCAGGCAAACGTACGAGCTTGGTTCAAAAACTCTGATCGATTACATCGGAGAACAACGTCGCTTCATTGAGCTGGAGAATGATTTCATTGATGCGCAACTTGCTGTCTACAACGCGCGAGTCGAGATCGGACGCGCCACGGCTTCGTGGAGTTTATGAAATGAACGAACAACCCGAGAAACAAATCAAAAGCGAGACGCCTGAAGTCGCATCGCTACCCAGGACTCCGAGCCGTCGAACTGCACTGGTCATTGCGGTAGCAGCGATTGCCATAGTCGTCGTCGCGATTGCCGCTTGGCTCCTGTGGCCGAAGCAAGCCGGCAAACCTGTCGCCGCTCCTCGCTCAGTCTCATTTGACGAATCGCCAAAACCTGCAACAGCCGGAGGAGAAAAACTGACGCTGACTCCTGAACAAATGAGGACTGTGCAGTTAAAGATCGAAACGGTGGGTGAAAGGCCGTCGTCCGAAGCGTCAGGACAAAGTGGCAACCGGCGTGGTCAGGCAAATACATATAAGGAGACTCCGGTTGTCTCTCTGGTGGGTGGAATAACGCGAAGCGTTGGTGCCGAACTCGGCCAGAACGTAAGGAGAGGTCAACGAGTCGCGGTCGTTTTCAGCAACGAACTGGCTGATGCGCAGTCGCGCTACCTGACTGCGCTGGCGACGCTCGACGAACATCACCGGCATCATCTGCGCACGATTAAGCTGGTCGAGATTGGCGCAGCGAGTCGTCAGGATTTGGAAATGGCTACTTCGCAATATCGTGAAGCGGAATCGAACCTTGCGAACCTGCGGCAGAAGTTGCTGCTGCTGGGTATGACGGCGCAACCGAATAGACTCGCTGAATTCGACATCACAGATTAGCTCTGAAGTCACCGTGCCGTCACCCTCGTCGGGTACTGTGACCAGCCGCACAGTGAACCCCGGCGAAGTTATTGAGGCAAACAAAGAGCTGATGCGTGTCACTGACCTGTCGACCATCTGGGTAGTCGGCCAGGTTTACGAAAAGGATCTGGCGACGGTTCGCGTGGGTAGCGGTGCGAACGTCGGCTCAGATGCTTATCCCGGTCGAGGTTTTTCGAGGTCGCGTCTCTTATGTCGATCCGAAGATAGACACGGCCACGCGCACGGCGCAGGTACGAATTGAACTAAACAATCCCGGACAAATCTTCAAGATAGGAATGTACGTCAACATAGGTTTTGCAGCCCTTGGCGCGGCTGAAAAAACGATGCCAATGGTTCCTAAGGATGCCGTTCAAGGCATTGGTGATCAGCAGTACGTTTTCGCCGCTACAAACAAGCCCAATGAATTTCTTCTACGACAAGTTAAGCTCGCACCGGAGAGCAATGGCTTCTATCCCGTAATTGAAGGTTTGAGCGTAGGCGATCGCATAGTCACCGACGGTAGCTTTATGCTGCGTGCCGAGTGGCTAAAGACTCATCCGAGCGTGCCGTAGCTCTTTTGCGGGAAGGCAAACAACACGCTAACCTGCCAGGGCTTGCAGCTTTTGTTGGGCCTCGCGCAGATCTTTCAGCCTCCCAGGGCGATCTCATTCGACGCTTTAAGTTTGGAAAGAATCTCAACGGTCTCTTGATACTGATGGCGAGCTTCCGTTTGTCCCTGCGGACTGGCCGCATAGAGGTTTCCTCGCAGGAGACAAAGTCTGGCGATTTGCGCGTTCGCGTCGACCTGTTCTTGTGGTTCAATCCCGGCAACTTTTTTCCAGAGGCTTTCCGCTTCGCGATAGGATGCCAGGGCTTTATCTCTCTGGCCAAAGACCGCATAGACGTCTCCGGTCGAACTGAGGAATTTGGCATCGCGGGTCGCAATCGAAGCTGCGGTGCCGCCAAAATCCGTTTAACTCGTTGTTAACCGCGTTGGCGTCGCGCATCATTTGTCGGGCCTCAACGGTATTACCGGTGCGGTGCAGGAGTCCGCCACGCGCAGCATATAGAACGGTTCAGCGCCGCGAATCTGCGCGTCCGTAAGTTTTGCGGTTCCTTCCCGGACGACGCGCAGGCAGGTGCGGAAGTGAACCAACGCCGCTTGATAGTCACCCTGACTATATCGAACATCGGCAATTTCGCGATTGGCTGCGGCCAGACGAACCCATCCCGTCCGGTAATCAGGATGGTCGGCCACGAGCGCTTCGGCGACGGCCAGGGCCCGCTGGTAGTAATCTTCGGCTTTTTGCGGGTCGTTAAAGTCCCCGGCATAAGTCGAGCCCAAATTAATATATGCGAGGGACAATAAGTCACGTTCATGATTTGTCGCCGGCGTCTTGTTGAGGATTTGCACCTCTCGCTCCCGGGTCTGCATGGCCAGTTGACTGTATTTCGATGCATCGTCAGGGCGTTCGTACAAATTGAGCAGATAGTTGAGGGTGCCATACGAGCTGGCCAGTTCAGCACAATCGTCGCCATCGTCCGGCGCCGCCGCGACGCAGCTCTTCCCAGAGACGCGTTCTCTCCTGGTTAAGCTTCAACTTTTCGGCCGGGTCCTTTTCGCAAAAAAGTCGTACTCCACCAGGTTCATCGCGAGCAGTTTCTTTGCCTCCAGATCCTTCGGCGCGTCGGCCACCAGACGGCGAGAGATTTCCAGTCCCCGAAGGATGTTGGCTCTGAACCTCTTCGGGCTTGCCGTTCGCGTATCCATACCGCTTACCCAGCAGGACGTAAGCCTCTGATAGCTGTTTCAAAACCGCCGGGTCATTCGTCTCTTGCGCCAGGCCGTTGAGATATTCAATTGAAACTTTACGAGAGTCTCTCGCGAGCCTAGATCCGAACCGGGCAGAACTCCAACCTCGTTTCCCAAGTCTTTCAGCAGGGTGTTGGTCAACCGGCGGATTTCGGTGGATCGTCGCTCGGCTCGCGCCGATTGCTGCCGGGCGACAACGGCTGCCAGACCGCAATGAGAGTCCGATGAGAATCGCCAGGAGCGCCACGGTCGCAAAACGCGGTCGCCGTGCGATTGCGCTCGATAAACTTTGAGGTGCGATAGAGAAAACGTAGCCGGACGCGCGGCGACCGGAAGTCCGTCGAGGTGCCGCCTCACGTCTTCCGCAAACTGCAGCACTGAACTGTAACGACGCTCCGGTTCTTTGCGCAGCGCCATCAGCACAATGTTATCCAGATCGCCCACGAGTTTGCGTTGCAGGCGCGCGGGCTTCTCTGAACGCATTTCAGCCACCGTATCGGGTGAGAGAATTCGTCTGGTGGCGCCCTCCGTCGCCGCGATTTCTTCCCGCGTCAAGCGCGGCGGTCGAGGGCGCCGGCGGTTGTCGTTCCGAGATCAACTTGCAGCATCTCACCGGCCGAACCGGTTCTTAAAACGAAACGGGCGATGACCGGAAAGCAATTCGTAGAGCAACACTCCGAGCGAAAAGACGTCGCTGGCCGTGGTGATTTTCTCGCCGCGAATCTGTTCAGGTGACGCGTACTCCGGCGTCAGCAGGTTTGCTCCGGTCGCCGTCCGCTCCATCGTGACTGCCGAACCAGTCAGGAGAGAGCAGTTTGGCGATTCCAAAGTCGAGCAGTTTCGGCTCGCCATCGGGCGCAATCAAAATATTCGAAGGCTTAATGTCGCGATGGACCACCAGATTCTGGTGCGCGTAGGCGACCGCGGCGCAGACTTTGCGAAAGAGCACTGAGACGTTGATCGATGGTCAGTCGTTTGTGATCGCAAAACTCGGTGATGGTTTCGCCTTCAACATACTCCATGGCGATAAACGGCAAACCATCGGTCGTGCCGCCATCAAGCAGCCGGGCGATGTTCGGATGATTGAGCGATGCCAAGACGTCGCGCTCCTGGACGAAACGGCGGACGATTGCGTCCGTGTCCATGCCCCGCTTGATAATCTTGAGCGCGACTTGTTGATGAAAACCTTCGCGCGACGCCAGATAGACCGCGCCCATTCCGCCGCGACCGATCTTCACGCACCACGCGGTAAGGTCCGATTACGGTTCCCGGAGGAATTTCGTTGGCAACCAGAACTCGCGCCCATTCTGCGAAAACATCCGACTTCAAGAAGTCTCGGCTTATCCGCCTGACGAGCAGCGCATCAAGAGGGCTTCTGCCTCGCGGCGCAAGTTGGCGTCACCATTACAGGCTTGCTCTAAAGCTGGCTTTGCCTCTCCGGCTCAAGCCTCGAGTGCGGCAGCGAAAATTTCGTTTAGTCGTTGCCACTGGCTCGGGTTTGTGGTTTGCCATTTTCGCTCATCGGCTTTCCGTTGATGGTCTTTCAGTCAGAGCCTTGTAAAGCCACCCTCGCGCAAACGCCCACTCGCGCTCGACTGTGGCGGTTGAGATTTTAGTCACTTCCGCGATTTCATCAATCGTCAATCCGCCGAAGAATTTGAGTTCGACAATATCACTCTTGAGTTTGTCGATTTTCTCCAGACGGCCGAGCACCTCGTCGAGAGCGATCAGATCCACGACATCGTTATCGAAGACCACGGCCACTTCATCGAGCGTCGCCTTTTCAGCTCCACCGCCGCGTTTTTGGGCGCGCTTTGATTCGGCGTGGTTCACTAAAATCCGTCGCATCATGCTGGCCGCGAGTCCGAAGAACTGGGCCCGGTTGCGCCAGTCAACACGCTGCTGGTTTATCAACCGAAGATAAGCTTCGTGGACCAGACCCGTAGGCTGCAGAGTGTGGTCCGCGCGTTCCTGCCTCAAATAACTCCTGGCAATGACTCGAAGCTCGTCATAGACCAGCGGTAAAGAGCGTCAAGAGCCGCACGGTCACCCTCGCCGTAGCGAAATCAACATCTCGTGTTACGTCGCCCATGCCTCCGCGTGGTCCTCAACAGCTGGCCAGCCATTATTACGTGAGTTTCCGGAAAAGGCGAAAGAAATTTCCTCAGGCGTGATGGAGTTTGGCCGTGTTTTCCGGCGTGAATAGTTAGGAGTAAGAACCAGCGTGCTGGTCGCCAACGCCGCGAGGCACATTCAGGGTAACTGCCATGTTCAATTCAATCCCGTCTAAAACTTTGCGCCGGGCACCGATAGTGTCCATTTTAGTTTCGGTTTCGCTGTTGTCCACGAACCTGTTTGGCCCCACCGGCTCAGCCGAGAGGACCGGCAAAAGCCAAACGGTTCCCGGAGCAATGTCTCCGCCAAACAGTTGGCGATCGACCTACGGAGTCGAGCAGGTCCTTATTGTCAGGCCGGATGCAGATTGGGAATTTGATGTTACCGCTCACGTCCACCATTACGGTTAACTCGACGGCCCAGAATCCAGGCGTCCCGGGTGATTGCACCTTGGGCGAGGCGATTCAGGCAGCTAACACCGACTTGCCCGTCGATGGCTGCAGCGCGGGTGCGGGCACCGATACGATCATTCTTCCGGCAGGAACCTACACGCTCAGTGTCATTGACGACGCCACCGCAACGGGATTGCCCCGTATCACCAGCAACGTGGTGATTCAGGGAGCCGGAGCGGCCACCACGATCATCGAGCGCGACCCGAGCGCAACTGCGCTATTTCGCTTGATGGCCGTTACCAATTCCGGAAGCCTAACTCTTAGTGATGTGACCATGCGCGGTGGGAGATCAGACGATGTCGGCGGCGCTCTGGTCCCGGACGCTCCGACTACGCTCAATAACGTCGTCTTCACCGACAACACTGCCCCAAACGGTGGGGGCGCCATCGAAGCCGGCGCCACGCCCTTGCAGATCAACAACTGCACCTTCGAAAACAACCGAACCACGAACTATTACGGCGGAGCGATCTACGCCCCTTTTCTTACTATTACCGGCAGCACTTTTAGAAACAACCAAGCCTTCAACGGCGGCGGTGCAATCTTCTACAACCAGAGCGCTGGGGCGCGCGTCACCATAACCGACAGCGCCTTTTTGAATAACTCAGCGACCACCGGTAGCGGCGGCGCAATCCTGACAGCGGGAGTTACTACGATTTCCGGCTCGACCTTCGACGGCAATAGTGCTGGCGACCAGGGCGGCGCCATTTCCGCCGCCCGCACGCTCGCGATCAGCGACAGCATCGTCACCAACAATCACGCCAATGAAAAAGGCGGCATCGCTCGCGAGCCGGTGCCGACCAGTCTCGGCGGAGGATTTGAATCGCTCGTGGTCAATCGGTGCAACATCTCGAATAACACTTCAAACCGTACCTCCGGAGGTGTCTTTATAACGAGCGGCACGGCGAATATCTCAAACAGCACCATCTCCGGAAATGTCGCCGGCCTCGAGGGAGGTGGGATTTTCGACAACGACGCGCTGCTCGACTTGACCAACGACACTATCGATGGCAACACCGCAACCAGGGGTGGAGGCATCTTCTTACCAGGACGGTACGGACGCAAAACCACTCACGGTTAACAACGTAACCATCTCCAGCAACCACGCAACAAATTACGGCGGCGGGTTATTTCGGAACGCTGGCACCGTCAATCTCAAGAATACAATCATTGCGCTGAACCAAGATGACTTTGTATTCGCGCCAGACATTTGAAGCCACCTCCGGAATAACCTCTCTCGGTTACAACTTTATCGGTAACAAGCAGCCGTCGACGTTTACTAACGCGACAGGTGATCAGACCGGTACTGCGGCTGCACCGCTCGATCCATTGCTCGGCGCATTACAGGACAATGGTGGATCAACTTTCACCCGCGCGTTGCTCGCAGGCAGCACCGCGATCGACGCGGGTAATCCGGCCGTGCCCGGTAGTGGCGGCGACTCGTGCGAGGCTGCGGATCAGCGAGCGACTCTTCGCCCGAAAGATGGCGACTTTGATGGCATCGCGCGCTGCGACATCGGAGCTTTTGAAGTAGGTATTCCACCAGCCTGTCTGACACCACCCTCTGGCATGGTCGGCTGGTGGGCCTTCGATGGGGCCGCGGATGATATTCAAGGCGGCAATCAAGCATTGCTCTTTGGTGGTCCATCGTTTGTGGCAGGCAAGGTTCAGCAGTCGTTGTCCTTCGATGGTGTTGACGATAATGCAAAGGTTCCTCAGTCACCCGCAATCGACGTGGGCGCAAGCGATGGGCTGACCATTGATGCCTGGATCAACGTCCCGCAGACCGGCACGGCGCGACCGTTAATAGAATGGAACAACGGCGCCGGTATCGAGGAGTACACCTCTGGATGTCCGCGGACTTCGCCGAAGGCGGGCAAGGGCCGGGCAGTCTTTTCGTTAACCTCGCGGACACGCTCGGAACACACCACATTCTCTCTTCCGCGCCGAACCTGCTCACACCCGCTGTCTGGCAGCACGTAGCGGTGACCTACGACAAGAGCAGCGGCGTCGCGAAGATCTATCTGAACGGGCTGGCAATTGCCGAGCAAACACTCGGGACCTTCACGCCGCAAACTTCGACTGATCTTTATTTAGGGTACCGCCCCACAGGTGTTCTAGCAGGCAGGCGTTTTCTCGGTGACATCGATGAGGTCGAGTTGTTCAATCGCGCCCTTGACGATACGGAAATCCAAGCAATCTATGACGCCGGCAGTGCGGGCAAGTGCAAACCCGCACCAACGCCGACACCCACGCCAACACCGACACCCACGCCAACACCGACTCCAACGCCAACACCGACTCCAACTCCGACGCCCACGCCTACGCCTACGCCTACGCCTACGCCAACACCGACTCCAACGCCGACTCCGACACCAACTCCAACTCCGGTCAGTTTTCAGTTCGTGAAGATTCTCGCTCCGGGCGGCGGGTTTTTCTCAAGCACCGGCACATTGAGCCTCAGCAACGGCCAAGTTGCATTTGTTGCAGATGTTTCTTATGGAGAAGGTATTTTCACGAGGCTGGTGGCCGATCCTGACTCGGTTGCGGTGCGCTATTACCAGGGTGGTTCGACGCCTGACGGGCGTGTGTTTACTCGCTTTGACCGTCGGCTGTCGTTCAATCGAGACAGCCTGGCATTCTTTGCGTCGACCAAAGCTAGTCAAACAGATCTGACAGAGCGAACTGGTATCTACACTGATGCGCGGGGCACTCTTGAACTCGTGGCCGACACGTCCACACCGATTCCGGGAGGCAGTGGACCGTTTACTAAGTTCGGTATCCCATGGCTGTATGAAGGCGTGGTCGTGTTTCGCGGACTGGGCGAGGGTCAGGATGGCATCTATTCCTGGTCGGATGGCGTGCTTCTAAAGTGGCAGACACGAATAGTCTCGTGCCGGGTGGCAGTGGCCACTTTATCAACTTCGGCATAATCAGCCGTGACGTCGTTCTTGGCACCCCGCGGTCGACGACGGTGTAGTAGTCTTCCGCGGTAACGGCAGCAACAGTGAGCAGGGCATCTATAAGGCTGTGAGTGGTTCGCTTGGGGTGGTAGCCGATCTGAACACACCAGTACCGAGAGGGATTGGAAACTTCACCGGCTTTAGCGACGAGGGAATGAACATCGAGGGCGAAATGATCGTCTTCGTCGGCCTCAGTTCAGGCCAACAGGGAAGCATCTATGCCAGCAACGGCAACTCGTTAACCGCCCTGGTCGATACTCACACGCTGGTCCCTGGAACGACCCGCTTTTTCACTGTTGCCGGTAACGCTGGAATCGGTTTGTCCAACGGGAATATCTCGTTCCTGGGGGACTTTAATGTCGACGTCTTCACCACGGTCGGCGGAGCCCTGGCTAGAGTTGTCGATAACGGCGACGTTCTGGACGGCCAGGTAAGCAGTGAGTTCGGAAGCTACGGGCATAGTCTTAGCGGGAACATGATTGGTTTCAACGTGGGTAGCTTCGGCGACCCGCCGAGGTTCGCAACCTTCGTCGCAGTCGCTGATACCGGCACGCCAACACCTACACCGACGCCTCGGACCGAGCCCGGCGCCATCACCGGACCTGTCAATTTCGATGAGTGATGCGAATGATCCGGTGAATCTTGGCGGCAATATCGTCTACAACATCTCAGTCTCAATTCCGGCGGTCCGGCTGATAATGTGATCTTGACTGACAACCTGCCCGCAAATACGAATTTTGTTTCCGCCCTGCCAAGTCAGGGCAGTTGCTCGCAGTCAATGGGACGATTACCTGCATTATCGGAACTATTAATAATCTGTCACCAGCGACCGTCGCCGTGCAGCTGACGCCAACTCAAACCGGGACGCTGACCAATACCGCGAGCGTCGCCGCCACCCAATGGGATCCACACACGGCCAACAACAGCGCTTCAGAGAGCACGACTGTTCTTCCAAAGAGTTCTGACCTGTCTCTGTCGATGTCTGATTCGCCCGATCCGGTTAACACGGGAGACAACATCACCTATACGCTGAACGTCAAGAATAATGGGCCATCACCGGCGACGGGCGTGGTCTTGACCGAGACTCTAAATCAAAGTCTCAGGCTTGTCTCGGCATCAGCGGGTTGCACGCAATCCGGGGCCACGGTTACGTGCAACATTGGGTCTCTGGCGAATGGAGCGACCTCGACAAAGACGATCGTGGTTCAGACCCAGGTCGCGGGACAGATCCGAGCACGTCGAGTGTGTCTTGTACTGAAGCCGATCCGAATACCGGCAACAACACCGCTACTGGCACCACGCAGGTGAATCTGCCAGCGACGCCGAATACCAATGCAACGGTGAGAGTAATCACGGCGGTAGACAACACGAACGCTCCCGGGGCGGCACGGAAACAGCCGCAGGACTTTACGATCGCTCTTCGTTCAAATTTGGGTTCCGAGTTGGCGCATTTCATCGGTTCAACCAGCGGTACTACGGTCGGCGTTGACGCTTCATTGACCACCTCTTTCCAAGTGCGGGTGGTTAACCCCGATCTGCATTACGTCACAACTTATAACGGATGCGGTGGCGGCAGCAGCATTTCCGCAGGTCTCTCTAAGACTTGCACCGTAACTAACACCTATGCGGACTTTAATGGCGGCGGTGACGAAGCCGCGGTGAGGATGATCAAGGTAGTAGACAATACTGGTGCGCCCACTAAACGGCAACCGAGTTCCTTTCAATTGCGAGTTCGCCAGAGAAATCAAGTCACACAACAATTTGCCGGCTCGTCAACCGGGACGGTGATTGGATTGAACGCGGAACCGTTCATCGTCGACGAAGTCAATCCAGATCCGAACTACGTGATGACTTTGAGTCCTGAGTGCATAATTCCACCACAGACTACTAGCACTGTCGGCGCGGACCACACGCCTGTCCCCTATGTTATCCATCATGACGGTCTATTCCGTACTTGCACCGTCACTAATACGTATGTGGGGACTTTCAACGCGGGAGGGCACGCCAACGCAACGGTGAAAGTAATCACCCAGGTAGACAACACGAACGCTCCGGCGGCGGTACGGAAACAGCCACAGGACTTTACCGTCGCTCTTCGTTCAGTAACCTTGGGACACGTGGGTTCGGAGTTGGCACGTGTCATCGGTTCAACCAGCGGTACTACGGTCGGCGTTGACGCTTCAAATATCACTGGTTTCAAGCTGCAGGTGGTTAATCCCGATCTACATTACGTCACAACTTATAACGGCTGCGACAGCAGCATTTCCGCAGGTCTCTTCAAGACTTGCACGGTAACCAACACCTATGCGGACTTTAATGGTGGAGGTGACGAAGCCGCGGTGAGGATGATCAAGGTAGTAGACAATACAGGGGCGCCCACTACACGGCAGCCGGGTTCCTTTCAGATGCGGGTTCGCCAGAGAAATCAAGTCACACAAACTTTTGCCGGCTCGTCAACCGGGACGGTGATTGGATTGAACGCGGAACCGTTCATCGTCGACGAAGTCAATCCAGATCCGAACTACGTGATGACCTTGAGTCCTGAGTGCATAATTCCACCACAGACTACTAGCACTGTCGGCGCGAACCACACGCCTGTCCCCTATGTTATCCATCATGACGGTCTATTCCGTACTTGCACCGTCACTAATACGTATGTGGGGACTTTCAACGCGGGAGGGCACGCCAACGCAATGGTGAAAGTAATTACCGTGATGGATAACACGAACGCTCCGGCGGCGGTACGGAAACAGCCACAGGACTTTACTGTCGCTCTTCGTTCAGTAACCTTGGGACACGTGGGTTCGGAGTTGGCACGTGTCATCGGTTCAACCAGCGGTACTACGGTCGGCGTTGACGCTTCAAATATCACTGGTTTCAAGCTGCAGGTGGTTAATCCCGATCTACATTACGTCACAACTTATAACGGCTGCGACAGCAGCATTTCCGCAGGTCTCTTCAAGACTTGCACGGTAACCAACACCTATGCGGACTTTAATGGTGGAGGTGACGAAGCCGCGGTGAGGATGATCAAGGTAGTAGACAATACAGGGGCGCCCACTACACGGCAGCCGGGTTCCTTTCAGATGCGGGTTCGCCAGAGAAATCAAGTCACACAAACTTTTGCCGGCTCGTCAACCGGGACGGTGATTGGATTGAACGCGGAACCGTTCATCGTCGACGAAGTCAATCCAGATCCGAACTACGTGATGACCTTGAGTCCTGAGTGCACAATTCCACCACAGACTACTAACACTGTCGGCGCGGACCACACGCCTGTCCCCTATGTTATCCATCATGACGGTCTGTTCCGTACTTGCACCGTCACTAATACATATCTCGGCACGCAGGGAACCGCTACTCCCGCCGGCGGTCCCGTTACCGTATCGTCGGGTGGGATCAATATTACTTTTGGCGTGGTGATGAACAGCGGAGTTACTACGACGACTTATGTCAGCGGGAATTTCGTGCCGACGCTTGGACCTTTGAATTTAACTGGATCGTCGACACTAATTGGTACGAAGAACCGCCTCAAGAACGGATCACCGGCAACTGTTCCCGCTGGTGAATCCGTCTTCGACAATCTCGTCTTTGACGTCTCGTCGAGCGCAGAATCAGCTGCCCCAATCACTATTGCGGTCGATCTGTCCACGGTGAATAGCGAGACGCTCTTTAACCGCTTAAAGATTCTGCATGATGAGAACGGATCGCTTGTCGACCGGACCGCCAACCGCGATTTTTCGACGCACACGATCACCGCGACCGTCGATGCTCTGGGCTCATTCGTCGTCGTGCAGGACATAGATACTGCGCTGCCCGTCATCAGTGGTCACATCACCGACTCTCTGGGCCATGACGTCAAAGATGTGGTGCTGACATTGGCCGGGCCGGATGTGCAGTCAACCACCAGCGATACGGACGGCAACTATTCATTTGTAAATCTAACGCTGGGTGGCCAGTATTCTGTCATCCCTCTACCTGCGAATTTCACCCTGAGCCCTGGGGGTGCCAGCTTTGACTCGCTCGCCGAGAGCCAGATAGTCGACTTCACTTTGGAAACGCCGACTGTAGCCTTCGAAGCCCAATCCAACGCTGTGGCCGAAAACAGCGGGACGGCTACCATTACGGTCCTGCGCGGCGGCGATGCTAACGGTACCGCGACTGTTGATTACACAACCAGCGATGGCTCAGCGCATGCGGGCACGGACTATACCGCGACGTCGGGGACGCTCACTTTTGGCGTTGGAGTAACCAGCCAAACCATCACGGTCCCGATTACCGATAACGCGTTGCTGGACGGAGATCGGACCGTTAACCTGACGCTCAGCAATCCGAGCACGAACCTTTCGATCATTACCGACAATCCAGTGACCCTGGTGATCACTGATGACGAGGGGGCCGCAACCACGCTCGCGGGCCCAAATAGAACTGTCCAACTCGGCAATATCACTGTTACCTACAGCACTGTTACTGCGGACGGGAACACATTTGTCGCCGCGATTGATCCAAACTCTGTCGGTGCCGCACCGAACGGCTACACCATCAGTGGGCCAGCTTATGAAATCTCGACATCAGTTGCTTACACCGCGCCGGTCAGTGTGTGTATCAGTCTGCCATCCATTAGTGATCCGGACATCTTTGCTCATCTGCGAATCCTCGCATGGTGAGCCTGACGCAAACAATCAGTTGAAACTTATCGATCGCACGACGGCACAGATCTTTGCGAGTAAGACTGTGTGTGCGCAGGTCAACGAGCTCTCGCCATTTGTTATAGCTCAGACGTTAACGCCGGCGGCAGCATCCGCGACGATTACCGGGCAAATCACAACCAGCGACGGTGCGGGACTCGGAGGAGTGACCATTCTGCTCACCGGCGGACAGTCACGCTTCACAGTGACGGATAGCCAGGGCCACTACGTATTTGAAAACTTGCAGACTGAACCTGTATATTCCGTTACACCCTCGCTGGTTAACTACACGTTTGCGCCATCAAGCCGTTCATTCTCGCTCATCGCCGACCAGACCAATGCGGTCTTTACAGCCTTGGCTAATGGGGCGCCAACATTGAATCCGCTCGACACGACCGGTTTCTTTGTGCGTCAGCACTACGTTGACTTTCTGAATCGCGAGCCTGATCCGAGCGGGCTGAATTTCTGGGCCAATCAGATTAGTTCCTGTGGCGCTGATGCGGCGTGCGTCGAGGTGAAGCGGATTAACGTTTCGGCGTCGTTCTTTCTCTCAATTGAATTTCAGGGAACAGGTTATCTGGTGGCGCGAATTTACAAAGCCGCGTATGGAGATGCCAGTGGCACGTCCACCTTCCACGGGGCGCATCAACTCCCGGTGCCGATCGTTCGCTTCAACGAGTTTCTTTCGGACACGCAGGAGATTGGCCGGGGCGTGATAGTCAACCAGGGAAACTGGCAACAACAATTGGAGGACAACAAGAACACCTTCACCAACGAGTTTGTGCAGCGCTCGCGGTTTACGACGGCCCTGCCACTATCGATGACGGCCGCACAGTTCGTCGACGCGCTGAACACAAACGCCGGTAACCCATTGTCAGAGGCCGAGCGGAATCAACTGGTGAACGATCTTTCGACCGGCGCGAAGAGCCCGAGCCCAGGTGTTGCGGGCGGTGGCCGAAGATGCGGATCTGGTCAGTGCCGAGTTCAACCGGGCGTTTGTCTTGATGCAGTATTTTGGCTATCTCCGGCGTAATCCCAACGACAAGCAGGACACGGACTACACGGGCTATGGATTTTTGGTTGACGAAGCTGAACCAATTCAACGGCAACTTCCAAGACGCCGAGATGGTTAAAGCCTTCATTTCTTCCATCGAATATAGACAACGCTTTGGTCCGTGACTCAGCCGAAATGCTCTGAGGTCAAACAGGCAGGATTCCGGCTATTTCGTATAGCTGGCCCGCCACACGCAAGACAATGAAATGCGTACTCGGCCGTCACAGATCGGCTCCGCGACTATTTGATTCTGAATTGGTGCCGAGGGTGGGAGTCGAACCCACACGACCTTACGGTCAACGGATTTTAAGTCCTAATTCGCCTAACTACACCAAGTCTCACCAAACACCATAAACCAATATCTAGCGGAATCGTCAGCCGTCAAAGTCAGCTACATTCATCTAGGTTCAAAATGCGATCACGTCATCTTCACGTCATCCGACCAACGGAGTTTTCATCCGTTGCGCAGGTGGACGAGGCACACCTGCGGGTATAGACCCTGAAGCGAGAGTACTTATGAACGCAGTCGCCAGAACTTCGAAAGTTTCTCTCCGAATAAAACGAAGTAAAAATTCAGAACTGGCCAAGGAAATCTCTAATCAGGACGACATCATTCGTCAAGGTGCCGCGAGCGACGGCCAATTGCTTACCATCGTGCGACCAGGCGAACGAGAAGATGCGTTCAGAGTTGAAATCGGTAAGCTGCTTAGGTAGGCCACCTTCTATCGGCTGGCTGATGATGTTCGCGAAATTCGTTGAATCAATGTAGGCGAGGGCGCGCCCATCGGGCGTCCAGCGAATGTTCTCAGCAGAGATGTGAAAGATCTTGCGCGGCTCGCCTCCTTCAGACGGATAAATGGCCAACTCCGGCACCCCTCGTGGGGAGTGGTCGGCAGCGATCCACTTGCCATCAGGAGAGATTGCCCGCAGGCCCACGTTAGCTATAAGCTGCAACGGTTCATCGCCATCAATCGAAGTCTTCCAAATCGAACTAGGTGTCCAGTAAACCACGGACTGCTCAGCGGGCGAACACCGCGGAGACAATTCAAGGGACCCATTGGTCAACTGTTTCCGGATTGCTGCCATCTATATCAAGTCTCCAGATGTGACGATTGCCTGTTCGATCCGACACAAACACGACGAAATGGCCATCGGATGAAACGCAAGGGTCAATATTGTTGCCGGCATCGCTGGTGAGCTGTCTCTGCCCGGTCCCATTTGCGTTTATCGTCCAAAGTTCCTGACTGCCGCTTGCCCTTGACGTATAGATGATCCTCCCATCACGCATCCACGAGAGGCCTCTAAAGCCGTCAAACTTGTTGTCCGTCACCTGACGGGCGCCGCGACTGGTAGTGCCAGGCATTGTCCAGATTTTGGAGGTGAGATCGGACACTACGGCTGCGAGGGCATTAGAGTCTGCTGTCAAACTGATGCTGGCATAATCGCTTAATTCATTAGTAATGGCCCGCACCTTCCCGCCGGGATAAGAGAGGTACCAGATTTGAGATGGACTTCCTGGGCGTTCCCTGGCAGTGAACATAAGTCCTTGACCATTGCTCAACCACAGCACGTTGCCCACATTCCACCAGCGGTTTGGAGCCATTTGCTTTTGTGAGCCGTCTGCCACCAGAACTTCTACCAGAGTCATATAACGACCTGTTTCATCAGCCGTTCTCACCGGGCAAACAATAACCTTACCATCGGGTGACCAGGCCGTTGCCCCCGCACCTGGTGTAGAAAACAAATTATTGATCCCGTTTCGCGTAGCGAGCGTTCGCTCTGCCGTTCCATCGGTGTTCGCCACCAGTAAGGCACTTCCTTTCTGTAATGGATACTCGCGCAGAAAGGCAATCTGTTGTCCGTCAGGTGAGAATGAAATTTCGCTGTCAACATCATCAATAACTTTCCTGCTGGGGCCGCCGAATTCCGCCATCTGGAAGAGCGTTGCGGTTCCTCTCCCTTCGTTTACGGTGAAATAAATGCGGTTACCATCAGGAGAGAAAATTAACCCTGCGTAGCTAAAATTGAGGGTGGGGCGAGTTGGACATCCTTCAGGTTTGATACCTGTCTCAGCCAAAGGCTTTGCTCTCCGCCTTCTTCAACCACGTGTGCCACGTATCTGCCGTCAGGCGAGATGGCTGCATTTGCTGATTTTCCGGTGCTGGTAAGTCTCCGCAATATTCATTGTCTGCAGCCGGGAAGGTGCTGCCTTTACGCTCGAGATGTGTTGTCTCTTAAACCGGTAAAAACCGACACTAACAACGCCGGTTGTCACTATGCAGGCGATTAGAAGACTCCAGGCGAGTCGCTTGTGCGCGCCGACACTCGAAAAGAGGTTTTCATTTTTTGTCCGATTCCAACTGAGTCGTCACTCAAAACAGTGTTAACGCTTCCCAGACCATGCAAACGATTTGCTGACTGCTCACTCGATGCCGGCGAATCTGACTGGTTCGCAATCTCAGAGTCCCGCGCGTGCCCTTGAAAGCTCGCAAGTCTGAGAGCATCGCCTGAACATTCTGATACCGGTCGTCGCGATCTTTACGCAGAGACTTTTCGATAATGGTCCCGACCTCGCCCGGCAAATCCGACGATAGGGCCGGTACTTTCTGTGTCAGAATCGAGTCCCGAATGTCGGCGGGAGTGGTTCCACCGAATGGCTGTTGATGAGCAAGTATTTCATAAAGAATAACGCCCACACTCCAGATATCGGTTCTGGCATCCAGCTCTTCAGCGCGGGCTTGTTCAGGCGACATATAGGGAATCGTGCCGGCAACAGTTCCCGGTTGGGTCAACCCGATCTTTTTTCAACCTTATCGAATAGTTCAACTGTCTGGCTCGGGTTCGTCGCCAGACCGAAATCAAGAAGTTTGACCTGATCGTAGCGAGTCAGGATGATGTTGGAGGGCTTGATGTCACGATGAATAATATTGTGTGCGTGAGCTTCCGCCAGCGCATCGGCAACCCTGAGCGACAATCTTGATCGCGTCATTGCATGACACAGGTCCTCGTTTCAACCGCGCATCGAGGGTCTCGCCTTCAATGTATTGCATGGCAATGTAACTGTGGCCATTGTCTTCGCTAACTTCATAAACCGCACAGATGTTTGATGATCGAGGCCTGCTGCTGCGCGGGCTTCGCGCAGCAAGCGCTGACTGCGCCGTCGGGTCGCCGGCATTTGCTGTCGAAAGCATCTTCAGCGCCACTTTCCGCGTTAGGGTTGTATCTTCGGCCAGATAAACCTTCCCCATGCCGCCCGCACCCAGGACAGAAAGAATTTGGTAATGGGCAATCATCTGACCTTCATGGTAGGCCGTGTCGTCTATTAGTAAATGCGCACCTGCTTGATAAGCGGGTGAGTCGATGAAGGTTCCGGTTTGCTCGTGATATTCAATGAGTGATTGACTTCTTCCCGCGCAGAGAGATCGTCGCCACAAGATTGTTGCAGGAAGGCGCCGCGCTCACTCGGGGCGAGTGCCAGTGTCGCGTGAAAGAGATTAATCAAGCTGTCCATTGATTAGGCTTGAACGCCGACGGAATTCAACCCGCGGTGTGCCCTCGCGAGATAGCAACTCGATGCCGCAGAAGGCTATCGGGTTTCATACCACAGTCGCAGTTCATGATTCCCGACCAGAAGCCGGTCGCCCGAGTTTACGCGAACTGGAGTTTCCTTCGTTACTTGCCGACTGTTGACGTAGGTCCCATGGAGTGACCCAAGGTCGCGCACCCACCAAACGCCTTCGCTCCAATTCAAGACGGCGTGGTGCCGGCTGAGCTGAGTGCCGAAGTCATAGGATCCAATATGACTTGACGGGTGCTTTCCGATAGCAATGCAATCCAGATCAAAGTCTAGGTTATGTATGCTTGTCATTCCATGAAAAACGATTTTCGTCATCATGACATACACCGATCTGTGGTTCCTTCAGTAGACGAGTTTGTTATGCCTGTTGCTGTGGTTCCTACTTTCCAACGCGTAATTGGTCGCCTAAACCTCTAACGAGTAGGAAGGCGGTAACGACTGTAGCGAGCGCCAGCGTTGCCTGAGAGAGACTCATGACGCTTTGATCTCGGATGGAATGCCCGAATTCGCCATTGCGGGCGGAGAGACTGATCACTGCCTTACTGGCCACTCATTTCCCGAAGCAGCCACGCCCGGGCAAATGTCCAGTCGCGCATAACCGTGCCTGGCGATACGCCCAATACCTTCGCGGCTTCCTCGATGCTTAGCCCGCCAAAAAACGCAATTCAACAATTTCGCTTTGTCGCGAGTTGATTCCAGACAGGTTCTTCAGCGCATCGTCCAGAGCCACGATGTTGGCGGCCTCTTCGCGCACAACACCGTCGGCTTCAGTCAAAGATACCTGCAGTGCATGACCGCCTCGTTTGAGGTTGTGTTGCTTGCGGGCCTGATCAACCAGGATGCGACGCATCAACTGTGCAGCAATCCCAAAAAGTGTGCTCGATTCTGCCAATCCACCTGCGTCTGGTCCACCAGCTTCATATATGCTTCGTTGACCAGCGCGGTCGTTTGCAGCATGTGTCCCGGCTTTTCGCGCTGCATGTACTGATGAGCCATCCGGCGCAGCTCGTGGTCGACCAAAGGCATCAACTGATCGAGCGCTGACTGGTCCCCGCCGCTCCATTTCTTCAGCAGCCCGGTTAAATCATGTGACGAAGTGGCCATAGAGCTGGAGCCGGTAAGACGCGATCAGAACTTGCCCGCTCGACGTTCCCAGATAGTGTTATCTACCGCGCGCGATTCGATTAGAGGTTTCGTTTGCCGTTTGCGCGTTAATAAGTGGTGGAAGAATAACAGGACTCTTCCGAGCGCACTAGCTAATTTGATCATTGGCGTAGCGTGGTGCGCGTTAGGTGTACGAGAAAGGACTGGAGATAGCAACGGAAATGAAAAACAATTCTATGCAAAGCTCAAGGTGAATGTGTTGGTGTCTGTGGCGATAATATTTTGCTTCGGGTTTAATTGGAAGAGCGGAAGCCGCAAGCATTGGAACCAATGTGACTGTCTCGCCTATGCGTTTCGGCGTGGGAGAAACAGTCACCATTAAGGCGAATTGTGCTGGCCCGTTCGATAACGTCACGATGTTCGTTTCTGTGAGTGATGGGAAAGGGAACGTAGTCTTCAGTAGATCCGAATCCAAAGCGCTCGGTTCCCAACGTCGTAAAGCCCTCGAG
>ERZ1370068.10744-contig-9415_pt1 | contig 82866 bp, 103 predicted proteins | sample MGYA00561227_ERZ1370068 | MGnify/ENA primary metagenome ERZ1370068 (study PRJEB38410, sample SAMEA6850437) | metagenome | study: Metagenomic assessment of the ecological functions of the soil: analysis of the soil microbiota associated with the...
CATATTACGTTGGGTTTGATCATGGAGTTCCATATTTTTGCGATTTATTGCAGGGCCACTTGACCTGAGCATACGGTAATTCTGTGAATGGCAGAGTGAGGACGAAGCTTGTAATCACAGCTGGCGATGGTCGCAAATGATCGAACCTATGTCGCCTACATCGCAGCGCTCTGGCTGCCGGGGCGCTGGGTCGCCAGATTGGTGTTTCGGGCCAAGCGTTCCTCAAATTACTGGCGAGGAAACCGTACTTGAGCCCCTGCTGATACGCCATCGGCGTCCAAACCTGGCAAGACGCCATATAACCGACGATGCTCAGCGGTGGACGAAGATGAGAAAACAACCCGTGGCTGGAGTTCCGGCCGCTGGGGGCGAGAAACCCGTCAGCTGATATCTCGGGATCTGCATCACGGTGAAGCGGTGGCACATACGCGGGCGAGGTAGCGATACGTGCGGTTATAGGCTTAGCAACCACGAGTGTATTACGACAGGTATCCCTGACCCAAAATCCGTGCTTGACAATTTTTGAGATTTTGAAGGTGTGCTCGAAAACCGTTCCCGCCGAAACATAGAGTCTGGCGGGGCTGTTTAATCCACTGGCTGTGCGAGCAGCGCGGTCTCGACTCAGAACGCCCCGGCCAACACTGAGTGCTCCTTTGTCAAAAGCCCCCGTGCTGACCAGCCTGGGACAGATCTGCTGCCTTCTCGTGCAACGAGGCCAGCGCCGAGATAACGGTGCTTCTGGCTCGCGGTGTAATTATGCCCGCAAGCTTCCTCTTCACGAGAAGCCAAGTTCACTCTCCCATTTCGCTGATAGGTCGCTTTATCACCCAGGAGGGACTCAGAGGATGCCTAAACTGGAACTGCTTGCCCATGTCTCGGCGGTCCACTGTGCGAATCGCGTGGAACAAGCATTACGTCTATACCCACAAACAGGTCGGGCACAATGAAGTTGAGCTCGCAGCCGTTCTATTGTCGCCGGTAAGTAGGAAGAAATGATGGGTGTCCGATCACAGATGATAATGCCGAGCACCTCGTTTATCGGGGAGTAGCGTCCAGAGTTGTACCGATGAGAGGGCAGCGGTCTGAGAGCAAATCGTCAGCAGTTGATGTTCGTAGCCTGGCGCCATGGAATTCAAAGACAAGCCGTGCTGAAGCAGTGCTGCTTCGCGCAGATCTCTCCGTGCGCACCTAGGGTGGATAGTGCCGGTATCGGGGCGGGCTTATGAATTTCCGCTCGCCCACCGTGGTGGGGATAAGTGCCTGATCGTTTCTGGCTTCACTGATGGAAGAATCCGCAAAAAGGCACATCGCAATTTTAATGTGGTTCGGGAATGGACACTAAATTCGTTATGAAACTCTGCTGGCTGGGATTGTTCCACAGCGCAGAAGATCGATGAGTTTTTGGCAATAGCGCTGCAGCCATTGAAGGCTATTTTGGCTCCGCCGCTTCTGGTGGAACCCTAAATTACTGGCTCCTCACAACGCCTGGATACGGCGGTATCGGCCTTAGTAAGTTGCGTGAATGGCCGCCACAGATGGTCCCACCTGATATCGACAATCGAGAAAGCTGCCTGTATACTATCCTGGACGAGGCGATCGAATGGCAGCACAGCAGTCGCCAGCATCGTGCTTTTGTAGATCAGCTGATAATGAGGAGCAGCTGCCCGATTAGCAGAGGCGATGTTTTGTTTCCCGTGCGTGCTGGTCACCACCAAGTGTTAAAGAGAAAAAGGTTCCCAACGGGGCGAAAATTGATATGCAGTAATTGTGGAGCTTGTTATGATACGAAAACGAGGCAATGAAATCGGTCGACGTTGTTCGCGTCGGTTTGAAGCTGAGGATGCGAAGATCGCACGGCTGCGGGTCCGCTGCTCGCGAATCACCGGCTACGCTTGTGTTGGGCAGCGGTAGTTTCGATAAGACTCAAGATGGTGGCCGCCGGATGAGCTGACCGCCGCCGGATATTAATTCATCGCCTGAACTGAGCCAGATAGTGCAGAATCAAGTAATATGCCGCAAGGAGTAGTGGCTGTGGAAAACAACAATTAGTGTACAGGTGAAAAACAGCGAGAGGCTTCCTGGTCAGTGCTCAGTCTGCTTTTGGCCTGATGACTGCTGAGGACCGGGAGGGACCCGGTAACAGACTGACAATTGCATGCTTATATACCGAATGTCATGCAATCAGAGGAGGAGCTGAAATGCCCGGAGAGGCTGGCATGCATGCGGGGCAGACCTTCAGGAGTTCAGCTCAGCCTTGAATTGAGACCTGCTTTCAACACTGTGATTACAGCGAGTCGCCATGATATCGATCTACCGCGCGTACCGCCAAAGTAGCTCGCATACTACCGCGGAACAGAGTGTTGTAACGCTCGTGAACAATCTTGCTGCGCAGATTGCAGCGATCCCGGCTTCGACCGATCCGGTGACGCAAGCTACCGATGCCACATCACGCTTTCGCAGAATGACTGATGCGATTGCAGCGGCGTCGCCAATACAGGGCTCCTGCGCTGGCAGCGGCAAGGGGGCGGGCAAAATAGCTTCGGCTGTCGATCGCGAGCACCGCGGCAGGCATTAAACCCTACGGTGCTCGTTTCTTTATCGGTGCTGATATCCACCCCACTTCCCGCTCGTACTCGCACTCCCCGTCCGGTCCTGCCCCGCAAGTGACTGGGGCGCAGATGCCTGACATTTTCTCCCATTTCCGGGACGTCTTCTCGTCCACGCTCATCGCTGATTGGTGGTTTTCCAAGTATCACATAGTTGCCCATCACTGACCTCGACGATTTTACGGTGTCGCCAGGGAAAGTACGTGAAGGCGTCCACCTGTCGTGGATTGTCTTCGACACCGCCGTGTCGAGGCGCCAGCGCCGTCGTTTCCATGGTGTGAGGCGGTCCACCTCACCGAACGTGTCCGAATGGATGATGCGCAATTTGCCGTCGTCCTCCCTTCCATCTTTGATGAATTGATGATACCACATTGATTCCTGTCCCGTCAATAGGGGGCTGCCAAAATAAATTCAAAATGGTAGGTTTTGCCGATGTGGGTCGCAAACGCATAAACGCCGAACAAGATGATGGGTTGTGGGTTCCCACCGGGATACATGCCATGCACTGCGGTACCTTTTCGTTGGAAACCCAGTCGACCATCCGGTGGCTATTAATCGCGATATTGCGGCGCTGACCGGGCGGGGCAACGCGAAGCGCGGCAAGCAATGACGACGGTGGAGCGTTACGCAACGCATTGAAGCGCCTCGCCGATCGGTGCGGGAGAAGTCGGGAGGGCAACAGGCGCTGTGAATTCAGCTTCGCAAAAACGCGGCGTGAGGCTCGGGAGCGGGCCAGGCCGATGGATCTTTGTTTGCCCATGACTGGGCTTAGACTCCCGCTGCGGTGCGCCTTTAGACCATGGTGCTTCCATTACGATCATGTCGCGACGTGGATGAGCGATATGTGGCACCATTATTTACAATTGCCAAGTTCGGTGTGCCGTGCCATTGGCCAAACTGTCACCAGGACGTTAAGGCTAGCCAAGTCCAAGCGTATTCGTGACAAGGCGTTTTGGATCAAGGCTAAGACCCGCGCAATCCCCTTCCGGGTGGGCGCTCACCGGCGGAAAAGAAGATGGACGGATCGGTGGTGCTGCGATGAACTTATACGATGAGTGCGGCAGTTGCAGACGGCGTGGACTGGACGGGCTCGCCACGCTTACGTCTCTGAATTGACTACCGTTGCCGCACATGCGGCGGCAGCCTCGTCCTCCTCCGGGATCCTGTCAAATCGCCGATTGCGTGCCGTTGGTGCCCCAGGCCAAAATTTCTGTCCTTACGGTGCTGGGCCTGCCGCTACGCAGATAATTCAAGTGCTTTTCATTCAATGCATGCCACATGCACCTGCAGAATCTTAGTGACCGCTTTACCGTTGATGGCGAGTGGCGCGCCAGATGCTGATGAATTCATATCGGGTCGCTTCGATCATGTTTCGATCTCGGTAAGCAGTCGCAATCTTGTGCTGCAAAAATGCAGTAGGCGCACTTTCCACCTCGGCTATACTTTCTGGTGGCACGTTTTTCCCTCCGGGCCGCTGGCTGGGTCGTATAACTTGCTCGTCGGACGCTGGCAGCAACGTGCGAATAACGGGCTGACTTCTTGATGGCTGTTTCTTCGACAGGCTGGCCAGCTCATTACGACGAATCAATTCGCATCAATAATGTTGATGGCTGCTTGGTTCAGGGTGGTCATACGGCGGCCATAACGTCCAGGTCGTGATCGCAACCCGGCCCTGCTGTTACCGCGGTTACCTTCAACGGCGTTTATACATTGAGCATGGCCCGACCTATGGCATGATCTTCCAGAATCCCGTCGCGCTACGCGTGGGAGGAATTACCGTCAATGCTTGTCACCAACGGTCAGACGTATTCAATAGCGGTAAACGGCTATGCCCCACCCTTATGCGTCAAGTAACCAATAGAGGCCCAAAAACTCCTCCAGTGCTTCCCCGGCAGTACGAAGCATCAACATATGAGCAAGGTCCTCGCTACCGCCATAGTGCCATCACTGGGTGGTCGGACTATCTCGATATTACTGGATGGTCGCATCGTGCCGTGGTTAACACGATCACATGGACGTTTACCGCGTGATCTGTGCTGGCCGTGTGAGCGCAGGTTGCGGTTTGTGTGGATAATACCCATTGAACGGTGGCAGATGGTGGCGGTGATGGTGCGCAAACGGCCAGCCACTTGCTTCGCACGCCATCTGAAGCCTCATCCGCAAGATGCGCCGCAGAGCTAATATCGGGCGCAATATACATACCCGGCAATAGCTAAATTTGAACTGGCATTGCGAGGAGAGAGCATCCGTTCATTATGAGGAGCCGGCAAGAGAGCCACAGGTGGCAGAAGGATTTGGGTTGAAGAGACGAAAAGTGGGGCCAGTTCCTGGGAAGGATTAGCCTGACCCCGCTTAAGTCGGAGCGGCTTTCCAACAGAATGATGAGAACATCACCGGCGGAAGCGCAATTTATGAGGCTAACGGCGAAACAAAAGGGTGCCGCCACAGAAGTATCCGATCGAGGGGCAGAGAAATATAGATCATCGGTTGCCGATACAACCGGCCTCGAGTCGAAAACATCGTGTATTGCCAGCGAGATGGGAATCTTATCGCGCGACTGCAGAAACCAGCAATACACCACCAGAGATAGCGCGAGCGGTTCATCGCACTTCATAGTTGGTGCGCGGGTCATGTGGTAGTAGAGTATGCTCGACCGCGTAATACCGATCCCGCGAAATTCGGTATTGAAGCGAGCTCAGACGGTCAGGAAGTATCCTTCCACGGCGTTGCAAAGATGGGCAAAAAATCCTCCTGGTCGTCATAGCGCCCAGTGACAAACCAATCGTCAAATACGAGGTGGCGATGAAGATCACCACCGACCGCTACGAACAGGCTTACCGCTCTATCCAAAACCGCCACCCATAAAGTATTACTTGATCGGCATCTGATCGGCTGTCGTTCGAGGAGCGTCTGCCGATCGTGCCAACGGGGACGACTCAAACCTTATGACTATATGGCGAAATAGTGGCGAAAAACCTGATGGACCACAAATAAACGTAAGAAAACAAGCAAACCGGAGTTTGTTCCACGAAGGACCAACGCGACTGGAGAAGATGTCCGCCCGCATGAGTCTGAGGAGATGGCGCAAGTCATCCGATCCGAGACCGGCGCCGGTTAACAAGGATACCCAGCCAGTGCCTTTGCCGAAGAGATAGCTTAGCCGTGGCAGAGCTCGCTGAAGGCAATGCTCGTCGACCGGTATGTTGACAAGGCAGGAGTGATTACCAGCTGGCCCGTGGCCGGATTACGCCGGACACGCTTCGCGGAAGCGACAACGCTGCGGATGTCGAGACCAAAGTGTGGCATTACCGTTTTTGATCAACTGGTGGAAACGCTGGCTCGTCAGGCTCAAAGTCTTGGGCTACATATCGGTCTTTCGGTTATAAGTTCCATGGATCCGAACCCGTCAGAAATAAATCGCCGGAAGATGAAAAGCCGTAAGCCGTCGAGGCGCTGGCTGGACATCAGTGCGAGAATAGTGCAGGAAAAAGCGCATGCCAAACCTTTCGTGCCCTGAATGCGGTGCGACGCGACCGTAGGAATGAGGCACAGATGCGTTCCGAAGCCGCTTGTCCGGACTGTTATTGCCGTAAGCCTCTCCGGACGATAAGTCCGGCAGCTGCAAAGCCATACATTGGCCATTTCGCCTTCCAAGCCCAGGGGTCGTGCTAGGCGTCGGTCGTGAGCTATCGCCCTCGAGGAAAACCCAATACCAACGTGAAGCCTGAGCCTCGTGGGGAAATGGGCATGTCGCGCCGGATCGTGGTATTCGCGCCAAAGCGGAGATGAGGCGAGCAGGTGAGGCGGAGCTGGTCGTGCCCCTTGATCGGGGATCTGACAAAGCGCTTGCGGCCCCCAGCCTTGCAGGATAGAGGTGGCGGGCATGTCCCGGAACGACTTGGTATCGCTCGGCAGGCAGAGGCTAAAAAGGTGGAGGAAAGTAATGCGCCGCTTCAGCAGTGCAAGGTTGTCGCTTGCGATCCGGAGATGGATCCTGGCGACTACTGGAAGGTGGAAGCCGCCCTCGGAGCTGACAAAGGGATGGAGGGGTGCAGCTGCAGGTCGGGGAACAGGGTGAATGCGCATCACCGTAAACAGATCGTGCCAAAATCCGGCCCGCAGGAACGGAAAGCGGCTGCGCGCGAGGCGGCCTGAACCTGACGTGCAGGGGTTGCGTGCAGGCTGCGCGCGCGCATTGCAGATGGTGCGCGTGGCGGCTGCGCTCGATACGCCTAGTCCCGGATCGGGCGCAGTATGAACATCACGTCAACTCACGACGAAGCCCAAGCCAAACGGTGCGCTGGCGGATCAAACTTACGCGCAAAATGTGGCGTGAAGTTCGGATTGATGGGGACGTGGAGTGTAGTGAGCGATAGCTGCGCCGCTGGGATCGTGGTCACACTCGAGGACAATCCCGCCTCGAGATGATATGGAATCGCCAGCAGCATGGCGCGAACAACGCAGGCTAGGGATCGACCGCCGATGCGATGGGGCGCGGGGTGCTCGGTCAACTCAGCGGGTGGGGAGGTCGAAATGTGAGGATGGTCATTCTGGCGGCCTCCCTCCCCATCGTTGCTGCCGCCCCTGGCGGCTGTGGTGCAGTACTCGCCGGTGCGGTGATCGGTGGCGCAATCGAGCATCGCAGCGGCAGGACGGGCAGCAGGGTGTTTATGGGATGCGACCGCATCGATCACACCATAGTCCGAGCCATGCGGCGGATGATGATGCCGTGGTGACGAATGTTCCTTTCGACCTGCTCCGCAGCGTACGAGCGATTCTGTAGCCTTCTGGGCTCGAGCGCGAGCCGGGGATGCGAACCGTCGCCTTCTGTGGTGATCGACCCTGCTGCTCTGGCGAGTGCGCTCAGAAAGCACCGGCCTCGATATGCCCTGGCGCCGAGGACATCACTCGCCTCTGAGAATTTAGAGCAGGGAGCGGCCGAGGTCATCGCGGTGGACCTCCGCGTCAGGATCGTCAGCCCAGCTCTGGCAGCGGCGCGTCGGACTTGGCGGCAGCGCTCCGGCTTCTGGCGATGGCTTCTGGGAGCCATCTGCGTGGCGTCTTCGACCGCGCCAATGCGCGGACGTGGAGAACGTGGCAACGTTGCTTGGTCGAGGGATGGGAGAAGTTCTCGGAGACTTGGCCGAGAGATCGGGCGATGACGCGGAATGGCGGTCGGGCGCTACCGGCTAGAGCAGCATCGGTGCCCCACACGTCCGCGACCGAGCTTGGACTGTCACCAACGGCGAACGGGCCGACGCAGAACATGCAAGCTGAGTCCATACATGGCAGAGTGGCTGGCTTCAATCGCTTCGCCTCGCTGCCGACTCTGGCAGGCAGAGGATTGAGAGAGCGGCAAGGGCTACTCAACACGAGGTGCGAACCGCAGGACGCCGCATTTGCGGCATCCGGTCAATGGGATGATTTGCCCGACGTGGGCCGAGCAGTTCGTGCGGCTTCCCATCGGGTGACGGCGAATTAGATCCCTCGACACCAGTCAGCCCCGCAGATCGCGGAAATCATCGGATCGGGCAATGCATGAGGGTACCAGCGCTAGCTCCTGGTGACTGACTGGATCGCGGACCTGCTGATGCGGCGACCTTATCTGGCGTGTTCATGGCTGGGCTAGTCCCAGTGCGGCAGCACCCCTGATGCGGGAAGGTAAGCTGCAGTGGCGATACGGCGTGTGTCGCGTTGACACTGCTCGAGGCGGTTTTAGGAATTGCCGTGAGGGCGTAGCTTGGCGAAGAATGGAAAGGGCCGTTATGAAGCGTTAAGCCTGAATAACACGACTCGATCCCCAAAATTGGAACGGATGCTCCCGGCCGGACCCAGTGAAGAGGTAACCGATCACGCCGCGCCTGTGGCTCGTCGGCAAGAGATGGCTGGAGTGAACGCCCCGCTGGGACCTAGCCTCCCAGCAGGAGCTCTCGCGCCGGGTACGGCGAAAGATATGGGCCGCAAGCTGCGTGGCGAAGGATCCAGCTACCAAGCGTCCCGGCATTTACTGGCTGACGCACGGTGGTGCGGCAATACGTGGCTGACGTATCCGTGCGCAGTATTCATGCATCCTCGAGCCTGAGTGATTTCGAGCGCTGGCCGACGGCTTCTGGCCAACTATGGGCGATGTGCGAGCAGCTCGAGGCGGTGACTGCAGGGAGGACCACGCGGTTGCTTATGAACGCACCGCCGGGGCATAAGTGAAGTCGTTGGCTGACCGACGCTCTGCGGCCGGCATGGGGAATGTGGCCGTGGGCCATGGAAAGCGCGCATTTCCGTTGGCGTTAAGATCTCAGCGATGCCTGGCTAGCCTTTACTGAGCGCGATAACGATCGGTTTGCGTCTTGCTCGCTATTGCTAGTCCCGAGATATGCAGGCGCTGTAGGGCCCGGGATGGTTACGTCGGTGGAGAGACGAGGCGGGGGAATGTTCTGGCCGGAGGCTGGTAATGTGGTTCGGCCACGAAACAAGACGACGATCGGGCGTGATAAACAGTGTTAGGTTCGGGAAGCTGGCCTCGTCGGCTGGCGGCGCTTGGTGCACGGGAGAGCGCGGGCAGATCGGATCATCATCGACGATCCCCGCTAACGTTCACCGAGGCCGGAGTTTCAGATCGTATGCTGGCGAAACCATCGGCGCGGTTTCGTGAAACCATATCCTCACGTTTCAACGATCTGGATTCTGGGGCGCGCCTCGTCATCAATGATGCAGCCGCGTCCGGCCTGGTGGCTTATGACATTGAAGTGGATCGTGCTTTGGTACAGGATTTGACCCACTGCTCACCTTATGATCAACAAGCCGGGAATATAGCGACTCGCACGCGGATGGTCGACGAGAAATGGGAACATCATCGATGCAACGAGCTCGCGGATCGATCTCGCGGTGCGATCCCGATTTGATGTTGATGCGGAACTGACGGCGAGGCAGCGGCCGGAGCGGTTCTCGGCCAAGGCCATGTTGCGGGACCAAGGCTTCGAGCACGGCGAGCAAGCGGCTGGGCCGCGACAGTATCAGCAGTCACCGTGATGCCGGCGAGGCGGCGGGCTTGTTCAAACGGGAGCAGTGGCAAAAACCATGGGAGTTCCAGTGAGTGGGAGTTTCCATTATTCGGTTATGTCTTGGCCTCGCCCGACGTCGCGGTGACCGAGAAGGTCCTCGAACAACCCTTCAGGCTGCAGGCGGCGGGGCCTGTTTCCATCGCCCGAGGATCCGAGTCTGACGGGACTCGGCGCTGGATTTAGCCTCCCGCAAAAGAGGTTCTCGATGATCCAGCGGCGCGGATATTGACGGCGACTGCCACGAGATACCAGTGCCAGGCGACAGTCGGCAGATGGTGATCAACTGAGGATGATGATGCTCGGCGTAGAGGCTGGTGTCGGGGCTGTGTGCGGGCTCGGTATGGAGCTGGCTGCACGTCTGCAGCAGATACGGATGGTGGACAAGTTGCCGATCGCAGGCGGAGAAGGGTGAGATTACCGCGTCGTCGCGCAGGAGATGGCGCTGACTCGCACGGCGATGAGCCGTGGGCAGTGCAGTGCATGCCGGTCAAGGGGACTAGCATGCGAGGGCGTTGGCGGTTGAGTTTCCACGTTCTCGCGCAGGGCAAGGCATGGGCGCCGGTCGAGCGACTCGGTCTGGAGATTTGGTAATCGAGGAGATGGTAGGTGTCTCCGGCGGGGTGCGGCGTGACTTGACCTCGATGGACAGCACCACCCCGAGCCATCAAGCATCTCGCGGATGCGGTGGTTGAGCAGACGGAGTGGTGAGGTGCGGCCTGGCTGAGTTCGAAACAGCGGAGGCAATGTCGAAGCAGCGGGCTCTTTGGTCCTGTATGACTGACTGCACAGTGCCAGGTACACGATTCGATGATGGAGAATGAGCGTCTCGTTCGCGAGATAGCTTGAGCATCAAGCGCGTCGCAGTATCGTCGGTGCCGAACTGGCTTGCGCCGCTATGGGTTTTTTGGGCAGGAGGATGTTGCCTGCAGGGTCGGTGTTGCACCGGGGCTGGTATATTCGCAATGACGCCAGCGGGCGGCAGGTCCGTAGCCGGGGTAGTGGGGACCGTAGGTGGTGGCAAAGCGAGGAAGGCGCTGGAACCCCGCTGGACTGCCCTTTACCCATGCTAATTTGATAGCAGGATAGCACTGTCACTGGAACTGCGCTAGAATTCGCTAGTGCCTAAAAGTGATACGTACCCCGGAGCTCAAGCCAGCGGCATGAGGCCTGATCCCTGCCCCTGCAGGAGCACATTGTCTGGGTTTGGGGAGCGTGAGGCTCGGGACATGCAACGGCTCCATCCACCAAGCGGAGACCATTCGACAACCGGTAGGTAGGTTGTCGGCAACCATGCCGGAATCCACCGTCTCCATGTCCTTTCGCCTACTCGGCGCCTCTCCACTGCGGAGGCCATTATTTTTGATGGCTACGGATTGGCAATGGGGCTATGAAGTGGTCGCACTCTCAATGGCGCTTGCTGGTTGAAGACCGGTTTTAACAAGTTGGTATTGCTGCGAACCGTGCCCGCAGCGGCTCTTCAAGAGCGCGGTCGAGTTGGCTGACAACCTCACTGAGCGTCCTTCACCCGGAAGGGCAGATGATTTGTGGTCCTCGGCGGCGACATGATCATCCGGCGAGATCTGACGAGGAGTTGGCGGGAAGACCGCAACGAATTGGCGTCGGCTGGCCTGCGGTCTTAAGGACGCCGTCGGGCATGTTATCGCTGGGGTGAATTTAAGCTGGTTGAGCATCTCGACTCGCCCTATCGATGTCATAACCGGTTCCCGGCAATCATGGTCGTCTCACGCGTAAGCCGGTTAGCACGTGCCGGCATGCGCTGGGTAAGCTACGATACCTTAAGGTTGAGACTTCCGTCGAGCTGTGGCTACCAATCGAGCATGCAGCAAGCGGCGTCCCGCTTGATATACGCCGGCATCGGGCGATGCGCTGATTTCCATCTTTGGCTGGACTTTTCCTTCATTACGCACGGGGATTCGCGGATTGGTTCACGAGGAGGCACGGGCTTCGGCGGCGCTGTCTATACCGCCGCCCGTGGGTTTAAGCGGGTTGCCACAGGATTATTCGGCCTTCGGCGTGCGCAGTTGATTACATAATCTGCAGGACATTTCGCATGCCAGCTATATAAACTGGGAATGAGGGGTATAGCTCGGCGTAAGTCGCCGGTTGGGCCGTCCGGAGCTTTCGCGGGATTGGGCGCATGGTGCCACAGCCGGCCAGCCAGTTGTTCTTATGTCTCGTGCATCCGAAGCGTAGTGTGACCCAAGCGAGAGACATCTCAAGCCGGGGCACCCATCTTGAGGGAACTGCATCTACCGGGGGCCGAAGGCGATCCGACGTCGGCCATGCCGTGGATTACGATGAACTGGTGTCCGAAAATCAACACCACGGAGAGTAGCATGAAAACCAAAATGGCCTGCCGGTATTCGACGCGACGGAGCCGCCGTTGTCGTTCTCGGTGACGAACCGTGGATATACTGACCAGTGGCAAGGCAATGAAGGTGAAACCACGACAGCTGTGCTATTGCCTTGGCGTGCAAGCGGGAATCCGCAAGGATGTGAGGATACACCTCACGTACAGCTACCTGCTGGAAAAGTGCTGATCGGGTGCGCTATCGCACGCCTAACTGCATCAGCCGGGAGATTGTGGCGCTTCGACCGCGGCGGCAGCTTCGACCCGGGGGACTACATCGCTTTTTGGTTCCATTTAAGTCGGATCGTGTAGGTGTACACGCGTGAAGACGCGCGTGGGCGATATAACTGGCGTATTCGCGCGTGGAAGCGGATGATTCACATTACGGCGAACGTCCGAACTCGCCCGGTGCTCGCTTTTTAGTCGAGCGGCTGGTGAGAATCGGATAGCTCTAGCATGAGCGCAGAGCTGGTCTATCTGAGCGGGAAAAGACCATAGTATGCACGGCAACTGGCGACGACGACGACCCAACAACGTGGTCGGCATCCGCATGGTCCCTGGCTTCGCGCTCAAGGACCACCGGCTTCTTCATGGTCATCTTTGGCGTGATCGCCCTGATGGGCGGACTGGTGCAGATCAACCCCGATCTGGCTGTTCGGGCCGTACGAGGCGTCGGTGGTCTCCGCGGGCAGTCAGCCCGACTGGTACATCATGTTCCTGGACAGGTCGACCCGGCTCATGCCCCGACTGGGACCTCCACATAGGTCCATACACGATTCCCGGTCTGTTCTGGCCGACCCTGGTGCTGCCGGGCATCCTGACGACGTTGCCGCTCGTCCTATCCATCTCATCGGAAGCGCGGCTCAGGGAGAGATAAGCAGGCGCACCACCTGCTGCAGCGGCCCCGCGACGTTCCGCCCGCACCGCGCTGGGCGCGATGGCGATCAGTTTCTACGTGGTGTTGCTGATCTCCGGCGGCAACGACGTGGTGGCGGACAAGCGTCGACGATCAGCCTCACACGCGATGACCTGGGGCGGACGGGTCGGGTTACTGATCATCCTGCCGATCGCGTACTACGTGACGTACCGCATCTGCCTCGGCCTGCAGCAGCATGACCGCGAGGTGCTCGCGCACGGTGTCGAGACAGGCATCATCAAGCGCCAGCCCGACGGCCGGTTCATCGGGTGCACCAGCCGCTCGCCGACGCCCACGGCTTGGAGTACGTCGGCACCGCGATTCCAGGAAGATGAACCGCCTCGGGGCGATCGCGCCCGCCGTGCGGGGCTTCTTCTTCCGATCGAGAAGCCGGCCGAGCCGCAGCTGCCGCCCGCGGCCACTCGGTCTCACCCGCGGTGGCGCCAAAGGAGCTCGAGGAATCACAGCACCCACGCGGTTAGCACTGCGTCAGCACCACGCACTACCGCGCCCGCACATCGCCCCAGGCGCGCTGGGCGTCCCGCCGAGCGACTCGGCGCTCGCAATCTCGCTCGACGGTTGATCCTGCAGACTTCGCTCGCACCCGCTCGAAGATCCCCGTGACGCTTCATGAAGCGGTGGCGCCGGCCACTGAAGGGTTCGGTGTCGATGTAACCGGCGGGTGACTCTAACCATGATCACAGCAACCGCATGCTGGGAGGCGTGCCGTGCCGCCCACGGCGTGACCTGGTCCTCGCGGGTTGCCTGCGCCGGCCCAGCCCTCTCGTTGGCGGATCGAAGCCTGTCTGCGCGCGGAGCGTGACCATCGCCAGATCTGCCGCCGTGGAGTGCCCTTATGGCCAGGCTGGCCGCTGCGCGTACGGCGTCCGCGCTCGAGAGTGGCGCCCGTGGTGTCAATCCCTGGGCAGGTCGTGTCATGCGGTGCCGTTGTCGGCGATGAACGCCCGGCTGCCGACGACCATCTCGCCGCCACGTCATGGTCACCGCGGTGGGGTTTTCGTCGATCGACTGACCGGTGCGCGTAGCCGATGGCCGGGCCCTGTCAGCGATGTCGAGGTGCGTGGGCCGATCGGCAACGCGGCCGGCCGGGGCAGCCGAGGTCTGGGTCATCGACGAGATTGTTCCCCGCCCACGGCAGTGGGGCCGTTGTGCTAACCTGGCACACGGCGTGGCGGTGGCGGTGGAGCGCGTGGATCGAGCCGTGGGGCTCACGCCGGAGACACCGGCAAGTCGGACTCCACCGGCACGCTAACCGCGTGATCGCCCGGCGGCGCTGGCGGCCGGCACCGTGGCTGAGCCGCGGGCCGACGGCATCCGAGGTGAGGCGCCGTGAATCCTGCTGGTGACCCGCCGCCACCGCAGCGACACCCGCGGCATCGCCACGGGCATCAAGCCTGCTCAAGCTCGCTCATCGTCACCGCGGACGAGGATCTGCGCCAGCAGCTGCGCGACCGGAATCGGACCGCCGATCCAGAGCGCTCGGATACCTGCTGGACTGGGCGGGCGATCGGGCCCACCAGCAATCAGCTGAGCCCGGCCATTGTCCGCCAGCAGCTGGTGGATCTGGCCCCGGCGTCGCCGAGCCTTTCACGACCGCATCCTCAGTGCTGTGCAACAGGCCGGAGATCATCGCCCTCGCCGGTGTCCTGGTCTGTCCCGCCCTCCTCGACGCGAACCCGGCAGCCGGGCCCGATCACCGCCGCCACTGCGTTCCGCAGTGCGCCGTGCGTCGCATCGCGGCTGAGTCCTGGCGCAAGCGCCGCCTTCGCCAGCGCCACAGCCCGGCACCGAACCCCAGCCCCGCCAGCTCCGGCAAAAACGGTGCGGCACCGACTCTTCGCCGGCTGGCGACAGCATCGCACTCTCAACTGCGCTGGCACACACCGATCGCCACTGATCACGCTGCCGCGTCCACCAGTCACCCGGCCGAGCTTCGCGTCGCCCGCCGCACCCACTGAAAGACGCAGATGCGACCCGGAAGTCAACCGATGTCCTCGCAGCGCGCCACCGTCAGCCCCGCCAGGCTTTCTGCAGGATCATGCGAAGCGAACGCCAACGCCGCGCGACATTCGCGCGCCGCTGATCGCGGATCAGAAAAGCGCGCGAAATCGCCCCCGACCATGACCCGCGGGATGATCGGCGCGGTACTGGGCGCAGCAGTGATCGGCGTAAGCGTCACGAGGCGCGGCAGTGAGGCGTCGGTGTTGAGTGGGCGCCTTGCGGGCGCCGGTGTAGTACTCGAAGAGCAGCCGCCCGAGGCCAGCCGAGGATCCCGACGATCCCGAGCGCGATCAGCCACCAGTAGAGGAACACGAGCCCGAGGCCGGTCACGATGGTGGCCACCGAGATCCCGAGCGGGTAGTAGCTGCCCGGGCTGAAGAATCCGATCTCCCCGGCGCCGTCGACGATCTCGCTGTCGTCCCGGTCCTCGGGTCGCAGGTCGATCCGTCGGGAGACGAACCAGAAGTACCACCACACATCAGGCACAGCAGCCCGACAGCGCCAACGCCACGACGCCGACCCATTCGATCACGTGCGGCTTGGATTCGTGCTTCAGGGTCCACCACGCGTAGACGCCGCACGCGAGGAACAGGAACGCGGTGACGATCCCGAAAATCTTGTACTCGGTCTGTCATGTCGGCCTCAACTGGCCTTGTCGGCGTCACGTTTGGTGGGAAGCGGTGACGTCGTGGTCGCGACGCGGCTCCTGACCGATCGAGGCCAGCGCCTCCGGCGTGCTTAGGCCCTGTCTCTTCGCGGCCGAGGAACCGGTCAAACTGGTCAGGGTGACCGCCCGCAGTTCGAAGTTCATCATTGAGTGGTACGTGCCACAGAGCTCGGCGCACCGGCCCACGTAGGCGCCCGAGGTGAGGATCGTGGTCTCGAAGCGGTTCACCACGTTGCCCGGGAAGACGTCGCGCTTGAAAAGCAGCGCCGGAACCAGAACGAGTGGATCACGTCGGGCGGGTGCTCCACGAACTCTGATCGCGCTTGTTCGTCGGGCACAACCAGCACCGGGATGTAGTCGCTCGAGCCGATCGTGGACACGGGCTGGTTGTCCGGCCCCAGGGTCGCCGGGTAGGAGAAGGACCAGTTCCACTTCGACGGCTGTAACCGCGACGGTCACCTCGGCGGCGCCGAGGCGGTTCACGTCAGTTTGCACAACGGCGGTGTAGTAGAAGAGCACCGACCACCGATGAGGAACGGCGCGACCGAGTAGATCATCTCGATCGGCAGGTTGTACCGGGTCTGCGGCGGCAAAGCCGTCGCCGCGCTTGCGGTAGCGGATGACGCACCAGAAGATCAGGCCCCACACGAGGACGCCGACGGCAGAGCCGCGATCGTCAGAGCCGATCCAGAGATTGAACATCTGCTCGCTCTGCGGCGTAATGCCGCCGCGGGGCCAGCCGAAGGAGAACGCCTCTCTGACCGAGCATCCGGTCAGCATCCCGAGCGTGAGCAACCCACCAGCCGCGGCGCCGGCAAGGCGACGGACCGACCGACCGGTACGGCGCCTGGATACGGCTGCGGCCTGCGGACCCGTTGCGACCACCTGGTCCTGCCTCCTCCGCAAAGCCTGGAACCTGAGCCACACCGAGCCAAGGTCGTCTTGGCGATCGATCGCAGACTACTCGACCTTCGCGGCCCGGATTGGCCCGGGGTTGGCGGGTCAGGACCCCCGGGGTTCGGTGTGTGAGCACGCCTTAACGTGCCACGCCTTCACAGCGTGCAGTCGCACCCGTACAGCCGGACGTTACCGTTGTCGCCATGGCTGCGATGCCCGAGTTGGACAGCCCCGCACCGGTCTACTGGGACGCCGCGAGTGCCGGTACCGCTGCATCCGGTCGCGCGGCAGGCGCTGGCGGCGTCGCTCGACGATGGCTGGGCCGATCCGGACAAGCTCTATGCGCCCGCGCCGGCGGGCCGCCGGCTGCTCGACGCGGCCCGGGGCGCCGCGGCGGAACTCTCGGGGTACGCCCGGAGGAGCTGTTTTTCACACCCGGCGGGGCGGACGCATGCCACACGTGGCGTAGCCGGCCTGCTGCCGGGGCCGTCGGCGGGCGGGCGACACGTTCGTGCATTCGACGATCGAGCATTCCGCCGTGCTGCACGCTGCCGCCGCCCACGAAGCCGCCGGCGGCCAGGCCAGCCCAGTCAAGGTTGATTCGCTGGGACGGATGGACCTCTCACCGGTTCGCCGACGCGATCCGCAGCGGCAGGGTCGCCGCGGCGGGGGTGATGAGCGCCAACCACGAGGTCGGCACCGGTGCAGCCGATCGCGGCCGCCGCTGCTGTCGAGTGGCGGCGCCGGCGTACCGCTTGCTCGTCGATGCCGCGCAGTCATTCGGACGGTGCGCCGTGCCCCGAGGGTTGGTCGGTCCTGACCGCGAGCGCGCGCAAGTGGGGCTGAGCCCAGTCGGGCTGCTCGCCGTGCGAGCCGGCATGCGGTACGACGGCCCCGCCACCGGTTTCGGTGCCGTTGGCCGTGGCGGCGGCGGCATCTGCGGGCTGGCAGCGCTGGACGAGGCCGACCACGAAGCGGTCCGACTCCCCTCGTTGGTGGACCGGATCCGGGCCACGGTGGCGGCGATCGTACCGGATGTCGAAGTGGTCGGCGACCCGATCGAGCGGCTGCCTCACCTGGTCACGTTTTCGTGCCTGTACGTCGACGGCGGGCAGGCGCTCCTGCACGCCCTGGACCGCCGTGGATTCGCGGTATCGTCGGATCGTCGTGTACAGCGTCCACATTGGAGCCTAGCCACGTGCTCGTGACGGTGAGGTGCTCTCCATGGCAACGTGCGAATATCGCTTCGCACCGCGAGACGAAGGAGTCCGATGTGGACCGTTTTGCTGGCCGAGCTACCGCGGGATCGTGGCGGCGCTTCGGGCCGAGGCAGGAGTGCGAGCGGGCTATGACGACGACCGGGTGTTGGACTGTCGCGGTCAGCGCTGTCCGCTCCGGTCATCGCGATGGCCCAGCGGCTGGAGCAGCTCCGGTGGGAGCCGTCGCTTCGGGTGATGGCGGTTGATCCGGCGGCGGCCTCCGACGATTCCGGCTTGTGTCGGCTGCGTGGCGTGGCCGTGAGTTCGCTCGGGGTCGACGGGCGGCGCGTTCGACGTCCGCCGGCTGCACTGACTCCTACGCGGATAGGTAGACCCGGACGTCCGCGGCGCACTCGTCGCCAGGCGTATGACTCAAGCAAGGCGCTTGACGATGAGGTCAGGGCGGATCTCGTACTCCCTGCGCCCCGGCGGTCTCCCAGCACGAGCGTGGCCAGCAGGGCACCGACCTGGCCAGGAGCGCTCGATCGGCAAGCCCCAGCTGCGGGCGGAGAAGAACCCGGCGCGGAAGCCGTCGCCGACGCCGGTCGGGTCGAACGGCACGCATCTCCTGAGCCACCGGCACGTCGATCGTGGTCGAGGTCGCGCCCGGTGACCCGGACGCCCTCCTTGCCGAGCGTCGTGAGGCGAATGCCGACCCGGTCGAGAATTGCGGCGTCGGAGAGCCCGGTCTTCGACTCGAGCAGCTCCTTCTCATACTCGCTTCGTGATCAGGTATGTGGCGCCATCGATCAGGCTGGCGATGTCTTCACCCGACATCCGAGCGAGCTGCTGCGACGGGTCGGCAACGAAGGCGTACCGCGCTCGCGGCACTCCTGGCGTGTGCGCAAGCATCGCGGTGGGGTCGTTGGGACTCACGATGACCAGATCAGGCCTGCCGAGGCGCTGCGCACAGGCAGCAGCTCGATCTCGCGAGCCTCGCTCGTCGGCGCCGGCGTAGAACGACGCGATCTGGCACATGTCCTCGTCGGTCGATGCAGACGAAGCGCGCGCGTGTGCGCCAGCTCGCGTGACGTGCACCGACCCGCAATCGACGTTGTGGCGCTCGAGCCAGCCGCGGTAATCGAGATCGAAGTCACTACCCACCGCGCCCACGAGTGCAGGGCGCAGGCCAAGCTAGCCCCATACCGAAGCGCGATGTTCGCGGCGATGCCACCGCCGGCGCACGCACGAGGTCGTCCACGAGGAAGCGAAAGGAGACCGCGTGCAGGTGCTCGGCCATCGCTGCTGGCGAGAACCGGCCCGGGAAGTGCATCAGATGGTCGGTGGCGATCGACGCCGGTGACGGCGGATCCTCATGTGGCGAACCCTCAAGCGCCGTGGACGGGGCGGGCGGCGTGCGACAGCGCTACCCGGGCGCGCCACGGCTCCACCCGGCTGGCCGCACACTGGTTGGCCCCCGTGCATCCGCGCGGGCCGGCGCCCGTTTTGGCGGCGCCGGTCAGCCATCAGACCGGTCAGTGGGAAGGTCGCCGCAGCAGCGCAGGAACCGCTGCGCGCTGGGATTGTCGATCGTGAAGCCTTGTGCGTCGATCCGATCCACGGAAGTCGATCTTTGCGCCACCGAGGTATGGCGCGCTCATCGGTCGACCACCACCTCGACACCACCGAACTCGGCGATCGCGGTCCCCGTCGAGGCTGCGCTCGTCGAAGAAGAGCGGTAGCGCAGACCGGGCAGCCGCCTGGCTGCACGGCCACACGCAGCCGGAGGTCGTCGCGAGCCCTCCTGGTCGAGCAGGCGCCTTCGCCTTGACGGCAGGCGGCGTCGGTCAGGACGATTCCGGTCACCCGGGTCGACTCGGTCGCGTCTGCGGGCTCGTCACGGGTCGTTGCTCCTGCCGGTTGGTCAGTCTCGCCGTCGGGCAACATAGTGCGCCCAACCGGCATTCCCCATCGTACCACGCGACCGGTCCTCGCCCCAGTGGCCATCCCATTGACGCCGCAAACACCGACGATCGGTAGCGCCCCGTCCTGCCGAGCGGCCGAGAGCCCGGTCAGGCGGGCAGGCCCTGAGGCCCTCCGCGACCGGGACGACCGTACTCGAATCACATTGCGCGAAGTGCCACACCATCGTCTCCTGGATGCGCTTGTCGCACTGGCCGAGCAAGGTGATCATGTTCAGCACAAGGTCGTCGCGCTCCTAATCGCTGGCATGGTCCGGAACCGCGCTCCCCCACCTGGGTGTAGTTGTTCTCCCGCTCGATCGGGCCCTTCATGACGGTGGCCCGTGCACGTGCGGCCGGTACTCGCGATACGAAGCATCCGCCTCGTTCAGACCGCCCACAGTGGACGGTTCGGAGTTGATGGCGGGTTGGCGCCACGGTTGTACCAGGCCGTACGACATCTGGCCGCCGCCCTGGTTCGTGCTCACTGAGCACCGCGGGATCGGGGCGGTTCACCACGGCGCTGCAGGTAGTTCGGCCCCACCCGGTAGCGCTGCGTGTCGAGTAGGAGAAGGTCCGGCCGACCAGCATCTTGTCGTCGCTGAAGTCCAGTCCCGTCGACGAGCACCCCGGTCCCGAATGCGATCTGCTCGTTCTCGTTGTGGCGTCGGTCGACGTTGCGGTTCAGGGTCATCATGCCGACCGGCCGCGCGGGAACTGGTCCTCGGGCCAGGTCTTCGTGTCATCGAGCGGGTCGAAGTCCAGTTCCGGATGCTCGTCGTCACTCGTCGATCTGGACATTGAGCTCCCAGCGCGGGAAATCACCGCGCCTCGATGGCCTCGCGCAGATCCCTCGGACGCGTGGCCGAGTTCGAGCGCCTGAACCTCGGCGCGCCTCGGCGGCGGTGAGCGATTCGATGCCCTGCTGAGTTTTCCAGTGGTACTTCACCAGTACGCCTTCACCGACCTCGTTGACCATCCGGTACGTGTTTACGCCGAAGCCCTCCATGGGTGCGGTAGTTCTTCGGGATGCCACGCGGGCTGAAGCAGCCAGCCCAGCATGTGCATCGACTCGGGCGTGTTTGACATGAAGTCGAAGATCCGGTTCGGCTCCTGCCGGAACGTGATCAGGTCGGCTCTGAGCGAGTGGATGACGTCCGGGAACTTGATCGCGTCCCGGATGAAGAACACCGGCAGGTTGTTGCCGACGAGATCCCAGTTGCCGTCCACGGTTCGAGACTTGACCGCGAACCCGCGCGGATCGCGGGCCGCTCGGACGAGTCCCGCCCGCCGATGACGGTGGAGAACCGGATCGTGACCGGGGTCTGTCCGCTCTTGGTCTGGAACAGCTTTGCGCGGGTGTACGTCGACGCGGACTCGTCACCGATCGTCCCGTGCGCCTCAAACTCCCCGTGTGCGACGAAGCCCCGGGCATGCACGACGCGCTCCGGAATCCGCTCCCGGTCGAAGTGGCTGATCTTCTCCAGGAAGTGGTAGTTCTCCATAGTCGCCGGACCGCGGTTACCGACGGTGCGCTGCTGCTGGGTTGTTCTGGACCGGATGGCCCTGCCGGGTCGTCAGGATGGGCTTGTCGCCGTTGTCGGTCATGTCACTCCCCGTGATTGGAACCGATCAAGAAAGGTGTCGCAGACTCCACCCACAGTGGAGTCGAACCAGTACCCACCTGGCTACGCCTGCCCGCTCACCAGTCAGCACCACGCGCCGCACAGAGTTCAGCGCACAGAGCAGGCTCACCGGTGAGCGTGGAACTGGCGAGCGAGGCGGCCGGCGAGTGCCCGGAGGCCGTCCTCGGGACGCGCGAGGGCGGTCGCCCCATCGCCGAAATGCTCGATCAGGCTGGCGCGACTCCGAGATGCCGGCCGCGAGCGCGCCCGCCCGGCCAACCGCGACCCGCCCGGCCAGGACCACGCACGGCAGCCCCCGGTCGCGGGCGGCGGCGGCCACGCCCGAGACAACCTTGCCCCGAAGTGACCCGTCGTCGAACGATCTCGCCGGTGATCACGAGATCACAACCGTCGATAAGCGCGCCAGACCGACCCACAGAGGACACCACTGCCGAATCCCGATGTCAGCCGACCGCCGCAGGCGAGGATGGCGGCGCCCAGACCACCCGGCCGCGCCGGCGCCGGGAAGGTTAGCCAGCCCCGCCGGACAGCCGGGCAACGATGCTTCGAGCACCGCGGCGAACCGGGCCAGGGCAGCGTCCAGCATGTGACACCTGATCCGGTCGTGGCACCCCTTCTGTGGGCCTGCAATACTCACCGAGGCGCCAGCGGGGTCACACAGTGGACTGTCCACATCGGAGGCTCCAACAAGCAAGACGCTGCGCAGCCGTGGCATCGCCAGACAAACCGGTGCAGTACGCGAGTGCGGCCCCGCCGTGACGGGAGGACGTATCCGGCGGCGTCGACTGGGCGGCTCCGAGCGCGGAGAGCAGCCCGGCCCTGCCGTCACGACTCGTGGCCGGATCCGCCCAGCCCAATCACCACCGTCCGTACCCCGGCCTCGACCGCCGCGGCAACCGAGAACTCCGACGCCGTATGTGGTCGTCACCGTGGATGCGCCGCGCGCCGGAACGCAGATGCAGCCCGCAACGCCTGGGCCGACTCAACGTACGCCGTGGTTCCGTCGACGAGCACCCATCCGGCGACTGGTGCAACCGAGCGGATCGACGGTCGGCACGTCCGTACATGGCGCCACCAATAAATGACAGAACGTCCAGGAAGCCGGGCCCACCGTCGGCCAGCGGCCGCAGTCAGCCGCATCCGTCCGGCACCGCGTGCGAGCCATCCCGGCGGCGATGGCGGAGTGCCGCCTCGGCGCTGCCGACAGGGTGCCAGCGAACTTGTCCGGACAAACGACGAGACTCGCATGAGCGTTGAGTCTCGCCAGGTCACAGTGCCCGGCCGGGTCAGGCGCTGGTGTCAATGCGGATGGCTGTGCAACGATCGAAGCGTGACGACGTTCGTTGAACCGTCCGGAACCGGCGGCCGCCCTGCTGCTTCTAGGCGGGGCCGGGACGCCGAGTTCAGAGCGCGGGCGTCGACTGTCCCGGCGACCTGCCGGCGCCCAGCGACCCCGACCTCGTCGCCCGCGCCCGCGCGGCCAAGGCGGCGCTGGGCGACCGGCTGTTCGTGCTCGGCCACCACTACCAGCGCGACGAGGTGATCCAGTTCGCCGACGTCACCGGCGACTCGTTCAAGCTGGCCCGCGACGCCGCGGCCCGGCCGGACGGCCGAGTTCATCGTCTTCTGCGGCGTGCACTTCATGGCCGAGAGCGCCGACATCCTCACCTCGCCGCGCGCAGCAGGTGATCCTGCCCGACCTCGCCGCCGGCTGCTCGATGGCCGACATGGCCGCGATCGCGCCAGGTCGAGGCGGCCTGGGACGTGCTCGCGGAGATCGGCGCGGCCGACTCGACCGTGCCGGTGACGTACATGAACTCCACCGCCGCGATCAAGGGCTTCGTCGGCCGCCACGGCGGCGTCGTGCTGCACGTCGTCCAACGCCAAGCGCGCCCTGACCTGGGCGTTCGAGCGCGGCCAGCGGGTGTTCTTCCTGCCCGACCAGCACCTCGGGCCGCAACACCGCGGTGCTGGAGCTGGGCCTCGACGCTCGACGACTGCGTGCTCTACGACCCGCACAAGCCGGACGGTGGGCTGACCGGCGCAGCAGCTGCGCGAGGCGAAGATGATCCTCTGGCGCGGGCACTGCTCGGTGCACGGACGGTTCACCATCGACTGCGTCAGACGAGGTCCGCGCGCGGGTGCCCGGCGTCAACGTGCTGGTCCACCCCGAGTGCCGGTACGAGGTGGTCACCGCCGCCGACTACGTCGGGCTCGACCGAGTACATCATCCAGCTACATCGAGGCCGCTCCGGCCGGCTCGTCCTGGGCCGTCGGCACCGAGCTGAATCTGGTCCGCCGACTGGCCAACGCCCATCCGGACAAGGAGATCATGTTCCTCGACCGTACGGTCTGCTACTGCTCGACGATGAACCGAATCGACCTGCCGCATCTGGTCTGGGCGCTGGAGGAGCTGGTCGCGGGTCGGGTCGTCGAACCAGATCACCTCGGTGGATCCCGAGGTGGCTCGCTACGCCCGGGTCGCCCTCGACCAGATGCTCGCCCTGCCGTAATCGACTACTTTGCGTAATCGACCAGTACGTCCGGATTGTCCGTCCGTCCACGTCGACGCGCCGAACCGCGCACGTTTCGTGCACGACCGCGCCAGCCGATATAGTGGCTGACGCTTGCCCGGCGCAGATCGGCTCTGGGCCCCAATCCTTCTCCTGCCGGCGGCGCTGCTGACCGACCGTCATCGCTTCGCCTGACTGCGGGAGGTTGCGTTGACCAGTGATGCGCAGGCGACGTCCTGCTCGTGCACGGCGATACGCCGCTGCGCGGTGCAGGTCCGGGTGCGCGGCGCGAAGAACCTCGTCTCCAAGGCCATGGTGGCGGCCCTGCTTGGCGAGACCCGCAGCCGGCTCTTACGACGTGCCCGCGCATCCGCGACGCCGAGGTCGTCCGCGGCCTGCTCGAGCTGCACGGCGTCCGGGTCAGCCGACGGCGTCGAGGCCAGGCGAGCTGGTGCTCGACCCGACCAACGTGGAGCGCGCCAGCGTCGACGAGATCAACGTGCACGCCGGGTCGAGCCGGATCCCGATCCTGTTCTGCGGTCCGCTGCTGCACCGGATCGGCCACGCGTTCATCCCGGACCTCGGCGGCTGCCACATCGGCGATCGTCCGATCGACTTCCATCTACAGGCGCTGCGCGAGTTCGGCGCGATCGTCGACAAGACGCCGCAGGGCCTGCACCATCACCGCGCCGAACGGGCTGCACGGCACCAAGTTCGAGCTGCCCGTACCCGAGCGTCGGCGCCACCGAGCAGGTGCTGCTCACCGCGGTGCTGGCCGAGGGCGTGACCGAGCTGCGCAACGCGGCGGTCGAGCCGGAGATCATCGACCTCGATCTGCGTGCTGCAGAAGATGGGCGCGATCATCACGCGTGCACACCGACCGGGTCATCGAGATCGAGGGCGTGCCGACGCCTCGTACGGGTACGCGCATCGCCCGATCCCGGACCGGATCGAGGCGGCGAGCTGGGCTGCGGCCGCGCTGGCCACCGGCGGCGACGTCGTTGGTGCGCGGCGCCCGCCAGGCCGACATGATGACTTTCCTCAACGTCTTCCGATCCGATCGGCGGCAAGCTCGGACATCGAGGACGGCCCTGACGGCGGCATCCGGTTCTGGCATCCGGGCGGCGAGCTGCACGCGGTCGCGCTGGAGACCGACGTGCACCCCGGTTTCATGACCGACTGGCAGCAACCGATGGTGGTCGCGCTCACTCAGGCCCGCGGGCTGTCGATCGTGCACGAGACCGTGTACGAGCGGCGGCTCGGCTACACCGACGCGCTCAGCCAGATGGGTGCCACGATCCAGACCTACCGCGACTGCCTCGGCGGCACACCGTGCCGGTTCGGCCGGCGCAACTTCCAGTCACTCCGCGGTCGATCGCCGGCCCGAGCAAGCTGCACGCCGCCGACCTGGTCATCCCCGACCTCCGGGCCGGGTTCAGCCACCTGATCGCGGCACTCGCGGCTGAGGGACCATCGACTGTGTACGGCGTGAGCCTGATCAACCGCACGCTGCAGGGACTTCCGAAAGCTGGCCGCGCTCGGGGGCCACGTAGAGCGGGTTTGATCGGCGGCTCTGGAGTCTGGGGCCCCCTGGCGGGCTCAGGAGTCCAAGATCTCCTCGATCAAGGGCGCTCCTTGGCGATGCCACGTTCAAACCGGCGCATGCCTTGGGTGCCAGACGCTGGGTCAGATACCCTGTTTGGCGTGCAGATACCTTTCCATCGCAAGTCCGCCGAGCCTCGACACTGACTCCGTCGACGGGGTCCGAGAGGCGGCGGATGTGGACGGCTCGGTGACGACCGTCGCGGGCAGCCGTTCGCGGTCCTACACCCCGAGCAAGCGCGAGCTGGGACGAGCGACGCCGAAGCGAAAGCAGGGCGGGCGAAAGGCGGTGCCGCCGCCCACGAACCGGCGCGAGGCGTCGAAGCGGATGCGCGAGCGGCGAGAGGCTCGCGCCGAGGCGTAAGCCGGAATGCTCGTCCGGCGATGAGAAGTTCCTGCCGGCGCGGGACAGGGGGTCCCGAGCAGGGCGACCGGTTCGCGACATCGTTGACTCCGCCGCAACCTCGGCAGCTACGTCCTGTTCGTGTTGTTGTTTGTATTGCTCGGTTCGGTACCGAGGATTCCGGCGCTCGTGGTGTACGCGAACATGTTCTTCTATGTGTACATTCTCGCGGTTGTCGTCGACAGCTTCCTGCTCCACTCGACGGATCCAAGCGCCTTGTGCCACAACGGCTGCCGAAGTCGACCACTCCGCCGCGTGTTCGCATTACTTCTATGCGATCATGCGAAGCCTGAACATCCGTCGCCTCCGGATGCCAGAACCCCCGCGTCCCGATCGGTTCCAAGATCTGATACGGGCTAGGCCTCGCCAGCCACCGGGTCGCCCAGCAGCGCCGACACGCCGGCTGTCGGCCTTACACTTCTCGGTGCTCAGCTTGGCCCGGTCGGGTGGACGCGGGGCACGACCACCGCCCGCGCCACCTCCTCCGCCCGCAGGCACTCGGCCAATAGCGCGTCTTCGGGTACCGGGTGGGCGAGCGCGAATCGCTTGAACCTGATCACACCAGTGTCGCCCAGCATGCGCTAGGGGCGGTGAGGTCCTCCACGCCTTCGGCAGTCACGAATAGGCCGAGATTGTGAGCAAGATCGATGGCACTGCGCACCATGATGGCGTCTCCGGGGACTCGTGGCCAGGTCCTGATGAAACGTCCGATCGATCTTCAGTTCGTCGGCAGTCAAGCGCTTGAGTTGGCTCTAGGGAACTGAAAGCCGGTCCCGTAGTCGTCGATCGAAACCTGGACTCGTCCCCTGGGGTTGCGCAGCACACGGCCAAGGCACGGTCGGGATCGGTCGTCATGCCGCTCTCGGTTACTTCCAGCCGTAATAGTGCCGGTGGTAGCCGGTGGTGGGCGAGCACGGAGCGAACTCGGCCGACAAACGCATCGTCCACGAGACAGTTGGGGAAGACGTTCACAGCCACGCTGAGCGGACGGGACTCCGCGTGCCACTGCGCAGCCTGGCCGATACGGCGACACCCGCAGCAGCGGTAGGTGAGCGGGATTTCAGCCCATTGGTCTCCGCGACGGCCAGAAACGCCCCGGCGGGAGCAGCCCGCGATCGGGATGCCGCCACCGTAGAGCGCGCCTCGGCGGAGACGACGGTGGCGTCGCCGCATGCGTACCTGCGGCTGGTAGTACAGCGTCAACTCGCCGTTCGGGTCGCCTTGGTCGAGGAGCGCACGCAGGTCATCGAAGAGCGCCATGCGGTCGGGCTGGTCGGTGTCGATCTCCGGGTCGTGCACGGCAATTCCCTGCCGGTCGCCTTAGCGCGGTACATCGCGGCGTCGGCGTGGCGCAGCATCTGCTGCGCGCTCCCGCCGGCGCCCAGCACCATCCCGACGCGTGCCACTTCACCGCAGCAGAGCCGGCCCGGACAGGACGTTAGTTGCGGCGCAGGTCCCCGCCGCCCGCTCGGCGACCTCTTGGCGGCCTCGAACGTGGCGACCTCCGGCAGCAGGACCGCGAACTCGTCGCCACCGATTCGTGAAACGGTGTCGCCTTCTCGGCACACCTGCCGGAGCCGTTGGCCGGTTTCGATCAGAACATCGTCCCCGGCCTGGTGCCCGAGCGTGTCGTTGACGTATTTGAACCCGTTCAAATCGATCAGCATGACGAGACGACGGTTCGGGGCTGGCCGTCTGCGGCCTCCAGCGCGCGCGCCCAGCCGACGCTCGAACGGTAGGCAGTTCGCCAGCCCGGTCAGTGGGTCGTGCGGCGCCTGATGCTCAGCTCGCTCGGCCTGCTCGATGAGACGTCGCTGGTAGCCAAGCATGGCTCGCCAGATCATCGCCACGAGCGCCAGTCCCAATGCGAAGCCCAGGCCCGTGGCGACGAAGATCCTCGCCTGGCGCTCCGTAGATCTGCGACCAGCCGCTGACCTTCGCTGTGGTAGGCGCGGGAAACCTTGTCGATGTCGTTCTGGGCGCGAAGTAGGCGGGCGCGACCTCCAGCCGGTCCAGCTTCCGACGCAGCGTTGGGGTCGCCGTCGGTGACCATGGCGATCAGGCGGTCGGCCACCTGCCGGTAGGCGGATTGCTCGACTCCGAACGGAAGCGCGTCATCCCGCGCCGGACCGGAGCTGAGCGCGACCCCGCGCGTTGCAACGCGTTGTCCGCGCTGGCTGCCGATGCCATGCTGCCGCGCGCGGCTCGCGACCGCTGGCTCAGGCTGGTATTGCCGTGCGTGCATCTCCTGGACGGCAACGGCTGTCCTTACCTCGCCGAAGATCGCATCAAGCCCGCAGGGCGCGGCTCTGCGCTTCCGTCGCCCGGTCGTCTGGCGCCCACAGCGTAAATAGGCCAAGCCCAGCACAACCAGCCGCCAGAGCCGCGGTCACTGCCCAGCTACGGCGCCTCCGCACCAGCTCGTGGCGTCCTGGCCCACTTTACCGGCAGCGTCGGCCCGGCGTGAGCAGGCCCCGAGAAGGCCAGTGCATCATTCGGGCGGTCCCTCCTCCTTGCAGCCCCTGCAGCCGCCCACCCTCTTTTCCTCGGCCACAGCTGCAAACCCTTGGCAATTCCCTTCATCGTGCGAAATCGCAAAGTGGATTCCGATTGGTGGAAACGTCAAGGGATCCTGGATGCGACGATCGATCAGGATAATTTCTCACTGTGGAAGTCTTCTATCGCCTGGATTTGCACAGCGGCGAAATCGGACCTTGATTGCCGTATTCGCCATAATCGCGGCGCTCGTGAGTTTTTCTGTCGGCCTGCGGCGAAAGCGCACAGCCCGCACCGAACGTCGTGAGGCTAGGACGCTGGTGCCACTCAGTGGCGACAACGGACAGACAGGCCAGCGTGTGGTGGAAGCGCAACAGATGGCGGTGAAGCGGAGGCCAATGATGCCGGGTGGGGTCCTCGGGCATCAAGTGGAACTCGTGACTGGCGACGACGCGTGTGATCCCGCGGCAGCGGTGGTGAACGCCAACGAGATGGTCGGTGAGGACATCACGGTGTCGGTGGGCGGGGCGTGCAGCAAGGCGACCGTCCCCATGCGTGAAGGTGCTCCACGACGCCGGGATACCAATGATCATCCCGGCGTCCAGCTCCACCGACCTGCTGGAGCCACACTACGACAGCGTGTTCCTGCTTTCCGGAACAACCAAGATCGAGGCGCGGCGCGGGGTCGCCGTGTTGGACAGGATGGGCACCCGCCGCCTTGCCGTGGTCGACGACGGCACAAGCTTCCCGGCAACCCTCACCGCAGCCACCGTCGAAAGCGTCCGCCAGCCCGACAGCACCATCAGTCTGGCCGGGCAGCACCAACTCATCAGGGCGCGGCCAGTTATCCCCGCGTCGTGCAGGCGGTGCTGAGCGAAAACGCCGACACGGTCTTCTTCACCGGCTACTGCTACCCCGGGCCGCCACGCTGATCCATGACCTGCGCGCCGCCAAGTACACCGGCAGATCATGCTCTCCGACGCCGGCACCGACCCGACGCTGTTCAGCCTGCTCAGCCCGCCGATGCCGGGGTGTCTACGGCCTGACGCTACCCTAGCTCAGTTCGAGCCACGCGCGCGCGCCTGGGCCGAACCGCTACCGCAGGCGACCTACGGCGAGGAACCGGGTCCGTTCACCATGCAGGGATACGACGCCGTCCGCCTCAGCCTCAACGCCATCAACGGGCCGGCAGCCTGGACCGGGCCGCCATCCGCAAAGCGATCGCCACCACCACCCCGCAGACGTCGAGCTGCTGTCCGGGCCGGCCCAGTTCAACCCCGACGGGACGCAGGTCAGCCCGACCCTCATCCTGGTACAGGCCCACCGGCGGCGCCTTCACCCGGGCCCGATAAGGGCTTGGTCGGTCACCGGCGGCGGTGCTTGCCGATGACCGTTGCCGACGCGGAGAGCGTCCAGCGACCACAGCGGCGGTCATACTAAGCCGGCCAGGGAGCGAAGATCCGGAACACCGCTTCGACTTCACTCCTGGCCGAATCGTTATCGCCATTCATAATTCAGACTGTGGGTAGCATTTCATAATTCAGACTGTGGGTAGCTTTTTTCGACGTCGGCGAATACAGGCGGCGGGCGTCGGACTAGTGGTGGCGATGTTCGCTTGCGGCCTCTCGGGCTGCCAGCCGGGAAAACCCTCCCCGCGGCGACAAGGTGGTGCGGCTCAGGATATATTGACCCTGAGCGGCGGCCGAGGCGGCGGCAGTCAGCGCATTGCGGAGAGCGCAACAGATGGCGGTGAAGGAGGCCAATGACTCCGGTGGGGTCCTCGGGTATCGAGGTGGAACTCGTGACCGGTGATGTGGATTGTGATCCCGGAACGGCGGTGGCGAAGGCCAACGAGATGGTCGGTGGGGACATCACGGTGTCGGTGGGCGGGTGGTGCAGCAAGGCGCGACCGTCCCCATGCTGAAGGTGTTCCACGACGCCGGGATACCAATGATCATCGGCGGCCAACTCCACCGACCTGCTGGAGCCACACTACGACAGCGTGTTCCTGCTTTCGGGAACAACCAAGATCGAGGCGCGGCGCGGCGTCGCCGTGTTGCTTGGACGGGTTGGGCGCCCCGCCGCCTTGCCGTGGTCGACGACGGCACAAGCTTCCGGCAACCCTCGCCGCAGCCACCGTCGAAAGCGTCACGCCAGCCCGAAGCAGCACCATCAGTCTGGCCGGGCAGCGCCAGCTCATCCAGGAGCGCGGCCAGTTATCCCCGCGTCGTGCAGGCGGTGCTGAGCGAAAACGCCGACACGGTCTTCTTCACCGGCTACTACCCCGAGGCCGCCGCGCTGATCCATGACCTGCGCGCCGCCAGATACACCGGCCAGATCATGGCTCTCCGACGCCGGCACCGACCCGACCCTGTTCCACAGCCTGCTCAGCCCGCCGATGCCGAGGGTGTCTACGGCCTGACGCGCTACCCTGGCTCAGTTCGAGCCACGCGCGCGCGCCTGGGCCGACCGCTGCAAGGCGACCTACGGCAAGGAACCGGGTCCGTTCACCATGCAGGGATACGACGCCGTCCGCCTCAGCCTCCAACGCCATCCAACGGGCCGGCAGCGGCCTGGACCGGGGCGCCATCCACGCAAAGCGATCGCCACCACCACCTCCCCCGCAGACGGCGTGAGCTGCTGTCCGGGGCCGGCCCAGTTCAGCCCCGACGGGACGCAGGTCAACCCGACCTTCATCCTGGTACAGGCCCACAACCTGGCGCAGCTCACGCCCGGCCCGGCAAGGGCTTGGTCCCGGTCACCGGCGGCGGTGCTTGCCGGCCTGCGCGGAATTCCGCCGACGCCAGTGGCGGCCGGCGCTCGTGGTGTCCGCGAACATGTTCTTCTATGTGTACATTCTCGCGGTTGTGGTCGACAGCTTCCTGCTCACTCGACGGGATCAAGGGCCTTGTGCCGCAACGGCTGCCGAAGTCGACCACTCCACCGCGGTCGCACTACTTCTATGCGATCATGCGAAGCCTGAACATCCGTCGCCTCCGGATGCCGAACCCCCGTCCCTCTCGGCTCCAAGATCTAACGAACGTTACGGAACGCCGAAAGGCGGAGGCCGGCCGCGACGGCAGCGGCGATGATCACCGCCGCGATGAACGCAGCTTTCGCGGCAGGCGGCGATCCACCCCGGCCAGCACACCCACCGGCCGGGCGACGCCCAGTGAATTGACCCGCGTCGGTGAAGCGCGGCCGTACCGGCGCCACGCGGCGAGAGGGCCACCGCCCCAAGCGGCAGGATCTCGCCACGGCCGGCGATAGCCGGAGGCGGTCGCCAAGGACCACGCCGATCAATCGCATGCTGTACGTACCGACCGCCAACACGGTGATCACGACGATCAGGGTCGTGGTGCTCATCCAACTGCCTCTTCGCTGTCTTCGTTCGAATCGAGGTGGTTCTGCCTCGCGGAGCCCGGCCGGCGGCGACTAACCCAACCAGGCCCAGCAGCACCGGCAGCCCAGGCGTCACGAAGAAGGTCGCCGTCACCGCGACCACCCCGGCGACCACGGCAACCCGCAGGCCAGCCGCCTCGCGCAGCCGCGGCATCAACAGCGCTAGCAACGCGGCCGGGAAAGCGGCGTCCAGGCCAAACCGGGCTGGATCGCCGACCGCAGCGCCGACTGCGACGCCGATTCCGGTACCGATCTGCCAGCAGACGAAGAGTGTGGCGCCGGTGAGCCAGTAGGTCGCTCGCCGCCGAGCTGGATCAGGTTGGGCGAGCGAGAACGTCCACCGGCTCGTCGACCATGAGGTGACTGCCGACTATGCGCCTCCCCCAGCTTCCGGATAGCACGTCTGCAATCGCCAGACCGAAGGGCAGATGGCGGGCGTTGAGCAACGAGTCCGCCGAGGATGGCCGCGACCGGGTTGCCGGCAGCGACAAGGGCTACCGCGAGAAACTGGGCGCCTCCGCGCAAAACGAACACTGAGAACCCTGATCGCCCAGGCCGGCATGCCGGTTGCGGTGGCGATGGCTCCCGAACGAGAGGCCGACGAAGCAGACGGCCGCGCCGATGGCGAGCACGTCACGCACCAACGCGCCGCCGAGTGTTCGCCAGGCCGCCTGCATGTTCATTATAATGAACAGAGCCTCCCTCGTTCGTCAAGACGAACGGGAGGACTATCACCGAACGGCCTGTGGAGTGACATGACCGAGGAGCCCACCGCTTGCCGCGATCGCGGCCGCGCTGCGCCGCGAACGCGAACGCGCCGGCCTCAGCCTCAGCGAGGTGGCGCGACGGGCTGGGCTTGGCCAAGTCCACCTTGTCCCAGCTCGAGTCCGGCACCGGCAACGCCGAGCGTCGAGACACTCTGGTCACTCGGCGTGGCCCTGGGCGTTCCGTTTAGCCAGCTTGTCGACCCACCGGCATCGCAGGTCCGGGTGGTCCGCGCGCGGCGCGCCGCGATCCACGCCAAAGGGGCGGAGTTCGCGGCCACCCTGCTCTCGGCCGGCAGCCCGCACGCACGACGCGACTTCTATACATGATCGCCATGGAGCCGGCTCGGTGCGGACGGCGGAGCCGCACATCCCCGGCGGCGTCGAGCACATCGTCGTCGCCGCGGGAAACTTCGTGCTGGGCCGGCGGAGGCGTTGATTGATCTGGCGGCAGGCGACTACGCCACATTCCGTGGCGACATCCCCCACAGTTACGAGGCGCTCGAGCCAGGCACCTGGGCCGTGCACGTCATGGAGCACCACTGAATCGCGTGTCATGATCTCGGGCGATCCGACGAGAAGGCGAGTCCGCCGCGATACGTCGGAAATTGATGAACTCGACGCGAAACCGGCCCAGCGGCTACCCACGATCAACCGGTGCGCCGAGGCGGGATGGGCGGTCACCACGTAACCTGCCATCGCAACCCGGCTGGCGACCCACGCCCACCGATACAGTGGGTGGTGTGCAGGGCGCACCTCCCGTGGCCGAACCCAGCGCCGATCCCGCACCCTTCTCGCCGACGTGGATACCCATCCCGACCCGCAACAACGGGGTGACCAGCGTGACCGACGACCGCTACGACGAGCGGCCGGATCGGCCTGCGTGGGCGGCCGTGCCCACGATGCCCTGGTCCCGGGTGCAGCCGTCTGAGCGGCGGGAGGACGATCGCGGGCGGTACCGGGTCGACGAGCCGCGTCGGGATTACGACGAACCCACCGACCGGCCACCAGTTTGATCCGCCGCCGACGGCAGCGGCCGCGTTCCCGCTAGCCCCGACCGCCGGGGAGGTCGACCCGGAACAGGCGCTGGCGACCGTCCGGATCAGTCTCGACCCGAGCACGCTGCACGAGGTGCCGGAGAACGTCTACGACCTGTTCCGGATCCGCGACTCGCTGACCACAGAAGATCGACGTCGGCCACCGACAACCCCAGCCGGGCTCCGTCTGCTCGGTCTCCGCTCGGTCGCCGGTCGGTACCTGGGCGAGCTGCAGGCGGCCGTCGGCGACGCCAAGATGGCGCTCGGTACACGCCGAGGCGACCGGGCAGCTGCGCCGCGATCGCGGTGGCCCAGGCCCGGCTGGCCAACGTGCTTGGTCCGCGTCGGTGAGCTCGGCGAGGCCGGACCGCCTGTTCACTCTGGCCAACTCGCCCGAGCTGCCCGACCGGCTGCGGGCCACGATCCACCACTACGCCGGCAAGTGCGCGTTCGAGCAGGACCGTTACATCGAGGCGTGCCAACACTTCGAGAAGGCGCTTGAGCTGCGCACGCGACGGCGACCCGGAGCTCGATCTCGGCCACCGAGGTGGCCCTCGACGCGCTGTTCAGCCGGGTCGCCGAGCGGGGCTGGGGCCCGTACCCGCGCAGCCGCGACGAGATCCTGCTCAGCCACAGGCCGCCGGCGCCCGACGTTCGAGCGAGCGCTACGACCGTTGGGGCTACCAGACGCCGGACGGCAGCTGGCCGATCGGTCCGCAGTTCGCCGACGTGCAGCCGTTCCGCGACGGGGTCGCCTGGGTGCGCCCGGTCGGCATCGAGACGTGGGGTCTGATCGCCGAGGACTGGCCGGCTGCTGATCGACCCGCGCGCCGGGCTACCTCGGCGTCGGCAGCTTCTCCGACGACATCGCCTGGGTGTCGCGCGACGGCCAGAGCCGGCTGGTTCGCCATCGACAAGGCCAACCGGGTCGTTATCCAGTCCAGCTTCGACGACGTGCGGCCATTCCGGCGCGGGATCGCGATCGTGCGCCAGCAGCGGCAAGTGGGGTGCGGTCGAGAACGAGCGGGCGGCTCGCCGGTGCAGTTCGCCTTCGACGGCGTTCGCCACCGGGGCTGGCCGATGGCCGGTACGTCGAGGGCTTCACCGACGAGGCCTGGCGATCGTCGAGGTCGGCGGGCGCAAGGGCGTGATCGACCGTACCGGCCGGGTCATCGTCCCGCTGGCGTATCCGACGGTGGTGATCCATCCGGTGGCGTTCCTGTTCACCGACCCGAACCATCGATGGGGTGCGATCGGCCGCGACGGTCAGCCGTTGGTCGCGCCGTCGCACGCCAGCCGGCAGGCCGGTCGCGAACGAGCTCGAGCAGCTGCTCGCGGACACCCGCCCGATGCTGTAACTCCGCGCTCGCCTCGCCCGACGATCGCGGAAGGCGCACCCAGCCATAGGCTCGCGCGCATGGAATTTCGTCACCTCGGCCGATCCGGCATGCTCGTCAGCGAGATCTCGTACGGCAACTGGATCACCCACGGCTCCCAGGTCGAGGAGGACGCCGCCACCGCGTGCGTGCGAGCCGCGCTCGACCTCGGGATCACCACCTTCGACACCGCCGACGTCTACGCCGGCACCCGGGCCGAGGCCGTGCTCGGCCGCGCGCTCAACGGCCAGCGCCGCGAAGGGCTGGAGATCTTCACCAAGGTCTTCTGGCCCACCGGGCCCGGGCCGCAACGACCGCGGCCTGTCCCGCAAGCACATCATGGAGTCGATCAACGGCTCGCTGCGGCGGCTGCAGACCGACTACGTCGACCTCTACCAGGCCCACCGGTACGACGTACGCGACGCCGCTCGAGGAGACGATGGAGGCCTTCGCCGACGTCGTACGCGCCGGCAAGGCGCTCTACATCGGCGTGTCCGGAGTGGACGGCGTGACCAGATCCGCGCGGCGCACACGCTGGCCCGCGAGCTGCAGCATCCCGCTGGTCTCCAACCAGCCGCAGTACTCGATGCTCTGGCGGGTCATCGAGGCCGAGGTGGTGCCGACCTGCGAGGAGCTCGGCATCGGCCAGATCGTCTGGTCGCCGATCGCGCAGGGCGTGCTGACCGGCAAGTACCTGCCGGGCCAGCCGCCGCCGGAGGGCTCGCGGGCCACCGACGACAAGTCCGGCGCCGGCTTCATCTCGCGCCTGCATGCGCCGACGAGGTGCTCGAGCACGGTGCAGAAGCTGCGCCCGCTCGCCGAGCAGGCCGGCCTCACCGATGGCCCAGCTGGCGGTCGCGTGGGTGCTGCAGAACCCGAACGTCTCGTCGGCCATCGTCGGCGCGACCCGTCCGGAACAGTTGCAGGACAATGTCGAAGGCGTCCGGCGTCAAGCTCGACGCCGATCTGCTCAAGGCGATCGACGAGGTGATGGATCCGATCGTCGAACGCGATCCCGCGCGCACGACGTCAGCCGAGCGAGCGCCCGTAGCCGCGACGCGAATGGGCCCTTGTAGCCGAGGCCGACAGGTGCCGCTTCCCGCGCTCGCGGCCGAGGAGCTACTTCCAGAACTGGATCATGTCGAGGCCCTGGGCGGCGAGAAGCGTGGGATGCCGACCAGATCGCGTCGCCGTCGCTGGACGAAGTCCCAGAAGCACGGCGTTGACCGTGTGGTTCGAAGAGCAATCCGAACAGGATCAGCATCCCGAACGGCGCAATCTGATCGAAGATCCGCGCCGGCATTGCGGTGAGAGCCACGGCCGCACGGCGTTGCCGCCGTCCACACCCGGGATCGGCATCAGGTTCAGCACCACGGCGGTCAGCTGCAGGAACGCCAGAAACGCCACCGCGGACCAGAACACTTCGTGCTCGCCGGTACGTCGACGCCGACCGCGAACGGGACGATCAGCAGCAGCAGGAAGGCCAGGTTGGCGCCCGGGCCGACTGCGCTGATCAGGCTGGCGTTCAGCCGGCCGCGGATCGCGTGCCGATCGACCCAGACCGCCCCGCCAGGCAGTCCGATGCCGCCGAGCAGCAGGAACAGCAGCGGCAGTCACGATCGACAGCACCGGGTGCGTGTACTTCAGCGGATTCAGCGTCAGGTAGCCGCGGTCCGCCACCGCCCGGTCACCGGAGTGGTAGGCGTACAGCGGCATGCGGCGTACTCGTGCAGCGACAGCGACACCACCCAGCCGGCGAGCACGAAGAGCAACACGTTGAATATCGCGTTACCGAACTCCAGCCACGCCATGACCCCACCGCGTCGCCCACAGGCCGAGCCAGGCCGAGAAAGCACCGGCGACGGCCGGATACGCCTGCCGCGCGTCGGCACCGGCCACGCGACGGTCGACCATCACTCACCGGCCTGCAGCAGGCTCATCCGGTACTCGACGCGCTCATCCTCGACCAGTACGGCCGCGACCACGCCCGGCGGCGACGCAGTTCGCGCCAGCGTCTGTCCGAGCCAGGACTCGGCGTCGGACTGGCTGGGAAAGGGCTCGCTGCCTGCCGGCGTCCTTCTTCCCGTCCTCGCCCTCGTAACGCCAGGCCCACGCCATGCCGCTCTCCGTCCGTTTCCGATGGATCTTCCGCCCCGCGCCCGTCCGCAGCCGGGTCCGTCCGAAGCACCAGGGTACAGCCATGACGCCCCGGACCTGGCGACGCGCGCTGGTACTGGGCGGGACGCGGTCCGGCAAGTCAGGAATTCGCCGAGGCGCTGCTCGCCGGCGAGGCCGCGGTACGGTACGTCGCCACCGGCTGGCGAGACGAGGCCGACCCGGAGTGGGAGCGCCGAATCGAGGCGCACCAGCGACGGCGCCTGGCCCACTGGACCACGGTGGAGGTCGGGGCCGACCTCGTGGCGGCTGCCGGCCGAGCTGGCGCGCGCGGATCCGGCGCAGGCCGTCTTCGTCGACGAGCTTGGCACGTGGGTCGCCGCAGTCATGGGGGTAACGGGCGAGGACCAAGACCTTCCAGTCGACCGGATGGCGACTGAATGGGCGCCGCTGTACGGGCGTGCGCGGCCACGGTGGTCCTGGTCAGCCCGGAGGTGGGGCTCGCGCCGGTGGCCCTGACGCCGGCCGGGCGCCGCTTCGTTGACGCGCTGGGCGCCGACCAATCTCGCCGTCGCGGCGGCCTGCGACGCGGTGGCACGCTGGTGATAGCGGGCAACGCCGTGCCGGTCAAAGGCGGGCTTTAGCGCCCGGGCGCAGGTAACGCTCATCGCCGTGCAGTCCACGGCCGATCGCGCGTCGCTCGAACCCGCCGGTGAGCGCCTGGAGTTCCTGCCCGGGATTGCGGTCCCCCTTCCCGACGAGGCCGCCGCCCTAGCTGCCTGGGAACGGCTCTCCTCCGTCGACATCGGTGTCAGTGCCCCCACGATCGCAGGCCTCGGCATGCTGGCCGAGGCGGTGGCCTTCATCGCCGGCGTGCAGGCGCACCCCGTATCCCGCGGCCGATCCTGGTCGACCCGGGTCGTGCTGGTGACCGGATCGCACTCGGGCGGCGTCGTCGCCGGGTCAGCGCCGGATCCGCGCAAAGCCGTGCCGTTGCAGCACTCGCATCGGCCGCCGGGGCCGGCATCGCGACCCTCGAGTGGCAACCGGCCGCGGCCGCGATCGAGTTCGAGGATGCGATCACGCCCGAGCAGATGGACAGTGCGCGCTGCGCGGTGGTGGGCCGAGGCCGAGCGGGCCGCCGATGAGGGCATCGAGATGCTGATCCTCGCCGCCGGCGGGCCGGGCGCCTCGGCGGCGGCGGTTGCGGTGATCTCCGCGATCAGCGGGCATGAGGCGACGCGCCCTGCTCGGGCTGGGTGGGACGCCCGCCGGCCGTCTACGACGACAACGCCTGGATGCACCCGATGCCTGGCACTGCGCGATGCGCGATGCACCGGGTCCGCAACCGCGACGGCGACCCGCGGACGGTGCTGTCGGCGTTGGGCGGGAAGCGACCTGGCCGCGGCGCCACCGGCCTGCTTACTCGGCGCGGCCAGCCGCCGCCTGCCGGTGATGATCGATGGCCCGGTCGGCGCGGCCGCGGCCATGCTCGCCGAACGACTTCGCGCCCGTCCGTGCGCCGCTGGCTCATGCTTCCCGACGCCGGCCGCAATGTGGCCCTCATTGTCGCCGCGCGAGGCGCTGGAGCTGCGGCCGTGGCTCGACCTGTGCCTCGATCTCGGCGAGGGCGCTGACGTCGCTCGCCGCGGCGCTGCCGCTGCTGCAGACCGCGCTGACGTTGGCCGGGGCGGGCGAGCAGTCGAGCCCAGGCCGTTGACCCGCTTCGACTCCGCCACGGGCGGACAGGTGCTTCGTCGGCGTCGCTCGCCCGGTCGAGCCGGCCCAGGAACCTGGAACTGGAGCCCGAGGGAGCCGAAGGACCCCGTCGGCCGCGCTAACGGCACCAACCACGAGCATCGAGGCCAAAGGAAGAAGTGCGGCGCGGCCCGCCCCGCCGAAGCCGACCCCGGCCAAGGGCGTGCCGAAGGCCGCTAAGAAGTCGCAGCCGAGGGGCGAAGGGGCGCGACGACCAAAGCCACCCCCGCCGCACGAGGGCCCGCCAGCGACAGTGCGCCTGCCGGGAAGCGGCTCCAGCCGGGGACGCCGCGCCCACAAAGGACGCCCTGTCGACAAAGGGCGCTTCGCACACAAGGGATGCTTCGTCACGGGGATGCTTCGTCCACAAGGGATGCTTCGTCCACGAGAGATGCTCAGTCCACAAGGGACGGCTCCGTAGCCGAAGCGACGGTAGCCAGGGACGCCACGTCGCGACCAAGGAAGAGGGTCCATAAGGGACGCTTCCGCCAAGGAGACCGCGTCCACATCCGGGCCCCCGCGCAGCGCAGAGGGGCATCGGTGCCGAAGCCGGCCGCCCCGGCCCCAGCGAAGCCCGGCGGTGCCCAGGCCCCGCGCCCAGCGCGAAGGCGCACCGGTGCCGAAGCCGGCCGCCCCAGCCAGAAGCGAAGCCGGCCGCCCCAGCCGAAGCGAAGCCGGCCGCCCCGGCCGACGCGAAGCCCGCCGCTCCAGAACACGGGAAGCCTGGCGGTGCCCCCCAGTCGACGCGAGGTCCACCGTCTCGGCCGACGCGAAGCCCGGCGCCACCCCGGCCGACGTGAAACCCGTCGCCGAGCCCGTCAAGGCGGGACTCAACCAAGGCCGACCCGGCCCGCACTGAACCGCCGAGCGCCGACCCGGCCCGCGCTCAACCACCAAGCGCCGAACCACCGGAAGGCTGAATCACCGAGCGCCGAGTCCAATGACGGCGCGGCGGCCGCTGGCCGCGACCGTTGGCGCCAGTCGAGCCTGATGCGAATGGCGGCGTGTCCGGCGCAGGCAGCCCGGGCGCAGTGCGTCCCCGCAAACGTCCCTGACGGTGCCCGAGCCTGACCGTGTGCGACCGCTGGCCGGTGGCCGAACGGCGTCCGGCTGGCGTTGGCGACGCTGACGATCACTCCGGTGAGGGCGGTCCGGATCGATCGACCCCACGGCCGCCGTGGCGATGTCTCTCGCTCCAGCTGTCGGGATCGTGCTGGGCGTGGCCGTGGCCACCGCCGGCCTGGGCCTGCGCGCCTTGGGCGCACCGCTGCTGCTTGCCGCCGTTGGGGCGGTCGCCATCGCGGCGATCCTGACCCGGGGCCTGCATCTGGATGGACTGGCCGACACCGGCCAGATGGCCTCGGCTCTTATGCCGACCGGGAGACGGCGCTGGCCATCATGCGACGGCCCGACGTCGGTCCGTTCGGCGTCGTGACAATCGTCCCGGTGCTGCTCGCCCAGGCGCCGCCGCGACCGCGGTGCTGACTCGACCGGCCCCTCGCCGCTGCGACCGGGATGCATCGCCGCCATCGCGTCAGGCCGGGTCGCCGTCAGCCTCGGCTGCCGGCGCGGGAGTCGCCACCGGCGCGGGAGGCGACGGCATGGGTGCGCTCGTAGCTGGCACCGTGCCTCCCACGGCCTGCGTCGTGGCCGCGGTCGCGATTGCAGCCGTGGCCGTACCGCGCAGTACCAGGTCGTCCGTGGCAGGGACCGTTAGCGGTGGCACTGGCCGTACTGCGGTTACTCGGATCTGCTGCGGCACACCACTCGTCGGCTCGGCGGCGTAACCGGAGACGTGCTGGGTGCTGCTACCGAGGTCGCGACCACAGCTACCACTATGTGGTTCCTGTCGATGTAGCTACTGGTTGCGGTGCGTTTCAGACCCGCCGTACTGTGCCCGGATGAGCAGGGCAGGGGCGAGCGACGGCAGCGACCCGGGTGAACGAATGCGGCGCGCCGGCTGCGACACGAGCAGGGGGTTGAGGCCGGAGAATGTCGCTCGGGGCCAGGCGAGCGCGCGGGCGGTCAGCGGCGGCCGGCTTCGCCAGGCCCAGGCACCGGGCCAACATCCTCAACTGTTCGCTGCGCTCGGTGGGATCGTACGCCGCTCGCGGCGGTTCCGGACAAGCTCAACTGGACTCAGGATTTCGGAGGCCGATGACCCGGTGATCGAGACCGACGAGAGCCTCACCCTGCCCGTACCGGACTCCGTGGGCGCGCTTCTCACGCGATACCGACTACCGATGCTGTCATCGACGCCACCAGCCTCGTCGCGCGGCCGCGCTTGGACAGGTGGCGGACTCGCTTCCCCAAGCCGCTCCCACAACCGCTGCCCAGGCTCACGCCGCCGCCGACCTGCCGCCGCTCCCGCTGGACGAGCTTGCGGAAGCAGGGGCCACCCCTGACAACTGGCCCGCGCGGCGGCGGCTACGCACGTGATCCTGGTCACGGTGGGCGGGCAGCCGGGTTGGCCGCCGGTGCACGATAGTGGCTCGCGCGCACCATGGCCGCCACGGCGGCCGAGCGGCACGGTGCCGGCATCGTCGACCTCCTCGCCACCCAGCTACTCGTTATGTGCCCGCCGTACGGTCGACCCTGCCTGATTCCGAGGGGCTCGTGTGCCTCGCCGACTGGATAACCGTAGCCCTACTGGCCAGATCAGGCTGCGGCTACGCGTGCGCGACAACCGGACTACGTCGGTTCGGTCTGCCGGAGCTTGGACGCTCTTCGACGCCGCCCCACCTCGTCGGCGCGTGGGGCAGCGCGATGATCGGCCTCGCCGGCCGGCTGCTCGCAAGCTGGCGTGACGCCCTCGCCAGCGCCCCCGAGGCCGCGTTCGTCCAATTGCGACCATCGCGTTTGCGTTCACGAACAGCGATGTGATCGGGGCCCATTTGCGAACCACCGACCAATGGGGTCCGCGGAGCCGGCACCTCCGCGCCGGATGTCGCCGTCGTACGGCTGGCGGCCGACGCCGGGCTCCGACCCGCCGACACCGAGTCGTTCCTGACCATCTACCCCGCTGGCGTGGCCCGGGTCCGCGGAGAGCACCTCGCGGACGCCTGCCGGAGTCCTATTCGGAGCGTCGCGGGCGAAGTTGCACCGTGGTAACAAACACGGCATCAGTTGTCGACTGGGCGGTCGAGTAGGACGACGCCGGCATCGTCGAGAGCGCCTGGACCCAGGGCGCTCGACGAATATCACTGACCACGAGACTGTTCAGACTTCGGATACGTCGCGGCCAAGCGCTTCGGAGCAGTCCGGCGCCAGGCGTCAACGATCAGTTCCCGCAGTTCGCCGGGGTCCACTCGCGACAGTTGCACGAGCACCCAGCCGTACCGGCCGGTGTACGGGGCGCTCGAGAACGTGTCCGGGTCGGCCGCGATGAGCTCCGCCTGGTCCTCTGTCGGACGCTTTCAGCGAGCGTGGGCGATTCCGGGCTGCCGACCGCGAACATCTTGTTGTTGACGCGCAACGTCGGATGACCCACTCCTCGACCGAAGACCTCGGCCGTCCCGGCAGGGCCAGCGCCCACTCCTTGACCTGCTCGTAGGTCACGCCTCTCGGCCGACGCGGCACCGCTAGCGAACCGAGGGCTGCACGAAGGGCGGCTTGACCACGCGCATCGATGACCGGCGGCCGCGAATGTCGACGTCGACGGCGCGCGTCGGGCTCCAGCCCGGCCGCGGTATCAAGCAATGCGAGCCCGATGCCCACCCGGTTCGTCGGGGAGAACGTCCCGCTTGTCACCTCGCCGACGACCGTGATCGCCGCGCGGAGCACGGCCATGTGGCAGCGCGGGATGCCCCGGTCGAGCGCGGTGAGTCCCCACAGCCGGCGACGCGGCCCGGCCGACTTCTCGGCGAGCAACGCCTCCCGCCCCCAGAATGCGGGCTTGTTCCAGCCGACCGGCCAGCCCGAGCCGGCCTGCAACGGCGAGATCTCCATCGACAGATCCTGGCCGTGTAGTGGGATAGCCCATCTCGGTGCGCAGGGTGTCCCGGGCGGCCAGACCGGCGGGTCGCAGTCCGTGACCGTCTCCGACCCTTGACCAATGCATCCCACACCGGGACCGCGTGTGCCGCGGGCACAGACGAGCTCATATCCATGCTCGCCGGTGTAGCCGGTTCGGCAGACGGTCATCTCAGTCCCCGCGTGGCTTGGCTACGGCGAAGCTCATGTACGGGTGCTCGGTGGGCAGGTCCAGCCCGGCGAGAACCCTCAGTGGAACGCGAGGCCTTGTACCGCCAGGACCGCGTACTCCTCGTGCTCATCGGTGATCGTGATTGTGGCCGGTGCCTCGGCTCGAAGCCGGCGCACCACCTCGGCGGTGTTGGCCGCATTGGGGATGAGGAATACGTGGTCTTCCGGCGTGCACGTAGGCGATCGGATCGTCGACCACCCCGCCGCTCGGGTCGAGACACAGCGTGTATTGCGCCTGACCAGGTCCGATGCGACGCAGGTCGTTGCTCAGACAGGCGTTGAGGAAGTCGACCGCGCCGGGTCCCCGACCGTCGCCTTGCCCAGGTGGGAGACGTCGAACACGCCGACCGCCTCACGCACTGCGGCGTGCTCCTTGAGCACACCGCCGCCGGCGTACTCCAGTGGCATCTCCCATCCGCCGAATGCGGGCGAACTTCGCGCCGAGCGCGACATGACCGGTCGTGCAGTGGCGAGCGGCGGGAGCTGGCTCGAGGTCATGGGCTGAGAACTATCCTCCCGCGGTCGGACCTGGCACACGGCGGCGCAGACAAGGGACTTCCCCCGTTGTTCCGGCCGCATGCGAGGTGAACGGACCGTTAGCATCCTTAGAACCTCGAGCCCAGGAGCCCAGCGTGACACCGCTATCCCTGTCTGACACCGACTCCGGCCGAGCCTCGCCGTCGACGCGATCGTCGTCGGCCTGCACTCCGCCAACGGCGGCGAGTCCTCTCCTGGCACCCGGAGCCGAAAGCGTGGCCGTGGCGTTTCGAGGGCCGTCTCGCGGGAGACGCTCGCTCTGCTGGGTGCGACGGGTGCGGTCGGTGAGGTAACCAAGCTGCGCGACGCTGGTACGGTCTCCGCGCCCGTGATCGCCGCAGTCGGCCTGGGCCCGGTGCCGGAGGATGGCAATACGCCGTCCGAGACGCTGCGAAGGGCGGCTGCCTCGGCCGTACGTTCGCTCGCCGGGTCGGCGAGAGGTAGCCCTGGCGCTGCCGACACCGGACAGCGACGACTCTGGCGACGAACTGGTACCGGCGGCAATACGGGCGATCCGCCGAGGGCGCCCTGCTCGGGACGTACCGGTTCGCGGGATACAAGACCAAGCCGCAGCCGGGCCGGCGCGACCCGGTGAAGTCCGTCATCTTGCACGTGGCGGACGCGTCGGACAAGGCCACCAAGGCTGCGCGAGGCCAAGCGGGCCGCGATCGTGACCGGGCCGTCGCCCGCACCCGTGACTGGATCAACACGGCCCCGAACGAGCTGCGCCCGCCGACGTTCGCCGCGGAGGTCGAAAGGCCGCCGCCGATGCCGGCCTCGGCGTTGACGTGATGGACGAAAGGCGCTCAAGAAGGGCGGGTACGGAGGCATCCTCGCGGTCGGCATGGGCTCCGAGGCCCTGCCCCGGCTCGTGACGATCTCCTACGCGCCGAAGGGTGCCACGACGAAGGTGGCTCTGGTCGGCAAGGGCATCACGTTCGACACCGGCGGCTATGCGGTGAAGCCGGCCCAGGGCATGTGGCAGATGAAGTCGGATATGTCCGGGGCGGCGGCGATCGCCTCGGTAATGGTGGCGCTGGGCGACGCTCATGCCGAAGGTGAATGTGATGGCGTACCTGCCAATGGCCGAGAACATGATCTCGGGGCCGGCGTACCGGCCGGGCGATGTGGTGACCATGTACGGCGGCAAGCGGGTCGAGGTCGCTCAACACCGGACGCCGAGGGCCGCATGATCCTCGGCCGACGCGATCGTCCGTGGCCCAGCGATGACGACCCGGACTACCTCTTCGAGACGTCCGACCCTGACCGGCGGCCAGGTGATCGCGCTCGGAAAGCGGATCGCCGGCGTGATGGGCGACGCCGACGCCGTGCGAGCGGGTCGCGCCTGGCCGGCGACCGGGTCGGTGAGCCTGCCTGGCCGATGCCGATCCCGGACGAGGTCCGCAAGCGGCATGGACTCCGACGTCGCCGACATCTCGCAGACGAACGCCAGCATGGATCGGGCCGGCCACATGCTCCAGGGCGGTGCGTTCCTACGCGGTTCGTGAGCGAGGGCCCGCCGTGGGGCGCACATCGACATTGCCGGACCGGCCTACCACTCGGGTGAGCCGACCGGCTATTGGACCAAGGGCGGCACTGGCGTCCCGGTGCGCCTCTCCTGGAGCTCATCGACGACGTCGCGGCCAACGGATAAATCAACGCGCGGGTGCCCTTCTCAGCACGTCCAGCGCGTGCGTGAAGACGCGGTCAGGCGGGCTGCCACAGCTCGATCCGATTGCCCTCGGGATCGGTGACCCAGCCGAATCGACCGACACCCTCCATGTCCTGCGTCTCTGTCAGCCACGTCCGCTCCCCTTGGCGCGCAGTTGTGCGAGCATCGCATCCAGGTCGCGGACCCGGAAGTTGAGCATCGCCTGCTGGGCGCGGGACCCGAAGTAGTCGGTCTCGGACTCAAACGTCGCGAACACCGTCGGCCCGGCTTCCTGACGCCACAGGCCGTTCTCATCGGCGTCCAGGCCCAGGCAATCGCGATACCACGCGCCCAGGGCCGCCGGGTCGGCGGCCCGCATGAAGTATCCACCGATTCCAAGCACACGTTCCACGTCGCCATCTTGCCAGGACGGCGATCGCGGCGGGCTGGCACCACACCATCGACCGCTTCACATCCCCATCTCATTCGTGCGTGGGGAACTCGTTAACGTTTCCGGTATGACAAGGGGACCCGCTTAACGCGAGATCAACTCTGCTCGGCCTGCTTGCGGCGTTCGTTACCGTATTCGCGCATCCGCTTCGGGTAGCCGACAGGGCGAGCGTCGTAGACCGGGATACCGATCCGGTTGCCCCAGGCGCGAGCCGCCTCGAAACTCGGCACCCGCCGCCGCGTCCATTCGCCGTCATGCGCGATGAGCAGCACGGTCACGTCGCGACCGTGGTCTTCGGCTCGAGGAACGCCTCGACGCCGCGCCGGCTCGCCACAAACTGTTCCAGGTGCTGAAAGTCGTCGCGAGCGGTCGGACGTGCTGCGGGTGTCGGGCGACGCCGAAACCATGCCACCAGATCCACCCCTCCGACGCAGGACACGGGACACCGACGCGCGCCCCGTGCGGGAACGGACCGGCTCCGGGCAAGGGTACGCGAGAGGTGGCCCGTCCAGACACCCCTAGAACCAGGCGCCCCCAGCGGCACCGCTGCTGCGTCGCATCCGTAGCCGGCGCCGGTGTTCCGGGCCTCACGTCGCAGCTGACCGCAGCGGGTGACAAGATGGCCAGGGCCTCAAAGATTGGTCCTCAATGACCGATAACTGGAGAGCGAACCATGTCTAACGGCCAGCAGGTCAGCCGCGAGCGCGAGAGCGAGCGCCGGCGAGAGCACCGCAGACGCGAGCAACAGCTTCGATGTCGTGGTGTTGGGGGCGGCAGCGGTGGATACGCCGCCGCGTTGCGGGCCGCGCAGCTGAATCTATCCGTCGCGCTGATCGAGAAGGACAAGCTCGGTGGCACCTGCCTGCACCGCGGGTGCATCCCGACGAAGGCGCTGCTGCACGCGGGTGAGGTCGCCGATCAGACCCGCGAGTCGGAGCACTTCGGGATCAAGGCCGAATTGGTCGGCATCGACTATGGCGGGAGTCAACGCGTACAAGGACGGCGTCGTAGCCCGCCTCTACAAGGGTCTGCAGGGTCTGGTCACCGCGCGCGAAGATCACCTATGTGGCCGGCAGTGGCCGGCTGGTCGGGCCAACCACGGTCGAGGTCGACGGCCGGCAGCTACACCGGGCGAAACCTCGTCATCGCCACCGGGTCGTACTCGCGAGACTCTGCCCGGGCCTCGATATCGACGGCGAGCGGGTGGTCGCGTCGGAGCACGCGCTCCTGATGGACCGGGTGCCGGCCTCGGCGATCGTGCTCGGCGGCGGCGTGATCGGCGTCGAGTTCGCCAGCGCCGTGGCGCTCGTTCGGCGCGGACGTGACCATTGTGGAGGCCCTTCCTCGCCTGGTCGCCGCCGAGGACGAGGAGTGCTCCAAGGCGGTCGAGCGGGCGTTCCGCAAGCGCGGCATCAACTTCAAGGTCGGCAAGCCCGTTCGAGAAGGTCGAGCGTACCGATTCCGGCGTCGGATGACCATCGCCGGCGGCGAGACCATCGGACGGCGGAACTGCTGCTCGTGGCCGTGGGCCGCGGGCCCGTCCACGGCCAACCTCGGCTACGAGGAGCAGGGCCTCGCCATGGATCGCGGCTTCGTCCCCACCGACGAGCGGCTGCGCACCAATCTGCCCAACGTGTACGCCGTCGGCGACATCGTGCCTGGCCTGCAGCTGGCCCATCGCGGGTTCCAGCAGGGCATCTTCGTGGCCGAGGAGATTGCCGGGCTCAAGCCCGCGGCCGATTGACGAGGCCGGCATCCCGCGCGTGACCTACTGCGACCCGGAGGTCGCATCGATGGGGCTGACCGAGGCGCAAGGCCAAGGAGCAGTACGGCGCCGACAAGGTGAAGACTTACTCATACAACCTGGGCGGCAACGGCAAGAGCCAGATCCTGAAGACGGCCGGGTTCGTGAAGCTGGTCAGCGTCGCGGACGGCCCGGTCGTCGGGCATCCACATGGTCGGCGCGCGCGTCGGCGAGCTGGTCGGCGAGGCGCAGCTCATCTTCAACTGGGAGGCGTACCCTGCTGAGGTGGCGCAGCTGGTCCACGCGCACCCGACTCAGACCGAGGCCCTCGGCGAGGCGCACCTGGCCCTGGCCGGGCAAGCCGCTGCACGCGCACAACTGAGCCGATAGTCTTAACAAAAACGCCAGACTCCACCGTCCACGAAGGAGTCTGTTCCGATGCCGGTATCGGTCACCATGCCCCGGCTGGGCGAGAGCGTCACTGAGGGCACGGTCACCCGGTGGCTCAAGCAGGTGGGCGACCGCGTCGAGGTCGACGAGCCGCTGCTCGAGGTGTCCACCGACAAAGTGGACACCGAGATCCCGTCGCCGGCCGCTGGAGTCCTTGCGCGGATCGTGGTTGGCCGAGGACGAGACGGTCGAGGTCGGCTCGGAACTCGCGGTGATCGCCGAGCGACGGCGAGGACGCCGCTGCGGCCGCAGCTCCCGGCCGCCACCGGTACGGCTGAGCCATCCACAGAGCGACTGCCGCCGCCGCCGCTCCGGCGGCGCAGCCCCCGCCCCCGCCCCGGCACCAGCAGCGGCAGCGGCTGCGGCACCGCCGCCCGCGCCTGCGCCACCCACGGCTCAACCGGCGACCGGCAGCGGCACCCGCATCCGCGGCCACGTCGGCGCCGGCCAATGCCGGTGAGGCGGTGGCACTCCGGTGAAGATGCCGGCCCTCGGCGAGTCGGTGACCGAGGGCACGGTGACCCGCTGGCTCAAGCAGGTCGGCGACCCGATCGAGGTCGACGAGCCGCTGCTCGAGGTCTCCACCGACAAGGTCGACACCGAGATCCCGTCTCCGGTCGCGGGTGTGGTACTCGAGATCAAGGTGGCCGAGGACGAGACCGTCGCCGGTCGGCGCGAACCTGGCCGTCATCGGCGCGCGCCGGCGCGCGCCCCGGCGCGCCGCATCCCACCGGTACCGGCAGCCGGCGCCGCCGCCGACCCCGGCCGCCCGCGCCGCGCACCGGCGCCGGCCGCCGCCCAGCACCGGCACCTTCACCCGCACCCACGCCCGCTCCCGCGCCTGCGCCTCCGCCGTCGCCGGCGCCGGTCGCGCGTGCCCCGGCCGCCAGCGGACGGCGACGGCGACGGCTACGTGACGCCGCTGGTGCGCAAGCTCGCCGCCGAGCACGGCGTCGACCTGCGATCGATCTCGTCGGCACCGGCGTGGGCGGCCGCATCCGCAAGCAGGACGTGCTCGACGCCGCGGCCCAGGCCAGCCGCCGCCAAGGCAGCCGCAGCCGGCGCCGGGCCGGCGCCGCAGCCCGCGCCAGCGGCGGCGAGCAACGCTTCGCGGCCGGACCGAGAAGATGTCCCGGCTGCGAGCGGTCATCGCGCAGCGCGGATGGTCGAGTCGCTGCAGGTCGTCGGCGCAGCTGACCACGGTGGTCGAGGTCGACGTGACCCGCATCGCCAAGCTGCGCGACCAGGCCAAGGCCGACTTCCTGGCCGCGGCACGGCGTGAAGCTCTCGTTCCTGCCGTTCTTCGCACTGGCCACGGTCGAGGCGCTGCAGGCAGCACCCGACCGTCAACGCCTCGATCGACATCGAGGCGAGGCACGGTCACCTACCACGACGCCGAGCACCTCGGCATCGCCGTGGACACCGAGCGGGGCCTGGTCGTGCCGGTGATCCGCAACGCCGGGCGACCTGAACCTGGCCGGGCTGGCCAAGCGGATCGCCGACCTGGCCGAGCGCACCCGTACCAACAAGATCAGCCCGGACGAGCTCTCCGGCGGCACGTTCACGCTCACCAACACCGGCAGCCGTGGTGCGCCTGTTCGACACCCCGATCATCAACCAGCCGCAGGTCGGCATCCTCGGCACCGGCGCGGTCGTGAAGCGGGCCGTCGTGGTGGACGACGCCGAGCTTGGCGAGATCGTGGCGCCGCGCTCGATGATGTACCTGGCCCTGTCCTACGACCACCGCCTGGTCGACGGGGCCGACGCCGCCCGGTTCCTCACCACGATCAAAGATCGCTTTGGAGGCGGGCGCGTTCGAGAGCGAATTCTGACCTCCGCGATCTTGGGCAAACGCGCGTGCTTCGATCTCGTACCACGCGCATTTGACCAAGATCGCGACGCCGGTGAACGAGGAGCGCGGGCATGCGGGTAGTGCTGGCGGGTGCGTCGGGGTTCTTGGGCTCGCGCATCTGCGCGACAGCTTGGCCGGCGACGGTCATGACCTGGAGTTCAACTCGTTCGCCGGCCGCCGCATGACGAGGCGCGAACGACGCTGGGATCCGCACAGCGGGTCAGCTTGACCCGGGTGTACTCGCCGGCGCAGACGCGGTGGTGAACCTGGCCGGGGCGGGGTCGAGGATCGACGGCTGGACCGACTCGGCACAAGCAGATCCTGATCGCTGGCCGCACGCGGCCCACGGCAGCGCTCGCCAATGCGATCGCCGGCCTACCCGCCGGGCAGCGACCGCGCGTCGCTGATGAACGCGTCGGCGGTCGGCTACTACGGCGACACGGGCGACACTGCTGCCGTCGATGAGGAATCGCCACCCGGCTCGGGCTTCTTCGCGGAGTTGAGCGAAGCCTGGGAGGCGGCCAGCATTCCAGCGGCTGACGCCGGGGTACGAGTCATCCGTACTCGGACGGGACTCGTGCTCGATGCCGGCGGCGGGCTGATGCGACCGTCGTATCGCCACTGGCTCTTCGCGGGCGGACCCCTCGCCGGTGGGCGGCGGTGGATGCCATGGATCTCCATGGCGGATCTGGGTCGGCGCGGTGCGCTTCACCATCGACCGCGATGACATTGCCGGACCGGTCAATGTGGTCGGACCGGATCCGGTGCGGAACAAGGACTTCACCCGTGCTCTGGCTCGCGAGCTGCACCGGCCCGCTCTGTGGCCGATCCCGCGGTTCGCACTGCGGGTCGTGCTCGGCGAGTTCGCTGATGAGGCGGTCGCCAGCCAGCGGGTGATGCCCGGGGTGCTGAACCGTGCCGGCTACAACTTCCAGCATTCCGATGTGGACAGTGCGATCCGCTCCGCTCTCGGCGCGTGAGTGCCAGTGCTCGCCCTGACCAGCTCCGCCACCGCACCCCACGTCGTCCTGGCCGAGGTTCCCGAGCCGCTCGCATTGCCGAACCAGGCGCTCGTTCGAGGCGACGCATTCTCCGCTGAACCGAGGGGAAGTGGTGCGCCCGCCCGACCTGCCCGAGGGTTCGATCACCGGGTGGGACGTCGCGTGGTGTTGTTGGAACGGCCAGCGGCCGACGGTGGCGGGCCGAAGAGGCGCACGTGTGAGTCGGCGTCGTCCGAGCCGGCGCTCGGGCCCAGCTCGCCGCGGTTCCGGCGACGCACCTGGCGCATGTGCCGGATGAACTATCGATGGCTCAGGCGGCGGCGATTCCGACGGCCGGGTTGACGGCTCTGCGTCTCGCTCGAGGTCGCCGGTCTCCTGCTGGGCAAACGGGCGCTCATCACGGGGGCTACCGGTGGGGTTGGGCGATTTGCGGTGCAGCTCGCCACGTTGAGCGGGGCACACGTGACGGCGTTCGTGCGTGACGCCTCCCGGTCCAAGGACGTGCTCAAAGGGCTAGGCGTGGACCGTGTCGTTGACGAGATCGAGGGCGACTTCGATGTGATCATCGACGGCGTCGGCGGCGACGTTCGGGCGCGCGCGATCGAACACGTGACACCGCGGGGCGTAGTGGTCAACATCGCGACGCAGAGCTCCGAGGAGCAGGTCACCTTTCGGGCCAGCCGGTTCGACCGCTCGCCGGGCGCTCGTATCTACACGCTGAATCTCTTTGATGAGCTCCGGTCGCATGACAGCGCGTCGGCCGATCTGGTGCGCGGTTGTGCGGTCTGATGGTCGCCGGACGGCTCGATGCCCAGGTTTCTTACGAGGGGTCCTGGCGCGATCCGGCTGACGCCATCGAGCGGCGCTGCTGCTGGGCGGTCTCGGTGGCAAGGTGGTCCTTCGTGTCGTGATTGACGCGAATGTAGTACCGCCGGAGCGCGGCTCGCACCCGGGCTGGCGCTGATCACGTCTCGCGCGTCGCGGGGCCGGCGATCTCGTCGATGAGGCCGTACTCCTTGGCCTCGTCCGCCGTGAACGTCCGTCCATTTGATAAATCATCCTCGATGCGACTACGCGGCTGGCCAGTAACCAGCTAGTCGTACGGCCATCTCCCCGAGCTCACGCAGATACCGGACTGGCGGCGGCGGTGACCTCGTCAGCCGAAGCCCGCCACGGTCGCGACACGGGCTCGGCGAGCCGGATCCGGGCGTGGGAAAGGCGATCCGGCGCTCGGCCGCCGCTAGACCGGCGACGGCGGCACCGCCCACCTCCGAGGCTGACAATGCGACAACGTGCACTGCGCGTACTGCATCGATCGCGTCAACAACAGCGAACGCGGCGGCCAGCTCACCATCGGGAGCGGAGTGGCAGCCAGCTGTACGGGTTCGATGCCGGCCATGTCGAGGACCAACAACGCACCGGCGACCTGGTTCGCCATCGCCGACTCGAGCCGCCCCTGTAGGACCACGATCCGCGCGATCGAAGAGCCGCTCGTCGAGCCAGGCGGGCGTGGCATCGACAGACCGGCCGGCGGCAACCTGCCAACCCGGTCGATCGGGGAACGGTTCACGGCGCAGGTCGATCGCCCTCATGTCGGCAGACTAGCCCGAGTTCGTGCCTGGCCGACACGGTCGGTGGCCCGATGAGCCGTTCGCTGAAAGGAGAATGAGCGAATCCGAGGACCGCAGGCGATCAGGGGCTCGATACGAGATGCTCGCGCAGCTTCTCCAGCGACTCGGTCCAACCGTCGCGGTGCAGTGCGAGCCGCGCTGGCGTCGTGAATGTCCCATGGCGCAGGGCGATCTCGGTGGCCTGCCCGGCGTCGCGGGAGAGTCAGCGCGACTGTGGTCTCCCGGTCGTCAGGATCAGGCGGTTCCAGCGAAAGGTGTAGACGAGTCTGCGGGGCGGATCGACCCAACGAATTCGCCGGTGACGTAGAACAGGTCACCGTCGGGTGGTTGCATGCCGAAGCGGTACGTCCCCTCCAACGCGAACGTGCGAGTTTCATTTCCGGTGTGGTGAACCCATGAGGCCCCACCATCTCGCCAACTCGGCCGGCTCCGTGAGTGCGGTGAAGATCTGCTCGGGCGGCCCGGGAGGAGAAACATCAGCTCCAGGATCGAGCCATCCGCGGGCGCTCCCATGACTCGACCATCCCACACCTAAGTCGTCGAGTTCGAGACGTTGCCGAGTGGCGCACCGTGGCGACCGTGGCCGGCGCGAGAAAGGCCGCGGATGCCGGCGTCCGCCTCCCGCGAGGGACAGCAGGCCATGGCGCAGTTCGTTCGCGAGCGCGTCCCGCTCGTCCCATACCGTCCTGCTCCAAGACCGAGAGCCGGTCGTGTCGCAGGCAGACCTGTGGTAGCGGCTGGCCCGCCGCGAGTCTTTGCGCCGCCGCTATCGCCGTTCGGGCGGCGACGACCCGGCCGACCGTGACCCATTGCCAACGCTTCGTCGGCGCCGACGGCCCGCCCGGTGAGGATCAGGTCTCATGGCTCGGCTTTCGCCGATCAACCGCGGCAGGCGGATCGTCCCGCCGTCGATGAGCGGCACGCCGTACCGACGGCAGAACACGCCGAACACGGCATCATCGGCCGCGACCCGCAGGTCGCACCAGAGGGCGAGCTCAATCCGCCCGCTACCGCGTGGCCCTCGATGGCCGCAATGACCGGCTTCGATAGACGCAGCCGCGATGGGCCCATCGGTCCGTCGCCGTCGGGCGCCGCCCGGTTCGCCTCGGCCGAACCTTGAGGCGTGCCAGATCGGCTCCGGCGCAGAAGGTGCCTCCGGCACCGGCGAGCACGGCGACGCTGGAGCGCGATGTGTCGGGAGTTCGAAGGCTCGTAGCGCATCCGCGAGAAGCCTCGCGGTTGGCCTGTCGACGGCGTTGCGCCGCCCGGACGGTTATTAATAAGAACCGTGAGCACGGCCCCATCGCGGCAAGCGACGTGATCGCCCGATCAGAGTCATCGCCCCACCATAAGCCGCGTCACGATATGAGATGACCGCCAGCACGCCAAAGGACGAGGCGCGAGCCCGACCAGGAAATCGTCATCACCAAGGCCACCCGGCGGAATCGGGCCTTCTGCTCGATGGGGAAGCTTCCTCCGGCAACGCGAAAATCCCGCCGCGGCCACCTCTCGCCACGACACCCACCAGAACAGCCTGACGCCGCCACCAACAGCGGTGCGGCTACGGCGCATCGTGGCGCGCCGGCCGTAACGAGTCGCCCCATCGTGGATAAAAAGAACCGGGCGCCGACGCCGCTGGCCGCCAAAGAACGCGATCAGCCCGGATCACCGGCCACCGGTTGCCGGCGCCGAGCTCACGGTAGAACTCCTCGGCCCGCTGGGCGTCGGGGAGCATCCGCCGGACCCGGGGCTGCACGACGGACAGGCTGTACCCCATCGAGCCGAGCCACAGGCCTCCAACGCCAACGTGCACCAGCGCCAGGCCAGCGCGACATCAGCGGTCCGCCGTGCCACTCCTCGCTGGGAGTCGTGGACGTGCCAGGGCTCTGATCGCCGTTCGGTCTCGCAGCGGACCCCCGGGTCTCGAGGGTCGACTCGAGCTCAGTTCAGGCACACGGCTACAGTGGGGCACCGTAATCCCAGGTAGCCACACCGCGTTTTTGCCGAATCGGTTGCGAGTCGCGTGCACGAGGCGGAGGGTAATGCTGAGTCCAGGGCGCTTGACTACCACGGGGGTGGACCGTGTACGCACGCTCAACACCGATCACGGCAGACGTCTCAAGAATCGAACCCTGGCATTCCATACGTCCGGGATGAACTCCTGCCCGCGATCATGACGGTGGATGGCTGTAGGGGACTGTCCATGTTGGTCGATCGCGCCACGAGGGACCCGTATCGCGACATCCTCGTGGGAATCCGAAGAGGCGATGTGGGGAGAGCGAGGACGAGGTCCGAACCGCTTCAGGACGACTTCATCGCGATCGTTCCTCGGCGGTAGGTCGCCGACCGTAGAGGAGAGCGTGGGCGGTCGCGCCTCGGGCGCCGCAACCACCGTTCGAGTGATGGGCGTGGGCTCGAGGTTACCTGGCTTGAGGGCAGCGCACCACGGCGATCGACAACTCCGTCGATGCGTCTCCGGGTCCCGCGCTCGCGACCGCGGGAGAAAACCATGCCGGGTACCTCAGCGGTGCGAAGGCAGCCCCTTACCAACCCGCGACATCGGCCGGGCCGTCGGAACCAGTGGTCTCATGACAGCGTGCCGATGCGGAGCCGGGCGCGCAGACCAGCGTCCAAGCCGACGCATTCCGATCCGGCGTGGCCAAGCAATCCCGGGCGCCGAGGTGATTGCGGCTGAAGAGTCTTCGAACTGGCCGTGGCTCACCTGCGACCACCGGAACTCGCCTGACTGGCCGAGACCCGGCGACGCCGCCACCACGCATTCCGGCGAATCGGTTGCGGGCCGACCGTGCCAAGAGGAGCGTGATGCTGGAAGTTCGGCGGCGCCGCGGGGGCGCCGCGCCGACACGCCACGGGGGTGGATTGTGTACGCGCGCTCAACCGAGATCACCGCTGACCTCAATGATCGACCTGAGGCACCGCGCTATCCGTTCGCGATGAGCTGATGCCCGCCCTCCTGGCCGTCGAGGGCTGCCGGGGACTGTCCTTGCTGGTCGATCGCTCCACAGGTCGCTGCATCGCGACGACGTCCTGGGACGACGAACAACTCATGCGGCTCAGCGAGGACCAGGTGCGGCCACTTCGGGACCGAGTTCGTCGACACGTTCGGCGGGGCCCCGATGGTCACCGAGTGGGAGGTCGCGGTCATGCACCGAGCCACATCGCGCGACCGACGCGCCTGCGCCCGGGTGTCGTGGCTGCAGGGTGACGCCTGACCGTCGAGAACTCGATCGATGCCTTCCGCGGCATACTCACACAAGTCGAGCGCCCTGCCTGGGCTTCGGCAGCGCGAGTCTCCTCGCGAACGGGAGTTTGGGCGCGCGGTCGTGACGACGGTCTATGACGACCTGATGCTCTCGCGCAGACGCCGGGCCAGGCCAACAGCCTGCGCAGCCGCGCTCGCCAGGAGACCAACACGGGATGTCATGGAGGGTCGCCGGAGTTCGAGTTAGCCGTGGCACCTGCGGGTGCCCGAGCTGGCGTGAGTCAACGGTCGCGCTGATGGGCGTGAGCGCGACGTGCGGGCTAGGCTGGCCGCGTGACCCAGACTGTTGCGCCACTTCGTTTGTACGCGCGGGAGTGGTCGACTACCTCACCGCGTGGGGCGAACAGCGCCGCCTCCACGGGGCCGTTGCCGCCGCTACGGCCTCGACACCGTGCTGCTGCTCGAACACCCGAGCGTCTACACCGCAGGAAGCGCACCGAGCCGTTCGACCGGCCGGTGGACGGCACACCGGTGCGTCGACGTCGATCGTGGCGAGAGTCACGTGGCATGGACCCGGGCAGCTCGTCGGCTACCCGATCGTGCGACTAAACGACCCGATCGACGTGGTGGCGTATGTACGCAAGTGGTGGAGCAGGTACTGCATCGACACCTGCGCCGAGGTGAGGCCTGTCGGACGACACGGATCGAGGGCCGCAGTGGCGTCTACGGTGCCGGCCGATGACCGTGGGGACCGGATCGCAAGGTCGGCGCGATCGGTATCCGCGTCGCTCGCGGGTGACGCTGCACGGGTTCGCGCTCAACTGCGACTGTGACCCGGCCGCATTCGACCGGATCGTGCCGTGCGGCATCGCAGACGCCGGGGTGACTTCGCTCACTGCGGAACTGGGCCGGGACGTATCCAGCTCGCCGAGGTACTCCCGATCGCCGAACACCACCTGCGCTCCGCCCTCTCCGCCTGACCCCCACCGGTGGCACGGCCGCGTCAACCGGCCGCAGCCTCACCGGTGAGTCGCCGCGCCAAACGCCGCAGGCCTCACCGCGGGAGACCGGGAAGCGCGTGGGCTGGCGAGGAGTGAGTCGGTTGGAGGTCGCGCGGGAACAGGGTGATCACTCCCGCGGACGTTGGCGGCACCGGTCAAGCGCATGAGCAACCGCTCCAACCCGATCGCGAAGCCGCCGTGCGGCGGCATGCCGTGCCGGAACACGTCCAGATAGGACTCGTACGGCTCGGTCGATTCGCCCCGGGCAGCCAGCGCCGCGACGTAGTCCTCGTACCGGTGCAGCCGCTGCCCGCCGGTCACCAGTTCGATGCCCGCGGAACAGCAGGTCGAATCCGTTCGAGTAGGCAGGTCGCGCCGGGTCGGGATGGGTGTAGAAGCAGCCGCTTCGCCATCGGGTAGCCCTCGACGAACAGGAAGTCCGAGCCGTGCTTCCGCGCATGCGCCCATTCCGCCGAGCCAGCGCTCGTGCGGCGGGGGCGAGGTCGGGCTCGTCCGACAGGTCCTCTCCGAGTCGCCTTGCCGACCATCTCCGGCGCTTCCGCGAAGTGGATCACTGGAATCGACGCCTCGGCACGGCCGGAACTTCCACGGTGGATTCCGCGCAGTGCGCCCAGCATCCCGGCCAGCGTTTCCCGCAGCACCGCCATCACGTCGCGGTGGTCGGTCGATGAAGCCGAAGCTCCACGTCGAGCGACGTGTACTGGGCCAGGTGCCGTACGGTGTCGTGCGGCTCGGCGCGGAAGACCGGCCCCGACCTCGTAGACCCGCTCGAACACCCCGACCAGGGTCTGCTTGTAGAACTGCGGCGACTGGGCCAGGTACGCGGGCCGGCCGAAGTAGTCAGGCGCGAACACGTTCGCTCCCGGACTCGGTCGCCGACGCGACGAGTTTCGGGGTGTGCACCTCGACGAAGCCGAGACCGTCCAGTGTGGACCGAAAGCCACGCACTAACGCCGCGCCGGCCCGGAACACCGCCTGGCGACGCGGATGGCGCAGGGCGACGCCGGCGTGATCGAGCATGAGTCGGCAGCGTGGCGGTCAAGGCCGGCCGGAACAGGTCGAACGGCGGCGGCGAGGCGCGCGCTGACGACGCGTACCTTCGTGTCGAAGAAAGCTCGACTCCCGACGGCGCGGCGGTCGTTCGCGACGACCGTACCGGCTGACCTCGACAACGACTCTCCTCGGTCAGGCTCGACCGGCCGGAAGGCGGCAACAACGGCCTGCGCCAGGCCGGCCGTCGGTCGCGGACGATGAGGAACGGATACGGACTTCAATTGCCGGACCGGCGGTGGACCCAACCGGCGATCGTGACGCGTTTCACCGATGCGGGTGGGCAGTTCGCGGATGACAGGGTGCGTTGCACTGCGGTGACCTCCTCTGGATTCGCAACGCGATCCCCGGAGATGCGGGCGAGGTGACTCTTGTGAGTCAGCCGGTGTCGTCCTCGCGGTACCACCGCACCTTCGCCTTCCAGGCTGGAAGGCTGCCCTTGCCGTGCTCTAGCTCGGGAGTGTCTTCGCGCCCCGGCGCCAGTCCGCCTTCACAGCTTCCGGCGGCTCTCTCGGCTGGCGGGGTCGAGACGCTACTCGTCTCCGTCGTCGCTGTTGCCACAAGCGTAACCGCGCCCGCCACCGGATTACCGCGTGTACGGCGCCATCTCGGCGAGGCCCCGTCGGTCAGCGGAACACTGATCCGGAGCCGCTCGGACGTGAGCCGCGTCGCGCTCCAGCCCTCGCATCCGGTCTTCGGCCGACCGGCAGGGCTGAGCTGCAAACGTGAGCGATGGTTGCCCCGGAAGGCCGCCGGTTGCTGCGCATCGAGGCCCGCAACGCGACGACTCCCGATCGAGCGCAAGCCGCCGTGGATCAAGGTCCAGGCGAGGATGGGTCCGGAGTACACCGAGCTGCGCGGCCTGGTCGCCCGCGAGGGCCTGCACACGGTGTGCCAGGAGGCCGGCTGCCCCAACATCTACGAGTGCTGGGAGGACCGCGAGGCCACCTTCCTCATCGGCGGCGACCAGTGCACCCGGCGGTGCGACTTCTGCCAGATCGACACCGGCAAGCCCGAGCCGCTCGACCGCGACGAGCCGCGCCGGGTGGCCGAGTCGGTCCAGGCGATGGGCCTGCGCTACGCGACGGTCACCGGCGTCGCCCGCGACGACCTGCCCGACGGCGGCGCCTGGCTGTACGCCGAGACCGTGCGCGCAGATCCACGAGCTCAACCCCGGCACCGGCGTCGAGCTGCTGATCCCCGACTTCAACGGCGAGCCCGAGCATGCTGCGCCGAGGTGTTCGGCGCCGCGCCCGGAGGTGCTCGCCCACAACGTCGAGACGGTGCCGCGCATCTTCAAGCGGATCCGGCCCGGCGTTCCGCTACGACCGGTCGCTCGGCGTGCTGACCGCAGGCCCGCGCGCTGCGGCCTGGTGACCAAGTCGAACCTGATCCTCGGCATGGGCGAGGAGCGCGGCGGAGATCTCGCAGGCGCTGCGCGACCTGCACGACGCCGGCTGCGAGCTGATCACGATCACGCAGTACCTGCGGCCCTCGCCGCGGCACCACCCGGTGGAGCGCTGGGTGAAGCCCGAGGAGTTCGTCGAGCTGCGCCGAGGAGGCCGAGCGCGATCGGTTTCGCGGGCGTCATGTGCGGACCGCTGGTGCGTTCGTCCTACCGGGCCGGCCGGCTCTACCAGCAGGCGATCGCGGCCCGCACTGCCGCTTGATGTTTGCAGCTCACTTCAGGGCAGCTGGCGCCGCTTAGCTGCCGCTCAGGCTCTTCTTCGCCCGGCCGTAGAGGTACAGGCCGCCGCCGACGACAGCCGCACCGATCAGCAGGTAGAACACGAGCTTGAGCAGGGTTCCCGAGCAGCGAAACGACCAGTGATCCGACGAGGATCAGGGCGATGCCACCCAGTACCACCCACAAGAATGTCTTCACAACACAATCATGCGCCCGGCCGTACCACGTCACCGAGACGCACAAGCCGGCTGGGTGGGCGCGTCACGCCGCAGGCCACTAGACTTTCTGCATGGCCAAGGCGCAGCAGCCGAGCGGGTGGGCTTTTCGGGCGTATCAAGCAGCTCGGCATGGTGTTCTCATTCACCGCGAAACGCGACAAGCTCTTCATCCCGCTCGTAGCCCTCGCGGTGACGATCGCTGCTCGGGCTGTACCGCGCTCATGGCCATCTTGTGGAGCGTGATCTTCATCCCGGTCGGCACTGATGCTCGCGCTGCTCGGCGTCTGATCGTGCTGAACCTGCGGGCCAGCCGGGCCATGCTGGTGGAGGCAGAGAGTCCAGCCGAGTGCGGCGGCATCGATCGTCGAGAACATGCGCGGCGACTTCCGGGTGACGCCGGCGATGGCGTCCACGACACAGATGGACTTCGTACCACCTGGTGATCTGCCGCGCCGGGGTTGTGCTGCTCGGCGAGGGCAACCCCGGCCCGGAGTTCGGGGCCTCATCGCTGCGGGCGCAAGCGCCTGGCCAAGGTGATCGGCTCCATGACCTGCGACCTGCATGATCGGAAATGACGAGGGTGAATTCGATCCGCAAGTTGCAGCATGGCACGGCTTCCGCGCACGCTCGGGCGAAGGACGTCAGCGCGCTCGACAGGCGGCTCAAGGCGCTGACGCGATCCGCAGCTGCCCGGGGCGCCATCCCAGAACTACGCCCCCGAGCAGGCGCCTTCCGCCATGCGGCGGCACCTCGGCGGCCAGGCCAGGTCGCGCGACCGCACCGACTGGACTACGTCACGAGCGGGCGCACCCCGGTCGCAACGGAACCCAGACCGCCGGACGATCGACCGCCGGCGGTGCCGATACGCGTACCGCTGCGTTCCGGGTCAGTCGATTCGAGCAGCAGTCGGGTGGCGTCCGTGACGGGCAGACCCGGCGCGAACAAGGCAACCCCTGGCCCAGCCGGCAGCCGAGGGCGACCAGCGCGGCCCGCTCGTCGTCGCGTTCGATCCCCTCGGCTACGACATCGAGCTGGAGCGACTCTGCCATGGCCATGATGGCCACGACGATGCTCCGGTCGGTGCCCTCGGTCGCCACGCCGGCGATGAAGGAACCGTCGACCTTCAGGCAATCGGCGGGAAACTGTTTGAGATAGGCGAGATTCGAGTACGAGCTACCGAAGTCGTCGAGAGCGAAGTGGACACCGCCCGCCCGCAGCGCCTGGGTGACGCCGACGACGTCATCGCCGGCATGGCTGCGTTCGGTCACCTCGAGCCACACGTCAGCCGGGTCGACGCCGACCCGGCGCATCATCGCGAGGATCTCGTCGGCCGCGTCAGCCTGCCACGGTTGCGCCGCGGACAGGTTCACCCGGTGAGGTGCAGGCGCTGCAAACCCGGGAGCCGCTGCCACATCGCCAGCTGGCGGCAGGCCTGCTCCATCACCCAGGAGCCGATCGCGACGATCTCGCCGGTCTCTTCCGGCTAGCGGAATGAAGACATCCGGCGAGATCGGACCCCGCTCGGGATGGTTCCACCGCAGCAGCGCTTCGAAGGCGACCGGCCGGCCGCTGTCCAGCTCGACGATCGGCTGGTAGAGCCACCTCGAACTGCCGTCGGTCGAGGGCCGCGCAGCAGCTCCGACCGGATGCTGAGCCGGTCCAGCGACCGGTACGACGCCCGCATCGTCGAAGACCTCCACCAGACCCGGCCCGCGGGACTTGGCGGTGTACATCGCGGCGTCGGCGTCGCGCAACATGGCGCTGGCCGTGGTACTCGCCCGCGCACCGACGACCCCGCCGATGCTCGCCGACACGACCACCCGCTCGTCACCCAGCGCGAACGGTGCCGTCAGCGCCTGCACCAGCCGGCGCCCAACCTCGGTCACGTCGGCGAGACTATCGATCTCGCTCAGCACGACCACGAACTCGTCGCCGCCGAACCGGGCCAGCAGATCCGTCGGGCGCAGGCGCTCTCTGCAGCCGGCGGGCGACCTGCTGGAGCAGTTCGTCGCCCGCCTCATGGCCGAGGCGGTCGTTGATCGCCTTGAATCCGTCCAGGTCGCAGAAGAGCAGCCCAATGCGGCGGGCTGGTCCCGGCTCAGCACGTGATCGAGGCGCTGCCGAGCTACCTGCCGGTTGGGCAGGCCGGTGAGGGGATCACGGGTGGCCTGGCGGCGCAGCTCGTGATAGAGCCCAGTGTTCTCCAGCGCCGTGCCGAAGTAGCTGGCAGAAGATCGTGGCGATCTCGATCACGTCGGCCCCGTACGGCCGCGGTCCGTTGCGGGTTGCGTAGAGGAGTAGTGACCGGTTCTGCGTCCACGAGCACCGGGACGCACAGGGCGGTGACGGCCGGCGCGCCGAACCACTCGGCCTCGGTCGCGGTCCAGACGCGCCCCTCGGTCGCGGCCGGCCAGGCCTTCAGATCGGTGACCGGACGATCCGCCAGAGTTTCCTGCGTGTCCGGGGCCGAGCCGTAATGAGCCCGCCGGTGGGCCTGGCCGTCAACGACGTCGACGATCCACGCATCGTCGGACAGGGTCAGTCGCTGCATCAACTCGACGGCAGCGTTCACCAGGGAGTCGGCGTCCACCTGGGCGGCGAGCAGGTGCCCGGACTGGGCGAGGCGTTCGATCGCGACCGTCGCTTTCCGGTCCTCCGCAGCGTCTCGCAGGCGCTGCGCGACGGAGGCGAGCACGTGCAGATCCTGGCCGCCGAACGGCTCGCCGCTGCTGCGGTACAGCAGGAGCAACTCGTCGCACTGGCCGGGCCGGGACGACATCGGGATGAAGCGCGGCCGACCGCAGGCTCAGTTCGGCCAGCGACGGCGGAATGTCGGTGGCCCCGGGTTCGATGGCACCGGCGACCGGTTGCCCGTGCGACCGCCTCCTCGGCCGCCGCCCCAGGGCCCATCCATCCACAAAGGACGGATCGTCTTCTGGAAGGCCGCTGGCCGAGGTGACCGGGAAGCAGCTCTCCCACGGTGCTGACCACGCACACGACATCGGCGTTGAATACCTCGGAAAGGACGGCCAGCGCTCGGCCGACCAGCGCGTCGGCGTCGATGGGCTGCCGAGAACGGTGAGCAGCCTGATCAAGGCGGCCGCGTATCCCGGTAGGCGTTGCTCGCGGCCAACGTGGCCTCGTGCAGCTGGGCGGTCAATCGCGCCACATCGTCGGCGGTGGACCGGCTCACGGCGCTTCTCACAGCGCGACCGCCGCGACGGTGTCGAGTTGTGATAGCCGGCCACGCTGGTCGTCCGTGCGAACTCCCCGTACGTGTAGCACGCCGAAGATCGGTACCGTGCCGGCCGCCGCCTGCAACCGGGTCGCCTCTCTCGCACCCGCTCCTGCAGGATGTCCAGGCGCGCGATGCAGCTGAACACCAGCAGCACCGACGCGTCCCGGCCGGTACCGAGCGCTCGGCCACGTCGTGACTCATGGCCAGCAGGTCGTCCTCGTCGCAGGCCACGATCTGGATGGCCGAGTAAACTCCGGCAGCGGGGCGAAGGTCCGGACCATCCCGTCCTCGCCCATGAACACCGCCCACGGATGAGGTGGGTCCCGTCCGGCTCCACCAGCCCGAAGGCGTGGGTCGAGTAGTAGCTTCGCCCGGCCGCACCTGCTCGTGCTCGTTCTCCTTGCGGATGTGCTCCTCAGAACACGTCGAGGGCCGGGCGGCCGGCGATCTCGTGCACGATCTGGCCGTCGACCTTCGTCACCAGCAGCGGCAGCCCGATCGGGTGCCAGCCGTGCCCGACCGGTCACCGGTACCGGCCGGTCCGAGCCGATCCACACGGCGACTGCGGCGTCGCTGCAGGATCGGTCGTCGTGAAGACGAACGTCTCGCTCAGATGGCGGTCGTCCGCGCGCGCCGCCGCCCGATCACCGGCACGGCGGCCCCGGTCACACGGTGGAGGCCGCCGACGAGCGCCTGCTGCTCGGCAGCAAGACCATCGACGAATATCGGTATTGTCGCGTAAGGCGAACGGTCCTGCCCGAGCGCGGCTTGGGCCGATCGAGCCAGCTCGATCCCCGCCGCCTCCCCGCCGCCGGACAGCTTCTCCGCTGCACGCGATGCCGAACCGGTACGGCCCGGCGGTCATCGCCAGGACAGCGACCCCCGGACGCGGGTTCGGTGAGGCTACCGCCCCGAAATGACCAGCGCTCGTCTCACCGACCAGGGGGTGCTCACCGGTCACGGCCCGGATCGCCCTGATCAAGGTGGGTAGGTCGTAGCGCACGGAGGCGGAGCCACGATCAGCGCCGGCGTACGGCCGTCCAGGCCGTCCATCGCCTCCGCGATTGCCGCCGCCCGGCCCGCCTCGGCGGCATCGCCGGGCCTCACTGGACCCGCTCGCGGCATACAGCCGCATAGGCATCGTCTGAGTCCGCGCTCCCCTTTACCGATACGCGAAATGCACCTTCCATTATAGAAAGCCGACCTGCACGCCAGGCATTGGCGCGGGCGTCCATAGGTCAGCGCATCGGCACCATGACCGAGCCGGCGGCGCGATCATGACCCGCGCCGATCGCCGTCCATGATCCAGAGCCCGGGAATGAAAGAGCGCGAGCAGCAATCCGCGCCTGGAGAATGCGCGGGCCACGCCGAGCGGGCCACCATCGGGAAAACGGACCGCACCGGATCCGGACGAGACGCATGCCGGGCGTCTGACCGAACAGACCCACGAAGAATGTGTACTCCGCGACCAGCACGGCAACCGGCGCCCGGCTGCGCCGGATTAGCGAAGAGCCCACTCACGAGCAGGCACAGGAGCCAGTCGTTAGTGCGCCGAATCGCTGGGATAATTGCGCCGGCGCCCAGCCGGTTCGGTCGGCCATGCCGATGGGGTGGGTTGCTGGTCGTTCGCCCATCCTCCCGGGGTACTGGCGCGTTACAGTGTACCTGCCGGCCGCCACTGCCTGCGGCGTAATGACATGACCGAAAACATTTGGGATACGACAGGGCAATGCCGTGGTCCTACGGTCGCGTCCAGCAAGCCAGGCACCGGTGCCCTTGACCAGGACCGTGAACACCTCAGGAGGATGTGTGTTCGCCAACCCCCGAGGAGCTTCTGCGTTACCTCAAGAACGAGGGCGTCAAGCTTCGTCGACGTCCGCTTCTGTGACCTGCCCGGCGTCATGCAGCACTTCAACGTGCCGGTCGAGTCGTTCGACGGAGACCGTCTTCACGCGACGGCCTCGCGTTCGACGGTTCGTCGATCCGGGGCTTCCAGCAGATCCACGAGTCGGACATGCTCGCTGCTGCCGGACGTCGCGACCGTCGTTCGTGGACCCGTTCCGGGTCGAGAAGACGCTCGCGCTGAACTTCTTCATCCACGACCCGTTCACCGCGCGAGGCGTACTCGCGCGACCCGCGCAACGTCGCCCGGAAGGCCGAGACCTACCTCGCGTCCAGCGGCATCGCCGACACCGCGTACTTCGGCGCCGAGGCGGAGTTCTACATCTTCGACTCGATCCGCCACGAGACCGGCGCGAACGAGGCGTACTACTACATCGACTCGGTCGAGGGCTGGTGGAACACCGGCGCGGAGGAGCCGGGCGGCAACCGCGGCTACAAGACCGCGTACAAGGGCGGCTACTTCCCGGTCCCGCCGGTCGACCACTACGCCGACCTGCGCGACGCAGATGGTGCCGCAACCTGGTCAACGCTCGGCCTCACGGTCGAGCGCGCGCACCACGAGGTCGGCACGGCCGGCCAGGCCGAGATCAACTACAGGTTCTCGACGCTGCTGCACGCCGGCGACAAGATGCAGCTGTTCAAGTACATCGTCAAGAACACCGCCTGGGCCGCCGGCAAGACCGCGACGTTCATGCCGAAGCCGCTCTTCGGCGACAACGGCTCGGGCATGCACACGCACCAGACGCCTGTGGCTGGACGGCGAGCCGCTGTTCTACGACGAGACCGGCTACGGCGGCCTGTCCGACATGGCCCGCTGGTACATCGGCGGCCTGCTGCACCACGCGCCGTCGCTGCTGGCGTTCACCAACCCGACCGTCAACTCGTACCGCCGCCTGGTGCCGGGCTTCGAGGCGCCGGTCAACCTGGTCTACTCGCAGCGCAACCGCTCGGCCTGCACCCGCATCCCGGTCACCGGCACGAACGCCGAAGGCCAAGCGGATCGAGTTCCGCGTGCCGGACCCGTCGTGCAACCCGTACCTGGCGTTCTCGGCGATGCTGATGGCCGGCCTCGACGGCATCACAGAACAAGATCGAGCCGCCGGCGCCGATCGACAAGGACCTGCTACGACCTGCCGCCGGAGGAGTTCGCCAGCGTCACGCAGGTCCCGGGCTCGCTGACCGAGGTGCTCGACGCGCTGGAGGCCGACCACGACTACCTGCTCGAGGGCGGCGTGTTCACGCCGGACCTGATCGAGACCTGGATCGACGTACAAGCGAACCGAACGAGATCGACCCGGTGCGCCTGCGCCCGACCCCGCACGAGTTCGCGATGTACTACGACATCTGCCCAACGGCGGCCCCACACCTGTGTGAACACGGCGTATGGCCGGCGCGAATCCGCAGATAGTCCGCACGAGAGCGACCGGGACCGCCTGAACAGCGGTCCTGGTCGCTTCGTGCTGGTGGAGGAACTGGCGCAAAGCGGATGAACCACGCGTGCCTTTCATGATCCTCTCGGCTCGGCACAGTGGTAACGTGTCGATCCCTCTACGTCGACCATCCCGTCTGAGAAAGGCGGGCTCGTATGCCTGCTCGTGGCGCATCGGCCGCGCGGCGGCCAGGTCCACTTCTGGGCCAGAGACGGCGTGGTGACCTTGACCCCCACCCCGTCCCAGCGCATCTGTTCGCCACCTTGGCCTCCCTGCTCTCGCTGGGCGGCTGCGCCGTTGCTGCCCGGCCCACGTCCAGGCCATCCCCACCAGAGTTCCGGCCGACCCATGCCGATGAGCGCGCTCCCGTTGCCCACTGGATCAGTTGGACCCGTACCTGCGCCGTTCTGGCGCCGGCCCCGAGATGCCCCGTTCGGGCACTGGCTCAGCTGGGCGCTCATCGACACCACAACCGGGCTGGAGTTCAGCAGCGCCAACTGGATGAGCCCAACGATGAGCATGATGAAAGCGTGGATCGCCAGCGACTACCTGAGCCAGACCTGCCCGGACGGCGTGGGGCGCCTGACTTCCTCCTGGCGGGCTTCTCCGAGATGATCCGGGTCAGCACCGACTGGGCCGCCCGGCAGGCGTGGGACCACATGGGCGGCACCGCGACCATGAAACGGATGAAGGCCCGCTGCGGGGTCACCGACGACCGTCATCCGGGATTGGGCCTGGAGCTTGACCGGCATGTCCGCCCGCGATAGCGCCCGACTAGGGGTCTGCATTGGCGACGGCCGGGCGGCGGGCACATGGACCGGCTGGGCGGCGGGCACGTTGACCGACTGGGTGCTCAACGAGGATGCGCCGATCCACGGCCAGGGCCACTTCGACATCCGCCCCACGTTCCCCGCCGGGGCGGCACGACGCCATCGCCATCAAGAATGGCTGGTACCCTACGAGGGCGTCGGTACGTGAACTGCCCTGTGCATCAGGGACAGCCAGGTGCTCGCGGTCATGCAGCGCACAGGCAGCTTCGGCGCGAGGTCGCCAGCCGCTCAAGGTGGCGAAACTCTGCGCCGCGCGACCCGGGCGTAGCTCAGGGTCAGGCAGTCGCGCGTGGAAGGGCCTCTCAGGTTCGATAACCACCGGAACGGGCCTCTCGTTGCCGGCCTACCGGCACGTAACATCGCAGCGTGACCGAGCCTGTGCGCTTAGCGGTCCTGCGCCAGATGCCACACCCATCCACGCCACCCGAGACCGCAGGCCGGCGGCAGCGCTGGATAGCGGCTCGAAGATCGCGATGGACCCTCGGCGTGGTCGTGGTCGCTCGCGCTGGTCGCGACGAACCGGCCTGCCGTCTGGTCGGTCCGGCGGCGCCTTCCCGGACGTCGACGGCGAGCTGAGCCTGCCCGGGCCCAGGCGCGCCGGTCACGGTCTACCGGGACGGCCACGCGGGATCCCGCAGGTGTACGCCGCAGAGCGCGGAGCGACCCTGTTCGAGAGCCCTGGGGCTACGCGCGCCCAGGACCGGTTCTGGGAGATGGACTTCCGCCGCCACGCTGACTGCGGGCCGGCCTGCCGGAGCCGTCTTCCGGGCCGGACCAGGTGCAGCGACCGACGCGTTCCTGCGCACGTTGGGCTCGGCATGCCGGGTGGCCGAGCAGGGAGCGGGGCATGATCCTGTCCGCCGGACACCCGCAAGCGCTACCTGCAAAGGCCTACGCCGGCCGGCGTGAACGCGTGGACCGAGGCGCGAACGGCGGCAGCGACGCCGGCCGGCGCGAAGAGCCTCGCGCGAGTACACGGTGTCTCGGCGCTGACCAATGGCGGCTCGCACGATCAGAGCCGTGGTCGCCGATCGACTCGCTCGCCCGGCTCAAAAGGACGATGGCGTGCGGACCTGCGCGGCAACATGGGCTCGGAGACTCGCATGGCGGGCGCTCGCTGCTGGCGAGCCGGCCTCACCTGGGCAGGCGCAGGTGCGAGGAGCTCTTACCCGGACTACCCGTACGACCGTGCAACGCAGCCCATCATCGTCGGGCGGCGGCGTCGTGGACGGTGCGCGTTCGACGCCAGTGCCACCATCGCCCCGAGCACCGGCATGGGCGATGCCGTCACCGGCGTCTCACGTGGCGCGCGACGGTCGGCCCCCGCGCTGACTCGGCGGTGGCCGGCCGCGGTCGGCCGCGCCGCCGTCAGCTCACGTGGGCGACGGCGGGCCGGGCATCGGGTCCAACTCGTGGGTGATCGGCGGTGCTGCCCACGACGGCCGCCTGACCATTTGCTGGCCACCGATCCCGCACCTGAGCCCGTCCGATGCCCGGGAATCTGGTACCAGATGGGGCTGCACTGCGATTGCCAGATCCGCGGCCGAGGGGACGGCTTCAGCTTCTCTCCGGCGTGCTCGGGGGTCGTGATCGGGCACAACGCCTCGCATCGCGTGGGGCTTCACGAACCTCGACCCCGATGTCACGGATCTCTACGTGGAGAAGGTGGATGGGTGATCGGGTCTACGACGGGACCACGTGGACGCCGCTGACCGCCCGGAAGGAGACCATCAACGTCGCCGGCGGCTCGCCGGTGGAGATCACCGTGCGGTCGAGCAAGCACGGACCCGCTCTCGGACCGGTCACCGGACATGCTGCGACTGTCTCAGCTACCGCCCGTCGAGCCGTCGGCCTCCCCGCCCAGCCGCGTCACCCCCTACCATCGCCCACGCTGGACGCCTGGCCAGCCCGGTGTGCCGGCGGCGGCCGCCAGTCCTCGCCCTACGCTGTCGCGCTGCGGTGGACAGCACTCGATCCGGGCACGCACCATCGATGCGCTCTTCGCGGTCGACGCCGCGGCGAACTGGGCATCGTTCCGGACGCGGCCGAGCTGTTCGAGTGCCGGCGCAGAACATGGTCTACGCCGATGTGGACGGCAACATCGGCTACCAGTCGCCGGACAGTGCCGGTACGCGGCAAGGGCGATGGCCGATGGCCCGCGCCGGGCTGGGACCCCGCCACGACTGGACCGGGTTCATCCCGTTCAGACGAGCTTGCCGTCGGTGGCGGGCCCCCAGCGACTGGATCGTCACCGCGAACCAGGCCGTCGTCGGGCCGCAGTACCAGCACCTCCCCTCACCACCGACTGGGACTGCAGCTGCCACCGATCGGCGGATCATGGAGATGCTTTTTGCGGGACCGGATCGCCGCCGGTCCCATCGACGCCGAGGTCGTGCGGCAGATGCCGGTCGACAACCGCCGTGGGTTCGCCCCGACGCTTGTGCCATTGCTGATGCCCATACGAGTCGGCGGCCCCGTCCCGATCCCGCTGTAGTGGAGCTTTTGCGAACCTGGGACTTCCAGCAGCCAGCGGACTCCGCGGCTGCGGCCGCTCTACCACAGCGCCACATGGCGGAATCTGCTGTTGCGGACCTTCGACGAGTTGCCGGCCGACCGCCAAAGGCCCGATGGCGGCAGCCCGGTGGTTCGAGGTGATGCGCAAACTCCTGGACGACCCGACGTCTGCGTGGTGGGACGATCACCCAGCACGCCCTAGAGTCGAAGCCGCGACGACGATTCTCGGATGGGCCCTCGCGGACGGCTACACACCTGCTCCACAGTCGCCTGGGCAGGACCCGTCAAATTGGAGGTGGGGAGACATCCACACGCTCGCCCTGCGCAACGCCACCTTCGGCAAATCCGGCATCGCTCCGATCGAGTGGCTGTTCAACCCAGGACGCCGCGAGTGTCTCCGGCGAGGACGCCATCGTCAACGCCACCGGCTGGGATGCCGCGGACGGCTACAAGGTGGACGCCATTGCCGTCGATGCGGATGATCTTGGATCTGTCCAATCTGGACGAATCGCGATGGGTCCAGCTCACCGGCAATTCGGGGCACGCGTTCCATTCGAACTACGACGACCAGTTCGAGCTAGTGGCGCACCGGCCAGAACCTCCCATGCGCTGGAACGTCGACACCATCAAGTCGAAGCCGCCAACACTCAGCCTCACCCCCATGACACGCTGCCCTTCGCCGATCTTGGAGAAATGCGCGTGAGTCGATCTCTGGCCACGCATTTCTCCAAGGTCCAGCGGCGAGGCAGTGGGATCAGGCGAGAGGAAGACGCGCTCAGCGGCGGCGCGGGCGCGTCGGGCGGTGCGCAGGTACTCGTCGAGGAACTCCCCGGATCAGTCGACGCGGGCCGGCCAAGCGCGCGCACCACTCCGGCCAGCTCCACTCCCCTGCCGTGGCAGCTGATCGCTGGGGCGGCCGCGGACGAGCATCAGCGCGTTGCGCACGTGCGACGCCAGCACCCAACCCCGGGCCAGCGAAGACGGCGTCCATATTGGACACCAGCCCGGCGTCGCGGGCGCGCGGCCAGTGCGTCGAGCGTGCCGAGTCGTGCGCAGTGCCGGCGATGTCGTGGCCGTGGCCGGAGCTGGAGCAGCTGCACGGCCCACTCGACGTCGGCGAGGCCGCCGCGGCCGAGCTTGGCGTGGGTGGCCGGATCGGCGCCGCGGGCAGCCGCTCGGTGTCGACCCGCGCCTTGATCCGGCGGATCTCGGTGATCTGTTCGGCGGTCAGTCCGCCGTCCGGGATAGCGGACCCGGTCGGCCGAGCGCCAGGAAGCGTGCGCCGAGCGACGCGTCGCCGGCGACGAACCGCGGCTCGCAAGCAGCGCCTGCGCCTCCCAGATCTTCGACCAGTCCGCGTAGTAACGCTCGTACGCGGCGAGGCTGCGCACAAGCGGCCCCTGCCGGCCCTCGGGCCGCAGGTCGGCGTCGACGCCGAGCGGCGGCTCCGGCGACGGCGCGCGATAGCAGCCGGCGCAGCTCTTCGGCGATCTCGTGCGCGGCGCCGCTGGCGGCATCCTCGGCGATGCCGGCGGCGGCTCGTAGCACGAACGAGCACGTCGGCATCCGAGCGAGTAGCTCATCTCCGCGCCGCCACGAGCCGTCCCATGCCGATGATGGCGAACGGCATGCGTCGGCCGTTGACTCGCGACGTGCGCAGCCGCGCAGCGCCGCGCCGAGCGTGGCGTCGGTGACGTCGGTCAGCGCCTGGCCCACGCGCTGACGACGTTGCCGGCGACGACTCCGCCGGCACCAGCGCCGAGCAGGTCGGCGCAGGCGATCCGGAACAGCTCGCGGCGGCGCAGCGCCCGAACCGCCTGCACCGCGGCACCAGCTCCGCCGCGCCAGCCCGCGGGCCCGATGAACCCGTGCCGGTCCACCGCGGCCGTAAACCCGTCCACAAGGGACTCACCGGGGTCGCGGGATCAGCTCGCGCGTCGTCGGCGAGCAGCCGCAAGCGCCTCGGGGTCGCGCGCGAGCAGGTCGGTCACGTACCGGGACAGGCTCGAGCAGTCGGGCCAGCCGCAGCGCGACCGGGCCCTCGTCGCGCAGCAGCCGCAGGAACCACGGCGTGGCCCGCAGCGCGTCGGAGACCTGGCGATAGGCGAGCAGGCCGCGGTCGGGCTCGGGCGCGTCGGCGAACTCGTTCAGCAGCACCGGCAGCAGAGTGTGCTGGATCGCCGGCGTAGCGGGACACGCCGCCGGTCGAGCGCTTCGAGGTGCCGCAGCGCGCCGGCCGGATCGGCGAAGCCGAGGATCTCCAACCGGTTGCCGCGCCGCGCTCGGGGTCAGCCGCAGCGCCTCGCTGGGCACCCGTGGCCACCGCCTCGACGCAGCGGCCGGTAGACGCAGCTTCGCGTGCAGCCGGCGTACCTCCTGGGCGTGCGTGACCCAGTCGACGCGGAAACGCCTCGACCGCGTCGCGCCGGGCATCGGCGCGGAACCCGAAGACCTGGGCGAGCCAGCGCAGCGCGGCCGCGCCACTCGGAGTGCGCCGTCGGGCACGGTGTGCGTGCGCCGCAGCCGTTGCAGCTGCAGGCGGTGCTCGACCGTGCGCAGGAAGCGGTACGCGGCGACCAGCGCCTCGCCGTCCGTCGCGGCCGACGTAGCCGCCGCGCCGGTGAGCGCCCGCAGTGCGTCCAATGTGGACGCCTGACCGCAGCGCCTCGTCGCCGCGCCCGTGCACGAGCTGCAGCAGCTGGACGGCGAACTCGATGTCGCGCAGCCCGCCCGGCCCGCGCTTGATCTCGCGGTCCACGCTCGGCCGGCGGGACGTTGTCGATGATGCGGCGGCGCATGCGCGCGCACGTCGTCGACCGCCTCCGGGCCGCTCGGCCGCGTGCCAGATCAGCGGCTGCAGCGCGGCCAGCCACGCCTCGCCGAGCGCCAGGTCGCCCGACGGCCGGTCGCGCCTTGAGCAGCGCCTGAACTCCCACGTCCGGGCCCACCGGTCGTAGTAGGCGCAGGTGGGCGGCGAGCGTGCCGCACCAGCGGCCCTGGCTGCCCTCCGGGCGCAGGTTCGCGTCGACCGGCCAGGCGACCTGGCCGCAGATCTGCATCATGCGGGCGCGCGACCACTCTGGGCTGTCGGCAGGTCCTCGTCGCCGTCGCAGACGAAGATGACGTCGACGTCGCTGACGTAGTTCAGCTCCCGGCCGCCGGACTTGCCCATCGCGATCACGGCCAGTCGCGGGCTGGCACCACGCTCTTGCTCGGCCAGTCGCAGGGCGGCAGCGCATGGTGGCGTCGGCGAGCTGGGACAACCGATGCATGGTTTCATCGACGCCGGCCGCTTTGGGTGGTCGCGGCGGCCGCGATCCGCAACAGCGTGGACCGGTAGGCGGACCGCAGCTCGGCCGGTGAGTCGACCATGGCACCGTGGAACGGGTCAGCCGGGTCCCAGCTGAGATCGTGCACGCACGCCACGGATCGGGTCCGCGACCATGTCATCCCCGGCGAGGGTCACGGAGGCTCCCAGCACCGCCGCTAGCGCCGCCCTTAGGCCGGCGTCAGTGCATCGACCCCACCGGTCCGTCCGTCCAGGGTACGGCGGGCCGCCTCCTCGATGCGGTGGAGCTGACGCAGGGCCAGGTCCGGATCGGCCGAGTCACCGACTGCGGCGAGCACCTCTCACCAGCCTCGGGGGCGGCCGGCGCCGACTGCGCGGCCTCGTCCACAGCCCCAGGCCATCCGGCCTCGGACCGAGCAGCTTCGCGGCCGCGACCGTGTCGGTGAAGCCGAACCGCGCCAGCCGCAGCCGAGGCTGGCGTCGGTCTCGTCATGCGCCGCGAAGAGGCAGCTGACGTCAGGAGGTGGCGCCTCCGGCGGCGGTGCAGTCACCCCGGGCGAATGCGGCGGACCGGATGGCGAACGGGTTGCCACACCTCGAAGAGGTCGTCCTGCAATGCCTGCGCCGAGAAGCCACGATATCCTCGCCGGACGATGCCGAGTTCGGCCAGCGGCGGGCTTCGTCTTGAGCGACCGAGCTGGCCGGGGTCGCCGTCTCGCACTCAGGTGGAACTGCAGGCTAAGCCGCGTGCCGATCCGGAACGCCTGCACCGTACGGTTGGTCGAGGTCGCGAGCAGCACCGCTCCGACCGGCAGCTCCAGCCACCTCATCGTTATGCCACTGGATCGTCGGGCAGCATCGGTGTCGGCCCGAATAGCGGGTCGGCTTCTGCGGCATCGCGCTTGGCGACGAGCCGGGTGCCGCTCGGGCCCAGCCGTGGCGGATGCCACCGTGCCGGCGTGCGCGCTGGCGAGCAGCTGGGCGCCCAGGCAGATGCCCAGCGTGGCGGTGCGTCCCGGACCGCCTTGCGTAGCAATGATTCCACCGAGTCGAACCACGGGGCATCGGGCGTACCGTCGGGCCTCGGGTACACGGTGCTGGGCACCGCCGAGAACCACGAGCCCGGAGTAGCCATCGAGCTCGGCCGGGATCCGGGTCGCCCGCGTGCCGAAGGCCTGGACCACGTGCAACTCAGAGTCCGCCCTCGGTGAGCCACTCGTCGAACAGCCCCAGGTCGCTCGTGGGGTCGTTCTCGACGACCAGGCATCCGGCGCTCACCCGGTCCCGGGTTATCGGTCAGGACTTGGTCGCCGATCCACGTGCCCGTCGAGGTGCCGCAGTCGGAGTGGTACGTGCCACTCATCGTGTTGCCGATCGATCGATGCCGTCGTACTGGATCGAAGTCCCGCCCTCGACCGCGCCGAAACTGATCCGGCTTTCCCGCGACGTTTCCGGTCACGTTGCCGGCCTTGATGCAGTTCGAGCCGGTCACCCCGATGGCCCAAAGAGCAGGTCCCCTTGCTGGGCCCGGGTGAGCACAAATGGTGCCGATCGCGATCTGCGAGTTCCCGGTTTTGTCCCGCACGTGCCCTTCCGGGCACCGGTGAGCGGACCGAGCTGGCTCACTGGTTGTGGGGCTGGGGTTGGCCGAGGCCGACGGTGTATCCGCCGGCGACGCGGTCGCCGATGCCGATGGGGGAGGCGGATGCGTTCGGGTTCCAGAGGCAGTGCAGGCCGTCGCGGCGACGAGGACTGCGACGCCGCACCCAACCGCGAGAAATCGTCGCTGGCTGCCGTGGGATGCCGATCATGGCCGACGCTCCTGTCGTTCGTCCGTACCGCTGGGGATGCCCGGGCGAGATCTCATTGTGACCGATCGCCGCCAAAGTCGGCGCGTCAAAGCGAGAGACGGAGCCAGGAGGCTGCAGACGGGTGGTCGGGTAGGCTCTCGGCGGCCATGGCAGGTGGGGGCCTGACCAGCAGCGCGACGTTGCCGTCCGTCCCCCTGCGCGCTTCCGGTCCGGCGATCGGGTGATGCTCGTCTCGCCATCCGGACCCACCCGCGCGCCGACCCGGTCACGCGAGGCATTGAACTGCTGACCAGTTGGGGACTCGACGTCGTCACGGCGCCCAGCGTTTTCGCCCGGCACGGCTATCTAGCGGGTACAGATGGGCTGCACGGCGCTGGCCGGCCTCAGCCACGCACTGGCCGGCCCGGACGTGCGCGGCGTCGCTGTGTACACCGCGGCGGCTACGAGCGCCCAGCAGATCAGAGTGACCGGCTCGACCTGGCCGCGGTCCGGGCCGAACCCAGAAGCCCCTGGTGGTCGGCTTCTCGGACGATTACGGCGTTGCAACTCGCGCTGTGGCGCAGCGTGCGGCTCGCCACCGTGCACTGGACCGGGAGCCGCCTGGCTGAGACGCGAACAGGACCGGCCCAGAGGCGCGCGGACCCGCCCTGCGCACACGCTCATGACCGCCGAGGCCGTGGTGATCAAGGCCCGGCCAGACGAGGAGACATCGCCGGTACGGATTCCCGGCGCCGTCGCGCGGGGACCACTCCTGGGCGGCAACACTGTCCCTACTCCCGTCCACGATCGGCACCCCGACATGCCCGACCTACGCGGCGGCGCCGGTAGCTCTCCTCGAGGACGATGGACGAGCCACCGTACAAAGTGGATCGAATGCTCCTGCAACTGCGACGAGCCGGCGGCCTGACCGGCCTCGCCGGCGTCGCCGTTGGCCGGTTCACCAGCTGCACCGACGACTGGGCGGTCACCGTCGCGGACGTGTTGAGCGAGCACCCTGAATGCGCTCGGCGTGCCGGTGCTCGGCGGGCTGCCGATCGGTCACGGTCGCGAACAACTCGCGGTACCGATCGGCGTACCCGCCGTCCTCGACGCCGCATCAGGGCCCTGACCACGGAGCCGGCCGTCACATCGGTGGCTGACGGGTCAGCCTGACCGTTGGGGGATGTCTGACCGAGTGGGGATGGCAGAAGAGCGTCAGAGCGAGCCGAGGTAACGCTGGCATGATGGCGACCTTCGAGACGCCTGACCGCGCCATTGCCGCGGCGATCCGCATGCGCGAGGCGATGAGCGATCTCGGCGCCGAGCGTCAGCATCAGAGCCTGCGGCTGAAGATGGGCATCCATGAAGGCTCATGCCTCGCGGTCACGCTCAATGGCCCAGCAGGACTATTTTGGCCAGACCGTGAATATCGCCTCGCGTGTCCAGGGTCTTGCGGCCTCGCGCTCGATCGTGGTGACGGAATCCGTGGTGGAGAACGCGCATGCCCGGACCCTGCTCGAGACCAGCGGGCTAACGCCAACGCCCCGACGCGTGGCGTTGAGCGGCATCGCGGACAAGGTGTCGGTCTACGAGATATCCTGAGCGGACGCGGTGGACTTTTTCGGAGAAGAAGCCATGAACAAGCCGTTGCCGGTCAACCCGCCCGAACTTCGCTCGACCTTCGTCGCCGCGTCGTCGATGCCCTGGCAGCCAACGGAGTTCGACGGAATAGAGATGAAGATCCTGTACCAGGACGACGAAGGGCGCTCGACCATCCTGTTCAGGATGGCGCCGGGCGCGGTCGTGCCGCTGCACGAGCACACGGCGCTCGAGCAGACCTTCATGCTCGAAGGATCGCTGGAAGACGCGGAAGGAGCGCTGGCGCGGGTGACTTCGTGTGGCGGCCGGGCGGCAACATCCATGTCGCGCATGCGCCCAACGGCGCGACGTTCCTCGCCGTGTTCAATCGCCCGAACCGGTTTTTCGATGGCACGAAGTTTTTCACTGCGGCTGAGAACGAAAGTAGGCGCAGGATGACTCTTGCTCCCTCTCCCGCTCGCGGGAGGGCTGGGGTGGGGGTGCCGCCGCGAGTCGCACTGTTCGTGTGGAAGGAGTTTTCCCCCACCCGCCGCGCTCTTCGAGCGCGGCGACCTCCCGCAAGCGGGAGAGGTGAGTCGAACTCTGCGGACGCACCCACGCACTGTTACCCAATCACCACACTCGAACGGAAATGCGCGTGCCGGAGCCCCTCCGGCCACCGTTCCGCCCCGATGGATTCGGACCCTGATGGGCCTGTTGGTTTTCGACTTGGGCTGGGGCACGAGTTGGGGATTGCAACATGGCGGCTCCATCGGCTGCACTGATACTTCGTACGTCGACATCGGAACGGGCCGGGCTCAATCTGAAGCGCCGCTGGTCCCAGTCGCTCGTACGGGGAAAGTCATTCGGCTGATTTGCCGTCGTCGTCCGGGAGCCGCTTCGCTTGCGGCCTGCGCGCGAGTCCACGGTCGTCAGCCAGAAATCCGAACTTCGCGCGAGCCGCGCAGGCGTCAGTGCAATACGATCGAACGACGTGGCCGGTGACGCACAGGCGCGTCGCAGCGGTGAGAAGGCATACCCCGTTCGCGGCGCGCAGACATGCAGGCAACACAAAGACGGCCTCGAATGGGGTGGCGAGCTTCTACACCGAGGGAACGCAGACTGCGAGCGGCGAAAAATTCAACACGCTCGAAATGACCGCGGCGCATCCGACTCTGCCGTTCGGCACCAAGCTGCGCGTGACCGATGTCGCGAGCGGCCGATCCGTCGACGGTCCGGGTCAACGACCGCGGGCCCTACGTTCCCGGACGCGTCGTCGACGTCTCTATTCCGCGGCGGATGCGCTCGGCATGGTTGGAAAGGGCGTTGCCAAGGTCAAACTCGACGTCGTTCAGTAGCGGGTAGCATGTTCGCCGTAGCCCAACGGGCGAAGGCGGAAGGTGGAAGCGTATTGCGGCGATCTGCGTCCGAGAGGTTGGCGCCATCCGGCGGGGCCGCCCTACGATCCCGCGCACAGCGATGGCATCGAACCGGCGCTTCGGATGGGCGAGCAGTTCGGCGCTCTCGACGATGCGCATTTCCTCGGTGCCGCTGATAGCGGTGCGCTCCAGCACGGCGAAGATGGCGGACGCGGCGTGGCTGAGCGCCTCCGGCGTGTCCTTATCCCGAACGCGCGCGGACACCAGCAGCGCGGCAAACAGATCGCCGGTGCCGGACGGGCTGATCGGCAGCTTTGGCGTGCGCACGCGCCAGGCTTTCGACCGTTCGATGGCCAGGGTCTCGATCTCGCCGTCCGGCGTGTCCGACGAGTTCGGCGCTGGTGACGACGATCGTCGATGGACCGCGCGCCATCAGCGCTTGCGCCTGCTTCGATCACTTGATCGATCGTCGCGGCCTTCGCCCCGCACAGCCATTCGAACTCGAAATGATTGGGCGTGATGATATCGGCAAGCCGGCACAGCCGGTCGCGCACCAGCGGCGGGATGTCGGCCGTGCACGAACAGGCCGCGGTCGCGATCCCCGAGCACGGGATCGCAGCAATAGAGACAGAGCGGGGTGGCGGGCTTTGGCGCGCGCGACGAAGTCCGCGACCACGGCGGCGATCTCAGGCGAGCCGAGATAGCCCGACAGGATCATTTTGGCGGCTGTCGAGCCGCGCCGCGCTCCTCGACCCCGAGCAGGAGATCGGCGACCAGTGGCGCGTCCAGCACCCGGCCGCGGATGGTCGGGTAACCCGGCCGGTTGCTCAGAAGCGTGGTCGGCACCGCGATCACGTCGATGCCGTGCATCTGCATCGGAAACACGGCGGCGCTGTTGCCGACATGGCCGTAAGCGACCTGCGACTGAATGGAAATGACGGTCAGCGCGGCAGCACGCTCGCGATCAGGCGAACAGCGCGATATAGATCACGTAGAGCCAGCCGAAAATACCGTGGATGATCGCCCACAGGATCGAATGGTTGTTGGTATAGGAGATCGCGATGGCGAGCGCCGAGCCAAAACCCACGCCGTATTTCGCGCCCTCGACCCGAACCCCGTAGTATCGATTTCCGTTCATGGTGAAACCTCCAGTCGCACGGCGTAATTCAAAGTAGCCGGTGGGGCATATTAGCGAAAGCACAATTCCGCCGCCCTGGCTGAACGTGTAAACGGCGGATGACGGGTGCCGGCCACATACTAAAACTGTCATCACCGCGAAGGCGGGTGATCCAGTACCGCTGCGGCTTCTCGGCTCTATCACTGACGTCTCTGGAATGCTTGGGTCGCCCGGTCAAGCCGGGCGATGACCCGATGTAAACCGCATTCTCGCGGCGCGATGCGCCCGAGGCTTTGCATGTATCTCTCGCCCTCGAAAGCAGAGGGCGCAGGAAAGCCGGGTGCGCGCTGCACCCGCGGTCTCGTGTGCAATTGTGCACAAGAAACGCACACGAGCATACAGGCGTCCAGCGGAGACATCCCGGCTTTCCCTGCGCGATGGTTTACGGCTTACTTCGTGCTCTCCCCGGTGACCGGGCTTTCTTGCCACCGTCGCCTCGCGGAATATCTCCCGCAAAGCTTGGCGCCAGCGTCGGGGCGCCAGGACCACGACTTCGCCGTCCGCGTCGGCCGCGCTCGTCAGTCGCAAGCTATCGCGTCCACCGCATCCCACCGCACGTTCGTGACGATCGCGAGCCGCCCCTCTTGTCGGGTGAGACGGGCGGAGTCATAGCCGCTGATTTGCCCTGACGGGGTGAAGCGAAATATTTTTGATTCTTTTTGATTCTGGAGAAGTCGACACGATTTCGGAAAATCAGAAGTGATTTGCCCGTCGGGTTGACTTTGCCGCAGGCCGGGACCGCCAGATTTGGCTTGCGCGTCGAGGCGACGCAGCGAGCAGTCGCCAAAGGGCGGATTAGCGAAAGCGTAATCCGCCGTTTGTGAACCGATAACGGCGGATTACGCTGCGCACAATTCGCCCTACGAGCTCTGACTTCGCTGGTAGGCCATCAGCGGATGCTCAGATTGTTTAGCTGCCTCACCCGATGATCGCAGCAACGACGCATAGAACCGAGGTGATTGCCTTCAAGCCGATTTGCATCAATACAGGACCGGCGCGGTATCTCTGTGAAAAACCTTCGCCGGCGACCACCAGTCCAGAATATCCAGTATTGAAAAATGTGATTTTTCTCTCGACGAGGCCATACCACACCTGGCGGCCGCAAGAGATACACAACGCGATTGCGGCGATGCGATGAAGCGAAATCAAAAGAAAAGCGGGTGCACAGGCCCACCACCCGTTAACGGCATCCTCGGCGCGAAGATGGCCTGCAGAATAGATAACAAGACTGCCGTGAAGAAGATCCGGGCGCACAGCGGATTATCAGAGTTGTCTCACCGTTAGTAGCGCCGCCTGCGCTCTCAGGTTCATTGGCAATATTGACCGCGGAATCCGCCGCCTGACTGAACCCGAAGGGCGGATTACGCCTTCTGGGCTCGAATTGCTTCCTGTCCCGCGCCGATCGAATAGAGGCTGCAGCCACGGCCCGGTTCTGCGCGGAAAAATTGCAGGGGCGATCTCGCGACTCAGCGATATCCGTCGACGGGCACCGGTAAACAATGACGACCAACATCCCCATTCTCGACGGCCACAACGTGATGTTCTGCTGCGTCTGCTCAAGATCGAAGTCATGACGACGTGGTGTCGGATTTCCTGCTGGCGAAGACGTCCGGCCATATCGACCTGAAGAAGGCCAGGCCAAGGGTCCTTTCGTGGGCGGTCTGTTCGCGATGTACTCGCCGTCGCCAGGCAATTTTGCGTCGCTGAGCAAGGCAGATGACGGGCGGGCAGTGGCGCGGTGCCGCTGCCGGCGCCGCTCCCCGATCGAGGAGGCGCGCAAAGTCGCGTCGCCGGTGGACGCTGGCGATCCTGATGCTGGATTGTCCGCCAGTCGCGGGGGCGCCGTCGCCGTGTGCAAGACGACCGCCGAGATCCGTGCAGCGATCGCGCGTGGCGCGCTGGCGGTGGTGCTGCATCTCGAGGGGGCGCGGGGGAGCCATCGACGGCGATCTGCATTTTCTGGAGCTGCTGCCACGCGGCGGGCCAGGCGCTCGCCCGGGCCGGTCTGGAGCCGGAACAAGCATCTTCGGCCAGTGGCGTGCTGCTTCCAGTTTCCCGCCGGCCCGATATCGGCGACGGCCTGACCACGGCCGGCGAAAAGCTGGTCCAGCGCCTGCAACGAGATGAAGATCCTCGTCGACCTCTCGCACATCACCGAAAGGGCTTTTGGGATGTCGCCCGCCTCTCAAAGGCACCGCTGGTCGCGACGCATTCCAACGCATATGCCTTGTGTCCTTCGCCGAGAAACCCGACCGACGGCAGTTGGCCGCGATCCGCGATCCACAAGGGGCATGGTCGGCCTCCAACTTCGCGACCTGCTTCCTTCGTCCCGACGGCAACGCCTGACCGCGGATACGGAGGTCGGATCGATGGTGCGCCAACTCGACTATCTCATCGAGAAGCTCTGGCGAGGACCACGTCGGATTTGGATCGAGTTTCGACGGGCGCATCGGTGCCGGCGAAAATCGGCCTCTCCCGGCGGCCGGGTTGCCCGCGCTGGTCGGGAGCGCTGCGAGCAGAGCGGATACTCCGAAAACCGCCGTTGAAGAAGCTGGGCTCGACCAATTCGGCTTCAGCGTGCTGGAGCGGACGATCGGGTGAGCGGTGCCGGTAAGGGCGGATTGAACGAAGCGCAGTTCATGGAGCTCGAAGGTGCTTCACAGGTCGCGTGGTGACCGGCACGATGAGCGGCAGGCCTCTTCCGCGTGCGCGTCGAGTTTGCCAGCGCGCGCGTCGCGCTCGATAGCGGCGTCGAATTGCCCGGCATCAGGCTTCGAACCAGGCACAGCGCGCCAGCTCGTTCCGGGGAGAGCTGCTCAACAGCCTTCCTCGATATCCTCGGCGGTCGTCATGGGCAGAACATAGCATTCACGCAGGAAACAGAAGAGCCAGTAGGGCGGATTAGCGAAGCGTAATCCGCCGTCTTGGCGAACTGAATGGCGGATTACGCCTTCGGCTTCAATCCGCCCTACGGGCTATGCGGTGTCTGTTGGAGGCGGCGATGGTCGTTTAGGTTGCGTCGTTGCCACTGTCGTCGGCGGACATTTCGTCGTCACCTTCCCAGCTATTTCCCCGCCAATGAGGTATCGGAAATTGGTTACCCGGCCCTGGGAAAATTCGGTGTCGTAAGGTGATCGACCCGGTGAGATAAATTGCTTTGTCTCCGCTTTGAATCGAAAGCAAGTCTACTCCAGTAAGTTGGTCGTCAGTTCGTAGAATCTGTAAGTGGCGCGATACTGCCAAGGAGCAGTATCGGTTGCAATATAGAATTTCCGTAGGTTTTTATCACGCAATCGACAATTTCAGACGTATTCGACTTTGCGTTGTGCGCGGGAGTTTGCCAAAGTTTTTATCAAAGGCGACACGGAAGGTGTCTGCTCCATGCCGCTTAACCGGTATCTTTTCGATGTAGAGATAGGCCCGGAGTTGCTCGGAAGAGCTCTGAGCGAGAGCCAATTGGCGTTCGCCGGCCTTCCCAAAGCTTATCAGTGGATAGCCAGAGCAGTGCGGTAAAGATCAGAGGCCAGGGTAGAAACGGCCAACAAAGAGTCGGTTATCTTGACCTGATGCCAAAAACCGCAGGCCAAATTCGGTTCCTTGATCGTCTCCTTGCTCCGGAATGTTTCCCGCTGTGCTCCTCATCAATCTTGGCGGACCCTTCACGCACTACGGCAGCGTCTTGCCCGGCTTTCGAGGCACCCATAGCTTGCTGTTCGGGTGTGGACCTGTGGAGCATATGGCGGATGCTTCAATGGCGCGTGCGTCAACACAATCACGGCAAAAACTAGAGAGAGCCAATCATCGCAATTGAAAACAAAGGCTCGTTTTGGGCATCTACAATCCAGACGCTAAATCTTCTGCAACACTACCCCTTCCAGTTCCATTGTTGCAAGGCAGGCATCATCGAATGATCCGGTAACCCCTGGTGCGCCTCCCGCGCGGCGCGGGTGGCGGGAGGGGCGGATTAGCCCAACGAGTCGCGCAAGCGCCGATACCCGATGAAGCAGGCTCGGCGTAATCCGTCGCCTTGGCTATCCTAGTGTTTTTCGCGAATGATGTCGTTTGCGGTTCCGGTTGCATAAGCCCAGCAGTCGGAGAAGTGGCATCGCCGACCTCCCGAACGTCAGATTCACCGTTTAATGTACGTTTCGCTTCCGTCATGCACATAAACTGAAGGCCGCCCTTTCAGACGGCCAGCAATACGTAACTG
>ERZ1370068.6943-contig-5892_pt1 | contig 82702 bp, 109 predicted proteins | sample MGYA00561227_ERZ1370068 | MGnify/ENA primary metagenome ERZ1370068 (study PRJEB38410, sample SAMEA6850437) | metagenome | study: Metagenomic assessment of the ecological functions of the soil: analysis of the soil microbiota associated with the...
CCAGCTTTTGCCGTATTGCTTTCGCAGTCGTGCATGACAATCCCCGCGTGTCGATTCGGGTGAAGGCCGTTCGAGGTGCGGCGAGCTTACGCCCGCGGTGGCGACGGTCAAGAATCCTGTCGACAAGATCTCCCGCCCGTGGCATGATGTCACGCTCGTCTACTTCTCGTTCGTTCGCGCTGCAGAAGGAGGTATCTATGGAGCGCTCCGCTCGCGGGTCCCAGCCGCCCGCTGCCCCGGAGTCTTCTCGGCGGCGGTTCCTGAAGCGTGGTCTTGCCCTCGGCGCCGCCCTCGCCGCGGGTGGGCGCACCGTTCCCGGTCACGGCCAGCCAGCGCCGGCCCTGATGACCCTCGAAGGTGGTGGGGGCCCGATGGTGCCCTACGGAGAACGCTCCCGCTTCGAGGAAGCCTTGAGAGAGAAGGGGCCGCCGTTCTTGCCGGACGAGTGGGGTGGAAATTTCACGCCCCTGGAAGACACGGTGGGAATCATCACGCCGTCGGCCCTCCACTACGAAGTCTGTCGTGGCGGCATTCCCGACATCGATCCACGCCGGCACCGCCTGCTGATCCACGGGATGGTCGAGCGCCCCCTGATGCTCACGATCGACTGAGCTCGAGCGGATTGCCCTCGACGTCTCGCATCCTTTTCCTGGAGTGCGCCGGCAACACGCTGGTCGGAGTGGCGGCGCGCCCACGGCGGACGAAAGTCCGGTTCACGCACGGCGCTCACGAGCTGCAGCGAGTGGACCGGAGTGGCGCTCTCGCTAGCTGCTGCGCGAGGCGGGCGCGCACAAGGGCGCCTCCTGGATCGTCGCCGAGGGGCGGACGCCACCGGCAACGAGCGTAGCATTCCGATGGCGAAGGCCATGGACGACGTTCTGGTCTGCCTACGGCCAGAACGGCGAGGCGGCTCGCCCGGGAACGGCTACCCGCTCCGGCTCATCGTTCCGGGCTGGGAGGGCAACGTCAACGTCAAGTGGCTGCGGCGCATCAAGGTGGTCGACCGGCCTTGCATGACGCGCATGGAGGCCCCGGACCACACCGGTCTCCTGGCTAGGCGGCAAGGGCCCGGCAGTTCATGTTCGTCATGGAGGCGAAGTCGGTCATCACCTTCCCGTCAGCAGGTCAGCGGTTGCCGGGTCCCGGCATGCTATGAGATCAGGGGACTGGCGTGGTCGGGTCGCGGGTTCGTCCGCCGCGTCGAGATCTCGCACCAATGGTGGAAAGACCTGGCGGGAGGCACGGCTCCAGGCGCCCATCCTCCGATTCGCCCACACGCGCTTCGCGCTCGACTGGCGGTGGGACGGGCGCGAAGCCAGTTCTCCAGTCGCGGTGCACCGACGAGACCGGCTACGGTCGCAGCCGACGCTGGCCGAACTGGTCAAGGTCCGCGGCCTGAACTCGGTCTATCAAGCAACAACGCCATCCTGAACTGGAAGCGTGCTGGGCCGACGGAGCGTCCGCAGACCGTCCACGCGTGGGTGCGCGGGCTCGGCCTGTGGGCAGGGCTGCCTTCATGCTGGCCTCGGTCGCGTGATATCCGGGGCGCGGGCCCAGATGCCGACCGTACCGGCGTCGGTCAGCGCCCCACGGGCCGAGGAGGTGCAAGGCCTGGGACCTCACCATCCCGCCCGATGGCCAGGGGCCTGCCGCCGGGTCGCGGCACCGCGGTGGCTCGGTGGAGCCCGTGTTCGCGTGAGCGACGCGCCGCGTGCCACGGGCGAACAATGGCGACGACTCCGAAGTACAGGGGTTCCTCGCTGCGGCGGCCGCGCCCATTGACCCCGGCCGAGTTCTCAGGCGAGAACCTCGACTGGGTCCTTTGGCGGCAAGCCGGTCCTGACGATCGGCAGGGTCTGGCCCCATGCCACCACTCTCGGAGCTACATCAACCGGGCGCAGCTCCCCGATGAGCCCGGCTCCCTCACCCCCGACCAGGTCTACGCGGTGACGGCGTACCTCCTGTACCTGAACGGGATCATCGGCGAAGACCGACGTCCTCGACGCCTGACGCTTGCCGGCGGTGAAGATGCCAAACCGCGACGGCTTCGCGCCCGATGCGCGCCCGGACGTGGGACGCACCGCCGCCCTGAAGAAACGCTGAGCCGCCCGAAGACCATGCGCGGCGAGGCTGGCGGTGACCCACGGCCATCGCTCAGCTTCCGGGGCGAGCCGCCGGATCTGGCGGCTGGCAGTCCCCGGGCGCTGCATCGGCTTGGCCAGGCAGGCGGCCTCGCCCCAGGCGGCATCTTCCGCAGCCTCTGGTTCGGCTCCCCGGCTGGGAGCAGCGAACGACGATGATGACGATGATCGGGATATGCGCGTGTGGTGGATCGTGCCGGCGCGCAGCGCTCGGGTGACGTCCAGACCCGACATCCGGGGCAGCTGAATGTCGATGATGACGAGGTTCGGGCAACTCGCGCCGAGCCGCCGCCAGCCCCGGCATCGCCATCGGTCGCCTTCGAGCACCTGGTAGGCGGTCCGCTGCAGAAGGTCTCCGCACGAGCTCGATTGAACGCATTGTCCTCCACGCACAGGATCCTTCTTCGCCGTCATACGGTCTCCGGGTCCGTCTCAGCCTTTAACGGGATGGTGAACAGGAACGTGGAGCCCGCTCGCGCCTGGATGCCGCTGAACGGTTCCCGGCCTGATACGGCTTCGCCAGATCTCGTCGCACTCGACGCGCGACTGACGCTGATCAGCGAGGGCGCGTACGCACCTACACCCTGGGCCTGCCCGACGACGTCCCGCCCGTGGGGTGTCCGTCGACGCGATCCGTCTCCGGTGGCTTTCTACCTGGACCTGCGGCGCCGCGTGGCGAGCGCATATGCACTGCTGGCCGACGCCGTTGTCCGCGCGCGCCGGACCTGGCGCGCGGCGCTTCGCGAGCACTGGGCCCGTCTCTGACGCGCGCTCGGCTCCCGCCGACCTCGAGAGTACGCCCGCTCGCTCGACTTCACCGACGGGGGCCGAGCTCGCCGCGGCCCTCCACGATCGGGCCAGGGCCCGGCGGGACTCGAGGTCCCGCCCACATCGCGTCGAGGGAGGGACGACCGCGAGCTCAGAAGACTAGCGGGGCGGCTCCATGGCCGAGGGGAACAAGGCGGCGCGCGCTTCTCGCGAATGGCCTGCACGCCCTCGCGGACGTCCTCGCCCATGAAGGTCAGCATCTCGAGCGCGATCGACTGATCGAAGATCGGGCCGGCCATGGCGCAGCCAGTTGTTGAGCGCTGCGCTTGGTCCAGCGGATGGCCTGCTGGCTGCCGGCGGCCGAGCCTGTCGGCCACCTCCAGCGCCTTCGGCATGAGCTGCTCGGCCGGCACGCAGAGGCTGACGAGGCCGATGCGCTCGGCCTCCTTGCCGTCGATGAAGTCGCGAGGTCAGCAGGTAGTACTTGGCCTTGGCCATCCCGCACAGCAGCGGCCACAGGATGGCGGCGTGGTCGCCGGCCGACCACGCCGAGCTTGGTGTGGCCGTCGGTGAAGCGCGCGGTCTCCGACATGATGCTGACGTCGGCCAGCAGGGCGACGACCAGGCTCGGCGCCCACCGCCACGCCGTTGATGGCCGAGATCACCGGCTTGTCGAGGTTGATCGATGTTGTAGACGAGGTCGGAGGCCTCCGCGCATGGTCCGGGCCAGCGCGCTTGGGATCGCGCGCGTTGGCCTCGACCATGCTCCAGGTCGCCGCCCGCCGAGAAGGCGCGGCCCGCCCCGGTGATGACGGCCACCCGGGCGCCGTCGTCGGCGTCGAGCGTCAGCCACACCTGGGTCAGCTCCCAGTGCAGGCGGTCGTTGGTGGCGTTGAGCACGTCGGGGCGGTTGATCGTGATCAGCACCACACCGTTGGCCTTGCGCTCGAACGTGAGGTGCTGGTATTGGGTGTAGTCCATTGGGCGGCCTCCGGGCCCCATCCTACTACTGGGCGATACCGGAGCAGGTGACATGCGACCGACCGGACAGGCTGGCAGCCGAGAACGATCGTCTGCGGCTGCGTATCGAAGCCCTCGAGCGCCTGGCCGCCGAGAGCCGGCAAGCCGAGGAGGCCCGGCGCCAGAGCGAGGAGGAGACACGGAGATCGCGGTGCTCGGGCGCGTCAGCGCCGATGGCAACGCCGCGCTCAATCTCGACACGGTTCTCAAGCAGGTGGCCGAGGGGGCGCGGGAGCTGTCGGAGGCGACGTGGTGGTGTGGCCCTGCGCGAGAGCGATAGCGAGGCGATGATCTTCCGCTACTGGTCGGGTGTCCACGGCGTGAACAACGCCACGCTCCGCGTGGATGGCGGCACCGGACTGGCGGCGCGGGTGATGTCGCTCGGTCGGGCGGTGCGCACCGATCGCTACGCGAGCGATCCGGAGCATCGGCACGGAGTATGTCGCGTCCGCCGAGCACGAGACGATCTCCTCGCTTCCTGGCCGTGCCGATCGTCATCGGCAATCGCGTGCGAGGGCATCATCTACGTCGGCAACCAGCTCCCGCGGACGTTCACCGAGCTGGACGAGACGAGCGTGCAGCGTCTGGCCGACCGGGCGGGCCTCGCCATCCAGAACGCGCGTCAGTTTCGCGGTCACGTCCGCCGGCAGGAGGAGCTGGCGGTGCTGTACGACATCGTCCGCGCGTTCACCGGCCCGCTCGGCGTCCGACGCGTTCGTCGAGGCCGTGCATCCGATGCTGGGGCGCCTGCTCGACGTCCGCCGGATGCTGGCCCTGCGCTGGGATGCGCGGCGCGCGCGCGTTCGAGCTGCTGTGGGCGTCGGCGCCGGGCTGGTCGGCCGGACGACACCGCGCTCGAGGCGCTGGTCGTCGAGCGCGGCCGGGTGATCCGGACCGCCGACTATCTGGGCACCTGTCAGGCCGAGGGCGTGACGCCGTCCGGCTTCGCGCACGGACTGCGCTACGCGACGCTGGTGCCGATGAGCCTCGTCGATCGCACGGTCGGCGTGCTCGCGCTCTGGAGCGCGGACCGCGTGTTCTCGCGGGCCGACGAGGAGCTGCGTGCACGAGCGTCGCCGCCCTGACCGCCTTGCGGCTCACGCGCTGACCGTCCAGGGCGGCCGGCCCGCTACTGGATCCGGCGAGCGGACCAGGGCACGGGCGGCGCCAGGGAGGCCTGACGCCGCCGTCCTCGATAGCATCTGTGGTCACCCGCCCGGTGAACGTCTGCTCACCGGCCGTGAACGTGATGCGATCGCCCGTCATCTGCGCCTCCGCGAGCGGTCTGCTCGCGCCCGTCGACGGAGAGCGTGCCGCCGAGCGTCTGATAGCGCTGGGTCAGCGTCAGCCGTGCGTCGCGCCCGCCCAAGCGTACCTGCCAGACGCCCTCGGCGTGGCCGGGGATCACCCAGAAGTAGAGACGTGGATGCGCGTGGGGCCCTGCAGCGCGCTGCACCCGGTCGGCGGTCCAGTCACCCATGGCGAAGTCGTGCGACACGAGGCGGCTGCCGGGCGCCAGCTCGCTCAGGAGCTTGGGCCGGAGCTTGAGGTTGACGTCGTCGCGCAGATAGATCGCGACCACCGTGGCCGGAGCGAAGATCGGTGACGAAGAGTGTCTTGCCAGAGTGAACGTCACCCGGCTGGCCACGCCGGCGGTCTGCGCCGACTCGCGGCTGGTCTGCACGAGCGGCGCATCGATCTCGACGCCGACGCCGCGCGCGCCGAACTCGCGCGCGGCGGCAATCACCAGCCGTCCATCGCCGCTGCCCAGATCGAAGACGGTGTCCTGCGGGCCACCGACGCCAGGCGGAGCATCTCGACGCCGACCTGCTCCGGCGTGGCGACGAAGAGAATGTCGGGACCCGGAAAGTGCGCCACGGAAGTCCGCGCACCCGGCCAGCCATCACGAGCCAGAGCTGCACGGGCACGCCGAGCAGCACGAGCCCTTTACTCATCGCGGGCGAAGATACGCGAACGCCTGGGGTGGGCGGCCATGTCGGGGCCCCCACGTTCCTAAAACAGCGCGATCGGGTTGGTCGGCGAGCCGGTGACGCGCTCGAGGACCAGCGGCGCCAGAGTCAGCATGAACTCCCAGCGACGGTAGCGCGCGCACGCCTGGGCCAGCTCCTTCCAGGTTGCCGTTGTCGATCAGCCACATGCCCATGGCCACCAGGCTCACCACGTGCAAGGCGTTGCCGATGCGCGGATAGGGCAGCGGGCTCACGTCGTTGTGAGTGTCGGTGCCCGAGCATCGCGACCGAGCGCTCGCGGATCCACGGCAGCGACGCGACGTGCACCGCTGGCGAGCCGTCCTTGCCCAGGTTGCGCGCGCCCCTCGGCGCGGCGCCGGCCGTAGTAGCCGGTGCGCACGAGCAAGATGTCGCCCGGCTCGACGCGCACGCCCTGGGCCTTCTCGGCCGCCTCGAGGTCCTCCGGCATCACGCCCTCGCCGGCATCGAGCCAGCGGCCCTTCACGGCAGCGACGTCGAGCAGCACGCCGCGGCTCACCACGCCGTCGCGCAGCAGATCGACGGCCTCGACCTGGGCGCCCCTCGCGCGAGGTGATCAGGTTGCAGGAGCGGCCGTTGTACATGCGGCCGTCCCAGAAGTAGTGGGCCGGTGTGTCGATGTGGGTGATCGTGTAGCCGTGGAAGACCATGCCGATGAACTCGGCGGCGCCGCGGCGCTGCGAGGATCCGCTCGCGGCTGGCGGTGTCGCGGCCCTCGCCGCTGTCCACCATGAAGCGCATCGGCTGAAAGCCGGTGTCCGGCGGTGATCTCGGTGGAGATCGGTCGCGAGCAGCTGACCGACACGCCTTCCTTCACGCAGCGCGGCGGCGCGCCGGCGCTTGTCGGGCGTGATGAAGTTCAGCGTGCCGAGGCTGGTCGTCGGCGCCCCAGCGGTTCCAGTTGCTGAGCGAGTCGAGCATCTTGAGGACTTATTTCGGCCGGATCGCGGCGGACTGGCATCATGGGCGGGCTAGTCACTACCGCGATCCCGCTGACGCGACGCCGACGGAGGAGCGAGCTAGGCCGGGGGCAATCTCCACGAAGGTGCTGTTGAACGCGGCGGCGGCGGCCGGCGAGGCGCGGTCGCCGGTGAGGACGTTGGCGCAGCCGTGCGCTGTCCTGGCCGTGCGCGTCGGGCGTGAACCAGGCGCCTTCCTGATGGAGAGACGCAGCCGCGGTGCGATGCGATCGGTCACGCCAGCCGGCAGCACGGTGGGCGCCGCGCTCGTTGAACACGCGCATCGGACTGACCGTCGTCGACGATGCCGCGCGCCGCGGCGTCGGCCGGGATGCATCCACACGTCGTCGCGGTCGGCGCGCGACAGGATCGGCTGGTTGCCGTGGATCGAGTGCGTGCGCGCGCGCGACTTCGGGGTGACGCAGCCGCAGCGGATGCGCGTCCGGCTCCAGCGGTCGGGAATCCACGTCGGAATCGGCGAGATCGCGCCGAGCCCGTAGGGATCGGGGTTCGCGGCGATGCGCCATCGAGTAGATCTCGATCTTCCTCGACGGCGTCGTGAACGGGTGGTGCTCGGATCGCGGATCTCGCCGGGCGAACGCCACGGCGTCGTCCGGGCGCGGGCAGGCGCGCCAGCCCCTGCGCCGGAAGGCGTCGAAGTCGTCGATCGCGTCGCTCGTGCAGCTCGCGCAGCCACTCGCTCTTCGGTCTTGTCGTTGTAGCCCGACGATGCCGAGCGCGGCGCGCCAGGTCGGCGCAGATGTCGATGTCGTTGCGGCACTCGTACATCGGCGCGATCGCCTGCTGCATGAAGATCGCGTAGTGGCCGGCGCCCGCCCACGGCGTGTGGCACGTCGTTGCGCTCCCAGAACGTGGTCGCCGGCAGCACGATGTCGGCGTACCGCGCGGTCGGCGTGATGAAGTGGTCGTGCACGACGATGAACTCGAGCCGCTCGGCGCGCGCCGACGATCTTGGTCGACGTTGGGCGCACTGGTTGAAGAGGTCGCCGCCGACCGAGTAGATCATCTTGATGTCGGCCGGATAGCCGCCCGCCTTGCCGCGCGTCAGCAGATCGGCCAGCAGCGGCGTGGCCACGCGCGCGTTCGATCGGGTTCGCGCCCGGCGGGCAGGCTCTTGATGCCGCCGCGCCCGGTGGCGCCGTTGCTCACGCCCGAGTTGCCGCCCGGCGTCCCGACGCTGCCGGTCATCGCGGCACAGCGCGTAGGCCGCGCGGTGGAACTGCTCGCCGTGAAGTCGTGCGCCCGGGCGCGTAGCCGCACGTGCAGCGCCGCCGGCTTGCGTCGTGGCGAACTCGATGGCCAGCCGACGGATCGTCTCGGCCGGTATCGCCGGTGATGGCGGCCGCCCACTCGGGCGTCTTGCGCACGCCGTCGGCGAGGCCGAGCAGGTACGAGCGGTACGACGCGCGCGGCGGGCGCGCCCGGCGGCAGGTGCGCCTCGTCGAAGCCCAGCACGTGGCGATCGCAGGAACGCCTGGTCGTGCAGCCCCTCGGCTGGCGATCACGTAGGCCATGGCGATGAGCGCGGCGGCGTCGGTCGACGGCCGGATGAACACGTGCTCGTCGGCCAGATCGTGGCTGGTGCGCGTGCGGCGCGGATCCACGCAGATGATCCGCATGCCCGTGCTTCTTGGCCAGCTTGAGGTACTGCAGCGTGCCGGTGCCGAAGGTGCCGTCGCCCGGGCTCCAGCCCCACATGATCGATGAGCCGCGAGTTGACGTAGTCGGTGGGCTCGCGGCCGGCGCTCTTGTAGTCCGCCTTGGCGCCGTAGGTCATGCGCACCGCGAACACCTCGGCCTCGGCCGAGATGTTCGACCACAGCTCCGTGCAGCCGCCGAACATGTGCAGCAGGCGCTGCGCGGTGATGCGCCGCGTTGTGCAGCATCGACAGGCTGCCGGTGCGCGAGCAGTCGAGGATGGCCGCCGGCGCCGTAGGTGTCGCGGATGCGCGCATCTGGCCGCGCGACCTCGTCGAGCGCCTCGTCCCACGAGATCCGCTCGAACTGTCCCGCGCCGCGCGGCCCGATCCGACGCAGGGGATAGCTGCAGCCGGTCGGGGTGGTTCACGCGCTCGACCTGGCCGAAGCCGCGCACGCACGCGTGCAGCGGCGGCAGCTCGGGCGTCCACTTGCGCGGATCGGTGCTGATCTTCACGATCCGGCCGTCCACGCACGTGGGCGTTGACCACGCAACGGCCGCCGCAGTTGTGGCCGCAGGTGCTGGTGAACACGGTCTCGCCCGGCGCGGCGACGGGCCGGGGGAGCTTCGTAGACGGTCGCTCTGCTCGCTGGTTTGACCAGGATATCACTGCCCCTGATATAACCCCGGGGTCATGTCCGACCCGACCTTCGGAGCGCTGTGCGCGCTCGCGTCAGCGCTCGCCTGGTCGGTGACGAGCCTGCTGGCCCGCTCGCTCATTCCCCACTACGGCTCCGTCACGATCAACGCGGTGCGCTCGGGAGCGGCCGGCGCGCTGCTCCTGGTCGTCGTCATGGTGATCGACGGGCCGGGCACGCTGACGGCGATGTCGCGGCGCGACCTTCGTGCAGCTGATTTGTCTCGATCGTGGCCGCCATCGGCATTGGCGACACCGTGTTCTTCGAGAGCACGCGCGCCATCGGCGCTCAGCCGGGCCATGACGATCGCCACGACTCTATCCGGTGGGCGCCGCCCTGCTCGCCGCGGCGCTTCTGGACGAGCCGCTCACGCTGCCCGTCGATCGTCGGCTCGCTCCTGACGCTGAGCGGTATCGCGCTGATCGTCAGTGTCCGCTCGGATGCCGCGCACCCCGAGCGCCTGGCCTTCGGCGTGTGGACGGCGGTGGTGGCCTCGGTGGCGTGGGCGGTGTCGACCGTCATGATGAAGCTTCCGCTGACCGAGATCGAGCCACTCACCGCTCAGGCCGCCCGGCTGCCACTGGCCTCTGTCCTGCTGTGGCTGACTCCGTGGGACGTGGGGCGCGGCCGGCGCGATGCGCAAGGCCGGTCGCGGCCCGCTCGTGACGATCGGCATCCTCAGCGTGGTCACGGGCCGCCAGCTCGGTCCTGTTCGTGGCGAGTCTCAGAGTACGCCGGCGTGGCGGTCGGATCGGTCCTGTCCTCCACCGCGCCGGTGTTCGCGCTCCCGCTCGGCGTGCTGTTCCTGGGCGAGCGCATCGCCGTCTTCACCGTGGTCGGCGTGCTGCTCGCGCTGGCCGGCATCGTCAGTAGCTCCAGCTGTAACCGGCGGACGCGAAAGCGGGCTGATCAGCCTGCGCGGAAGACGACGTCGCCGCCGACCAGTGTCAGCATGGGACGGATCTCGGCGATCCGATCCTCCGAGCAGGTGAACACGTCCTCGGAGAGCACGATCAGGTCGGCCCGCTTGCCGGGCTCGAGCGTGCCCAGCTCGGCCTCCTGACGCGAGGCGTACGCGTTCCACGTGGTGAACGAGCGCACCGCCTCGTCGCGCGTCATCCGCTGCTCGGGCTGCCAGCGCGGATCGTCGCCGCTCGCGGGGCCGGCGCGTCACGCGGCGTGGATCCCGTGGAACGGGTTGGCGGCCTCCACCGGGAAGTCCGAGCCGCCGGCGATGAGCGACGCCGGTCGCCAGCAGCGAGCGCCAGGCGTAGGCCCCGCGCAGCCGGTCGGGGCCCAGGCGCTCGGCCGCCCACGCCATGTCCGGAGTGCAGTGGCGTGGCCTGCATGCTCGGCAGCACGCCCAGGCGACGAAAGCGCGGGATGTCGTCGTCGGCTGAGGATCTGCGCGTGCTCCACGCGCAGGCGATGGTCCGGCGCGGCGCGCGCGGCCGAGCGCGCGCTCGAAGGCGTCCAGCACCAGGCGATTGGCGCGATCGCCGATGGCGTGCACGCACACCTGGAAGCCGCGCGCTTCCCGCCTCGAGGGTGACGCCCTCGATCTCGTCGCCCGGCACCAGCACCAGCCCCGTGTTGCCGGGATCGTCACAGTAGGAATCGTGCAGCGCGGCGCCGCGCGAGCCAAGCGCGCCGTCGGCCATGAGCTTGACGGCACCGACGTTCAGTCGCCCGTCTTCGCCGAGGGTCTCCGGCCCGCGCTCGGTCGGTAATACGACCACGTCGAGTCCGAGCGTCGCGCCACCGCCACGTAGTTGCGGAAGGGGAACTCGCCGCGCTCGAGCAGCCGCTGGTAGGAGGCCAGCGCGTACAGCTCGGCGCCCATCTCGTGGATGCCGGTGAGGCCGGCGGCGAGGCAGTGTCGATGCACCTCGCGCACGGCGCGATCGAACTGCTCGTCGGACGGCCGCGGCGCGATCGCCTGCAGCAGTGACTGCGCGGTGTCGATCAGGAGCCCGGTCGCCTCGCCGCGTCCGTCGCGGGCGATGATGCCGCCGGGCGGATCAGACGTGTGGCGATCGATGCCGGCGGCGGCCAGCGCGGCCGAGTTCGCCCAGGTGGCGTGCCCGTCGATGCGCACGAGGGCCACCGGGTGCTCGGGCGCCGTCCGATCGAGCGAGGCCTTGTGGGAAACGCGCGGCTGGGCCAGAGATTCTGGATCCCAGTTCCGTCCGGCGATCCACTCGCCGCGTGGCCGCACGCGCCGCGCGCTCGCCCACCCGGCGCGCGATCTCCTCCTCGGAGGCGCAAGCCGCGCGCGTCGAAGCTGAGGCGTCCGCGCGCCAGGTGCATCAGGTGGCCGTGAGCGTCCACCAGCCCGGGCAGCACGGCGCGACCGCCGAGGTCGTGCACGACCTCGCCCACGCCCGGGTTCACGTCGGCCCGTCGCCCGGATGAAGGCGATCCGTCCGTCGCGCACGACGAGCGTGTCGGCGATCGGTGCCGCCGGCATCGAGCGTGTAGATCCGTGCGTTGGTCAGGAGCATGGGCGTCGGCGACGGGCCGCGCGGGTCAGACGTCCAGGCGCTCCTGATCCGGGCGCCGAGTCTGCACGTTGAAGCGGCCGTCGTAGATCGGCCGGCCGCCCGTCGTGGGCCCTGGATACTGCACGAAGAGCATGCACCCCGCCGGTCTTCGTGACCAGCGGCTCCTCGACGTGCGGATCGGGATAGAAGAGCATCGTGCCGGGGCGATAGGCCTCTGCCGCCGATGCGGAACTCGCCCTCGACGATGTACCAGACCTGAGCGAAGTCGTGCTGGTGGCGCGGATGATGAGCGCCGGGCTCGTAGCGGACCAGGCCGGCGTTGGGCTCGGTGGGGCGGTCGGGCCGTGGATGGAACAGCATCGTGCTCCACTGGCCATCCCAGCGAAGCGTGCCTCCCACTCGCGGTCGTCCACGTGCACGGCTTCCATCGGCAGATGCCCGCTGCGCGCGATTGGCTGCGCGGTGATCGGATCGGTCATGGCGCGTCCTCCACGCCGGAGTGTACTCCGGGCGGCCGAGTCGCGGGCGGTCAGGCGGGCGCTTCTCGTACAGCCGCAGGCCAGGCATGTCGCGCGAAGTCCTGAGTGTTCACCGTCCACAGCGCCGCCTCGTGCGCGAGCGCCGTGGCTGCGATCGCGATGTCGATCATGCGCTGACGCGGGCGAGCGAGCTGCCGATAGAGCCGGGCGGCGATGACCGCCTCCCGTGGATCCGAAGGGCAGGCACTGTGCGCGGGGAACACCTGCTCCTGTTGCGCGATCTCCGCTTCGCTCCGGAGGTCCTCGGAGGTATTCGTAGAGGACGAGCGCGGGAATGCCGAGGCGCTTCGCCGAGCTCGACCGTGCCGGTCAGGGCGCCAGCAGGTCTCTGGGGCCGGTAAATGCGCCCACGAGCACCGACGTATCGACCAGAATCACTGTGGCGTGCGACGGCCCCCGCGGCGCCTGGCCGCGCGGATTGCACGCAGCTCGGCGTCCACCTCGGCCCGGGATCGCGTCGGAGGCGCCTTCCTGATCTCGTCCAGCACGACCAGCATCCTCTCTGCAGCTCTCTTCGCTCAGCTTGTCAGAGCGCGCGTCATAGTCCTTGATGGACTCACGGACGATCTGGCTCAGAGGACGACGGAGTCTGGTCGCGAGGCGGCGGGAGCCGCTCGACGGTCTCGTCATCGAGCGTGAACGTGACCTTCACCATACTGTGCCATACTACCATACTGATATGGCAAGGCTGGTTGGCGGTCTGGAGGCCGGCGGGACGAAGTGCTCGTGTGCGCCGTCGGCACCGGCCCCGACGACGTGCGCGCGGACTGCGAATTCCGACGACCATACCGACGGAGACGATCAGTCAGGTGGTGGAGTTCTTTCGCCGAGCAAGCGGCGCGTGTCCGCTCGCCGCTCTCGGAGTCGCGAGCTTCGGCCCTGTCGATCTCGACCCCGCTCGGCGACATACGGATCGATCACGACGACGCCCAAGCCCGGCTGGCGTCACGTCGACCTCGTCGGACCGCTACGCCGCGCGCTCGACATCCCGGTTGGCGTCGACACTGACGTGAACGGCGCGGCGCTCGCCGAGCATCGCTGGGGCAGCGGCGCGGCGTGCGTTCGCTGGTCTACGTCACCGTCGGCAGCGGCATCGGCGGCGGGCTCTGGTGGACGGCGCGTCCGGTTCACGGGCTCGTCCATCCCGAGATGGGTCACCAGCGGCTGCCTCACGATCGGGCGCGCGATCCGTTCCCCGGCGTGTGCCCGCACCACGGCGACTGCTGGGAGGGCCTGGCCCGGCCCCCGCGCTCACCGCGCGCTGGGGGCAGCCGCCGGAGATCGCTACCGAGGCCCATCCGGCCTGGGATCTCGAGGCGGACTATCTCGCGCTGGCTCCGGCGAACGTGGTGCTCGTCCTCTCGCCTGAGCGGATCGTGCTCGGCGGCGGCGTCATGACGCGTGCGAGCCTCTGGCCGGTCGTCCGGACGAAGCTCCAGACCGTGCTCGCCGGTTACGTCTCGTCGCCCGCGCTCGGGGAGGGCATCGACAGCTACTTAGTACCGCCGGCCTCGGTGAGCGCGCGGGGGTCCTCGGAGCCATCGCGTTGGCCCAGGCGGCCGCCAGCCAAACGCGTGCCTGCACAATCGCGCTCGAGGCGCCGGCTTTGCCGGCGCAATCACTGGTCGCTGGTCTGGGAGGAATCGGAGGGGGCCGTCGAGGCCCACTCCGAGGTCAAAACCGGCGGCGGCCGCCCATGGTGCGCTTGCGCAGGCGCAGCGACTTCGGCGTGACCTCGAGCAGCTCGTCCTCGCGGATCCACTCGAGCGCACTGCTCGAGGTTCATGCTGCGCGGGGCGTGAGCTGATGCCCTCGTCCGAGGTCGACGCGCGCATGTTGGTGAGCTTCTTCTCCTTCGGTGATGTTGACGTCGAGATCGTTGTCGCGCGAGTTCTCGCCGACGATCTGACCCTCGTAGACCTGCGTCGCCCGGGCCGATGAACATCGTGCCGCGCGCCTGCAGGTTGTCGATGGCGTAGCCGGTGGTCCGGCCCGTCGCGGTCGGCGACCAGCGCGCCGTTCTGGCGGTGCGCGATATCGCCCTGCCACGGAATCCCAGCCGTCGAACAGATGGTTCAGGCAGGCCGGTGCCACGCGTGTCGGTGAGGAACTCCGGTGCGATAGCCGATCAGCCCGCGCGACGGAATCCGGTACTCGAGGCGCACGCGGCCGGTGCCGTGGTTGACCATCTTGGTCATGAGGCCCTTGCGGGAGCGACCTTCTGCGTGACGGCGCCGATGAACTCCTCGGGGATGTCGATGACCAGGTGCTCCATCGGCTCGAGCGTCCGGCCCCCGTCGTCCTTCTTGGTGATGATCTCGGGCTTGCCGACCTCCACCTCGAAGCTCTCGCGGCGCATGATCTCGATGAGGATGGCCAGCTGCAGCTCGCCGCGGCCGGAGACCCGGAAGCGTGTCGGGCGAGTCCGTCTCCTCGACCCGGACGCCGGGATTGAGCTTGCGCTCCTTCCATGAGGCGCTCGCGCAGCTGCGGGAGGTGACGAAGCGGCCTTCCTTGCCGGCGAACGGCGAGACGTTGGACGAGAACAGCATCGACACGGTGGGCTCGTCGATGCGGATGAGCGGCAGCGCCACGGGATTCTCGAGGTCGCCGACGGTCTCGCCGATGTCGATGGTCTCGATGCCGGCGATGGCGACGATCTCGCCCGCGTTGCCCTCCGGGATCTCGATGCGCTTCAGCCCCTCGTAGCCATACAGCACGGTGACCTTGGCCTGCTCGACGGCGCCGTCGCGGTGAACGACGGAGATCCGATCAGCCTGGCGCACCCGCCCGTTGACGATCGCGTCCGATGACGAGCCGACCTACGTAATCGTCCCAGTCGAGCATGGTGACCCGGAACTGCAGTCCCTGCGCCGGGTCGAAACGGGGCGGGGGCACCGTGGTCAGGATCGTATCGAAGAGGGGCTCCAGCGTTTGGCCGTCGATCTCGAGGTCGGTGGTGGCCGTCCCGGTCCGGGCGTTGGTGTAGAGGACCGGGAACTCCAGCTGATCCTCGGTGGCCTCCAGGTCGATGAACAGGTCATAGACCTCGTCGAGCACCTCGGCCGGGCGGCGCGTCCGAGCGGTCGATCTTGTTGATGACCACGATGGGCGGCAGGCCGGCCTCCAGCGCCTTCTTGAGCACGAAGCGCGTCTGGGGCAGCGGGCCCTCGGCGGCGTCCACCAGGAGCAGCACGCCGTCGACCAGCGTCAGCGTGCGCTCGACCTCGGAGCCGAAATCGGCGTGGCCGGGCGTGTCCACGATGTTGATGTGGACGTCCTTGTAGTTGATGGCCGTGTTCTTGGCCATGATCGTGATGCCCTTCTCGCGCTCCAGGTCCATCGAGTCCATGATCCGCTCGGCGACGGCCTGGTTCTCGCGGAAGAGCCCCGACTGCCAGAGCATGGCGTCGACCAGGGTGGTCTTGCCGTGGTCGACGTGGGCGATGATCGCAATGTTGCGGATGCTCTCGCGTTGCTGCATCTGCCCATCGTACCATGGCCTCGCGCGCGCGCTTCACCGTGGCGGCGCGCTGCTATAATGACCGCCACGTTCACGCCTTCCGGAGGACTTGCGATGATCCGGTTCCTGACAGCGCTCGTCGGTGTGGTGGTGCTGACTCTCGGCGTGGCCTCCGCCCAGGCCCCGCGCCGGCGCCGCCCGCCGCGCCCACGCCGCCCCCCGCCGCGAAAAAGGCCCCGACCGCCGTCATCACCCTCCGAGAAGGGCGGCGAGATCAGTGCTGGAGTTCTGGCCGCAAGACGCACCCAAGCACGTCGAGAACTTCGTCAAGCTCGCCAACGAAAAGTTCTACGACGGCCAGCGAATCCACCGGGTCGAGCCCGATTTCGTCGTGCAGTTCGGCGATCCTCAGTCCAAGACACTGCCGATGGACGATAGGAGGCTCGGCAGCGGCGGTCCCGGCTACACGATCAAGGCCGAGTTCAACAAGCGGCCCTTCGACCGCGGTGTGCTCGGCATGGCGCGCACGAACGATCCTGACTCGGCCGGCAGCCAGATCTACATCATGCTCAAAGCGGCCCCCACCCTGAACGGCAAGTACACCGCCTTCGGCCGCGTGACCAGCGGCATCGGCGTAGTCGACCAGATCAAGGTCGGTGACCGCATCAAGTCCATCCGCATCGTCCAATAACAACCCAGGAGACGCTCGTGACGCAGACTGCCGTCATCACGCTCGACAACGGTCAGAGATCCACCTCGAGTTCTTCCCCGCCGACGCGCCCAAGACGGTGGAGAACTTCGTCACGCTCGCCAAGAAGGGTTTCTACAACGGCCTCATCTTCCACCGCGTGGTCCCCGACTTCGTGGTGCAGGGAGGCTGCCCCGAAGGGCAACGGCACCGGCGGCCCGGGCCACACCGTCAAGGCGGAGTTCAACAAGCAGAAACACCTGCGTGGCTCGCTCGCCATGGCGCGCAGCCAGGATCCGGACTCGGCGGGCAGCCAGTTCTACATCACCTACGGCCCCACGCCCCACCTTGACAACAACTACACCGTGTTCGGGCGGGTGACGTCCGGCATGGAGCACGTGGACCGGATCAAGCAAGGCGACCGGATGAAGACGGTCGTCGTCACCGAGGCCTGAGAAGCCATGGCCTGGTCGGTCCTGATCCGCGGCGGCACTGTGGTCGATGGCAGCGGCAGCCCGGCCCGGGCCGCCGACGTCGCCGTCGAGGGCGAGCGCGTCGTGGCTGTCGCGCCCAGGCTCGCCGGCCAGGCCGACCGGGTGATCGACGCCACGGGAAAGATGGTCTCGCCCGGCTTCATCGACATGCACTCGCACTCCGATCTCTTCTACTTCGCCTGCCCATCGGCCGAGTCGAAGATCCGCCAGGGTGTGACGACGGAAGTCGTCGGCATGTGCTCGTTCTCCCAGGCGCCGCTGCGGTCCCGGACATGAGGAGATCATGCGGGGTTGGGCGGGCGGCATTGTTGGGAGCGACATCTTCCTCGATCTCCGCTGGGAGACGTTCGGGCAGTATCTCGACGCGCTCCGCGCGCGATGCACCCTTCGATGAACGTCGCGCACTTCGTCGGCCACGGGGCGCTGCGCATCGCGGCCATGGGCTTCGAGGCGCGACCGGCCGGCAGCGACGACATGAAAGGCATGCAGCGCCTGCTCGGCGAGGCGATGGACGCCGGCGCGTTCGGCTTCTCCATCCGGCCTCGTCTACGCGCCGAGCGCCTACTCGCGATGACCGCGGAGCTGATCGCGCTGGCGAAGTCGATATCGTCGCGCGGCGGCTACTACTTCTCCCACATCCGCGGCGAGTCCTCGATGCTGCTCGACTCGATCAACGAGGCGATCCGCATCGGCGAAGAAGGCGGCGTGGGCGTGCAGGTCTCCCACGTCAAGGCCTCCGGCACGCGAGAACTGGCCGCAAGATCGACGCGCGCGCTCCGTCTGCATCGACGACCGCGCGGGCGCGCGGCGTGGACGTCCTCGGCGACGTCTATCCCTACAACGCGGGCAGCACCAAGCTCGACAACATGATGCCGGCCTGGGCCCACGACGGCGGCATCGCCAAGCTGCTCGAGCGCCTGGCCGACCGGGCCACGCGCCGCCGCATCGTCGAGGAGTGCCTGATCGACGGCGAGCGCTGGGGCACGGTCTCCCAGGGCGGCATCGGGTTCGATCGGGTGTTCATCGCCACCTGCAAGCGGCGTGAGCTGGAGGGCCTGCACCTCGCGCAGATCGCCCCGGCAGGCGGGACAGCCGCCGGCCGAGGTGCTGATGAACCTGTTGCTGGACGAGAAGTGCACCGTCGGCATGGTGAGCTTCTCGCAGAGCATCGAGAACGTTCCAAGGTGCTCGCGCATCCGGCCATGATGATCGGCTCCGACTCGATCCCGCTCTACGAGGGCGAGGGCGATCGGCCCGGCAAGCCGCATCCCGCGGACCTACGGGACGTTCCCCGCGTCCTCGGCGGAGTACGCACGCGAGCGTCGGCTGTTCTCGCTGGAGACCGCCGTCCACAAGATGACCGGCATGGCGGCGGCCCGCATCGGCCTGCAGCGAGCGCGGCCTGCGTGCGCCCCGGCTACTTCGGCCGATCTCACGGTCTTCGACCCGGCGACCGTCAAGGACGAATCGACCTACGCCGAGCCGCATCGGTACCCGACCGGCATCCCCTACGTGCTCGTCAACGGCGCCGTCGTCGTCGACGACGGCCGGATGGGCGGCGCCCGGACGGGCCGGATCCTGACGCCGAAGTAGCGCGCCGCGCCTGACCTTCAGCGCGCCGCCGGCGCGCACCACGCCCTCGTGCCGGCGTCGGCCCAGCGCGAGGCCAAGGACCGCGAGGCCGACCGCGGCCGCCGCACCCAGCCATCCGACGTGCAGCAGGAGTGCGGCGCACATCACCAGGAGCGGCCGCGGGGATGACGAGGTCCGCGGCGCGGTGTCGGCTCCCGCCTCCGCGGTGCCCCCGGGCCAGCCACAGCAGGCTGGCGTTGACGAGCATGAAGCTGGCGAGCACCGCCGCGTCGGTCATGGTGGCGGCCTGCACGAGGTCGCCGGTGACGACGACGAGGCCGGTGATCACGAGCGCGGTCCAGGTCGCCGTGACGGGCGTGGCGCGAGCCCCGATGCGGACCAGCGGACGCGGGAGCCAGCCCTCCGCCGCCATTCCGTAGATGGAGACGCGAGCCGGACAGCACCAGCAAGAGCACCGTGTTGGCGGTGGCCGCGAGCGCCATGAGCGCCAGGACCGTGTCCGCGCGCGCGCCCAGCGCACGGCGGGCCACGAGCGCCAGCGGCGCGGAGGACGTGCTGAGATCGCGCCAGCCGACAGCCGCGACGGCCGACAGCGCGACCAGGACGTAGATCCCCGTGGTGATCACGAGCGACAGCAGCAGCGCCCGCGGCAGGTCACGCTCGGGTGCGCGCATCTCCTCCGCGAAGTTACCGAGCTCGTCGAACCCCAGATACGCGAAGAAGATGAGGGCGGCCCCCGCCCACACGCCGGGTAGGCCTTCTGGCATCTCCACGTAGCTCGTCGCCGACCACCGCGGCAGGCCGAGCACGATCACGACGAGGAGCCCGGCCGCCTCGACCACCGTCAACCCGATGGCCAGCCAGACCGACGTCGAGATGCCGGCGTGGAGCGTCAGCGCCACGAGGGCCAGCAGGAGCAGCGCGTTGACCACGACTGGCGTGCCCGCGAGGTGCCCGAGGTAGCCGCCGAACCCCAGCGCGACGGCGGCGGCGGCGAGGAGATCGGCGACGAGCATCAGCCAGCCGGCGACGAAGCCGACACGCGAGGACCGAAGGCCAGCGCGGTGTACTGGAACTCCGGGGAGTCCCGGGGCTGTCGCTGGGCGAGGCGCGCGTACGAGTACGCGGTGAGGCTCGCCGCGAGGGCGGCGATCAGGAATGCCAGCCACAACGCGCTCCCGGCCCGGGCCGCGGCGGGCCCGACCAGGGCATAGACGCCGGCGCCGAGGATGACGCCGACCCCGGAGACCGTCACCGGCCAGAGTCCCAGGGTGCGGTGGAGCTGTCGGCTTCCTCCAGAAGGAGCCGGTGCTTGCTGGCATACGCGACCGCCTGCAGACGACTGTGCACGCCGAGCTTGGCGAAGATGCTCTGCACGTGATTGCGGATGGTGCCCCGTGCGAGTGCCCAATCGCTGCGCGATGATCGCGTTGCCGAGTCCCTCGGTCAGCAGGCGCAGCACATCCCGTCTGCGCGGCGGGACAGGGCGGAGACTCCATTGGACTCCACGCCGGTCGCGGCGCCAGGCGCTCGTGAATCAGCGTGACCAACTCCTTGGCGGCGGTCACGTCGCGGAAGAGGTGAACCACCAGCAGTCCCTGCGTGCCCTCCGTGCTCAGGACGCTGACGTTGATCCAGATGGGTTGGCCGGTCTTGGTGCGCGTCCGCATGTCGAAGCTGCGGACCGGCTCGCCCAGGCGCGCGAGCGACATGATCTGGCAGCCCTGCGTGCAGATCGTGTTGCCGTTGTCGTCGTAGCCGGCGAACAGCTCGCAGCACGGCCGGCCGGAGCACCTCCCGACTGGCGTGGCCGAGGATGCGCTCGGCGGCGTCGTTCCAGAACGTGACTCGACCGTCGCCACCGATGACGACCGCACCGTCGCCGGTACGCGCCAGCGTGTCCTCCAGTCCGGTCGCCTCGATCGAGCGCGAAGGGGCTATGCGTTTCATGGCGTGGGAGTCTTCACGATCAGGACCGGACGGTCGACGTGGCGGAGCACGCCTTCCGAGACGCTGCCGAGCAACAGCCGCTCGAGCGCGCCGAGAGCCGCGAGCGCCGACGACCACCAGATCGACGTCCGGGGTCGTGGCGGCGCCGGCCAGCGCCTGGACGGGGTGTCCGGTGAGCACCTGCCACTCGACCTTCTTCACGCTGCCGGCGAACGTCTCGGCCGCCTTCGCGAGCGCCCGCTCGATCGCGTCCCGACGCTCCTTGGCGATCTGCCCCAGGGCGTCCCGGACCATCCCGAGGCGAATCGCGGCGTGGTGGCGGGATAGCGCACCGGCTCGACCACACCGACGAGGCTCACGGCGAACGTGGGATCGAGCGGCATCCGGGCCAGGAAGGCCGCGGCCGCCTGCGCATGCTCGGAGCCGTCGAGCGCGACCAGCGCACTCCGCGAACGCCCGGTGTCGCCCTTGACGATGAGCACGCTGCATCGCGCGTGGCGCGCGACGTTGATGGACACGCTGCCCAGCAGGAAGCCCGCCACCGCGTCAGGCCGCCGGGCCCCCATCACGATGAGGTCGGCCGGCCACTCGGCCGCCGCGCTGAGGATGACCTCGCGTGCCTCGCCCTCGGGTACCTGCACCTCCGCGCGGGCGAACCGCCCGGCGAGCGCCGCCTGGGCGGCGTCTGCGGTACGCCGGCCTTCCTCACGCAGTGACGCCGGGAAGTCGCGCACGGTGGGCACGTCGAGCGCCGAGGGCGGCAGGCTCACGGCGCACACGACGCGCGAGCTCGCTGCCGGGCGGAATCGGCAAGCGCGTCAGCCACGCGGTCGCCGCGCGGGCGTCATCGGAGCCATCGGTCGCTAACAGCACACGCATCGTCGGACCCTCCTGGGGCCTCGCTACCGCATACGGGCGGCGGCGTGGGCCACCTGGGCGCTCATGGCTTGTGCACGTCGGCGCGCACGGTCAGGACCGGGCGGGGCGCGCGACGGATGACCCGATCGGCCACGCTGCCGAGCATGAAGCGCTCGAGGCCGGCACGGCCCTGGGTCGCCATCACGATCATGTCGGCGTGCTCCTCGGCGGCGACGGCCACGATCTCCTCCCACGCCGCGCCAGACTTTCACCACGCTCCGGGCCGGCGTGCCCTCGGTCGCCAGGATCGCCGCCCGCGCAGCGAGCGCATCAGCCGCCCACTTCTGCTGCGCGTCGAACACGCCGAGCAGCGCGGGGGTCATGAGGCCCTCGCGCCACAGCGGCGCCTCGCTCGCCACGTGGACGAGCACGACCTCGGCGCCGAGCGCCCTGGCGAGCTCGGCGGCCTGGCGCTCGGCCCGCGCGGCGGGCTCCGAGAAATCGGTCGGGCAGATGATCCGCTTCATCGCCGGCGGTCCTTCACGCCCGCACCCACAACGCCTTCAGATCGCGCGGCAGCTGGGCGACGATGTCATCGGCCTCGCCCGGCGAGGAGCTGCTCCTTGAGTCCGGCGAAGACGGCGTCGGTGACCATCTCGGCCTGGCCCAGCGAGCTTCAGGCCGGCGTCGACTCGGACCCGCTCCAGGAACTCGCGGCGGCGCAGCTTCACCGGCCGGCGGGCCGGCGCCGATCCCCGCCCGCAAGCTCTTGAGCTCAGCGCGGCAGGCTGCGCGAGCGCCTGATCGGCCTCGTCCGGGGTGAGCCGATCGCGCAGCGCCCGCAGCACGGCCGCGGTCGCTTGCCGCGACTCCTCCAGCGATTCGATGTCGGCTTCGACACCCACTCGCGAGTACAGCAGACGCGCTTTCATGGCCTGCCTCCCTCCGGCGGTGAGGTCGCGAGGCTTCCCGCGCCGTCGGACAGGCGAGATTCTGCAAGGTGAGTGCCGGGCCCCACCCGAAAAACAGCCCGTGTTCTCCCACGCTTCCGCCCGCTGGTGCGACGGGCCGCGCGCGCAGAGTGGGGCAGGACCGCCCGCGTGGGGCATCCGCTCCCCGCTCGCCCCAGGCGCGTGCGCCCCACACAAGACGAGACCCTGCTCCCATCGCCGAGGTCAGTGGGTGGCCGGTTCGTGGTGGCCGGCGCGCAGCAGCGCCACGGGCACGGCGGCGCGACGGAACACCTGCTCGGCGACGCGGCCCAGTGCCCAGAAGGGCCGGCGGGGCGCGACGCCGAGGCACGACGAGATCGGCCCCGAACGCGTCGGCCTCGTCGAGGATCTCCCGGACGGGATCGCCGAAGCGGACCACGAACTCGACCGGCACACCGTCCAGCGCGATGGCCGCTACCTGCATGAAGTCGCGGGCCTCGGCCTCGAGTCGGCGCGTCTCCTGATCGGCGTAGGCGACGAGACGCCCGTCGTCGTCTCGATGTGGTCGTGCAGTGGCCCGACGTGGAGCAGCCGGACGGTGGCGCCCGTACTGCGGGCCAGCCCGACCAGCGCCTCGACGAACGACGCGGTCGGCTCGGTCGACTTGAGCGGAACCAGGATTCGCTTGGCCATCACTCGTCCTCGCTTAGGTCGAGCACCCGCACCGCGCCGGCCAGGATGTGTCGGATCGCTCCGGAGTCGTCCTCGACGATCAGGCTGCCGTCGGCGTCGATGCCCCGCCCCCAGCCCTCGCAGACCGCCTGGGCGGACAGCACCTCGAGGCGGCGTCCCGTAACGCGTCGCGGCCCTGCCAGATCTGCGTCAGCACTGGCGGCCGGACCGCGCGTCGGGAACGTGTACCACGCCATTTCCGAGGCGGTTCCAGCAGCGCGGCCGCGAAGGCGTTTGCGGTCGACCACGCGGCCCGGGGCCTCGTGGAGCGAGACCACGGCCTCGGCGGCAGCGCCGGCGCGATCCGCAGCTCCACGCGACTCGACGTTGAGGTTGACGCCGATGCCGAGGATGCACGCTGGTCACCTGGTCGCCCGCCGTCGTCGCCTCGAGCGAGGAACGCCGCGCAGCTGCGCTGACCCACCACCACGTCGTTGGGCCACTTGAGTGCGGGCTGCCACGCCCTCCATCACGGCCTCGGCCAGCGCCAGCGACGCGATGGGCGCGAACAGCGCCAGTTCGCGCGGCGCGATGCTGGGTCGGAAGGCACCGAGGCGTAGGGGTTCCGCCCTCCGGCGAGAGACCAGTGGCTGCCGTGCCGGCCGCGCCCTGCCGTCTGCGCCTCGGCCAGCACCACGGTCCCTTCGGCGGCACCCGCTCGGCCCAGACGCGCCAGCACGCGATTGGTGGGTCGACCACGTCGAGGATGTGAGACGTGATGGCCCGACCTCCGTAGTCAGATGTCGCCACTGCCAGCTCCGCGCTCAGGTGATCCGTGGATTGGCTCATCACCGCGCGCCCGCCCGGCCCGGCAGGTTCCGACCGGCTCGTCGAAGATCAAACGGTCATGGACTTGTCGGCCGGCTCCCTCATACGCTCAGGGCCGCCATGAACGCGCCGCTTAGGTGCCTGCGCCCAGCCATCGGCGAGTCCTCCTCCGGCGGGATCCGGCCTCGCCAGCCGCGGTCTGCCCGAGCAACGGGGTGCCACGGCCCGAGCGGAGAAGAGTCAGCGGACGCCAGCGCGGGTGGGGGCGACGACCGTCGGGCGGGATCGCCCCGGCCCGCCGCGCGACGGGGAGTAGCGCCTCTCGGCGCTCGAGCCGCCGCCGTGATCGCCGACCGCCCTCCAGACGACCGGCTGGTGCGCTTCGATCGCACGGTGACGCTGCGCGCGATGGCACGGGCGTACACGTGCGCGTCCGATCAGGCCACCGACCGACGCCTGGCGCTCGTGGCGCTCTACGATCACCTCAGTCGCGACACGCGTTACTACGCTTCTTCTCAGTCATGCCAGCGGCTGCCGCCGGACTGGGCGCGGCTCCTCGCCACCGTGGACTATCGATCGAGGCTGGCGCCTGGTTGCCGGAGCGCCCGGCGATCCCGGCACGCTCATCGCGGTGGCCCGCTACGAGCCGGCCAGGGGCGCCGGACACGGCGGAGGGTCCGCCTTCGTCGTTCAGGACGGCTGGCAGAACCGTGGGCTCGGGACGGTGCTGTTCTCGAGTTGCTGGCGGCCGCCGAGGCCAGGACGGCATCCGGCAGGTTCCGCTGCCTGGGTGCTCGCCGACAACCGGCGCATGCTCGACCTCATCGCGCGCCTGGGCGAGATCACCCAGCGCTCGATCGATCAGAGCCATGAGCCGAGCTCGTCTTTACGGCGCGGCCGGCGCAGTGGCGTCGGGAAGCTGAGGATGAACGTGGTGCCGTCACCCGGACGGGATTGCACGTCGACGGTGCCGCCGTGCTCCTGGATGATGCCGTAGGTGCACCGAGGCCGAGACCGGTCCGAAGTGCGCTTCGTCGTCGTGAAGAACGGGTCGAGAGATCTTTCGAGATCTCCTCGGCCGGGATGCCGCGTTCCCGTGTCGGTGACGACGAGGCGGATCAGCCGGCCGCTCGGCGGCCGCGTCGTCTCGATCCGGATCTGCCCGCCCTCAGGCATCGCCTCCCGCGCGTTGGTCAGCAGATTCACTAGTGCACCTGGTGCAGGGTGGGCGTCTCCGCGGATCGGCGGCAGCCGCGCGGTCGAGATGGGTGCGGACCTGGACGTTGTCTGCGGCCAGCGGCTTTTCCATCAGCAGCGGGCTCTCGTCGACGACCGTGTTGAGGTCGGGCGGCGCGCGGTCGCCCGGGCGTGTGGCGGGCGAACGAGGCGGAGGCTGGCCGCGATCCGGCCACGCGCTGACTGGCCCGGTGCAGCACGCGGAGATCCTCCACCACCTGGGGCGGCAGGTGCTGGTCCTCGGCGTCCATCAGCATGACCTCGATCCGGGTCGTGATGATGCCAGAGTGGGTGTTCATCTCGTGGGCGATCCCGCCGCCATCGTGCCCAGCGAGGCCAGCTTCTCGTTCTGGTGCAGGACGTCGCGCTGGCGCTGGATCTGGGTCTCGACGCGCTTGCGCTCGGTGATGTATCGGTAGATGAAGGGCGATCGCGACGCCACCGTCGACCGACCCCACGTGGCTGAGGCTGATCTCGACGGAAACTCGGTGTCATCTTCCGGTAACGGCGAGATCGAGGCCGATGCCCATGCGGGGCGGACGGGGATTCCGCGAAGTAGCCGGTGCGATAGTTGATGCCAGCCGCCCGGGCCCGCACGGGCGGCGGGATCTCGAGCGATTGCCGAAGCAGCTCTGCGCGCGTAGCCGAGCATTTGCGCTCGCCCGCCGGCATTCGCCAGCGTGATGCGGCCGGCCAGTCGGTCGATCAGGACGATGCCTTCGGTGGCCGACTCCAGCACCGCCTCGGCCGCTGCGCCTCGCTCGTGCGAGGGGCCGCCCGCGATTGTCGCGCCTCGCGCTCCCGCTGCCGCTCCGCGCGCTCGGTGAACGGCGGCGCTGGCTGCATCTCGGCCACGCGGCGGCGCTAGACGCCGCGAAGCTCGGCAGCGGTCGACCCGAGGGTGCTCGTGTCGTCGTCCACGGCCCGACTATTTCGCCGGACCGGTGATTCGAGTCAGAGCGCGGTCGGATCCACCCGGCGCCCGGACCGCTCGTCGGCTCTGCCGTCAGCCGGCCGCCTGCCCTCCAGGCGCGCAGGTCGCGGTTGGGCTGCCGTCGGCGGCCGCGCACGCGCGCGGCGGCGCCGGCGCCCGAGCCGGCGGGCGACCGATTCCAGGGCATCTTCATGAGCAGCGGGGCAGGCCACAGGTCCCGGTGGCTCCGGCGAAGGCCAAGCCCGCGCCGAAGAAGGCCGCGAGACCGAGGAACCAGGGGCTCACCAGCACGCCGAAGATCGCGCCGGTCACGACCATGACGCCGGCAATCAGCTGCACCTGGCGGTCGACGGCAAGACGCTTACGCCCCTCGCGCACCGGCAGTCGGGCCCCGGCGCCAGGCGTTCATTGCCGCGCCGTCGGCACCGCGCCCGGCGGCCGGCGCCGGGGCCAGGGCCACCTCGGCGGCGATCGTGGCGCGCACCCCGGTGCGGCACGCGACGACTACCGATGGCCTCGGGGATCTCCTCGAGCCGCGCGTCGAGCGCATCCAGCGGCACGTTCAGCGCGCCTTCGAGGGTAGCTCGCCCTCCCGAACTCGATCGGGCTCCGCGCGTCGAGGAGGAACAGCGCGGTCCCCGCCTCGCGAAGCGCTGGTGAGGTCCCGGGCCGCGCGAGCGTGACGTGTCGTGGCCTCGCCGAGGTTGCTGACGCAGGATGGCCTCCATGTTGGCCGGCGGGGGCGCCGACCCGGAGAGCCGGGCCACGGGGCCGCACGGTCGCGCTCGCGGAAGAGGGAGTTGTGCGCCGTCTCCGGCGCCGATCGTGGTCGTGCCGCCTGACCGACATAGTCGTGCCCGGGATGCACGATCGTGGCGTCGGGCAGGCGCTCGAAGGTCCAGGAACGTGTCGAAGAGGGCCGAGGCGCTGCCACCCATGAAGTCCGGTTCGTCAGCGCCTCCGACGAGCAGCAGGCATCGCCGAGTGAAGAGGTGCCCGTCGGCGAGAATCGCCAGCGAGTCAGGCGTGTGCCCAGGCGCGCCGCATGACCGGTGAGCGGTCCTGGCGCCGAGCGCCAGCGTCTCGCCGCCCTTCACGCGGCGGACCGCTCCACGCGAGCCGGAGAGCCGGTGTGCGCGAAGCACGTCAGCGCCGGTTCGCCGGGCGAACGCATGCGGACTCCCGAGAGGTGGTCGGCGTGGGTGTATTGGTATCGAGGGCGTACGCCAAGCGCAAGCCCCGGGCCGTCAACGGCGTCCTGGAAACCGGTTCGACCAGGTCAGGCGCGGATCGACGGCCAGCCGCGGTGCGGCTCATCTCGTCCACGATCAGATAGCCCAGGCATCCGTCGCCGGGTGCGCGGAACGTCTCGACGTCGAGGACTGCGGGAGAGCCGTTACCGTCGCCATGGTCAAGCCTCCACTGTTTGCCTTTTTCGCGGCCGCTGCCTCGGCAGCAGCGAGCCGAGGTATGCGGCCAGCGCCTGCACGTCGGCCTCGGTGAGCTCCAGCGCGGGCATGTGGGCGTTCGGGCGCTGCAGCGCCGGGTCGCGCAGCCAGCGGGCGAGATAGGCCTCCGGGTGCTTGCTGCCCACGTGCGAGAGGTCGGGCCCGATCAGGGTGCCGAACTTTCCGATGAGAATGACAGCCAGTAGCAGCCCTGGTTCTTGGACGCGGCCTGGCCGCGATCGACGATCGGGGTTCCTGGCGGCTGGGCGCACGCGGTGGCGACCGCCGCCAGCATGACGGCCGCGACGACCACGCGCTTGATGGGTTTCATGGGGCCTCCTGGGTGGACATCTGGCCGCGGACGTCGAAGCGCGCGGGCGCCGGCGGGTCCGGCCAGCAAGGGGTTGATCTCCAGCTCGAGCAGCGACGGCACATCGAACGCGAGACGCGAGAATCGGCTCACCGTGCTGGCGAGCGCGTCGAGATCGGCCGGTGGCCGGCTGCGGAAGCCGTGCAGCGCCGGCGCCATCCGCAGCTCGGCAAGCATCGCCAGCGCCTCGGCCGTGGTCACCGGCGCCAGCCGCGTCGCGATGTCGCCGAGGATCTCGACGAAGATGCCGCCGAAACCGACCATGACGAGCGGGCCGAACTGCGGGTCGCGCACCATTCCGAGCAGCAGCTCGGTGGTGTCGCCGCCGGCCATCTGCTGCACCAGCACGCCGTGCAGGCGTGCGTTCGGCTAGCCGCTGCGCGATCGCGCGACAGCATCGATTCGGTGGCGCTGGCCACCGCGCTCAGAGCGAGGCGAGTGCCAGCACGACGCCCCGGCGACGTCGGTCTTGTGTGCGTGATGTCGGGTGAGACGATCTTGATCGCCACCGGCATGCCGACGACTCGCGCCGGCCTCGACGGCCTCGGACGGCGAACGGGCGAGCCGCGTTGGCACGACGTCGAGGCCGTACGCCGCGAGGCAGCGGTGCGCCTTCCAGCAGGCCGAGGCGTTGCGCGGCCGCTTGCTCCGGCGATCGCCGCGGCCAGCCGCGCAGGGTCCACGCGGTCCACGGCCGCTGGGTCCGCAGGCACGCGGCCGCCGCTTGGGCCAGCGTCACGGTGTGGGCGAGTGCCCGCACCGCACGCTCGAGGAAGGGATAGCAGGGCACGCCGGCCTCTTCCAGCGCTATGACGCCGGGCCGGACCCGGGCGCCACCAGCGAACACGCCGAGCAGCGGCACCCGCCAGTCGCGCGTGGCGCCCAGCACCGCGCGCGCCACGCCGGCGGCATCGGTCGCGGCCTGCGGCGCTAGCATGACCACCACCGAGGCGGACTCGCCGGCGAGCGCGTGGGCGCGCGTCGCCATAGCGCGAGGCGTGGCATCGCCGATGAGGTCGACCGGATTCGTGGTGGCCGCGTGGGACGGCAGCACGGCGGCCAGGCGCGCCTGGACGGGCGCCGGCAGCGCCGCCACGTCGAGGCCGGCGTTGCTCGCGGCGTCGGTGGCGAGGATCCCGAGGCCGCCGCCGTTGGTGACGAGGATCACCCGATGCCCGGGCGGGGTGCGGCCGGATACCAGCGCGTGCGCCCACGTCGAAGACTCCTCCAGCGTGGTGACGCGAAGCGCGCCGGCCTGGCGCACGGCGGCGTCGAACGCGCGGTCAGGCCGGCCAGCGCGCCGGTGTGCGAGGAGACGGCGCGGGCGCCCTCGACCGAGCGCCCGGCCTTCATCAGCAGCGCACGGCTTGCGGGCGGCCGCCGCCGCCAGGGCGGCGAAGAAGGCGCGCCCGTCGGCGACGCCCTCGAGGTAGCCGAGAATGACTTTCGTCTCCGGATCGTCGGCGAGGGCTCGGATCAGATCCGTCTCGTCGACGTCGGCCTGGTTGCCGAGGCTGGCGAAGAGCGAGAAGCCGAGGCGGTGCTCGCGCGACCAGTCGAGGATCGCGGTGCACAGCGCGCCCGAGTGGGAGAAGAAGCCCAGGGCTGCCGGCCGGCGGCATCTCGGCCGCGAACGTGAGGTTGAGCCGGCGCGCGGGGCGGATCCAGCCCAGGCAGTTCGGTCCGATGAGTCGTAGCGGGGCCTGGGTGAGCCACGCCCGCAGCTCGGCCTCGCGGGCGCGGCCCTCGGCTCCCGCTTCGCGGAAGCCCGCGCTGATCACCACCGCGGCCGGGACGCCTTGTCGTGACGCACTGCTTGAGCGCAGCCAGCACGGCCGGCGCCGGCACCGCGACGACCGCCAGGTCGATCGGCTCGGCCACGTCGAGGATCGAGGGCACCGCCGGCAGTCCCTGCACGACCGCGCGCGCGGTGTTGACCGCGACGAGCCGGCCGGGAAAGCCGCCGACGCTTGAGATTCGCCAGCACGCTGCCGCCCACCTTCGAGGGATCGCCGGAGGCGCCGATCACGGCGACCGCCTGCGCGTCGAAGAACGGGGCGAGGCCGGGCCGTGTCGTAGCGCCACGATCACTCCAGCACTGCACGCGCGGCTGCGAGCGCGTGGGGCTCAGCGGACCCCAGCGGTGGCACCGCGCCCGTGCTCGACGGGTCACCGGCGACGGTGCGCACCAGCGCGAGGAGATCGTGAGCGGAGAACGGGTTGGCGAGAAAGCCGGCCGCGCCGGCCTCCAGCGTCAGGCGTCGAGTCTCGGACGAGTCACGGCCGGTGGTCATGATCACCGGGGTGCCGGCGGCCGCGCCGCGTGCAGGACATCGAGACCGTCACCGTCGGACAGCTGGCGATCGACGATCGCCAGCTTCGGGGCTGGCGGCACGCGCAGCGCGGCCAGCGCCTCGGCGCGCGTGGTGGCTGTCACGACGACCCAGCCGAGGCGTCGCAGCAGTCGCTCGCGGGTGACGGCCAGGTCGTGCTCGTCGTCGACGACCAGGATGGTGTTGATCACCTCCGCACGTCCCCGGACGCCACCGCGCGCACGAAGTCCGACTCGGTGATGATCCCGGCCAGGCGGGTGCCGTCCACGACCGGCAACGCGCCGATCTTGTGGTCGGTCATGATGCGGGCGGCCTCGGCCACCGGTCGGTCGGGATCCACCACGATCACCGAGGCCGACATGATCTCGCGCACGGTGAGGCGCGCGAGCAGATGGTTGATCTCCCACACCGACAGGCTGGTGGCCGGCGAGGGCAGGTTCAACCGGATGTCGCGGTCGGTGACGATGCCGATCACGCGCGCATCCTCGGTCACGACGAGGTGGCGGATCCTCGCCTCGCGCATTCGCTCGCGCGCCTGCAGCATCGGCATCTCCGGGCCGACCGTGATCGGCGTAGGGGTCATCAGGTCGCGGACTCGCATGGGATGAGCTCCTATCCGCCGGCGCGGTCGAGCAGGCGGCGGGCGAAGCCGAGCAGATCCTCGAGCGCCGTCCACTCGCTACGTGTCTCGGTGTCGAGGACCAGGTCGGGCTTGAGCGAATACTCGTACTCGAGCGCCAGGTCGGGCGCCACGATGAGGACGCCGCCGTGCGGGTCGGGCCGCGGGTGCCAGCGCACCGCGCGCTCCCGATCGAGGCAGACGTGCAGCGGGCAGACGAGCTGCACCTCGGCAAGCGTCCCGCCCAGCTCGCGCGCCAGCGCCCGCCACGCGCGCCGCGGTGCGGTCGCGTCGACTGACGACCACGCGCCCGGCATCGGCGAGGAGCTTGGCGGTGTAGGCCAGCGCCCGATGCGCGATCTCCTCGGCGGCCTCGGTGGCCCAGGCGGCCGGCAGGGCCAGCCTGCGCAGCGTCGTCCACTCGAGGATGGTGACGGGAGCGCCCTGGGCAGCCAGCCGCTCGGCCAGGCGCGAGGCGAGCGTCGTCTTGCCGCTTCCGGGAGGTCCCGTGAGCCAGAGGACGCCGCCGCCGGGCGCGTCCGGCGAATGCGTCGCCGGTCCCAGGGTCAGCGCAAGCGCGACGATCTGCTCGGCGGCCGCCTCGACCGCGTGGGCCGCCGTGTCCACTGGTGAGCTCGGGCGACAGGGCGGGCTCGTACGGCACGTTCACGCCCGGCACCGTGGCCGCGGGCCGGTCGGCACCCGCGTAGATGCCGCGAGGTGCGGCGCTGGAGGTGCGCGTCCGCTCTCGCTCCATCGCCACGTCCAGCGGGCACTGCAGCTGGGCCTCCGCGAAGTGCGCCACCGACGCGCGCGCAGCTCGCGCCAGGCGCGCCGGTGCGCGGTGGCATCGATGATGACCGGCACGCCGGCCTTGGTCAGCGACGACGGCCATGAATACCAGCGAACGGTAGACGACCTCGCGCTCGGCGTCGGTGTAGGCGGGGTGCGGCGTGAGCACCCGGCGGATCGCGTCGAGCTCCAGCAGCCGGACCGGCGTGCCCCGCTCGGCCAGCCGGCCCGCCGCGGCTGCGCGTCACGGTGGACTTGCCGCAGCCGGGCACGCCGGTGATCCAGATCGCCCAGCTCATCGGGCCGCTCCGCAGAGCCAGGGCACGTCGGCCGGATCGAACCGCGTGGCCGCGGCCAGCGGACGTCGCCAGGTGGGCGAGGTCGGTGCGCAACGGGCGCGCGGCAGGTCCGGATACCAGCGGGGATGCGCGAGCACGAGGGCCCGGAACGCGAGGAATGGCGGCAGCGTCCAGGATGTCGTGGTCGCGGCTGGCCTCGATGTACGTGGTGAGGAAGTCGCGGAACAGGGTACCGAACGGCTCGGCCACGCCGCGGCTGGCCACACTGGGCGGCCTTGCGCATGCCGAAGAAGAGGTAGTTGATCCCGAGCGCGGCCACGTCGTCGGCCGGCTCTCCCACTCGCCGCGGCTGCGATCGAGCACGCTGAAGTCCGTCCCCGCGCGGAACAGGATGTTCCAGGGATGGAAGTCGCCGTGCGTGCGCGACAGCCGATGGGCGCGGTCGCGCAGCCGCCAGCGCCAGCGCACCAGCGCGCACTCGAGCGCCTCGCACGCCTCCGGCGGCAGCAGGTCGGCCACGGATGCGGATAGCTGTCGAGGATGCCCATGACGCACTCGCCGTGCCCGAGCAGCTCGCGGAGGCGACGCACGTAGAGCGTCGGCTCGTCCGCTTGGTGGCGTGCGCCTCGGCGAGGAAGCGGGCCAGCGCCCTGGCCCGCTGGGGGTCGAGCGGATCGAACGCGTCGTGCAGCAGCCGGTCGAGATCGAGCCAGTACAGGCGCCCCTCGGCCTTCTCCACGAGCTGGAAGAAGTCGCTGCGCATCGGTGGCCGACACCATCTCGCCCGAGGCGCGGATGAACCCGACGTCCACGCTGCGGACGTGGCGGGGAAATCGTTGTAGGCGTGATGGCCGTAGAGCGCCTGCCACGCGCGGTCGGCCGGGTAGTCGTGGCCGAAGCCCTGGGCGGGCCGTGTGCGGCTCACGACGAGCGCGCGCGGCTGACCGTCCACCAGGCACTCGACCTCGAAGGGCACGCCGTAGCCGAAGCCCTTGGGATCGTCGACGGCGTCGCCCCCGAGCGAACGCAGAGCGAGCACCTTGACCGGCTCGCCGAACAACCGGGTGAGGTGATCATCGAGCCCGGCCGTCTCGAGGGCGAGGCCCGTCGTCATCTATCGACCCCGGACGTGTGAGCACCGGGCAGGGCGCCGTCGCCGCCACGCGAGCCGCCACGCTGCCCAGAAAGAATCGCGCGACCCCGGTGCGGCCGTGAGTCCCCATGATGATCACGCCGGCCTTCTGTCGCCGGGCCGCCCGCACGATCTGCTCGTGGGCCACGCCGCCCGACCAGCATCCCGCGCGCCCGCACGCGCGCGGTCCTGGCCTTGGCGAGCAGGCGGTCCATCTGCTTTCCGGCCCAGGCCCGCGCCGACTTCTCCATCTGGTCGTAGACGGACGGCGAGATGCTACCCCTCCCGCCGGCGCCGATCGGGATGACGGGCGCCAGCACGTGGATCAGCAGCGAGCGCGCCGCGATTCTGCCGGGCCTCGGCCACCGCCCGTGCGAACGCGGGCCGCGACGCGCTGGAGAAATCCGTGGGATGGAGGATTCGACCGCTCATCGTGCAGCTCCCTGTCGGTTGCCGGCGCCGCATCGACGGCGTCGGGCTGGCGGATCATGAACACGGGTACCGGTGCGTGGCGCAGAACCTCCTCGGCCACCGAGCCGAAGAGCAGCCGTCCGAGGCCGGTGCGTCCGTGGGTGGCCATGGCGATGAGATCCGCGTGGCTCGCGCGCGCGCGGCGGCAGGATCTGCTCGGCCGGCCGTCCGCGCTGCACCTGGCACGTGGCGTCGACGCCCTGCGCGCGGAGTCGAGCCGCGAGCGGCGCCAGATATTCCGCGGCGTCGTACTGGCGCATCTCGAGGTCGTCGACGTGGTGAAGCTGGTCGTGCCCTCGATCGCCATCGGCGAGATCGGCTCGGAGCACGCGCAGCAGCAGGACGCGTCATGTCGAGCGGCCCGGCGATGTCGAGCAGGAAGCCCAGCACCGGCCTCGGCCGATGGCGACCCGTCGAGCGCCACCAGCACCCGCTTGTACCTAGACATGGGCGACTTCACTGCGCGGCGCGTTCCCGACGAAGGGCGTGTCGAGCGGGGCGTCGCCCGGACGGATCAGGAGAATGGGGACCGGTGGTCGAGCGCAGCACGCTCTCGGCGATGCTGCCGAGCACGAGCCGCCCCAGCGCCGCTGCGACCGTGGCTCGACATCACGATGAGGTCGGCCTTGCGAAAGCGCGCGGCTTCCACGATCGCCTCGACCGGTGGCCCGTACCAGACCGAGGTCTCGGCGTCGGCGACGCCCCGGTGGCCGCGCGCCGTCCTTGGCCTCGCGCCAGGTAACGCTGCGGCTTCGCGAACCGCGTGCACCTGCGCGTCGGTTGGATCGACCATGGGCCGTGCGTACGCCTCGACGGCCCGCAGCAGCACGAGCTTGGCGCGGCTCTCCCGCGCGAGCTCGACCGCCGGTCTCGCAGGGCTGCCTCCGCGAGGTTCGAGCCGTCGAGCGGGACCAGGATCGTCTTGACCTTCATGGCGCGCCTCCTTGGCGTGTTCGCAGGGGCAACCTCTGTGCCAGAGGAACCGGGCCGTGAATACGACTGGTTAGGCGGCGGGTTCGCGATGGCTGGTGTGGCGGTCCTCGCCCCGCTGGGACGCGACGACCCCAGCACCGCCGAACGTCGAGCACTCGCGGTATCGTGGACCGGGCGCGAGGTGACGGCGCCGTGGGAGGCACGGGTTGAGGCCTGGACTTCAGTGAGGGCGCTGGCCCGACCGGGGCCGGAAGCCTCGCCGATGGGGCTCGGGTCCGGCTCCCCAGCGAGGTGAGGCGCTTTCTGGAGGGCCCGCAGCCGCGGCGCTCCGAGCTGCGACACGCCCTGGGCATCTTCGCCGAGTTCATCCGCGGCTTCCGGGCCCTGCACTTCGTGGGGCCGTGCGTGACGGTATTCGGGTCCGCGCGAATCACGGACGACCAGGCCTCACTACGCGATCGCGCGCGAGATCGGACGCGGCCTCGCCGAGCTCGGCTTCACGGTGGTCACCGGCGGCGGTCCCGGCATCATGGAGGCGGCTAACCGGGGCGCCCGCGATGCGGGCGGCCGCTCGATCGGCTGCAACATCGAGCTCGGCCCAGGGCAGAAGCCCAACGCCTATCTCGACCGGTGGATCACGTTCCGTCACTTCTTCGTGCGCAAGGTGATGCTGGTGAAGTACTCCTATGCCTTCTTGTGGCGCTGCCCGGGGGCTTCGGCACGCTCTGACGAGATCTTCGAGACGGCGACGCTGATCCAGACGCACAAGATCGAGAACTTCCGCTCGTCCTGGTGGGACGGGACTTTCGGCGCCCGCTCACGGATTTCGTGCACTGGGCCGCTCCGGCGGATGGGACTCGTCGATGCGCTCGACGCCGACCGGCATCTAGCTCGTGGCCGACTCAGCCACCGAGGGCGGTGGCCGCCGTGCGCGACATCGCGATCCCGAGCTTCGGGCTCCGCTATCGCCCGCCGCGGCGGTGGTGGTTCCTGAACGAGTGACGGCGGAGCCCAGGCCCCTAGCCGGCCGTTTCCGTTCGGTCCTGGCAGATCGTGCAGAAGCGTGCGGCGGGCACCGCGCGCAACCGGGCCCAGCGGGATCGGGTGGTGGCAGCCTTCGCAGGTGCCGTAGAGCCCGGCCTCGAGCCGCGCCTGGGCGGCGTCGATCTCGTCGAGCTCGTGCCGCTCCTGACCCTGGAGCCGGGAGAGAAGATCACCGACCGTGCCAGTGGCGGCGTCCTCGGCGATCTCCGCGCGACTCCCGCGCGGCCAGCGGCTTCGAGGTCCTCGTCGGTCGTCGCGACCGTGCGGGCCAGGCGCAGGCGCGCCGCCGCCAGCCGGTCCCGGAATTCGTCGATGAGGTGTCTGGTGTCGGCGATCGATGGCCGCGTCGTCATGTCGTGCCCCCTTTCGAATCTCCGCCTGAGTGCAACGCTCCAGTCCTCCGGCCACAGCTGGTCCTGCACGACCTTCACGCCGGGTGTGAACCGGGCGGCGCCGAGCACCGATCGCCGCTCGGCCCACGAGCGGACCGATCCGGTCAGGGTCACGATGCCGTCGTGGACGTCGACGTGGATCTGGCGCGCCTGCCGCTCGGCTCGACGTTCGAGCGCGCGCTCGATGGCCTGGCCGACCGTGTCGTTCAGCGATGCCGGCGCCGTGATCCTGATCTTGTTGGCCACCGCCTTCACGCCGGTCAGGTTGCGCACGGCGCGCTCCGCATCGTCCCGCTGGCTCAAGCTGTCTGACGGTACCCTCGAGCGTCACGTAGCCGTCGGTGACGGTGGAGACGATGCGCGCGTCCTGGACGAACACGTCCCACTCGAGTGTGCGCCGTACGGCCTGCGCGATCTCGGTATCGGTACGGAAGAGTCCCCGGGCGTCTTGACCGCGATGTCGTTGGCCACGTCCTTCACGCCGGCGACGCGGCGGGCGGCCTCCTGGGCGGCCAGGCGCTTGGCCCAGCTCGTCACCGTGCCGGTCAGCGTGACGACACCGCCCTCGACCTCGACTCCGACCTCCGTCTCTCGTCGACGCGGGGATCCCAGAGTGAGCTCCTCGATGATGTCGTGATGGATCTGCGCGTCGGTCTTCGGGCTCACGCGCGCCATGCTGAATCTCCTTTCGCCTCGCGGGTGGTCACTGCACGGCCCGCTCAGCGCCTGCGAATCACCAACCAGGCGACAAGCGCGACGAGGGCGGCACCGGCCACCGCGAGCACCCACTGGTCTCGGATGTGCCTCGACCGATCCGTCGTTCCTCTCCAGCGCTCCCTGGGGCGCCTCGGCATCTGTGCCCGCCTATCGGGACAGGTCACCCTCGACTGAGGCAGTCGGGACAGCCTGCCCGCAGGCATCCCTTCCGGCAGAACACGACACCGCGCGCTGGCCCGAGCACCGAGCAGCGCGTGACGTCGACGAATCGCCGCGTCCACTCGTCCCGGACGAACGCCTCGGCAGCGCGCTGCCCGATCGTCGGACAGACGACAATCCGCGGAGACGGTGCGCCGCGAGCGCGGGAACCCGGCAAACACGCCCAGCACGAGCCACGTCGCGACCGCGAGAACTCCGAGCGCGAGCAGCGTGCCTTCCTGGACCGATCAACGAATACATAGCCTTCTCCTCCATACGGCCGTGGCGGATGCGCTACCAGAGAGAGTCCGCTCCCCTGACGCTGTCGGCAGCGTGCTCGCCAGCGCCTTCAGCAGATCGTGCTCGGTGACGGATACCGACCAGCCGCTTGTCTTCGACGACCGGCAAGCTGCCCACGCGGGCGGCGACCATCGACGGCGGCCGCCTGCGCCACCGAGGCACGTCCGGGGCGCTCGTCACGGCACCTCACGTCATGACGTGCCGCACCCGGACGTCATTGAGGCTGGATCGCGAGCTTCAGCAGCCCACTGCGCGGAGTCGTGGGCAGGTAGTCCGTGATGGCAGGGCCGAATGTCGCGCTCCGGAGGTCTCGATCGGTGACGATCCCGACCAGCCCGCCCTTGTCATCCACGACCGGCAAGTGACGCACCCGACGCTCCAGCATCACCGCCACGGCGGTCTCGAGCGGCGCCTCGGGGTCGATCGTGATCGGGCTCGAGGCCACGACGTCTCGCACGCGCACGGCCGGCTCCATCACTCGGCCTTGACCGGAATCGTGGTGCCCTTGGCGCCGGCGGTCTTCGGCAGCGTGATCGTGACGATGCCGTTCTTGAACGTCGCGGTCACCTTGCCGCCGTCCACCGCTGCCGGCAGACGGACGCTCCGCATGAACTGAGCCCCACGAGCGCTCGATGCGATGCCGCCGCTCGTCCTTCTCTTCTTTCTTCCTTCTCCTCCTTCTCGCCCTTGATGGTCAGCACGTCGCCATCGAGGAGACCGCGATCTCTTGGGCTCCACGCCGGGCGGCTCGGCCTTCACGGTGATGGCCTCCTTGCCTTCCGGTCACGTCGAGCGCCGGGGTCCAGTCGCCCAGCGCCGGCGCCTCCGCCCACGAGGACTCGAAGAACCGCTCGAACAGCCGGTCCATCTCGGTCTTGAGCCCTGCTCCCGTCCACGGTGTCAGTGCGCGCATTGCCGCTCTCCTCCAACTGGCGACGCCGTACTCGTCGCGTCGTCGCTCACGAGGGTGCAAGACGATGACCACGACGGAGATGTGGAAACCTCGGGGTTCATGGATGGAGCGCCCGCGATGACAGTGGCAGCGCCGCCCCAGGGCGGGGCGCCATCGCCACAACCCGGTCCAGGGTGAGTTGATGGAAGGCGCCCGTGATCGGGTCAAGCGTCTGCTTTCCGACGGGAAGCGCGAGACTCGGAGGTGGCAGTGTTCTTTGCACCGTTCGCGCCCGTGATCAGCGCCGAGGCGTGACGGCCAGAATAGAGCTCGCCACCTCGACGCCCTTCTGCTCCCGAGATGGCCCGGCGCGCCGAGGAGTCGGCGCCGCCAAGGTCTCCCGATGGATCGCACAGAGGCTCGTGGCCCTCGCCGTCTCGCGGGCACGTTCATCGCGCTGGGGGTGTGTCCTCCACGGTGGCGCTGCGCCGGCACCGCCGGAGCGCCATGGGGTCCGGCCCGAGTGCTGGCGGGCATCGCATTCAGCGTCAGGCTCGGTCCTGGTCGGTCGTCGGCGGGTGCCGAGCTTCACCGTCGCAACAACCTCATCGTGATGGCGTGGGCCAGCGGCCGGGTCGGCACGCCGGCGGTTGCTGCCATAGCTGGGGCCATCGTGTACGCGGGCAACTTCGCGGGCGGTCTGGGCGTCGCGCTGGCGGTGACTGGCGCACGGCTGCACGAGTCGGGCGGCGGCGCGCGCTCGGCGCCACGGCGCTGGGGATCGCGGGCGCCAAGCTCCAGGCTGGGCTTCGGACGAGCGGTCCTGCTCGGCGTGTCTGCGCAACGTGCTCGTGCGTCTCCGCCGTCTGGCTGTCGTGCAGCAGCGCGGAGCACGACGGACCGGGTGCTCGCGATCGTCCCGCCGGTCGCCGCGTTCGTGGCGGCGGGCTGAGCACCCGTGGCCAACATGTACTTCAGTCCCGTTCGGGCTGCTCCTCGCGCTCCTCGATCCTCGATTCGTGGCGGCGCACGGCTTCAGATGCCGGCGGGCTGACCTGGGGAGCCTTCCTCCTACTGTAACCTCCTCGTGCCGGTGACGATCGGCAACGTCATCGGTGGCGCGCTGCTGGTGGGTAGCGTCTACCGGTTCGTGTATTCTCAGGCGCGGAGTGGGCTCGGCCCATGGAGGATCACATGAAACGACTCGCTCGTCGTCCAGGCTCGTCGGCCCGCGACCGGCGTCGCCCCAGGCCAAGCGCCCGCAGCGGAGCGCGACGGCCGCGGTTCGACGCGACACGATGCTGCAGTCCGACGTCCGGCGCGCGCACTGGAGCCTCGCCGCGCTGCGCCCCGCCACGAACTGCGCCTGGCGCGGCATCAGCGCTCGCGGGCGAGCATGTCCCGGTCGACGCGGGGACGCTTCGCGCGCCGATCGGTCAGCCGCTGCGTCAGATGTCACGCTGAGAGGACGCCGCGGCCGATCTGGTCAGCCGCTGGCGGTCAGGCGCCGGTGCCGTGGCGTCGTGGCAGGCGTCCGCCGCGGCCAAAGAGCATCGCCGCGAAGAGCAGGACGACCTCGAACACGCACCGCGCGCGTAGGTGGCAATGACGCGCACGACAATAGTCTGGTATCGGCGTGACCGGAGCAACAGGATCATCAGCGCGAGAACAGCGACGAGACGCCGGCGGTCCCCAGCAGCCAGTGCCCGGCTCCCTCACGGGGCAGCCGGATCGCGGCGATGGCGTCGAGACACCCGGTGATCACACCCCAGGCGGCGAGCGCGTAAACAAACTGTCGCGGCACGAAGGGAAACATCAGCGCCAGGAGGCCGAGCCCGATGCTCACGGCGCCCAGACGACCGGCCAGGCCTCGAGGAGCCGCGGACGGTGGACGACGCGCCGCCGCGATCGTCCACGCGCTGTCGGCGCCATCGCGTAGATGCCGAAGAGCACCGTGACGGTCGACAGGGTGACACGCGGCTACAGCAGAACAGCGAGACCGAACGCGATCGCCAGCACGCCCCGCAGCGCCATCATCCACCAGTTGCGTGAGGCCGAGGTTCGCGATCGTGCCTCTCCGCGGCATCCGCCCTGACGGTCCAGCACCGGGCACGCTGCCGTCGCGACACCTGCGCGGCGATGCTGCCGAGGACCAGCCGGGTCACCCGGTCCGCCCAGGTGGGTGCCCAGCACGAGCACGTCCGTCTTGGCGTCGGCGTGCGGCCCTGACGATCGCGTCGGCGGGGACGGCGCCGCCCTCCGCGATGGTGGCCGTCGCGCGGACGCCGGCGTCGACCGACCGCTGGAGAAGGCGGTCGATCTCCGCGGGCAGCCTCGGCCCGCGCCTGATCCCAGACCTCCTGCGGAACGTAGCCGCTCTCGAAGAACAGCATCTTCGGCGGGGTAGCGCGTGCAGGATCGTGAGATCGGCGCCGGTGATCTGGCCAGCCGCAGGGCGTGGGGAGAGCGGCCAGCGACGCGGCGGGAAAAGTCCGAGGCGTACGTGATGCGACGGATGTCCCTCATTCATTCTCCCCTCCAGCGACCGCTGGTCGCAGCGGCGCATGCCAGGGTAGACCGCGTAAGGAAATCACGGTGATGCCGACCACTCCGGCTCGTGCCCTGGGGTATCGGCGCCGCAGTGGGGCGCCGTTAGCCCCGGATCTGGTGGCATTGATCAGGCGGTGGAACGTCTTGCCGGTCGATGCCGGCGTACGCCGGCGGCCGCCGAGATATTGCCGCCGTGGCGGTCGAGCAGCTCTGCGTAGGTACGACGCCTCCAGCACGGCCATCCAGCGGTCCTTGGCCTCCTTCGGCCCGAGGTCGGTGGTGCCAGGCGAAGCTGTGATTCGACGGCGGGCGCGCCGCAACCGGGGGCGACGGCCGCCGCCGAGCATGCGATCGGGGAGATCCCGCCGCGTGATCACGTCGCCCTCGGCCAGGAGCGCGGCGCTCTCGACGGCGTTCTGCGAGCTCGCGGACGTTGCCGGGCGCCACGGGTAGGCTTCCAGCGCGGCCGTGGCCGCGTCAGTCGTAGCCCTGCACCCGGTTCTGACCGTAGCGCTTGAGGAAGGCGTGGGCCGCAGCGGCGTACGTCGCCGGCCCGCTCGCGGAGCGGGGGCCAGCCGGATCTCGATGACGTTGACGCGGTAGTAGAGCCTCTCGCGAAACTGCCCGCTTGACGACGGCGTCGCGCAGGTCGCGGTTCGTCGGCCGACACGACGCGCGCGGTCCACGTCGATGAGGCTGGTGCCGCCCACCCGGCGGATCTGGCGCTCCTGCAGCGCGCGCAGCATCTTTACTTGTAGACTCACCGGGAGCTCGCCGATCTCGTCGAGGAAGCAGCGCGCCGCCGCCGGGCGACTTCCATGAGACTCAGGCTTGGCGCGCACGGCGCCGCGTGAAGCGCGCCCTTCTCGTGGCCGAAGAGCTCTGACTCCGAGCAGGTTCTCGGGCAGCTGAGGCGCAATCGACGGGCACGAACGCCTGGCTGCGCGCGCGGGCTGTTGGCGTGGACGGCGCGCGCGATCAGCTCCTTGCCCGGTGCCTGACTCGCCCGGCATCGAGGATGCTGGCCTCTGAGCGCGCGGCCTTCTTCACGAGCCGAACACCGTGAGCCGCGGCCCGAGCCCGTCCGACGACGTTCGTCCAGCGCAAGGTCTACCTGGAGCTGCTCGCGCAGGTTGCGGTTCTCGCAGCGCGAGCCGCCGCTGGCGCAGGGCGCGCTCCACCACCAGGTCGAGCTGGTCCACCGAGAAGTTCTTGGGCAGGTAGTCGAAGGCCCCGTCCTTGATGGCGGCCACCGCCGTGACTCGATCGTCGCGAACGCGTGATGACGACCACACGGCAGCGTCGGCGTCGAAGCTCGCGGGCCCGGCGCAGCAGGGTCAGCCCGTCGATCGCCGGCATCTTGAGGTCGGTGAGGAGCAGGTCCGGTCGCTCCGGACTCGAGCAGGGCCAGCGCGCCCGGTGGGGATCGGTGGCGCCAGGCAGCCGGTGGCCGGCCCGGCGCGAGGATGCGCGTGCAGTTCTCCACCATGTCAGGCCTCGTCGTCCACGATGAGAATGCGCGGCTCCGCCTACGCGGTTCACGGCATTCTACCGCGCCCGTACCCGCCGTGGCGGCTCGGGCCGTCACAGCTGGTGACGCCGGCAGGCAAGAAGAATTCTCATGTCCCCTTCATCGACGTCTCCATCCATTTTGGCCGATAGCGGTCATCGCGCCGGCACGGTCGACGCTCACGCCGGCACCGCCCAGGAGGCGAGATGACCATGGAAGGTCACGACACGGTTTGTCTCGATCTCGCTCGGGCCCGCGCTCGCGCGTCGGCCAATGCCGGTGCTTGACGGTGGCGGGAGTGGTGCCGCGGCCTCCTCGGCTTCAGCCGGGACAGGGTATCTGAACCCGGGCGCCCGGCGGGTGGCGGGCGCCGGTCGGCGGCGACGCTCGCCACCGGCCCGGTGTGGAGGACTCGCCAAGGCGGCGAAGCTGGCGGTCATGTCAACGTGAGCGTGCGGGGCGTCGAGCGCAAGGCGGAGGTGGGCCCGGCGAGAGTTCATGCAGCGCTTCGGCCGGTCGCCCAGGCAGGCAGTTCGCGGCCTGGGCTCCGGCTTCGCGATCAGCGGCGACGGCTACGTGGTGCCAATCAACCACGTGGTGGACGGCGCCACCGAGATTCGCGTGAAGTTCTCGGACGGGCGCGAGGGGCGCGGGCAAGGTCGTCGGCCAGGACGACGAAGACCGACCTGGCGCTGGTGAAGGTGGAAGCGCCACCGGGCTGCCGGTGCTCGCCGATGGGCGACTCTGTCGAAGCTGGAAGTGGGCGAGCCGGTGATGGCCATCGGCAGCCCCTTCGGGCTCGAGCAGCACGGTGACCACTGGCATCGTGAGCGCCACAGGCGCGCACCGATCGGCGCCGGGCCGCTACGACGACTTCATCCAGACCGACGCCTCGATCAACCCCGGCAACTCGCGGCGGCCCGCTCGTCAACATCGCGCGGCGAGGTGATCGGCATCAACACCGCGATCTGCCGCGGAGCGGCGGCATCGGTCGGCATCGGCTTCGCGATGCCCGATCAACCTGGCCAAGCCGGTGCGTCCGCCAGCTCGCGCCCAGAGCGGGCACGTGACGCGCGGCTGGCTCGGCGTGTCCATCCAGCCGGTCACCAGGGGATCTGGCCACGAGCTTCGGGCTGCCCGCGGCCTCCGGCGCGCTGGTGGGCTCGGTGAGCGCCGACTCCCCGGCCAGCCGTGCGGGCTTCAAGTCCGGGCGACGTGGTGACGCGGGCGCGGGCGTATGGCCGGTCGAAGGCGCTGGAGCGACCTGCGCGGGCCCGGTGGCCGAGACGTCAGCTGAACCGCGACGTGCCGATCGAGATCGTGCGGGACGGCAAGAAGATGACGCTGACCGCGAAGATCGCACGCGGCTCGAGGGAGCTGGACAAGCGCGCCGAGGCCGCGACCGAGCGGGCCGCGACGAAGCTCGGGCTGGCCGGCCGCTCGCTGACGCCGGGGCTGGCGCAGCAGGCTCGAGCGTCTCCCGGACGAAGGGTCGTGCGTGGTGGAGCAAGATCGAGAGAGGCGGGCGCGCGCAGAACGCCGGGATCGCGACCGGCGACGTGATCGTCGAGGTGGATCGCCAGCCGGTCGCGCCGGCGTGGAGGCGCTCGACGAGCAGGCGCTCAGAAAAGCGCCACGCCGACGAATGCCCCGGTGCTGCTGCTGGTGCATCGCGACGGCCGGACGCTGTACGTCTCGGTGGCGTGATGGATATCTGGGAGAGATCGGTTCATCGGAGGTCTGCCGCCGCCACCGATGACCTGGTGGCGGTGTACGAAGATCGCCGCGCGGCCGGCTGGCGCTGCTGCTGCGCCAGACCACTCAGTCCCCCTCCGGGCCCGAGCACTTCGAGTGAAGACTCGCCGAGACCCGCGCGGCGGCCCGGGCCGGTGATCTGCCGATCTGCGGGTGGCGGGCTTCGGCGGGGCCACCGTCGTGCTCGCAGTGGCTGCCGTTCGGCGACGCTGGCCAGCATCGTCGTCGCGCTGGGTGCGTCGCTGGGACGGCGACCGGAGTCCGGCACTGGCACGCAGCTGCTGGCGGTCGTCGACGGCCACCTCGAGCCGACCAGCGGTTCCTCGACCGAGCGAGCCTACCGGGCCCCAGCCGGCCAGGGCAACCGGCCGTGCTTCATCCCATTGGCGAGCCGGTCGATCCGGATGGTGGCCGGGCGATCGGTTCCCCATTGGCTTCGGCGCATGCAACCATGCCGGGCGCCTGCCGACAGCCGACTGAACGATCTGCGCGAGCTGGTACGCGCGGATGGCGCCGATGCTGGCTCGCGATCGAGCCGCTACTGCGGCGCCGGCTGGTGCTGCAGACGCACGCGTGGATCGCCGAGCGCGTGCTGAACGCGATACGACCCAGGATCCGGGCCGGCGTCCACCGGCCTGGAGCACAACGGCGTGCTGACCCGTCTGCTCCAGCACCTCGTCGCCCGGGAGGATCCGGGCGGCGTGGGGAGCCATGGATCGGCTGGTCAGGTCGATTTGCAGCGGGCCCTGACCCGGCCTCCGGCACGCCGGACGGAGGCCTGGGCCCGCTGGTTGTTCTTCATTCCTTACAGCGTGCCGACGCCTCGTCGAGCGCGCCTGCGTACAGGCCGGGCGACCGTGACGTCCTCGGCGTAGAAGCGGAGACGGTTGTTGAAAGTGGGGGGACGGACGCGGCATGCTGGGGGACGTGCGAATCCTGGTCGTCGAAGACGAGCGGAAGGTTGCAACTTCATCCGGGCAAGGCCTGACTGAAGAGGGCCACAGCGTGGAGAGTGGCTCCCGACGGAGCCACCGCCCTCGATCTGCTCGTGGAGGGACCGCCGCCCGACCTGGTCGTGCTCGACCTGATGCTGCCCAAGGTGGATGGCTTCGCCATCCTCAAGGCAACTCGCCAGCGCCGCGTCGCCACCCCGGTGCTGATCCTCACCGCGCGCGACAGCGTGGCCGACAAAGGTACGCGGGCTGGACCTCGGCGCCGACGACTACCTGACGAAGCCGTTCGCCTTCGACGAATTCCTGGCCCGCGTTCGTGCCCTCCTGCGCCGCGGCAGCGGTCGCCAGCGCGCCACGCCTGCGGCGTGGGCGACCTCACGCTGGACCCGGCCACCCGCGAGGTCGCGCGCGGCAGCCGGCGGATCACGCTCACCACTCGCGAGTACGCTCTGCTCGAGTACTTCCTGCGCAATCCCGGGCGGGTGCTCACGCGGCCGATGCTGGCCGAGCACGTCTGGGGCTGGACTTCGATCCCGAGAGCAACATCGTCGACGTGTACGTGGGCTACCTGCGCCGGAAGGTCGACGGTGCGGACGACAAGCGGCTCATCCACACGTGCGCGGCGCCGGGTACGTGTTGCGAACCGACGAGCCGTGAGCACGCGGCGCCGGCTGCCGCTGTCGATCCACACCCGGCTCACGCTCTGGTACGCCGCCGCCATGCTGATCATCCTGGTCTGAGTCAGCGGTGGCTCCTACTCGCTGCTCGCCTGGAGCATGGCCCAGGACGTCGATCGCTCGCTGCTCACCGTCGCCGACGTGATGCGCGACCTGGCCCACGGGCCCGACAGCGTGGAGGCGACCGAGCGCTGGCTGCGTGAGGTGCTCGATCCCGAGCACCGGCTCTTCCAGCTCTACGGGCCCGACGGTGATCTGCGGGTCAAGTCGTCGCGACTGCACACCGAGCTGGTCCTGTCGCCAGCCGCGCGAGGCAACGTCGCGCTGGGCCGGCCGACGTTCGAGACCGTGAACCTGAACGGGCGGTGGGTGCGCGTCGTCACGGTGCCGGTGCGACAGGGGTGAGCGGCTGGTCGAGGTCGTGCGGGTGGGCGCCTCGCTCCGGCCCACCGCCCAGACGCTCGAGCGCTGGCTGGAGACGCTGCTGATTCTCGTCCCGCTCGGCGTGGGCCTGGCCGCGGCCAGCGGCTACATCATGGCGCGGGCCGCGCTCCGGCCGGTGGACGAGATGTCGAGCGCGGCGCGCCGCATCGACGCCGAGGCGCTGGCCCGCCGCATCGCGGTACGCGGCACCGGCGACGAGCTCGACCGCCTGGCCGACACGCTCAACGGCATGCTGGCGCGGCTGGAGAACACCTTCACCGAGATGCGCCGGTTCTCGGCCGACGCCGCGCACGAGCTGCGCTCGCCGCTGACCGCGCTCAAAGGGCACGCTGGAGGTGACGCTGCGGGCCGACCGATCCGGCGAGGACTATCGAGCCGCGCTGGTGTCGGCGCTGGAAGAGGTCGAGCGGCTGATTCGCCTGGCCGAGGACCTGTTGCTGCTCTCCAGCTCGACCGCCGGGCCGGAGTCGCCCCGCGCCCGCGTCGAGCTCGAGCCGCTCGTCCTCGAGGTGGCCGACATCGGCGCGCGCCTCGGCAAGGACCGCGGCGTGGCGGTGCGGGTCGGTCCGGTCGCGCCGCTGGCCGTGCTCGGTGACGTGGGCGCCTTGCGCCGGGTGGTGCTGAACCTGGTCGAGAACTGGGGTGAAGTACACGCCACGCCCGGTGGCCGCGTCGATCTATCAGTGGTCGCCGACGAGTGCCGGCGCGTCTGCTCGTGCGTCGAGGACTACAGGCCCGGGCATCGACGACAGGCCGACGCCGCGCGGGTCTTCGAAGCGTTCGTGCGCCTGGACGCCGCGCGCGTGCGCGGGGACCGGCGGCAGCGGACTGGGCCTGGCCATCGCGCGGTCGATCGTGATCGCGCATCGCGGGACGATCGCCGTCGAGCGCGCGCCGGGCGGCGGCGCCCGCTTCACGATCCGGCTGCCCCGCGCCTGAAGGGCGCGCTTCTGGTGCGCCGCGCGATAATGAGCGGCGTGACGGACAGGCGGGCTGATGGCCCACCTGATGCAGCCGGGCTGATGTTCACCGTGCGCCGGGCTTCGTGAGCGGCGCCCCGACGAGCAGGAGAACCGACAGAATGCTCCACGCGATCCGAGCGCTGGCCGTGGTTCTTGCCGCATCGCGGTTGTGACCGGCAGCGCCGCGGTGCCGAGCCCGTCGAGCCGGTCGCGGCCGGAATTCCGACTTCCGGGTCGATGCCGGGCCCGACCCGCTGTCACGGCGCGGCCCGGCCGTCAGTGGCTGGCTGGTACAACGATCGGGGATAGCAGCGTCTCGAACGTGCGGCTCCGGGTGGAAGTGCTGGACGCGACGGGCGGTGTGCTGGCGACGGGCGACGGCTGGCTCTACGGCAACGTGCCGGGGCGCGGCCGCGCCTATTTCTTCGTCGCCGTGCCCCGTCGCGGCGATGGCTACCGCGTCACCGTCCTCACCTTCGACCGCCTCGAGATGGGCGGGCCATGCATGGGGGACGGATGGCCCCCATCCCCCGGCGCCACGGAAACCCGTGGCGCTCCGCAGCGTAGCGTGGGGGCCATGGCCCCACTAGGCGCGCAGGAGCATCCAGGCGCCGATGGCGATGAAGCCGAGGGCGGCGGCGATGTGGAGTTGGCGGGCGGGCACCAGGTGGCGGCCCAGGTTCCGACCGCGACGGCCACCACCGTCGAGAGAAGCAGCGCGCCGGCCGCGCCGGCGAACACGCCCCACCGACTCAGCGATCGATCCGTGGCGAAGAGCAGCGTGGCCAGCTGGGTCTTGTCGCCCATCTCGGCTAGCAGGACGCTGAGGAAGATCGCCAGGTAGGGCTTCACGGTCGCCGATCGGCTCAGCGGCCGCGCACGGTGAGGCACAGGGCGAGGGCGCCGTCGCCGCCACACGAGCCGCGACGCTGCCCAGGAAGAACCGGGCGACCCCGGTCCGTCCGTGGGTTCCGATCACGATCAATCTGGCGTGCTGGGCCCGAGCCACCCGCACGATCTGTTCGTGGGCCACGCCCTCGCGGAGCATGCCCCGAGTGCGGACGCGCGCGGTCCTGGCCTTGGCCACCGCGCGGTCGAGCTTCTTCTGCGCCCAGGCCCGGCCCGCCGCGCTCATCTGCTCGTAGGCCGCGGCCGAGATGTAGCCCTCGCCCACGATCGGCACGACCGGCGCGAGCACGTGCAGGATCAGCAGTGAAGTCTTGCGGGTCCGCGCCTCGGCGAGGGCACGGCTGAACGCCTTCCTGGAGGCGGACGAGAAGTCGGTCGGGTGGAGCACCATGGTCATCTCCCTCGCGATCTGGCGTCGACTACGAGGCCTAGCGTAGGCGCACCGGGCGCGCGGCTCAAGCTGCAGCCAAGCCCGGCTTGCGTATGCTCGGTCGAGCAGATATCAATATGCTCCTATGAACATGATGATGCTCCTGGGACGGCGAGCGGTCCTGGTACTGCTGGGGTTGGCTCTGACAAGCGCCGCGTGGGCGCAGACGCCGTCCCGCACGGTCATCCTGTCCACGACGACCAGCACGCAGGACTCCGGGCTCCTCGACGTGCTGGTGCCGCTGTTCGAGAAGACCACCGGCTACACGGTGAAGACGATCTCGGTGGGCACCGGCCAGGCCCTGGCGCTGGCCGCCCGCGGCGAGGCCGACGTGACGCTGTGCCACGCGCCGGCGCTCGAGAAAGAAGTACGTGGCCGAGGGCAAGATGCAGGACCGCCGGCTGGTCATGTACAACGACTTCCTGCTGGTGGGACCGGAGGCGGATCCGGCCCGGATCAAGGGTGAGCGGAGCGGTCGTCGACGCCCTGAAGAAGATCGCCGCCGCGGGCGCGCGGTTCGTCTCGCGGGGCGACAAGTCGGGCACGCACATCCTGGAGCAGAACCTCTGGAAGCAGGCCGGGATCACGCCGGCGACGCCCTGGTACATCGAGTCGGGGCAGGGCATGGGCGCCACGCTGGGCATCGCCAACGACCGCCAGGCCTACACGCTGAGCGACCGCGCCACGCTGCTGGCCTTCAGCAAGCGCGTCGACCTCAAGACGATGGTCGAGGGCGACAAGCTGCTGCTCAACGTCTACTCGGTCATGGAGGTCAATCCGGCCAACGGACCCAAGGTGAACGTGGCGGGCGGCAAGGCCTTCGCCGCCTTCATGCTGGCGCCCGAGACCCAGGCGGTCATCAAGACCTTCGGCGTCGACAAGTACGGCCAGCCGCTGTTCGTGCCCATCGCCGGGAAGAAGGACGAGGACTTCTAGGCTTTGGACGTCCTCGTCGAGGGGCGTGCGGCAGGCGGTCGCGCTGCTCTTCGGCGGTGACCGCGAGATCCTGACTGTGCTGTGGCTCTCGCTGCAGGTCTCGGGCACGGCCACGCTGATCGCGCTGCTGCTCGGCATTCCCGCCGGCGCCGTCCTGGCCCTGACCCGCTTCCCCGGCCGCACGCTCGTCGTCGAGCGTCGTCAACACCGGCATGGGGCTGCCGCCCGTGGTCGTCGGCCTGTTCGTCACGATCCTTCTGTGGCGGAGCGGCCCGCTCGGCGACTGGGAGATTCTCTACACGCCGGCCGCGATCATACTGGCCCAGGCCGTGATCGCCTCGCCGATCGTCACCGGCATCACGCTAGCCGCCGTCCAGAACGTGCCCGGCGAAGTTCCGGCTGCAGCTGATCGCGCTGGGCGCCTCGCGCGCGCAGATGGTGTGGGTCACGCTGCGGGAGGCGCGGCTGCCCATGCTGGCCGCCGTGATGGCCGGCTTCGGCGGCGTGATCTCCGAGATCGGCGCGTCGATGATGGTGGGCGGCAACATCAAGGGCCAGACGCGCACGCTGACGACCGCGATGGTGCTCGGAGACCGGCAAGGGCAACTTCGAGATCGCCATCGCGCTGTCGATCCTCCTGATGCTGCTGGTGTTCGGCATCAACTGGGCGCTCACCGCGGTCCAGCAGCGGCGCCCGGCCTGAGCGGGCGCTCGGATCAACTTTGATCGCTGCCCGCGGCGTGGGTACGATCACCTTCGGAATGATCACTTCCGCGTCGGAGGACAACCATGCGCTCCCTCGTTCGCGTCGTGGCGGCCGTGGCCATCGTGCTGGCGGCCGCGACGCTGGCCAAGCTCAAGACGTGCTGCTCTCCGTCGCGATCAGCATGAAGGACGCGGTCGAGGAGCTGGGCCGAGGCTTCATGGCCAGCCGCCCGGGCGTGACGCTGCGATACAATTTTGGCTCGTCCGGGGAGCTGCAGAAGCAGATCGAGGCCGGCGCGCCGGTCGACCTGTTCATCTCGGCCGCCCTGCGCCAGATGGACGAGCTCGAGCAGAAGCGGCTCGTCGATGAGCGCCACCCGCCGCAGTCTTCGCGCGCAACGTGCTCACCGTCATCAAGCCGGCGGACTCGAAGATCGACATCGTCAAGCCGGCCGACCTGCTCGACGCCGCGCGTCACGAAGATCGTCATCGGCAGTCCCAAGACGGTGCCCGTCGGCCAGTATTCCGAGGAGAGCCTGAAGGCGCTCGGGATGTGGGAAAAGGCTGCAGCCCAAGCTCGTGTTCTCGGAGAACGTCCGACAGGCGCTCGACTACGTGGCCCGCGGCGAGGTCGACGCGGGCTTTGTCTACACGACCGACGCGGCGACCCGCGGCCAGCAGGTGAAGGAGGCGTTTCGGCCGGCGGAGGACACCTATCGGCCGGTGCTGTATCCCGTCGCCGTGGTCGCCGGCGCCAAGCAGGCGACGCTCGCCCAGGCTTTTGTCGATCTCCTCCTCAGCCGGGAGGGCCAGGCCGCGCTCGGGCGGCGCGGCTTCCAGCCTCCGCCTGCCGGCGTGCGGTGAGGCCATCGCGTTCCGCAGCGCCCGGCCCCATCCTCGGCGTGCAGTAGAATCCCCGGGGTGAGTCCGGACACCGCGAGCGCGCTCCTGCTGTCCATCCGAGTCGCCGTGCTGGCGACGCTGCTCAACGCGCTGGTCGGGATCCCGGTCGCCTACCTGCTCGCGCGCCGGCAGTTTCGCGGCCGGGGGCTGATCGATCTGCTGACCACGCTGCCGCTCGTGCTGCCGCCCACGGTGACCGGCTACTACCTCATCGTGCTGCTCGGGCGCCGGGGCTGGCTCGGCGGACCGGTCTATCAGCTGACCGGCTGGAGCGTGGCGTTCACCTGGTACGCCGCGGTGGTGGCGGCCACGGTGATGGCCCTGCCGCTGCTCGTGCGCACGGCGAAGGCGGCGTTCGAGTCCGTCGATCGCGATCTTGAGCGTGCGGCCTACACCCTGGGACGCTCCGAGCTCCGGACGGCGCTGGAAGTGTCGCTGCCGCTGGCCCGCAACGGGATCCTGGCCGGGCTCGTGCTCGCCTTCGCGCGCGCGCTCGGCGAGTTCGGCGCGACGCTGATGCTGGCCGGCAACATCCCGGGCAAGACCACCACGGTGCCGCTGGCCATCTACACGGCCGTGCAGACGGGCGAGGAGACGACGGCGCTGGTGCTCGTCGGCATCCTCACGGCGCTGTCGTGTCTGGTGATCGTGGCGGCCAGCCGGCTCGGCGCGCGGGCGATATGAACGATCGCCTCGAGGTCGCCCTCACGCTGCCAGGTGCCGGGCTTCGAGTCTCGACGTGGCGTGGTCGGCGGGCGGTGGCGTTGCCGTGCTATTCGGTCCGTCAGGGGCGGGCAAGACGCTGACGCTCCAGTGCGTGGCGGGCCTGATCACGCCGGCGCCGGGGACGCATCGTCGTCGACGGGCGTGTCTTCTTCGACAGCGCGGCGGGGATCAACCTTCCCGCGCAGGCCCGTCGCGTCGGCTACGTGTTCCAGGGCTACGCGCTCTTCCGCACCTGACGGTCGCGGACAATCTCGGTTTCGGCCTGCGCGACCGCCCGCGTGCCGAGCGCGACGGAGCGCGTGGCGCGGGTGGTCGAGCAGCTCGGCCTGGGCGGCCTCGAGCGAGCGCTACCCGCGCGAGCTCTCGGGCGGCCAGCGCCAGCGGTGGCGCTGGGCCGGGCGCTGGCCATCGAGCCGGCGCTGTTGCTGCTCGACGAGCCGCTGTCGGCGCTGGACGCGCCGCTGCGCCGGGCGCTGCGCGACGAGCTGCGTCAGGTCCTGAGTGACGTGGGCAGGGCGGCGGTGGTGGTGACCCACGACTTCACCGAGGCGTATCGGCTGGGCGATCGCATCGTGGTCTACGACGGCGGGCGCGTCGTGCAGTCGGCGCCGCGCGCCGAGCTGCTCTGGCAGCCGGCGTCGGAGTCGGTGGCGCGCATCATGGGCATTCCCAACGTGCTGCACGGCACGGTCATCAAGGCCACGCCCGATCGCATCCAGCTGCGCTGGCGCGGCCAGATCCTGGAAGCGGTCAACTCGCCGACGCACTCGTACCTGCCGCCGCCCGAGGCGCCGATCGCGTTCTTCATCCGTCCCGAGTACGTGCGGCTGATCCGCAAGGACCGCGGCGCGGCCGATCCCGCCCACCACATGAACCTCATGACCGGCAGTGGTGGTCGCCGACGAGGATTTCGGCACGACCTGGACGCTGCAGGATCCGGCTCGACGCGCCCGGGCCGCCGGACCAGGGCGACTGCGACATTCGAGGTGGAAGTGCCGCACCTCGTCTACGAGATCCTCGAGATCGAGCGCGACCGGCGCTGGGAGTTCTCGATCCACCGCGGCTCGATCCACGTGCTGCCGGCGTGAGCGCGGTGCTCGCCCTGCGCGACGTGCGCCGCGTGCATCCTGCGGGCTTCGTGCTGGACGTCCCGCGCGCTGGACGTGGCGGCCGGCGAGCTGCTGGCGATCATGGGCCCCAACGGCAGTGGTAAGTCCACGCTGCTGCGCGTGCTCGGGATTGCTGGAGCGCCCGGAGGCCGGCACCGTAGGTTCCACGACCGGCCAGTGGATGCTCGCGACGCGCTGGCCGAGCGGCGCCGGATAGCCACTGTGTTCCAGAGCCGCTGCTGGCGGACGCCACGGCGGGCGACAACGTCGGGCTCGGCCTGCGCTTTCGCGGCGTCGCCGCCGACGCCGCCGCGCCGCGCGTGGCGGCGTGGCTCGAGCGCCTCGGCGTGGGCGCGCTCGCGTCTCGACAGGCGCGGACGCTCTCCGGGTGGTGAAGCGCAGCGCGTGGCGCTGGCGCGCGCGCTGGTGCTCGAGCCGGAAGTCCTGCTGCTCGACGAGCCGTTCGCGGGGCTGGACACGCCCAGCCGGACCGCGCTGATCGCCGACCTCGGCGCCGTGCTGCGCCAGGATCGCGTCACCACCGTGCTGGTCACCCACGACCGCGGCGAGGCCCGGGCGCTGGCCGATCGCATCGCGGTGCTGATCGACGGCCGCATGCAGCAGCTCGACACGGCGGCGCGCGTCTTCCAGTCGCCGGTGACGGAGTCGGTGGCGCGCTTCGTCGGCGTCGAGACCATCGTCAGCGGGCGGGTCGTCGCGCGTTCGGGCGGCGTGACGCGCGTGGACGTCGGGGCCAGATGCTGGAGGCTGCCACGGCCGCCGAGCCGGGGGCGTGTGTGCACGCATCGCAATTCGCCCGGAGGACGTGATTCTCGCGCTGCCCCGCGACCTCGACCGCACCACGAGCGCGCGCAACGTGCTCTCCGGCACCGTCGCGCACGTCAGTCTCACCGAGAGCGGTGCCCGCATCGTGGTGGATTGCGGCTTCCTCCTCGTCGCGACCGTCACGCCCCGCTCGGTCGACGAGCTGGGGCTGGTGGAGGGTATGCGGATCGCCGCGATTTTCAAGGCGAATGCGCTCCACCTGTTCCCGAGCGGGCCACCGCGCTGAGGGCCGGCCCCCGCGCTTGACACGCCGACGGGCCCGGGGCTATAAGGAGTCACCCGCAACCAGTAGCCCATGGACGGGGGAAGCTATCGAGATCCAGCAGTCCGAGAGGCCAGTGCCGGGACACCGGGCTGGCTTTGTTTGTTTCATCCCAGGTCGTGCCCGCCACGCGAATGGAGGTCGAGGATGACCCAGGAGAACCTCATCGAACGACTGATGGCCGAGAACGAGGAATTCCGGCGCCTCCGCTCGGAGCACCAGGACTACGAGCGTGAGCTCGACGCGCTGAAAGTGACCTCCTCGCTCTCGGCGGATCAGCACTGGCGGATGAGCGAGCTCAAGAAGCTGAAGCTGATGGCCGAGGATCGCATGGAAGCGATCCTGCGTACCAGCCGCTCCGGCGTCACCGCCTGAGCGCTGTCGATCGTCGCCGGCGGCGCCGTCCCGCCAGGGACGGCGCTCGCCGCGAGCCGCCGCCACCGACGGCTTCGCCGGCCTCACGCACCTCACCGCCGCGGGGCGATGCCCGCATGGTGGATGTCTCCGGCAAGTCCGAAACGGTCCGCGAGGCGATTGCCGAGGCCACCGTGCGAATGCGCCCCGCGACCCTGCGCGCGATCCAGCGCGGAAACGCGCCCAAGGGTGACGTCCTCGGCGTCGCCCGCACCGCCAGGCATCCTCGCGCGCCAAGCGAACGCCCGAGCTGATTCCGCTCTGTCATCCGCTCCGCCTTACCCGCGTGGAAGTCGCGTTCGACGCGCACCGCGTCGCGGCGAGTTGACCGTGCAGGCGCGGGTGAGCACCGTGGACAAGACGGGCGTGGAGATGGAGGCGCTCACCGCCGCCAGCGTCGCCGCGCTCACCGTCTACGATATGGTCAAGGCACTGGAGAAGGGCGTGACGATCACCAACGTGCAATTGCTCGAGAAGCTCGGCGGCAAGTCGGGAGTCTGGCGGCGCGCATGAAGACGGCGCTCATCCACTCGGAGGACTGGGCGCGCTTCGACTACGGACCGCAGCACCCGCTGCGCATGGAGCAGCTGGGCCTGACCTGGCGGCTCATGCAGGCCTACGGCCTGACGAACCTGCCCGGCGCGACGGTGCTGACGCCGAGCCCGGCCGACGAGCGTCAGATCGGCGTCTTCCACGCACCGGAATATCTCGCCGGTCCTTCAGGCGGCCAACGGCGGCGCGACGCCGCCGCGCGGCAGCATCTTCGGACTCGGCGCCGGCGACAACCCTGTCTTCCCGGGCCTGTGGGAGGCCGCCCGCCTCGTGGCGGCGGGCTCGCTGCTGGCGGCCGACGTCGTGGCCCGCGGCGAGGCCGATCGCGCCTTCCACTTCGCCGGCGGTCTTCACCACGCGCTGCCCGGCCGCGCCTCGGGCTTCTGCTACGTCAACGATCCCGTGCTGGCCATCTTGAGATTGCGCGAGCATGGGCTGCCGCGTGGCCTACGTGGACATCGACGCCCACCACGGCGACGGCGTGCAGTACGCGTTCTACGACGACCCCAACGTGCTGACGATCTCCACCCACGAGCGCGGCGAGCGCCTGTTCCCCGGCACCGGCTTCGTCCGCGAGCTCGGCGAAGGCGACGGCGCCGGACTTCTCGGTCAACCTGCCGCTCGAGGCCTACACCGGACTCCGCCGTCTACCTGCCCGCCTTCGAGTCGCGTCGTCCCCCACTCCTCGAGCGCTTCAAGCCCGACGTCATCGTCGCCCAGCTCGGCATCGACGCCCACCGCACCGACCCGCTGACCCACCTCGCCCTGGACATGCAGGGCTTCGCGAAAGCCTTCACCCGCCTGCTGCCTCTCGCGCCCGAAGATGGTCGCCCTCGGCGGCGGCGGCTACGATGTCCGCAACGTCGCCAAGGCCTGGACCATCGCCTGGTCCATCCTCAACAACGTCGGAGCTGGCGGGCGAGCTTCCGGAGGCATTCACGCCCGACATCAAGCAACACGGCTTCGAGTCCCGCCAGCTCTGGGACCCGCCCGCCGCGATCCCCGAAGACATCGGCCGCGCCGTCCAGGACTACGTCGACCGCCAGGTCGACTCCGTGCAAAAGACGATCTTCCCCTTCCACCGCCTCTAAGACAGCCGCACTTGACCTGGTTCCGAGCCAGTAGCTCGCGCCCCGGAGTTGCGAGGGGCAGGCGAGGGACGCTGTGGGGTCCGCGGACCCGTTCCCGCCACCCATTTCCGCGCGCCCCCATGAGGTGGAGCCCAGCCGAGGCCGTTTCGAGTCGGCCTGCCGCCTCGTGGTGCCGCGGACCCCACAGCGTCCCCCGCCTGCCCCTCGCAACCCGAGTGACGCCAACGCCTGACTCGGCGGCTAAGCCGCGACGCGCGGATGCTGAAGAGACGAAGCGCGCCGGCTTTCCCGCGGAGCTCGCGCTCGCCCATGTCCTCGGTCTCGAGCTCGGCGGGCAGCGTGACAGCGCCGCAGCAGCGACTCCGAGACCAGCACGCGCCGCTCGAGCGGCCGGCACTGAGCCTCGACCCGCGCCGCCGTATTGACGGTGTCCCCGCTGTGCACGATGTCCTTCTTGATGTCGCCGATCTCCGCCGTGACGACCGGCCCGCCATGCAGCCCCGCCTTGAACTCGGGGACGAGGCCGTACTGGGCGAGATACCGATCCTTCGCGCTCGTGGATGCGCTCGGTCACGAGGAAGACGCAGCGCAGACAGTTGCCCTGGCGCAGGCCGCGCTCGGTCGTCCAGGTCACCACCACCTCGTCGCCGACGTACTGGTAGATCTGGCCGCGCGTCTGCAGCACGGGCTCCGCCACGTCGTAGAAGAAGTCGTTCTTGAAGTCGTTGAAGCGCAGGGGCCCGAGCTGCTCGGCGATCGCCGTGGAGTCGTTCAGGTCCAGGAACATGAAGATGCGATCCTCCGCGACGGGGCGGTGGTAGCGGCCGAGCAGGAGGTTCACCAGCGTGCCCGGGCCGAGCATCCGGTTGAGCTGCCGGACGAAGTTGATGAAGAAGCTGGCCAGCGTGAGGATGACCAGCGCCACCACGAACCGGCCGCCCAGCACGAAATCTCGATACTGCTCCGACCGGTAGTAGCCGAGCAGGCCGCCGTGCTCGAAGACGCCGAGCAGGCTCCCCGTCACGGTGTGGATGGCGACCGCGCACAGGGTGACGTAGAAGAAGGTGCGGACGAGCAGGAGGCCGCCCATCGGGCAGCGCGCGCACGTAGCGGGGGATGAAGCCCAGCTCGAAGGCGGCGCTGCCGAGCCCGATCGCCGCGCCGGTCGCCGCCGCGGTCAGCTCACGCGCCGGGTACGTCGGCACCCGGCGCACGATCCAGTGCACGACCAGCGCCGCGACGATCCAGCCGCCGGTGATCCAGAGCGCTGTTCGCGCCGTGCGGAGCCCTCGCCGGGAGATCACCGCGTCGCGGCCGGGCGGCGCGTCAGCGCTCGCCGAGCAGGGCCTTGATCTGCGCTTCGAACACCGGATAGGGCTGGGCGCCGACGATCCGCTGCGCCTCGATCGCGTCGGCCGCGGTCCGACCCACGAAGAACGTGGGCGTGCCGTTCACGCCCAGGCTGGACGCCCTGCGGCCATGTCGCGATCGATGTCGCCCTTGTAGCTGGTCGCCGTCGATGCACTGATCGAGCTTGGCGGTGTCCAGGCCCAGGCCCTTGGCGAGATTCACGTACGTCTCGCGGCTCAGCGTCGCGCGCGTTGACCGTGACGAGGTGGCGCATCTCCCAGAACTTGCCCTGCTCGCCGGCGCAGCGGACCGCCACCGCCGCCACGCGCGCGTTGGGATGCATGTCCAGCGGGAAGTCGAACGTGACGAAGCGAACCTTCCCGTGTCGATGTAGGTCTGCTTGATCTTGTCGAAGGTGCCGACGTGGAAGGACCGGCAGAACGGGCATTCGAGATCGGTGAACTCGACCAGCGTGACGGGCGCGTCCGCCTGCCCCAGGACCTTGGGCGCGCTCAGCGGCACGCGCACCTTCTCGTCCGACGGCCGCTCCGCGGCCCGCGGCGCCCGCAGCCGATCGATCGCCTGCCGCAGCTCGCGGATCTCGCTTGATGAGCGTATCGGCCTGCTCGCGGGTGATCGTGTCATCGGCCGGGCCGGCGTGCTCGGCCGGGATCGGGAGCAGCAGGAACCCGAGCACCAGCAGGGTCACGCGAATGATCGACGACGTCATGGAGCCTCCTGGCGCGGCCCAGCGGGGCCGGCGGTGATGTGCCGCCATTCTAGCCCCCTCGCCGGGGTGGAGCCCGATGTCGACGCGAGGCGCGGAGCGAGTCCGGCGCGAGGCGCCTTCGTTGGTCGGCCCCGGGCACCGTGCTACAGTTGCCTCACTCGCGAGCGGAGGCGTTGACGTGCGGGGAGTGCTCATTACATTCGAAGGCGTCGAGGGCTCGGGCAAGACCACCCAGATGCTTCGCCTCGCGCGCTGGCTCACGCGCCAGGGCCACGCCGTCGAGCAGACCCGCGCGAGCCCGACGGCACGCCGCTCGGGCAGGGCGTGCGCCGGCTCTTCGAGCGCGGCCCCGATCCGCTGACCGAGATGTTCCTGTTCCTGGCCGCCCGGCATCAGCACGTCGTCGAGCGCGTCCAGCCCTGGCTCCGCGCGCGCCGCGTCGTGCTGTCCGACCGCTACACCGACGCCACCATCGCCTACCAGGGCTACGGCCGGGGTCTCGACCCCGAGATGATCCGCGAGCTGAACCTGCGCGCGACCGGGCGGCGTCCTGCCCGACCTCACGCTGCTCTTCGACCTGGACCCGGCCATCGGCTTCCGCCGCATCGGCGGCCGCCGCCTCGATCACTTCGAGCGCCAGGCGCTGGCCTTCCACCGTCGCGTGCGCCGCGGCTATCTGGAGATCCAGCGCGCCGAGCCCAAGCGCGTGCGGATCGTGGACGCCTCCCGGCCGGCGGCCGCGGTGGCCACCGACGTGCAGGCGATCGTCGCGGAGGCGCTGCGTGGCGCTTGAGGCCATCCGCGACCAGCCGCGCGCCGTCGAGCTGCTGCGCGCGCGCCCTGGCCGGTGGCCGCGTCGCCTCCGCCTACGCCTTCGTCGGGCCGACCGGCTCCGGCCGCATGACCACCGCGCGGGCCTTCGCCCAGGCGCTGCTGTGCGAGACCGGCCAGGCGTGCGGGACGTGCCACGCCTGCCAGCTCGTCGGCGCGCGGCCAGCATCCCGATCTGCACGTGCTCGTGCCGACGCCGCCGGAGAGCAATCCCAAGGGCGCCGGGACCATCCGCATCGGCGCCGTCCGGGAGCTGGAGCGTCAGGCCTCGCTGCGGCCGGCGCTGGCCGGGCGTCGCGTCTTCGTCCTGGACGAGGCGGAACGGATGACCGAGGACGCGCCCCAGGCGTTTCTCAAGTTCCTGGAGGAGCCGCCGCCGGGCACCGTGGTGATGCTCGTGCTGTCCGGCGTGCGCGCGATGCCGGCCACCGTGATCTCGCGCTGTCAGATCGTTCGGTTCGGCGCCCGGGACGGAGACCAGGCCGGCGAGGCCGTCGGCGAGGCGTGGGCGCTGCTCGAGGCCGCGCGCGCCGAGGGCGTGCCGGCGCTCTTCCGGCGGACCGATCGCCTGGACCGTGACCGCGCCGAGGTGCTGATCGACGGCTGCTGGCTCCTGTGCCGCGATCTTCTGCTGGTCCGCGCCGGCGCCCCCGCGGCGCTGCTCAGGCGATCCGGCCCGCGCCGAGACCCTCGCCGCCGAGGCCCGCCTCTGGACCGACGACGGGCTGGTCGCCGTGATCGAAGCGCGTGCCGGGCCGCACGGCGAAGCGCTGATCCACAATGTGACCTTGCGGCTGACGGTCGAGACGGTGGTGAACCGTCTGCTGTCGCGAGCCGCCTGAGGATACCGATGACTGAGCAGATCGAGGAGTGGCTGATCGGGGATCCGCCTGCGCGACTACGGTGCCGGCCGACGACTTCAAGCTCGTCGAGGATCTCGGCGGTGACGGTCGGCGACATCGTGCTGGTGGAGACGGGCTCCAGCACCGCGCTCGGCGAGATCCGTCGCCCGCGCCGCGCGGTGCCCGACTTCAAGCGCGATCGGCTGTTCCGGCGCGTGGTCCGGATCGCCACCGACGCCGAGGCGCGCGGAGTATCGCGACCGGCGCCAGCGCGAGGAGCGCGCGATCGCCACCGCTCAGCGCGTGGTGCGCAGCCGCGAGATGCCGATGAAGGTGGTGGACGTCGAGATGTACGGTCCCGAGCGCCGGGTGACCGTCTACTTCAACGCCGAGGACCGCCTCGACTTCCGCGACCTGGTGCGCGACCTCGCCCGCGAGTTCCAGGCCCGCGTCGAGATGCGGCAGGTCGGCGCCCGCGACACGACGCGCGTGATGGACGGCATCGGCCCGTGCGGCCGCCAGCTCTGCTGCTCGTCACATCTGCAGGAAGTTCGACCCGATCTCGGTGAAGATGGCCAAGACGCAGGACATGCCGCTGACCGACAGCCGGCTGCTCGGCAACTGCGGCCGTCTCAAGTGCTGCCTGCTCTACGAGTTCTCGACGTACCAGGAGCTGCGCGCGCGCCTGCCACGCGTCAACTCGCCCTGCCAGGCCTCGTGCGGCGGCGGCGGCTGCATGACCGGCAAGGTGAAGTCGATCCGCGTCCTCGCCCAGTCGGTGATCGTCGGCTTCCCCGACGGCAGCCGAGGCCGAGGTGCCGCTCGACCAGCTCACGTGGGAAGGGCCGCTCGCACGTCCAGCCGTAGCCGTTAGCTCGTAGCCGAGCGCCGTGATGGCCGGGCCCGCCGCCTGGCCCTCAGCCGGCATGCTACAGTGCAGCCGTGAGCGAAACCTTCTATCTCACGACGCCGATCTACTACATCAACGATCGTCCGCACCTCGGCCACGCCTACACGACGATCGTGGCCGACGCGATGGCCCGCTACCATCGGCTGGCGCGGCGACCGCGTGTGGCTGCTCACCGGCACCGACGAGCACGGCGACAAGATCGCGCAGGCGGCGGCCAAGGCCGGCGTGTCACCGCAGGCGCTGGCCGACCGGAACTCGGCGGCGTTCCGCGACGACCTGGCAGCGCGCTGGGCATCACCAGCGACGACTTCATCCGCACCACCGAGGAGCGCCACCGCCGGGTGGTCCAGGCCGATCCTCCAGAAGCTGTGGGACGCCGGCGAGATCTACCTCGGCAAGTACGGCGGCCACTACTGCTACGGCTGCGAGCGCTTCTACACCGAAAAGGAGATCGTCGACGGCAAGTGCCCGGACCACCAGACGCCGCTGACGTTCATCGAGGAAGAGAACTACTTCTTCAAGATGTCGAAGTACCAGGGCTGGCTGATCGACGTACATCACGGCGCAGCCCGGACCTGATCCGGCCGAGCGCTATCGCAACGAGATCCTCGGCTTCCTGCGGGACCCGCTGCAAGATCTGTCGATCAGCCGGCCCCGGCGCCGGCTGGAGTGGGGCATCCCGCTGCCGTTCGACGACAAGTACGTCACCTACGTCTGGTTCGACGCGCTCATCAACTACGTCTCGGCGCTCGGCTGGCCCGACGGCGAGCGGTTCCACACGTTCTGGCCGGTACGTGCAGCACCTGATCGGCAAGGACATCCTGAAGCCGCACGCGGTGTACTGGCCGTGCATGCTGAAGGCGGCGCGGCATCGACGTCTACCAGCACCTCAACGTCCACGGCTACTGGACGCTGGGCGGCGGCAAGATGTCCAAGTCCGTCGGCAACGTGGTGGAGGCGTTCGCGCTCTCCGACAAGTACGGCGGCGACGCCTTCCGCTACTTCGTGATGCGCGAGATGACGTTCGGCCTCGACGCGGACTTCTCCGAGGAGGCGTTCGTCGGCCGGCTCAACGCCGACCTGGCCAACGACCTCGGCAACCTGGTCGCGCGCGCCACCACGCTGATCGTCAACTACCAGCGCGAGGCCGGCCCGCCGGCCGGCGGCGGGGCCGAGGAGGCCGCGATCCGCGAGGCCGCGATCACAGCCCGCCGGGCGGTCGAGACGGCGATGCAGGAGTTCGCCTTCCAGCGGGCGCTGGCCGCGCTCTGGGAGTTCATCGGCGGGGTCAATCGCTACGTGGACAGCAACCAGCCCTGGGCGCTGGCCAAGGACTCCGCCGCAGCGCCCGCGGCTGGACCGCGGTGCTGGTGACGCTGGCCGACGCGCTCGCTATCTCGGCGTGATGCTCGACCGCGTTCCTGCCCGACGCCGCGGCCAAGATCCGCGCCGCAATCGGAGCCACGGCGGCGCCGCGCCTGGCCGACGCCGAGATCGGGTCGCCTGGACCGCCTGCCGGCGCGTGCAGAAGCTCTCCGGTCTGTTCCCGCGCGTCGAGGACCAAGGCTGCGGGCGCCGAGCAGCCGGCAGCCGCCCCGGGTGGCACGGACGTCGGCCCCTCGACGCCAGCCAGTCCCGCTGTGCCCGCCGGCCCGGCGACGATCGACGACTTCCGGCGCGATCGATCTGCGCGTGGCGGAAGTGATCGCGGCGGAGGCGCTGCCGAAATCAAGAAGCTGCTCAAGCTCACGGTGTCGCTCGGCCAGGAGCAGCGGACCATCCTGGCCGGGATCGCCCAGCACTACGCGCCGGCGGACCTCGTGGGCAAGAAGGTGGTCGTGGTGGCCAACCTCGAGCCGGCGAAGCTCGATGGGGCTCGAGTCGCAGGGGATGGTGCTGGCCGGCTCCACCGACGACGACGGCGCGCTGGCCGTGCTGGTGCTCGACCGTGACCTGCCCGCCGGCGCCAAGGTCCGGTGATGCGCGAGGACTACATCGAGGCCATGCTCAGGTCGGCCGCGCGCGACGCGTCGATCGCCGGCGTGCTGCGCGAGATCTGCGCGCTCGACGGCGCCGTCCGCTCCGGCGCGCTGGAGCTGGTGCGCGCCCACCTGCGCACGCACGCCGCGGCGGCCGACGTGCTCGAGTGCGTGCAGGCGCTGTCCCACGACGACGTCGCCCGGCGCGTCGTCGAGCGGCTCGGCCCTCCGGGGTGAGCGGAGCCCTCGACCTGGCTCCGGCGGTGGGGGATCTCGATCTGGTCGCTGGTCGCTGGCGTGTTCACCCTCTTCGTCTTCCGTCGCGGCCTTCCGAACGTCGCGCTGATCGTCGGATACCTGCTCCTGCTCTGGCTGCTGGTGGCGGTACTGGTGCAGGTGCGCGGCACGCTGGCAGGCCTCCGAGCGGCGCGCGCACCGCTTGGTGCTCACCGCCACCGAGTACTCGATCCAGACGCTCTACCACGGCGTGCTGCTCTTCCTGCTGCCCGCCTACTGGGCGGCCACCACGCTGACCTCGCTCAACGTGCTGTTCTCTCGTCCTGCTGGTGGCGCTGGCGCTGCTGGCGACGTTCGACCCGTGGTACCGGACGCTCGTGCATCCCTATCCATGGGTCGGCAACGTCTTCTTCCTCGTCTCGATGTTCGGCGCGCTGAACCTGGCCCTGCCGCTGGTCGGCGTTCCGCCGTTCGGCGCGCTGCAGATCGCGGCCTGGGCGGCGATGGTGGCGCTGACACCGGCGGTGTGCCGCGAAGCGAGGCTGGTCGTGGATCCACGGTGCGGGCGCCACCATGGTGGCCGGGGTGGGTCTGGCGATCCTCGTGAGCCTCGGCCGGGTGGTGATTCCGCCGGCGCCGCTGTTCCTGGCGCAGACCGCGCTCGGCTGGGCGCGTCGGCAGCGTCGAGTCGCTGGAGCCGGTGCTGAGGACGGTGTCGGTCGCCGAGCTGCGCGAGCGCGGTCTCGTCGCCTACACGGCGATCTACGCGCCGGCCGGCCTGCTGCAGCCGATCGAGCACGTGTGTGGCGCCGAAACGGTGAGGTCGTCAACCGGGTGGCGCTCTCGCCGGTGCAGGGCGGCCGTCGCGAGGAGTTCCGGACGTTCTCGCGCAGAGACGGCGTTCCCCGGGGACCCGGTGGGCCGCTGGACGGTGGACGTGGTGACCGTGTCGGGCCAGCTCATCGGCCGGCTGCGCTTCCGGGGTGGTGCCGTGACGCCGCCGAGCCCTCTTCGACACCCACGCGCACCTGCACTTCCCGGAGTTCTGCCGACGACCTGCCGGCCGTGCTCGAGCGCGCCGCAGCGCGGGCGTCACCGGTCTGCGTGACCATCGGCACGCGACGTCGCACGACCTCCCAGGCGGCCATCGCGCTGGCCGGGCGCGAGGCCGATGTGTGGGCGGCGGTCGGGATCCATCCGCACGATGCGGCGGCATCGGACGCCGAGACCGTGCAGGAGATCGAGCGCCTGGCCGCGCAAGCCCCGCGTGTCGTCGCGATCGGCGAGATCGGCCTCGACTTCTTCCGCAACCTGTCGCCGCCCGACGTCCAGGCGCGGACGTTCCGCGCGCTCGCTCGAGCGTCGCCGCGCCGGCTGCGCCAAGCCCGTGCTGATCCACTGCCGCGACGCGCACGACGAGACGCTCGCCGATCCTGGCCGAGGCGCGTCGTGGGGCGACCGGCGGCGTCATGCACTGCTTCTCGGGCGACGTGGCCATCGCGCGGCGTTGTCTCGATCTGGGACTCCACGATCTCGCTGGCCGGGCCGGTGACCTACCCGAACGCGCGCGCCCTGCCGGAGGTCGCGCGCTTCGTGCCGGCCGACCGCCTGGTCGTCGAGACCGACTGTCCGTTCCTGCCGCCGCAGGGTCACCGCGCGGCAGCGCAACGAGCCCGCCTACCTGGCGCTCACGGCCGCCCGCGTGGCCCGAGCTGCGCGGCGAGCCGCTGGCGAGCCTGGGCCGGATCATGCGCGACAACGCCCGCCGCCTGTTCGGGCTGGTCTGAGCGCGGCCGTCGGGCTGGCGCGACGCCGGATTCTTTCTTCGCGCGCGGCTGGGCGCGGCGCTCACGCGCTGGGGCAATCGTCGCAGCTCCCGCGCTGGCGCTCGCCGGCGCCCGCTCGACGAGGTGCTGCGCGGCGCCCGCACACCGCTGGCGCTGACGCGCCTGCTGGAGGGGCGGAGCAACGCGGACGCGCGAGGCGGCAGTTGCTGCGCTGGCTGCAGGCGCGCAGCTTCCCGATCGCGCGTCACCCCTTCGAGACGTTCGAGGGCCGCGGCGAGAACCTGAGCGTGGACGTCGGCCACGGCGACCGGATCGTCGTGCTGGCCGCCCATCACGATGCGGTGCCCGGCAGTCCCGGCGCCACACGACAACGCCGCCTCGGTGGCGGTCTCGCTGACGCTTGCTCGAGCGCTGGGCGACACGCGAGCCGGTCGGCGTCCGCGTACGGCTCATGTTCCCGGCGTGCGAGGAGCTCGGGCTATCTGGGCGCGCGCGTGTGGGTCCGCGATCACGGAGTCGGCGGCATCGCGGGCGTGCTCAGCCTGGAGCTGCCCGGCGTGGGCGACAGCCTCGCGCTGTGGGACGCGGCGGTGGAGACGCCGTTCCTCGGCACGGTCCGTCGCGCGCGCTTCGAGGGGTTCGGGCTACGCGCCGACGAGGGTATCACGTGGTGGGGCGCATCCCGGTCTTCGGCAGCGACCACCGCGCCTTCGCCGACGCCGGAGTCCCGGCCTACGGGCTGACCACGGTGCCGGCGCACGAGGTGCCGGCGCTCCGGCAGTTCATTTTCAGTCCGATGCGCACGATGTTTCGCGGCGGCGGGCGCCGCCCCAAGCCCTTCGACACCTACCACACCGCCGGCGACAGCGGCGCCGCGCTCGACGCGACCGCGCTCGACCGGATGGTGAACGCGCTGGCCGCCGTCGTCAGACGCTGCGCTAGTCGGGCCGGCTGCTTTGAGCAGCCGCCGGCGGCGCTGACCGGTTGCTAAGCCAGGAGCGGGCGAGCGTGAGCCACTTCACTCGGTGGGACCATAACCGCGACCTCACCCTGGGCGCCGACGCTGAACGGATGCACGGAGTGGGGCGAGCGCGCGAGCGAAGCAGCGTGGGGATGTCCCTCGCTCTCTGAACAGACCGCGGATGACGACGGCCTCGGCCTGGTCGCAGCGGTGCACCTCGACCATGCCGCTCGGCTCACCGGGCGGCCGCGCGGGCCGTGCGGGCCTCCCGGGCGCGGGGGCCCGGGAAGGGGATGACCTTGGCCTCGACGCATCACGCCGGCAATCATACCTGACCCGTGAGCGGCGCCGGGGGCGGTGGTCTCACGCGCCGGGGGTGATATCCGCGACGGCGGGCAGGTCGGGTCGCGACGTCGCGGCCCGCACGCCGCGCACGATGGCGCGCGCCACGGCATCGGCGGCCGCGAGCCCCAGTCGCGTGACGTCCCCGGCGACGTCGCCCACGGACAGCGCGAAGAGCGTGTCGCCGTCGAAGGCGGTGTGCGGCGGCAGAGCGCCTGCGCGAAGCCCAGCATCCCCAGCGACGCCACCTTGGCCGCCTCCGACTTGGTGAGGCGGGCGTTGGTCGCCACCACGCCGATCGTCGTGTGGCTGGGCGCGGCAAACCGGCCGAGCGCTTCGCCGGACGCGAGCGTGCGGGCGGAGTCGACCAGCCGGCGGCCGTCCGGGGTGTCGCGAGTGCCGGCGATCAGCGCGCCCGTGTCGCGGATCGCGCACGTCGCCCAGCGCGTTGACGGCGACCAGCGCGCCCACGATCACGCCGCCGTCGAGCATGAGGCTGCTCGAGCCGATCCCGCCGCGCATCGGCACGGGCGATACCGTGGATCTTGCCGACGCTGGCCCCGGTGCCCGCGCCCACGCTGCCCTCGGGGACCGACCCCGCCGGCGGCGTGACTGGCGGCGCTCCAGCCCATCTCGCGCGTCGGACGGACCCGGCGCGTCGCCCACGTTGAGATCGAACAGGAACGCACCCGGCACGTGCGGCACGACCGTCGGTCCCGCCGCGTACCCTGGCCCTGACTCTCCAGCCAGCGCAGCGCCCCGAATGGCCTCGCCGCCGAAGCGGCTGCCGCCCCCAGGACGACGCCGTTCACGGTGCCGACGAGGTGGCCGGGGATCCGAGATAGTCGAGGCCCACCACGTCGTTGGCCCAGCCGCGGAGCTCGACGCCGCGCGCACCGCCGGCCGATCGCAGAGCACCACGCTGACGCCGGTGAGCGCGACCGCATCGGTGGCGTGACCGACCCGAATGCCGGGGACGTCGGTGATCGCGGGGGCGGAGTCGGTGAGCGCCGCGGACGCCGTCCTAACCACCCGGCTTGCGGCTGACCTCGGATGCTGGAATACGGCCCAGCGCGACCTCGGACGCGATCTCGAGACCCGCGCTGTGCGAGCGGTGCGCACGAACGGCTGCAGCGTCACCGCCCGCGCCTCGTCGGCCAGCGCGGCGGCCGCCGCGCTCGGCGACGGCCGCGAGCTCCGGCACGACCCGTCGCGCGGAAGACGAACGCCATCTCGATCCAGGCGCCGGGCCCAGCGCGAGCGCGCGGCGGGTCGTCAGCTCGCGCTCGACGACGCGCGTGAGGATCGCGTCCTCGCGCTCGCCCTTGATCTGATCGGACACGACGAGCTTGCTCTCGCGCGCCTGCAGCAGATCCAGCCGCGTCGCTCTGGACCGACTCCGGATCGAGGAACCAGCCCGCCAGGCTCGGGGAGGCTCGAGCAGGGACGCAGACTGCTCGAGCTGCGCCGGGTCGGCCGTCCAGCGGCGCCAGTGGCAGCGCCGGGCGGTCGGCGACGAACGAGCCGATCCCAGCGCGCGAACGCGGCCGGCGGGAGGTTCCCGGGCGCGGTGGAGCGTCAACGCTGTCTCCGACGACGGCCAGCGCGCGGGAGGCCTCGACCTCGAGCCACGGCAGCTTCTGCGACGCCCGCAGCCCGGCCAGCTCCGCCTCCAGCCGCTTCTTGGAGATCTCGCCGCCGGCCGCATCGAGGATGCCGACCTCGTCGTTGACGATGAGCGAGCAGAGCGCCAGGCCGCCGAGCGCGCCGTCGGACAGCACCCACACGCGCGCGAGCCGCTGCCGTCGATCCCGCTGAGCCACGCGCGGGCCGCCGCCTCCGATCGCCGCTCGACCACCGGGCGGGCCGCCGGTCGGGCCGGCGCCACCGCCCGCGCTGAGCCAGGCGATGGGTGGCCAGGCGCGCCGCCCGGCGCAGCCCGCGGTCCAGGCGCGGCGCCGCCAGCGCGTCCAGGACGGGCAACGCACGCGGCGCCGTGAGCGTCGGCGAACGCGCGCAGCGTATCGTCGAGGGCGGCGGGCGCCAGCGCCGTCAGGGGAGCGGCGTCCAGCCGCGGCGGGATCGGCGAGGGCGGCGTCCAGGGCACGGCGTGCAGCGGTCGCGTCAGGGGTCGGTCACTGGTTCTTCCCGGCCCTCAGCTTACTCTTCCCGGCCCGTAGCTTAGTGGAAGCCGAGGCCCGAAGAGGGGGTGCGCGAGGGCCTCGCGAGATGTGGACGCGCCGCGGCGTAGTCGAGCGCCCAGGCGTAGCTCTCGAAGCGCTCGGCGAGCCGCCCGAAGAGCGGCCCGCCCTCGGCGGTCGTGGGCCGCGCGCTCGCGCGGTCGTGCTCGAGAGACGAAGCGATAGGCGCGCTGGCCCTGATGCACGTAGTACGCGGTGGAGGCCAGGCGCTCGACCCGCTTCGCGGAAGACGCCGGTCATGAACAGCGCGTAGTCGCCGAGGTGGCGCCGCGCGCTCACCTCGCGCTCGGGACTGAAGTGGGGCGAGGCGTCATCCCAGGCGGCCTGGGCCTCGGGCAGCACGTCCACGATCGCCTCCAGTCGCGGCACGGCCACTCCAGCCGGAAAGAGCTGGTCGGTATGGGCGAAGCGGGTCAGCAGGTCGACCAGGTAGCCAGCCACCGGCTCGTCCTGGAGCGTGAGATCCCGGAACGTGGCCCGGACCGCGCGGTCGAAGAAGCGCCGCAGCTCCACACAAAATGATAGCAAACTCCGGCGCAAGGTTAGTTGCTCCAGTGGGAGGGGGCCCGTAGAATCACGACCCGTGACGAATGGCCACCCCACTCCCCACGCGCTGCGCGCCCGGCTGCCATGGGTTCTCGTCGCGGCGAGTGTCCTGCTCACCCTGATCCTCGTGTACACGCTGCTGGGCGCGTACATTCCGGCCAAGCGCGTCGCGCGGCCAGCCTGGAAAAGGAGCTCCGCGCGCTCTACGCAGCAGGAGGCTGAACTGCACACCGAAGGTCGCCCAGAACGAGAACCGCCAGACGCTGCGCGACCGGCGGCTGATCGCGATCACGCGGGAGCGTGACGCGCTGGCCCGGCTGGCTGCAGGAGCTCGAGCGCGAGCTCGGGCGATGCGCCGGCGCTGAAGGTCAGGAGCTTGGTGCTGGGCTGAGCACCGGCCAGCCGGGCCAGCACGTCGAAGACGATCGCGAAGTCGTACTCGCCCAGCCCGAGCCCGCGCGCCGCCGTCATCCACTCCTGTGTCACCGACGTCAGCGGCAGCGGCACGCGGTGGCCCGCCCGGCGTCCAGCGCGAGCTGCAGGTCGCTTCTGGATCATGGCGACCTTGAACCACGCGTCGGTCGGCATCTGTCCCAGCACGAGCGGGCCGCGGTACTTCACCATCGGCGAGGCGATCACGGATTTCAGGAGCGCCTCCACCGCGCGCCTCGCGCGCGATCCGGCCTTCTCGGCCAGCAGCACGGCACTCACTGAACGCCAGCATCTGCACGGCCAGGCCGAGATTCGTCGCGACCTTCATGGTCTTGGCCAGCCCGAGCGGGCCGACATGGGTCACGGCGGTGCCCATGGCCAGGAGCCACGGCTTCACCCGCTCGAGCGCCGCGGGATCGCCGCCCACGATGAACGAGGCGTGGCCCTGCTCGACGGTGATCGTGCTGCCGGAGACCGGCACGTCGAGCACGGTCGCCCCGCGCGCGGCCGCGGCCTCGCCGAGCTCGCGCACGGCGACCGAGCTCACCGATGCTCATCTCCACGACGTGACGCCCGGAGCCAGGCCGGCGACCACGCCGTCCGGGTCCCAGGCCGACCGCGCGGAGCGCCGCATCGTCGGTGACCATCGTGAACACCGCCTCGACGCCCTCGGCGGCCGCCCGCGGCGATCGGGCGAGCGTGAGGCCCGCCGCGACGAGATCGCGCGCCTTGTCCGGCGTGCGGTTCCAGCCGACGACCTGATGGCCCGCGGCCAGCGAGGCGCCGCGCCAGCCGGCTGCCCATCGCTCCGAGTCCGATCCACCCAGGCCTCGCCATCGCTTAGACGTCCGTCACGGCGATGGCGGTGATCTCGACCTTGCAGTTCGCGTGGGTGGCCAGCCGCGAGACCTCCACGGTCGTGGTCGTCGGCCGGTGCGCGCCCAGGTACTCGGCCCACACACGGTTGAGGTCGTCCTGCTCGCGTTGACGTCGGTGAGAAAGCGCGTGGCCGACACCAGATCGCCCAGCGTGCATCCGGCGGCGGCCAGCGTGCTGCTCGAGATTCTCCATCGCCAGCACGGCCTGCTCGCGCATCGAGCGCGGCAGGTCGAACTCCTCTTCGCGGTGGGGATGGCTGTGATGAGACGGCCGCCGCGGTGATGCCGGAAGGAACAGCAGGCCGCCGCGCCGGACCACGATGGCCGGGGCGTAGGGCATGGCTACGTCGGTGCGGCGGTCGGGATGATGGACGACGGCGACGTCGCTTGCTCACGGGCTCCTCCTCCGCGGGCACGGTCCGGAACCCGCGCGCTACTGGCGGTCGAGCGCCCGCAGCAGCCGGGTGTTCGTGTCGCGCGTGCCGATGGCGATCCTCAGGTGGTCGCTGAAGCCCAGCGCGGCGCCGTCTCGCACGGCCAGCCCGGCCCGCAGCAGGCGCTCGCGCACGGCCGTGGCGCCCGGCACCTTGACCAGGAAGGAAGTTGGCCTGCGACGGCGGGAAGGTGCAGCCCCGCCGCGCCAGCTCCTCGGCGAGAGAACGCGCGCTCCTCGATGACCACCTGCCGGGTGCTGCTCCCAGTGGGCGGGGTCGTCCAGGGCGGCGAGGGCCGCGACCTGGCCGAGGCGGTTCACGTTGTAGGGCGCGCGCACGCGGTTGAGCCGGTCGATCGACTCGGCGCTGCCGATGGCGTAGCCGACGCGCAGCCCGGCCAGCGCGGCGATCTTCGAGAACGTGCGCAGCACGATCAGGCGCGGGTAGCTGGGCGAGCAGCTCGATCCCGTTGGGATAGTCGGGGTCGTCGCAGAAGTCGCGGTAGGCCTCGTCGAGGACGACCAGCGGCGGATCGGCTCCGAGCGCCTCGAGGAACTTCGTCAGCGGCGCCCGCCGGATGATCGTGGTGGCCGGATTGTGTGGCGAGCACAGGATCACCGCCTTGGTGCGGGGCGTGACCTGCGCCAGCACGTCGTCGAGGTCGGTCTCGTAGCCGGCCAGCGGGCTCGGTCGCACCGCGCGCGCCGGCCAGCGTGACCGACCGTGGCGTAGGGCTCGAACGACGGCGTCGGCACCACGATCTCGTCGCCGGGATCGAAGGCGGCCAGCGCGACCATGCCGATGAGCTCGTCGGCGCCGTTGCCGACGACGATCTGGCGTCGGCGGCACGCGGAGGCGGCGGCTGAGCGCAGCCCGCAGCGCGGTGGCTGCCTCCGTCGGGGTAGAGGTGGACGGCGGACGCCTCGCGGCGAATCGCGTCCACCACGCGCGGCGAGGGCCCGAGCGGGTTCTCGTTGGCGGAGAGGCGGATCAGCTCGTCGAGGCCGAGCTCGCGCTTGAGCGTTTCGAGGGGTTTGCCGGCGTCGTAGGGGGTGATGCGCTCGACGACCGGACGCCACAGCTGTCGCACGGGATGCGCTCCTCCGATTGTCGTCCGTGGGGGACCGACGCCTGACTCTATGCTGGCCTCCGGACCGGATCAAGCGCGGACCCGCGTGGATCGCGCGCGGGCCCGAGCGCCGCCAGCCTCTCATTTGACACTCTTTGTAACGGGCTGTTAGGCTTGTCCGTTGTCATGTCGTCCGAGCTGTTTCGCCGGGCCCGGCGCGCCGAGGCGAGGCGCCGCCCGTGTCGAGGACCGGCGACGTCTCCGTCTGGAATTCTTCCGCGCCGCGTCCTCGCCGAAGGACTCGATTCGCTGAAGGCCATGCACGTCGAGGGCGCGTCCGGCGAGGAGTCCGTCCGCGCCCACGCGCGGCTCATCGACGCGCGTCGTGCAGAGCCTGACCCGGCTCGTGGTGGACGATGCCGAGCGGGATGGAGCTCGCCCCGGTCTCGCTGGTGGTGGTCGCGCTGGGCGGGTACGGTCGCGGCGAGCTGCACCCGTCGTCGGACATCGACCTGATGGTCGTCTACGACGGCGAGCAGCACGCCGTTCGTGCAGCGGGTCACGCAGGAGCTGCTCTACACGCTGTGGGACCTCGGGCTCCAGGTCGGCCACAGCCTGCGCTCGCTCGACGACTGCGTGGCCATGGCCCGCACCGACTTCCCCAGCCGCACCTCGATGCAGGAGGCGCGGCTCATCGCGGGCGACCGCCGGCTCTTCACGCGGTTCCGCCGCGTGCTGCGCGACAACGTCTACCGCCGCGACTTCGGCGAGTTCCTGAGCCGACGACCCTGGCCGAGCGCGACCAGCGCTATCGCAAGTACGGCGGCGCTCGCCCTACATCGGCGAGCCGAACGTCGAAGGAGTCGGCGGGCGGCCTGCGCGACATGCACACGGCCATGTGGCTGGGCGCGGCCAAGTTCGGCGCGCGCACGCTGCGCGAGCTGGCCGACAAGGGCTCATCACGCCGCGCGAGCAGGCGGCCGCCGACGCCGCGCTGACCTTCCTGTGGCGCGTGCGCAACGAGCTGCACTTCCTCGCCGGCCACAAGAACGACGTGCTCACGCGCGACCTCCAGCCGCGGATCGCCAAGAACCTCGGCTACGAGGACGACGGCGAGACGCCTCGGGCGTCGAGCGGTTCATGCGCGACTACTACCTGCACGCGCGCGTGATCCATCGCGTGTCGCGCCGGCTCATCGCGCGCTGCCAGGAGACGCTCTCGCGGCGCGGCGCGGCCGAGCGGCGCGAGCGCCAGCAGGCGCTGGCCGACGGCCTCGTCTTCTTCGACGGCGCGCCTGCACCTCGACCGACCGCGACCCCGGCGTCCTCCGCGGACGAGCCCGCGCGCATCATGAAGGTCTTCTGGCACCTGCACCGGCTGGGCTGCGAGCTCGTCGCTCGGACCTGGAGCGGCGCGGTGGAGGACTCGCTCGACGTCGTCGACGAGCGCGTTCCAGCGCGATCGCCGGCCGTGCGCGACCTCTTCCTCGACATCTGCCGGCGCTGGGGCGCGCGTGGCGCTGACGCTCTCCGAGATGCACGAGCTGGGCGTGCTCGGGGCGCTACCTGCCGGAGTTCGGCGCGCTCACCTGCCTGGTGCAGTACGACGTCTACCACAAGTTCTCCGCCGACCAGCACTCGCTGCTCGCCGTCGCAGCACCTCGGAGGCGCTGGCCCCCGGCCAGTCGGCGGAGTCGGAGGGCGCCGCCCAGGTCTTCAGCGAGGTGGAGAAGCCCGAGCTGCTTGATGCTCGGGCATGCTGCTGCACGACATCGGCAAGGCCAAGGGACACGGGCACGTGGCCAAGGGCATCCCGCTGGCCCGCGAGCTCGACCGCGCGGCTGGCGCTGCCGCCGGACGACGGCGGCGCCTGGTGGAGTTCCTCGTCGCGCATCACCTCACGATGTCGCACGTGCGCCCAGCGGCGCGACATCGACGACCCGCAAGACGATCGCCGACTTCGCCGGCACGGTGGGCGACGCCCAGCGCCTGCGCATGCTCTACCTGCTGACGTACGCCGACATGCGCGCGGTCGGGCCCGGCGTGCTCACCGGCTGGCAGGCGGCGATCCTGCACGAGCTGCTACGCCGCACGCTGACGCGCCTCACCGGCGGCCGCGAGCGGCGAGCCCAACCGTACCCAGACTCGCCGAGCGGCTGCGCGCAGGCCGTGACCGACGACGTGTCGCCGCCAGGCGGTGAAGGCCCACGTGGCGATGGTGTCGGAGCGCTACCTCGACCAACACCAGCGTGCAGCGGATGGCCGAGCACTTGCGGCTGCTCGCGCCGGCTCGACGGCGCGCCGGTCGCCACCGAGCTGTTCCACCATCCGACCTCGGCACCTCCGACTCTCGTGGTGGTCACCCGCGACGTGCCCGGGCTGTTCTCGCTGATCGCGGGCACGCTGGCCGCCCACCGGCGTCAACATCACCTCCGCGCAGATCGCACACCCGCGCCGACGGCATCGCCATCGACACCTTCCAGGTCAACGATCCGGCCGGCGAGGTCGTCACCTCGGCCGCGCAGTGGAGCCCGCGTGCTCGACGCGCTGCGGCGCGGTGCTCACCGGCGAGCAGAGCGGTGGAGACGCTGCTGGCGCGGCGGCGGCGCGCGGGGCGCGAGACCGACCGGGCTGCAGGCGCCCAAGATCGCGGTCGACAACCAGCTCTCCGGACGACCGACACCGTGATCGAGGTCGAAGTGCCCGACCGCGCTGGGCCTGCTCTACCTGATCACGCGCACCCTGGCGTGCCGAGGGGCTCGACATCGCCAGCGCGCGCATCGCCACCGAGATCGATCAGGCGCTTCGACACCTTCTACGTGCACGACCGCACGGGCCGCAAGCTCGACGAGCCCGCGGCCACCGAGCACTCCGCGACGCCCTGGAGTGAGGCGCTGATGCAGCCGGTCTGAGAGTGCTCGGGCCGCTACCGCGAAACGCGTCCGGCACGTGGAGCGACCCGGTGGGCCGCGGTGCTCTTCCGGCTGCAGCTGCGCCCCAACCACCTGACGCGTCATCGGCCTGGTGGTGAGCTTCGTCGCCGCCGGCGCCTTCATCGCCGGCGCACCTCCGCTCGGCCGGCGTGCTCCTGGCTGCTGGCGGGCGCTGTGCGACCTTCTTCGACGGCTCGCTGGCGCGCGCCTCGGGACAGGTGACGCCGTTCGGCGCGTTTCTCGACTCGGTGATCGACCGCTACTCCGACCTCGTCGTGCTGCTCGGCATCGTCGTGCTCTTCGCGCGCACGCCCCACGCGCGCGGGCGCGCTGGTGGCGATGGCCGGGCTGGTCGGCTCGGTGATGGTCAGCTACGCAAGGCCCGGGCGGAGTCTGATCGGCGTCGAGTGTAACGTCGGCGTCATGGAGCGGCCCGAGCGGATGATCTGCCTGATCGCCGGCGCCGTTGCTCGACCTGCTGGAGCCGGCGCTGTGGGTGCTGGCCATCCTGGCCAACCTGACCGCGCTGCAGCGCATCGTGGTCCGCGCGCCGGCTGATGGCGAGCCGCCGGCCGTCCTGCGCGCGGCGCTGCTCGCCGTTGCTGCCTCCTGCCCAGGCTCGCCGGGGCCGCCGAATCGCCGTCCGCGCTGCCGCGGGGGCGGTCACGCCGAGCTGGAGCGGACCTGGGCGCGGGCCATCGCCGCCTACCAGGCACGGCGAGACCCGGCTGGCGACGGATTCTCGCCTCCGGCGAGCCGTCTGCGCAGAGCGGGATCGGCGACCACCTGACGCTGATCCTGGCCGACGCGCTGGCGCGTCGCGGCGACGGCGACGCCGCGCCGCGCGGTCGATGGCGGACCACCAGGGCGCCAGCCGCCTGGCCCCGCGGGCCTTGCTGATGGCGGCCACGCTGGCGTCGCGGGCCGGGGACGAGGCGGCGGCCGCAGGCGCTCGCGCGTCTGCTCGAGCCATCCCGATTCTCGGAGGTGCCCGAGGCGCTCTACCTGCTGGGCCAGACGGCCGAGGCGCGCGGCCAGCGCGACAGCGCCGCCCGCGCCTATCGAGAGCGTGATGGTGCTGGGCGCCGACGACCGGCTGGGCCGACGGTGCTGCCGATCGGCTGGGCCGTGCTCGCGGCGGGCGGCACGCCGGTGCTGCCGCTCACCATGCGCCAGCGTCTCGGACCGCGCCGAGCGGCTGCTGCGCGGCGGCGTCCCCAAGACCGCGGTGACGAAGCCGAGCGGATCGCCACGCGAGTCCGCAGAGACCCGTCGATCAGTGGTGCGCGCGCTGCGCGTCGTGGCCGACAGGGCCCGGCGGCTCGGCCAGCTACGAGGCGGCGGCCAGGCGCTCGACATGGCGATCACGCCGGGCGCCGGCGGATCGCCAGACGGCGCTGCGGCTCGAGCAGGCGCGCCTGCTGCTGCGCGGCGGCCGTCGCGAGCGCGCGCTCGAGGTGCTCGGGCGCGTGGCATGCCACCGGGCCCGAGCGACGCGGCCGAGGCGCTGTGGCTGCGGGCCCGCGCCCTGGAGGACGCCGACCGGATGCCCGAGGCGGTCACGGCCTACAAGGCCGCTGGCGTCGCGCTATCCGCGTGCGCGAGGTGGCCGGCGGCGCGATGTGGCAGCTCCGGCTGGTACGCCTATCTCAAGGGCGACCTGACGCGACGCCGCTCAAGTCATGGGAGAAGCTGGTCGAGAGCACGGGCAATCGCGCCTACCGGGTCGGCGCGATCTACTGGCGGGCGCGCGCGATCGAGCGGAGCAGGATCGCGCGCGGCGGCGATGCCGCGCTGTACCGGCGCAGGTGCTCAGCCGAGGCGCCGCGCAGCTACTACGGCGTGCTGGCCGCCCGTCGAGGTGGGCGGGCTCGACCGGCGTGCCGATCCCGGCCACGATCACGCTGCCCGCCGATCCGTCCGAGGCGCTGGCCGGGCGATCCCGGGAGTTCGCTGCGGGTCGAGCTGCTGCGGCCGGCTGGGGCTGATCGAGGCCGCTCTCGAGGAGCTGGACGGCGCGGTCGAGCGGGCGATCGGCGTACCCCGTGCTGACTCTGCGGCCTGTCCAACGCCTACGCGCGCGACGACGCGCTACCATCATCGCCTGCGCATTCATCGTCGCCATCTCGCCAACCTCGCGGCCAGCGGCGATCCCGGCTGCCGCGCGCATTCTGGGAGACCGTCTATCCCGTTCGCGTGGCGCGAGCGACGTCACGGCGGCCGGCGCAGCGGGCCGGGATCGAGCCGTATCTGGTGGCCCGCCGTCGTGCGGGAGGAGTACCTCGTACTATCCGCGGTGCCGTGTCCGCGGGCCGGCGCGCGCGGTCTCATGCAGCTGATGCCGGCCACCGCGCGCCCGATGGCCGAGCACCGCGGCCTGGCTGCGCGGGCGGCGAGCTGCTCGACGACCCCCGCGCGAATCTCGAGATGGGCACCGCGTTCCTGGGCGGCTTGATGCGCGAGTTCTCGGACCCGCGGCTGGCCCGTGGCCGCCTACAACGCCGGGCCCGCGCCGGGTGCGCAGGCGGTGGCAGGCCAGGCGCACGAGCGACGTCGAGGCGTGGGTCGGCAGATTCCGTACGACGAGACGCGTCAGTACGTCAAGCGCGTGATGCTCTCGTGGGAGGAATACCGCCGCGTCTACGGAGGCTCCTGAGCGCGGCGGTCTCAGTCGACCGCTTCGCGATAGGAGCCCCGCGCCAGGAGGCGAAGCCGTGAGGCACCAGTCCGCGGCGCCCGCGTGCCCGCAGTCGAGCCGGATGTTCATGCCCCCGCCGACGGCTCGATGCCGTGTGCCCGTCGCGTTCTGCACGTTCAGGGCGACCGCCAGTCCCTCGAGGCTAGCGCCGCCGCGCCTGGTACGTGAGGCTGTCGAGCGCGTAGACCAGTCCGCGCATCGCCACGCCTGCCGTGATCTCGAGACGCGCCGTTGACGATGAGCCAGCCCGGAACGCCTCCGCGGGTGGCGCGAGCGCGCCGGCGCCGAGCCGGACGCCGGCCAGAGTCGGAAAGGTGGAGGCGTGGGGATCGGCGTGGTGCCCGTCGGTCGTGTCGACGAAGACGACGCCGTCGGCAGGCAGCGGGTGGGACGGCGTCGAACCCGAGCCGGCCGCTCCACGTCGCGCGGCCGTCGGAGACTCGTCACCGCCCGCGGGAAAGCCCGGCCCGTAGTACGTCCCGTTGCGCCGCGCGAGCATCTTGAGACGCGTCGAGCACCGCCGGCGAGAACGTCGCGCGACGTCGAAATCGGCAGCCGGCGGCGCTGGGCCCCGGGGCCCGCGCCACCGGACGCGACCGGACCGCTGCACCGTCGTTTCATCCGCGTGACGGCGCCGTACTTGGGGTCGTTCGCCGCAGCCCGCGATCACCGTTGGCGCCGTCGATCGTCGACGTTGCCGCTGAGGGCCAGCGCCCCGTTCTGCAGGGCGCACGGCAGCGTACGCCCGAGTGCGGGATGGCGACGACGTCGGCCGCGATCTGCCGGTGGGCCTTGGCTCGCGGGTCCGGCGGGATCGTTCGTTGGCGTCCAGCCCACCGACGGTGAGCACCGCGACCTGGGGATCGCCGCCGGCGGCACGGTCGACGCGGACCGTGAAGCCGCCGGTACGGCCGAGCCTGACGAACGTTCGGCCGTCCAGTGGCGCGACCCACCGGGCCGGACAGCAGGTGCTCGGGACCGTCAACGACCGCGCGTGATAGGGCGCGCAGCGCGATGCTCGAAGCCGCTCTCGGCGAGCGCGCGCAGGGCCTGGCTCGCGCTGGAGCTGATTGGCGGCGATGGCCAGCTCGGTGTCGGCCAGCATCGCGAAGGCCAGCATGATCGGGGTGAGCAGCGCCAAGCGCGAGCAGGGCGAGCGCGAGGGCCACGGCGGTTGCGGTCTGCAGGCGCTGGCGCCACGGCGGGGCTCGTGATGGTCGCGGACGTTGCGGGCGGACGGTGCTCAGGCTTGCCCGACGACTCGGGCAGGACAGCGGCAGCTGCCGCCCCCGGTCGAGGGCGTGTCGATCAGTCGCTCGGGGGTTGTAGTCCTTGGCGACGGCGGCGTTGCCGTCGGTGAGGTCGAAGGTGTTTCCTTCTGGCCTGGACGACGACCTTCATGTCCCACATGGGCGCGCCGCCAACCTCGGCGACCAGACGGTAGGACCCGGGGGGACGTCGCGGAACTCATACACCCGGCCGATCTTGAACTCACGGCCGAGCCGGACGTCGCGCGTCTCGCCCTCTTCGCCGATGAGTTGACGTTGACCCGCACCATCTTCTTCTGCGGCGTGATGTCCTGCCACCGGATCATGACCGACCCGGCCGCCGTTGGCGGCGCCACCGCTCGTCCCGTCCCCGTGGACGACGCGCCCGTCCCGCACGGCTCCGATGCCCTCGAGCTCCGTGGCGTTGGCCGGAGCCAGTCCCGCGCGGCCTTCACCTCAGAACGAGCGCCGGGTCGCCGCGCTGCGAGGACGATGCGGAACTGCTCGACCGTCTCCTCGCGGCGACGGGAGGTAGGACAGCGCGACAGCCAGCGCGTAGCGGATCGGGATGTCGTTGGGCGCTTCGTTGAGGCCGCCTGGTACTTCACCGCGGCCTGGTCGTACTGGCCTGCTGGGCCATCAGCGCGTCCCCTCCGCCTTCAGCCGCTCGGTGAGGGGGCCGGCAGGAACGGCAGCGGGCGCCAGCCCGGTGGCCGGCCCGCTGGCAGCCCGTGATCGCGACCGTGAGAGCGAGGCAGCGAACGCGAAGTACGCGCAGATCTATGGCTCCCGCCAGTTGGTGCATCGATGTGGTTGCCTGCGCATCATCTGCACCATGTCGAGGTTCTGCTTCTGGCCCGTGCGCTGAAGCTGGTGGCCGAGCCGTGGAGATAGAACTCGAAGTAGCCAGCCTGGCCTCGCCGGCCTGCGCTCGAGGCGACGAAGCGCGCCGCGGATGGTCGTGTTGCTCCCCGACATGAACCCGGCGCCCACGTAGCTGCCGGTGACGGCGACGCACGCCATCCCAGGTGAAGTCGCCCAGGTTCTTGAGGTCACCGTCCTCGACGACCAGGATGCCGGCGCCCTTGATGCCGCTGTTCAGCTGCAGGCCGGTGAACGCCGAGGAGGGATCGTTGTCTCCCGGAAGTACACGAGCTTGGGATTGGTCCGGCTGCCGAGGTCGATCGTCCGGTTGACGCGCCGCCGCGCCGCGAGCAGCCGTTGGTCACCGTGACGGTGCTCGTCGGAGTGGCAGCTGCCGGTCATCTGCCTCGGCGCGCCTGAGGTGGACTGGAGCACGGTCGTGCCCGAGTAATTCCGTATCGATGCGATGCCGCCTGCATGTTCGTCCGAGGCTCAGCTGGGGTGTCGGCGTTGATGGCATGTCAGGCCGGTGGTGAACGAGCTCAGGCGCCCGCGCCAGCTCACGGTCTCGTCGCGGCGCTTGATCGGAGGCCAGCTTGCCAGGCGTTTGCCGCTGTGACGGCGCCCTCGGGCGTTGGACTCGTAGCCGACGCGCCCACGTTAGCTCGCCGAGGTGCCCGGCTGCGAGGCGATGCCCGTTGGCACGTTCGAGGCATTCTGGGTCCAGTTGGAGGCCGTCGCAGCTGACGTCCGATAGTCGCGCCCGTCGATGTCGAAGCTGTTCGTTGTTGATGAACGACTGTCGTCCTGCAGCCCGGGCAGGTTCACCCGCGCCGGGAAACGGCGGGAGCTGCGCACGCCGGACGATGACCTCGATGGTCTTGGTCGCGCCGCGGAAGGTGCCGGTCGAGCGCATGATCACGATCTTGTTCGTGTCGCCGGTGAGGTCTCGGCCAGCGCCGCCGACGGTCCGGCGGTCTGCCCGGTGAGGGCAGAGTCGCCGCCTGGTAGTCGGTTGCGGACCACTCACGTTGTAGTTGCCGGCGAAGATGGCTTCAGCCGCCGCCCCGCCGGTGGTGACACCCGACAGGGCGCCGTTGTTCACCAGCGACCACGGGTTGGTCGCGGTCGCGCCGGCCAGCGCGCCGGGGTGAAGTGACTGCGTCGCGTCGCCGGTGTTGACCAGCAGGTTGAAGCCGATCTCGATGCCGGCTTCGTGCCAGATAGCGCGCCCGGGCGGTGTCCGCCACGTTGCGCGAGATTTGCGGTTCGAGCGCGCTGACCGAGAGGAAGGCCATCAGGATCCCGGTCAGGACCAGCAGCACCATGACCGCGAGAACGATCGCGACACCCTGTTCGTTGTTGAGAAGTCCACGCCCACTTTCGCATGACAGTCCTCCAGCCTGCGGGAGTCGATTCCTGCAGACGGATCGAGTCGGTCATCGCCACCTGCACGCCGACCGGCCTGAAACGTCGACGGCTGATTCTTGGGGCTGACCCACCACGTTCACGACGACGGCCCGGATGTTCGCGGCGGTCGTCGTCGAGGCCCCATTGATGTCCAGATAGGTGAACGTGAGCGACGAGATACCGGAGGCGATCACCACCGGCGTCGCGTCGATACCGATCTCCCGACGGGCGGGTTTCCACCGCTGAACGTGTACGTCACCTGCTCGCCCCGGCTGGTGGTGGTGGATCGTTCCATCCGAGTTGAGGACCACGTGGGCACCGTGCCACCGGTAGATGCCTGTGCGCCGTCCCACGTCCCGTTCCAGTCGATTCTGACGGTGAGAGGTCGTCGCCGACTGGGCGGTGATGGCGTCGAAGCCCGTGATGGCCGGTGAGCCCGTCCCGCACGTCGGGCAGTACTCCGGCGTCGCGGATCTCGTTCGTCATCCGGAGCAGGCCAGGCGGAGGGCCTGCTGGGCCTCGACCTGGTTCGTGCCGGTCAGGTACGACTGCTGCCCCGACTGGAGGATGCCGAACAATCCGGCCATCACCAGTCCGATAAGCGCGCAGGCCACGAGCAGCTCGGTGAGGTGACGCCGCGCTGGTCGCGCGTGATCGTCAGGGCTTACGCATGTCAGTTCCTCGGCGCCACCACGGCGCGTAGACGTCGACCGAACGGGTCTGGCTCACGTCGCCGCGGGTCGTCACCGGTCGATAGGTCACGTTGACCTGATTCGCTTCGCAACAGCGGCGCCACCCCCGTGCAGCCGGTGCCGCCCGGGTTGGTCCGTGACCGGCGTGGTGCGCACGTAGGACGCCACCCCGGTGATCGCGGTCGCCTGGCAGTTCGCGCCGTGGCGCCGATGTTGGTCGTCTGGCAGTACCGTCACCAGCGCTCCCGCCGGCCAGCGTCAGGGTCGCGGTCCAGCCGGCGATCCGTAGTAGCTTCGTCATCGCAACCGCTCGAGCTGCTCGAGCCGCTGCTCGGCCAGGAACGAGGCGACGGTCTCGCCTGGCCGGTCGCGACACCGCTCGTTGCGAACTGGAATCCGCTGCGCCAGAGCCACCAGGCCGACCACGATGATGAAGGTCGCCACCAGCACCTCGGCCAGCGTGAAGCCGCGCTCGCTCGTCGGGTTCAGCCGGATCGCGGTCGTCATTGCACGGTCACCCGCCCGTGGCCGAGACCACCACCACGCCCGAGTGCGCGAGGTCTTCGGGTCGGTCACGGTGTACATCGCGCCGGGATTGGGCGCCCCGCGTTGGTGAAGATCGCGTCACGCCACCGCTGATCGCAGGCCGTTGGCGAGACTGATGAGATCTGGCTCGTGGGTCCCGGAGCTCCGACCAGATCGTGCCCGCACCGAGACCGTGCGGAACTGATGCTGGTCCGGACACCTGGCGCAGCAGACGCTGGTAGTTCCTCGAGATCGCCACTGCCGTCCGCGATTGAGGACCGACGCCATCTCTGAGGCGCGGCGCTGAGCGCGGACGACTGCCAGAACGTGAGAAGCTTGGCATGGCAAGGGCGGGCGAGCAGAGCCGGATGACCGCAACGACAACGATGAGCTCTGGCCAGCCCTGAAACCCTGCTCGTTCAACCGACGGTTCGACATGGAGCAACCCTCGTTCCATGGAGTCCTGGACCGGGCTGCAACCGGACGCGCCAGAACCGGGCCCTCGCGGGGGTCGGAGGGCGCTGAAAAAGGACATGCTACAGGTGTTGGGGTGGCCTGAAGTGGGCCTGATCGCTGCCTCGGGGAGGCGGCCAGGGCCGAGCCTGGGGGCCGACCACTCGTCTCGAACACCCGCGAACCCATGCAAGGCGTCGGCACTCCAGCACTCCGACACCCCTGGGGCGTGAGCGGCGCCAGGGTGACACCAAACGCCACCCCGTCGAATCGGCACGCATCGTATCACGGCAGGGCCCACCGGGCCCTACCCGGCCGGCAGCTCCGTCGCGCGGGAGCAGTGGGCGAAGCGCCCGCCATACGATCTCCGGCGATCGCGGCGTGGCCGGCCGCGTTGGGATGAATGCCGTCGGGCTGATTCAGCGCCGCCTCGCCAGCCAACGCCCTGGAGCAGGAACGGCAGGAGGGTCGACGACGTGCGCGCGCCACTGCGGGAAACGCGGCGGCGAACTCTTTCGTGTAGGCCGGGCCATAGTTCCGGCGGCAGCCGCATGCCGGCCAGCACGACGCGGCGCCACCGGCGCGCAGGCGTGCGGCAATCGCCGTGAGATTGTCGCGAGGGCCGCCACCGGCAGCCCGCGCAGGCCGTCGTTGGCGCCGAGGGCGACGATGACGATCTCGGGCGCGCCCCGCGGCACCCAGCAATGCGTA